>ERZ1292623.55-Hain-H51-01um-R1-55-length-115286-cov-9_pt1 | contig 115286 bp, 153 predicted proteins | sample MGYA00564398_ERZ1292623 | MGnify/ENA primary metagenome ERZ1292623 (study PRJEB36523, sample SAMEA6512633) | groundwater metagenome | collected 2019-01-07 | study: AquaDiva: Metagenomics assemblies of 32 groundwater samples
AAATTAGCTAATCTTAAATTAGTTCTTTCTAAATCAGCTTCCATTAAAATAGCTCTTTCTAAATTAACTCCTTCTAAATTAGCTCCTTCTAAATTAGCTTCTCTTAAACTGGCTCCTCTTAAATTAGCTCCTATTAAATTAGCTCCTTCTAAACTAGCTCCTTTTAAATTAGCTCTATATAAATAAGCTCCTCTCAAATTAGCTAATCTTAAATTAGTTCTTTCTAAATCAGCTTCCATTAAAATAGCTCCTTCTAAATTAACTCCTTCTAAATTAGCTCTTTTTAAATAAGCTCTTTTTAAATTAGCCCAATATAAATTAGCTTCTTCTAAATTAGCTTCATATAAATCAACTCCTCTTAAATTAGCTCTACTTAAATCTACTCCTCTTAAGTTATTAGTTAAGTCTTCTCTATTAAACTTAATTTGTCCTTTATTTATTACATCTACTATATACTTATTCTCTTCTATTCCTATTACTCTACCTAAAGTCTTTAAAGACCTAATATACACTAATTCTTCTATAGATAATAATTCTTGAGATATAAGAGATAACATTAGACATACACTCTATCTTCATTTATTCTTGATCTATCTATTCCTATAGCCTCTTCTAAATAAGTTTCTTCTAAATCAGCTCTTGTTAAATTAGCTTTATATAAATTAGCTCCTGTTAAATTAGCTTTATATAAATTAGCTCCTCTTAAATTAGCTCCCACTAAATTAGCTTTATATAAATTAGCTCCTGTTAAATTAGCATCTGCTAAATTAGCTCCTCTTAAATCAGCATCTATTAAATCAGCATATATTAAATTAGCTCTACTTAAATTAGCTCTATATAAATTAGCTCCTCTTAAACTAGCTCCTTCTAAAATAGCTCCTTCTAAATTAGCTCCTCTTAAATCATTAGTTAAATCCTCTCTATCTAATAAATTTACTCCTTTATTTATTACATCTACTATATACTTACCTTTTTTTAACCCCTTTATTCTACCTATAGTCTTTAAAGACTTAATATACACTAGGTCTTCTACTGATAATAATTCTTGAGATAGAAGAGATAACATCTTATTGATTAAGCACCAAAAAGCCTCTTCCACCATACTTGACCACATTGAGTCCTAGATTCAATGTGACAATGGAAAGCTTAATGACACTTCCAGTCATTGTATTCTTTATGATTGGCTGATAAGAAGTAACTGCTTTAACAACTCTCTGACTGATAAGATCATAAGGAGACTGTGCTACTGGCACTCCAGACTTATAAAAAAGTTGAGGCTTGATGACAGCTGTGCTAGAAGTCAAACTGCCCATGAGCGCTAAACTGTGTTGATCTAAAAGCTGTTGATTTGTCAATCCATTAAGTAAAGGACTGACGTTATTAAATGGAATATAAGATGGCTCTTGTTCTTTAAACCATATTTGCTCGCCATCAACTATCACGAAACTATTTTCAAACCATGTTTCAACAAGATTATCAAGCTGCGGCTTCTTTGTCTGCATATCTGGAAATTCAGAACATCTAAGCTTCCAATCACATCGAGTAAATGTGCAATTTTTTACTTCAACGTACTTATGACCAGGAATATTCGGATCATTCGGCATTGGATAAGCCACTCTCACTGCAACTCTACAATTATCGAAGTTGCAATTTTCAATCACTGTAATATGTTGGCTGACAGGTTCAGTGCCGATATTCCAACCAGTAATCAAGCAATTTTTATAGTATTGTGAATCTGCTCTTCCATTATGCCTATAAATTGCAATTCCAAGCCTATTGCCAACAAAGTCATATCCATAAAACTTAACGCCATCAATAGTCAACTTTCCCCCAATTCCTGGTTCAACATAGTGAGCATAGACACCAACAGATCGACTGACTCCTGTTGGGCCCATGCCCCAGATTGTGCCACCGATAAGATCAATTGGAGTCGTTGCAAACTGAGGATATGAATACCATACACCAATTCCACATGCAAAGATTGTATTTCCACTAGCAAAAATTGGGGGATCAGTTGTACGAACCATGACATTTAATGGATTTAACTTTCTTGGATTCAAGTAAGTTTGCCAAGGTTCTGGCACATTAGCAAGATGGATAATTTTGCCTCCTGATGACATTGCTGCCCACATTAAATATAAAATTCCTGCATGAAGATCTTCAACTGATCCAGTTTTGAATTTAATATCAGAAATCACATTGTTCGTGATTGGAGGACCTGAGCCCTGCATATAAATTCCACAGCCATGATGAGCCCAATCATCAATGTCATAGCGATCTTTGTGTCCTTCTCCACTTGATGTGATCTCGCTAATGTAGTTATTGTCGCACTTTCCGGTGATTTCATCACCTCGTTCGTAGACAACGGCAGCGCCACCCGAATTAACAACAACATTACTTGACAATTCAACGTTGCTCGTTCCATGAACAACAATTCCCCACGATGGATTTGAATTAACAACTGCGCATCGCTCAATTCGGGAGATTGTATGATCAAGCTCTACACCACCCTCATGAAAGTGGAATGCATATCTTCCACGTTGATTTCTTGGTGAAGCATTAGGATCATCAGTTGCACGAATCATCTTATTTGTTCTACCAAGATCCTTAAACTGCACATCGCAAATGTCAACAGAATGAGCTGCCATACCCATGAACATGACATGAGCTCTTGCTGAAAGATCAACTGATTTTACTGTAAGCGATCTTGATAGATTCGCAACTGGTATTTGAATTGGAACATTCGGAGGAGGCAAGTGGTTAAATTGCAATGCACTCTCTAAAAATACTTGTTTACCATTGATACTCTTAATTGGAATCCGTTCAGCATTGCGAAGCCCTCGATTAACTGAGGGAATATGAAGAATATCCCCAACTTGCCAGTTTAATGGAGCAATTGACAATAAAAGCTGCATGTCACCAGCTTCAGGATTTATGGACAGCCAGACCCACGGTGCCTTAGGAACTCCACACATCTTTACGATTCCCATTGACACCAATCCACCATTGACTTGCGGTATGTCCAACACACCAGGAACAAAGACGATTTCACCAGTCACCGGTGCTGAATCATTGCCAGCTTCAAAGCGTCCAGAGTCCATCACATAAATCGTGTGAACTGACAACTTGCCTCCTAAGAAAACAAGAGAACCTTCAATGATAATCGAAGCCGCATTGCAATCACCGGAACATTCTACAATATGATCAGATTCAATCAATACATGATCACTTGCTATCGGAATATTTCCACCAGACCAAGTCGAGGAATCTAGCCAATTTCCCTCATTGATTGACTGAACAGTTGAAACAGGCAAAGATACTACTGGAATCATTAAATTCACTCCTTACTTTGAATTTTTCAAATACTCTTGAACTAGTTCTAACTCTTCTGAATCATCAACGGACTTCTTCAAAACTTTCTCACCATTCTCTTCTTCAAGATACCAAATTCCTTGATACTTTCCATCCTCTTTTCCAGCTAGACGATAAATTCCAAATCCATGATGAGAAAGAGCACAAATTTCTTTTGCGTAATTGAATGGAATTGTTGTTTCATTAAGTAAATTAAACCCAGCTTGCCTAACAAATTGATCTTTTTCCTTGCCTTTATTTAATTCTTGCTCAATGAGATCCTCAACAATCTTTGGATACACAGAAGTCTGCCGTCTTACCGTTGTCTGAGGCATCATGACAATACTCCTCCTTTAAAATATCAAAAAGGGCTCTCTTTGCCCTCTTTAATTCAGAGCATACTGTTGTGACATGCATATTTAACTTATCAGCTATCTCTCTTTGAATAAGGCCATCAAAATAATAAAAGACGATTAGATTCCTATACAATTTAGAAAGCTGATCTATAGCATTTCGTATTAAAATTCTATCTTCAAAATTGTCATCGATCTCAAGAGCAAAGTCAAATTCATTGAGATGATCTGACTTTTGAACAAATTTGACTTTAGAAGAAAAATCAGTCAAAAATTTAGTATTTATTCTCCAATTTTTGAAATAACTATCTCGTGCAACAATATTCAACTCAAAAATATAGACAAACTTCCAGTACCCAAGAAAATCGAAACGAGAAGGATCCCACCTCTTGACGTGTCTATCAAAAATAATATAACTCTCAGAAATTAAATCATTGAAGAATGTATCGAAATCAATGTCGATGAACTTATTAAATTTCAGATAAAGGATTGAAATGCTTTTTTTCATCAAAGGTAAAAACTTGATCCACAAAATCTCTTTTTGCTCAATGTCATTTTTTGCAAGAAAAGCTAATTGATTAATTAGTTCTATTACTTTGCTTTTGCTTTCTGGAAGCTCAGACTTCCTTGAGCTAACCATTCAAAAATGATCACTCCTTTGACATATCTACAAGAAAGCATTATATCATACCCCATTACTCCTCGATATATGATTTGAAAATTTCTTCCTTCTTATCATTATAAAAATAAGCAATTGAATTATGGACATTGAAACTAGAAAAAGGAGGAACATTATGCTTCTCAATAAATCGTTTCATTCCATTTTGATAATGGTCAGAACGATTTTTTATCTTCTCTATTGTCTTAGTTCCAAGATGATAATGAACACAGCTTCCAGAAATCTTCACACACTTACTCCTCCACTGAGTTGCTCTATAGACAAAGTCACAATCTTCCCACATACAAAAATAAGTCTCATCAAAAACATCATGACTCTTTGGCTCAAACTTATTAAGTTGATCAACATCGATTAAAAAACAAGATCCAATCATTCCATTTAAATCTTCATGTGAATAGACGTGATCACTCTCATGTTCTATGTTTTTAAAGACATCATGTGAATTTTGATCTAAAACTGTTGGAGAAACAACAAACAGATCTGAAACTTTCATATATTCAGCACATCTTGTCAAGCAATTCTTTTGCAAGAAAATGTCATCATTGACAATTGCAATCACATCAATAAAACTTTCTTTTCTTATTCCATCTTGATCAATTTGAAATTGGTTGAAGTTTCTTATATCTCTAATTCCTTCATTCCAAGCTACAGAAATGCCTTTATTCTCTTGATGATAAATTACATTTACTTTATCAAAAAAATCAATATGAACATAATTAAAGAGCTCTCTGAATTGATTTTCAGTGCATCCATTGGCAACTGCGATGAACTTCGTCACACCCTCATCTTTAGTCAAGACATCTTTTATTGTCTTCATAGTCATATCCATGTCAACACCAACAAATGGCATAACAACAGCAATATTAATAGACTTGCTAGTTGTTATGTCTTCAAGAACAGCTACTTCCTCTTTAATCATGTGACCAGATTCAATTTCCAACATTTCTTTTCATCATCCTTTCTTTCCATCACGATGGTAACATCACTAGCTATTTCATTGGATCAATTGATCAAACAGAAAAGGTAATTGGTTGTTATTGAATGTAACTCCTCTTTTATCGGAACTATAGTAAGAATCTTCTCCATAGCAACTTTTGCAAATAATCTTAGTTTCTCTTAAAGCTCGCGGAACAAATGACATCACTTTACCACACTGGCTGCATCTCACTACTTTCTTTTCTATTCCCATCACAATCACCTCATGAAAGATAAACCTCCAAATGCTTTTCAACAACAAGTTCAGATCGGTATTTTCCGATATAATCATCCATTAAGGCTCTCCTTAAACAATAAGCTGAATGATCATCTAAAATAAAATGAATTCTTTCTTTTAAGTCTTCTAATTGGTGATAAAAAACTACGAATTGTTCATCAACAACATCATCAAACCATTTGCTTCTTCTGCATAATGGAGTACATTTAGCTCCAATCGCCCATCGTAAACTGCTTGATGTCACAACTTCTTGAATATCAGGATAGTCAATCAAACAAGCATCACACTGCATAAGAAGCGAATATAAAATTTCCTTCTTTAAGAATTGATCAACAACAAAAACATAACTTTGATCCTCTTCTTTAATAAAAGACTTAATCCTTTCAACATCTCTCTTTAAAGGGACGCAAATCAAATAAATAACATCTTTTCGATCTTTACAAATTTCAGCCATTTTAGGAATAAGGAGTTCATATTGATTTCTTCCTAACCCAAATGAAATGACTTTCTTCTTAAAGAATTCAGTAGAAAGACCATCGATTTGATCCACAATCATTGATAAAGAACCTAAGTCAACATCTAAAATAGGCACCGGTTGCGGAATAACAAAAGCCTTTGGACACATCCTCAAGAATGACTGATGATGGACGATAACCTGACTACGTTCAGTTTGACTCAGGATTATGCTAGGGACACAAAAATCATGCAGTGTATAGACTACCTTAACCTGATTATTATGGCACCATGAGAGAAAGCTCAACAATCCATCTTTATCTGGATAAAGAAAATCCTGATATTGAATATGAATGACATCAACATCTTTATTAATGATCGATTGAGCATTAAAAATTGGTTGTTGATTTTGATATCCAGTACTGAAGTGTCCATCTTTTTGATTTACATGGAAGATATCATATCCCAATCTTTTGAAAGCATCAATCAGAATTTCTGAATAGCTTGCAACTCCACAAATCAAATCTGGAGGATCATTCTTAGTTGAAATCATTGCAATATTCATGCTATGGTCTTCTTCTCATTCGAAATATTCTTGCTCTATTCATATGATAACGTTGTATAGCAAAGTTTTGATTCATCATCATATGAAATACTCGTATTTGATGAATATATGCCTGATTGAAATAATTAAAAGAAGCTGAAATGTCTCTTGTATGATAAGTCTGTGCATGAGAAATCTCAATAAAAAAGAACAGTAAAAGCAAAATTTTTACTTTCATTGTTTTTTATCCTTATGCATTAAATAAGAAATCATTCTCAAATGGCATTTCATCCGGACAACTTGCGCATTCATGATTCATCTCGCTCACTGGGACAGCACGAGGTTCTGGAAAGTCTTTTCCGTCTCTCCTGCGAAGATTCCAAGAGAAAGGTAGGCTTCATAATGCGTATTCTTAAATAGCCAATTGCTAAATAGATGCAGTCACTGGAGTACAGGAGCCAACGCCGGGTCCCTGTAAACCAGACACCTGATTCTTTGTGACGTCCGATGTGTATTCCACGTAAGAGGAGCTTCAGCAAGGTAACACAAGTCATTTCCCTAACCTCCATTTTCCCTTCGCTCACTGCGCGCCGACAAATCCAGTATCTCAATCCCGACACTCGAATACGATCGACTATTTTGTAGGCGTTTAGCAAGTCGTATCGCTGCGGCCCGGTGTACATTTTCGCTGTAGTATTCACTCATTTCGTCCTATTCCCCTTCTAGCAGTCCATTGCAATACAGAATCAATTGTCATCACACACCTCATCTTTAAATATTTTTCTCAATTTATTAATTAACAATTTGATTTCTTCGTAAGTATTAACTCGATCATCAAAAGGAGACCATAAAGTCATGTCATTTCCATATTCTTTAGACAAGTCATAATAGAGCAATGAATGAATCGAAGATAAAACTTCTAAGATTTTACTTATGATCTCTTTCTCGATTTCCATTTTTGATTTCTAAGAAATGGATTTTTCCTTTGTTGAAGAAGCCATAAAATGCTGCTTTGAAATTCTTTTTTGCTTCTAAGTATCTCTTTCTAAATGGCTTGGAAAAAAATCTTTGAATTTGCTCTTTGCTCATCCTTTGAATACCTCATATTTTTCAACATCTTCTTTAAATTTATTTCTATAAAATTCATCAAAGATTCTCGCATTATAAAGCTGGTCTTCTAAAGTATCAATTGTTCCTCTATATCCAAGCCCCTTATGCCAGACTAATGATCTTCTTGTTACAACACACTTTAAGTTAAGTTTCTTCTCAATAATCAGATTGAGTGCCAGATCTTCATATCCACCAATTCCTTTAAATCGATCATCAAATCTTAATTCATTATTAAAAACAATTCTTGGAATCAACCAAGGACATTCATTTCCTTCACATTCATAGAGTTTTGCATTTTTCATGATCTCTTGAGCAAATATGTTAGCTTTCTGATATTTTTCTGGATAATCATCAAGGTCAATAAAGTGTTGCTTCCAAAAGGCATTATCACAAGCAACTTTTCCAATTGATTCATCACTGATTAAGACTTCAATAAGTCGATCGAGCCATTGATCAAAGAACAACATATCAGTATGAATCCAACTAACAAATAAAATATCTTCATTTTCCAAGCACTTTTCTATTCCAGCATTTAAAGCCAAGACTAAATTATTATGATTTTCCTGAACTAAGACAAATGGCATATCAATAATTTCATCTTTATCAAGTAAATCATTGTAAAATAAGATTCTTTGAGTCTCATTTAAATTCTTCAAAAAATGGCTGGCAGGACCAACATTATTATCAACAATAATTAATTCATAAGGATAATGCGTATGATAATAAAGACTTTTCATGCATCTTATCAATTCATCTAACTGATTGTTGCTAGTTAAGATAATACCTACTTGACTCATTGACATCTTATCCAGGATGGAAATATAGAATTGAACCAACCAATTGCTAAAAACAATTCATAAACTAGCCAATAATCTAGCTTTGAAACTAAAGAAAGATGAAGTTCAATTTCTTTAACATCTGTAAGGTCTTTTCCAAATAACTGTTGTTTTCGCTTTTTTAACTTTCTGAATTTTTGTATAATTGATTTATTTTTGAAAATTTTTTCAAATGCATACATCAAATCACGGTATAAGTCACTTGCACCAGGACAAATACATTTAGTTCCATCAATAACTTTTCCAACTTCAAACAACGACATAAGATACTTATCGTTATCATTATTTAACATTCGCATTCTCATTCTCTCAGTAAATTGTAGAGCTTTAATTGTCAACTTCAATGCTTCAGCTGTCATTCTACTAATACTCCTCTAAAAGAAAGAACATGAAGAATCATTCTGAATCATATAAAGGCCTTTCCACTTCGCCTTTGATCACGCTTTCACAGTATTCTTTAATTGTTTCTGGAAATGGAGCCATAAATGGAATTCCAGTTCGATCATCTAATATTGTATCTGGATTTGCACCAGTTACTTTAAATTCTTCATCATATCTATTAGGTTGACCTTCTAACTCCGAATAGAGCTTCCATCTTCTAAAGACTTCCCGTTGTGGTTTTGCATAGCCAAAATGCACATAGTGGATATCAAGATCAATAATTTTCTTTTCTTTTCTTAAACTTGGTGGAAAGTAAATTGACTCATGAACATCACTTTGCCAATAAATCCCATCAAGTTTTCTAAACATAAGAAGCCGATGATAGAGTAATTCATGCTCAACTTGATCATGGCAAGTTTCAAAATCGCGTAAAAGATGATAAAACCATGTATTCATTCCCAAAATTGATTCATCATGAATATGATCCCTAATCTGAATGACATCATTATAGAAAACCTCATCAGCATCAAGCTTCATGATCCAATCGCTTTGTGTATTCTCTAAAGCAAGATTTCTAAGCTTAGAAAAATTTCTTTCAGAATGCTCAAGAATCTTTATGTCTTTACCATCACAAATAGAATATGTTTCATAAACTGATTCTAGAGTTTTCTGGTCAACATCATTCAAGACAATCACGATTTCATCAACAGCATCTTTTATGCTCTTAACAGAAAAACTGAAGAACTCGAATTCCATTGGTCCAACTATCATATTTAAAGCAACTTTTAATTTCATTTCTTATGAAACCTCATTATTTTTCTTTCTAATTTCTTATTCATCAATATCTAAATTTATCAACACGACTTTATTACATCAATAAGTTTTTGAGTATATTGATGAATACTATTTTTCTTCATGAAATCTTTATGATTTTCAACATATTGGCTCCAATTATTCTTTTGCACAAGATTAGAAATAGCATCCATAATATCTTCTACTGAATTTAAGCTTTTAATAATACATTGATCTGGAATTGTATCAAAAAAATATGTATTTGAAGTGAAAATTGGAACATAACTTTCACTACAAGTTGTCAATGCTGCACTCGCAGCATAGCCTCCATGTTCTATGTAAGGTAAAAAGATAGCATCACAAGCAGCTAATCGTGAAAGAATAATTGTCTTTGATTCATAATTCATAAAAAATTGCAATGAATCAGTTGATTCTAAATCATATTGATTCGCAATATCCTCACATTGTTTAAGATGATAAACATTCGACAGATTTGATGGTAAACTTGCATTAATGATGATTTTAACTTGATCGAACAACTCTCTATTCTGGCTCTTCAAATAACATAGAGCTAAAATAATTTCTTTGATTCCTTTATGTGCATAGAACATTCCAAAGAAACCAATTAAAAATCGATTTTCTGTCTTCATTGATCTCTTAACAATGTCTTTACTAACTAATTTTCTCTTTGATAAATCAAAAGGTAGTTGAAGAAGCGTCACATTTGTTATGTCATTAGATAAGTAGTAATCATAAGCTTTTTTTGAATGCACAAGAACCTGATCAACACTCTCGGCTAATCTCAAATTCTCATCATGAACATTTGGACTCACTGTATGTTGATCTAAAATGAATGGAATACCCTTGAAATATTGTTTTAGAATTCTTAATCGATTTGAATAGAAAAATTGATACTCATGCTCTAACAGAACACAATCTGGACTTAATTTTGCAAGCTCTTCTCTCCAAAAACTTTGCTTTGAACCAATATTTTCTATTGATATGCCATTCAAACTCTTAGATACAAATAGTGCATGTTCTTTAATTCCGCATCTTTCTTTCTCAAGAGATGGGATGATGTGGACTAGTTTCATCTTCAACACCACCGATCAATATAAGCCGAACTTGATATTTAAATGTATGATCATCGTCATCATGAATGACAAATGAATCTCCAATTTTCAACTTCATCATTAAGGCATAAAGTGTTGCTGCTTTAAACACATCATTTTCATAGATAATGTGATCATTAACTTTGAATGAAGCCAAATCAGCACTTCACTTTCCCTCCGCTTAACCATCAATCAACTCAAACTCCTTCTTTCCATACAAAGCCTGACTGATCTCATCAAGAGAGTCAATCGTGACAACTGTGTTTTTTTCAACAATGACTAAAATATCAAAGGCAACATAAAAATGCTCATATCGCTTTTTCTTTTTCCACTTTGGCAAAACTTCAACCCCACTGTTAATGATTTGAAGAATCTTTCTCCTTGCTTCGTCCCTAGAAATATCTTCGACTCTAGCAAGATATTGATCGACAGCGTGTTCTGAAATAATCATTTTGGTAATTTATGAAATGACAGAGCAATATCTTCTTGAATAGTTTCTAATGCAGCTTTAATTCTGATTGCATCTTCTTTAGTCTCACATACACACAACATTCTTCCAGGGAATTCAAATACAGACCAGTGTAATGCACATACAACTTCTTTGCGCACATTAAAAGTAGCATCTTCTGGTAATTCACACTTAAGAATCATTGGCTTTCTCCAACTTTTTGTAATCTTCTAATTGCATATTCCACAAGAACCTTTGAAATAATCTCAGGAATAAAACTTTCCTCAATCCCAGCGTCGCGAAGCCGCCGATGAAACTCAGGCACAGCTCCATCCAGATCTTCTGGAATTTCATCCCAAATCTTTCTTGCAATTTCTATTTCTTTTTCCATCTCGGGCTCCATTCATCTTTACTATACTCTGTGATCACACTTTCTCATTTCTTTCCTCCATATTCCAAAATAAATCATTCTTTATAACGTAATCTGCTATATTCTCAAATGAATAAATATTCATAGTCTTCTCTTTATAAAACTGGTCATAATCTAAAATAACTTTCTTTAACCACCACACAGCCATTTCAATATCAGGTTCATACCAATTCAATCCACTATAAACTCTTTTTAAAGTTCCACTAACTTTACATGGAACTTCTTTACAACTAATCATAATCCCTTCATTGTCAGTCACATAATCAGGATATGAAGTATGTTTAGGAACAACAACTGGCTTTTTGAGTGCAATCATCTTCAATGCAGATAGATCATATCCCTCTCCTCTAGACATTGAGAGATAAATAGTTCCTATTGCCATAAAACTTGCCATTACACTATCTGTTACAATTTGATTGTAGATGAATATCGGCGGACATTTTTTATTATATGTATTCTCAATTTCTTTTCTCATATTAAAAATGTCTTGATTTGAACAAGAAGACTTTCTAGAATAATTTGTTGCTTTAATGACCATACAAACTTCATCATCTATAGAAAATGCTTTGAAAAAAACTTCTACACAAGCTGTAATATTTTTTCTTTCAGTATTTTCTCCGACTACTAAGATTCTATGCTTAAACTTGCCTAAGTCACAACTTGTTGAAAAACAATCAAAAAAAGGTCTTGTTTCTTGATGATATAGATAAGGATCAAATCCACATGGCAGGATTTGGACAACATCTTTACAATTTAGATATTGACTAAAGATATTTTGACTATGTTTACAGGGAACAAAAATCTTATCAATTTGCTTAATCACATTGACCCAGTATGGAGGAATATCACTTGCTTCAAACATCGTATAGAGAATATTCATATTTGGATATTGAATAATCATTTGTTCAGGAAGACAAATTGAAAGAATTGGAGAAGCCTTATTTAAGATAGAAACATTTTCATTGCATATTTTAAGAATCTCTTCTGATTTATCATCTAAGTGAACTCTATATCTAGACCAGCCAGTAAATTTTTCTAGAGAAATATTAACTCCAGCAAGATATAATTCTTGAATCAAACCACGAGCAATCTCCTCGTATCCCGTTGGACCCGTTACGGGTGCCAAGACAAAGAGTTCTTTCATAATAATGAATTCCTTTTTTTATAAAGCTTTACTCTAATTGCATGAAAACTTCTCTTAGGAAGAAATCTTCTTTTTATTTCTTTTACTACACTATAAATCGATCTTCCTTTCCTTATCTCATCCACCCCATAACTTATAAACGAAAGCTCATCAGAAGCCCATTTGGAATGCTTAGAAAAACCTATTTTGGAATACTTCTTTAAAACATCATTAAAATGAATATCAAGAACTCGTTCACCAAATGAAATACTCAAAGTATTATCATCATTTATGCCTCTAATTATTCCAAAAGAATTCTCACTTTGAACAAATACTTCTTCACTAATAGAAAATACTTTCATTCTAGCATCTTCTTTGATACTTCTAAAATCAACTGAAGCCGAGATTCAAAAATAGGTCTAGATATTTTATTTAGTTTATCAAGCTCAGAAATGGGATGAATAGAAATAATTTCTTTATGATCATCACCTAATATTCCAAAATGACCAATTGGAATTTTACTATTAGCAAAAATCCTAATTCCAAAATAGGAACCCATATAAGCTCCAAGAACATTAATTAGTTTCTTTTTTACTTTTACTATTCTATTTAATGACTCATAATCCTCAGGATTAATCACAAGTTCATCTATCATTTTCAGCTTTTACCTCCTGCCATATTTTAACTAATCCTATTGTCTTTTTAGGAATAACAACTCTATCAAGATCAACTGGAACTCCTGTCATTATTGCACTGATAATAGATAAGGATTTCATTTCTTCAGTAATGACTTCCCTAGTCTCTTCATCTGAAAGAAGAATAAGAGCACCTACAGCAGTTTTAAATCTCGATTCCTCATCAATCACAAGCCAATGATTAACCACTGCTTTGCAAGCCAATCTAAATTTATCTTCTGTTGTCTCACCTTTCTTTACTTCATGCTCTATTTCTTGAATTGCCACAATGACTGAATTAGGAATTTGATTCATTCTAGAATCTCCTTTCCACCATAAATAAATTTGATCCTTTTACAACTATTTGGCTGCCATTTACATTCTTTAGGAAGATGTTCTTCGCACAAGTCGACATCTTGACCTGTATCTTTCCCATCAACTAGAACTCTACCAGTCTCAAGAAACAAATGAACCTCAGCTGGATTTCCACATTCATCACATATTCTGCCTATCTCTATCATCTTACACCTCTATAAAATCACTTGAGACAATAAAATGATTGTTTAGGACAACATCAATCGCTCTCAAAATACAATTGGCTGTGCCATCCCAAGAATATCTTGAAGCAAATTCTAAACAATTTTTTCTTATCTGTTCATATTCATCTTTCTTATTTGACCAACGTTGATAAGCTTCTAATAATCTAGAACAAATCTGATCAGGATGAACATAAGCTCTCTTAATATTAAAGGAGCATCGATGAAAAACATTTGGTTCTATCTTGAATCCATTATAATCATCAATAACGAGTTCTCCCATTGCTGAATAATTTGTTGCCAGAACCGGAACGCCACAAGCCATCGCCTCTAATATCGTAAGAGAAAAGCCCTCATTTGCTGAAGGTAAGCAATATACATCAGCTTGATTGTAAACTAGATTCAATTGACTATCATTGATATGATTATTAATCTCTTCATAAATTCGATCAGAATGTCTGCATTCATACATTAATGATTTTACATCAATGTTAAAAACTCCACATTTAGCAGTTGATTGCGAAAAATAACAATTCACTAATAAGATCAAAAGTGCATCATCGACTTTATCTGAGAATTGATCAAATGCTTCAATAAGAGCTGCAACATTTCTCTTGTCTGATGCAGCTCCAGTAAATAGAATATTGAATTTTCCACTTACATCATGAATATGTTGAGGCTTTCCAGCTTCTCTAGCTTTTTCATCGGATTGACTTTTGAATTCATCTTTATCCCATATGATTGGCTTAAAAATCTCCCTATCAACTCCGAAATAACAAATCATCGTATTTGCATATCCAAAAGAATCTAAAACAACTCTTCTTCCATATCGAGTTGGAACCAAAATCAAATCACAATAGTCAATGATGCTCTGAAAATAAAGATGTAGCGGTTCTCCATCAATAGTAAAATAGCCAATTGTCTTAATTTCTGGCCATTTTTCTTTAATTTCTTTGATATATGGAAATTGCCATATGTCATGTGAGAAGATCATAACATTTGGCTTGACAATTTCTATTGCTGTAATTAATTCAGGACATAATGATTGATCTTTTGGAATAGGAAATATGGGATAGTTAAATCCATCAGTTGGCCCTTCATGCAAAAAAGCAGCATAAGAAACTTCATGCTCACTATTAATTCGAAAACAAATTTCTCTTCCAACTCTTGATTGACCAACGAAGTTTAAGAGTGGACTATCTGATACATATAAGATTCTTGTTTTAGCCATTTATTGATTCCATTAGAAAATTACTTGTTTTTTTTCCATTTTCTTACCATTTCCTCATGTCCAATTTTACTTTCTTCTAATGTTGCATATCGATTAACATCAAAATCATGTAACTCTTCCTTATTTGGAAACGCCATCGTCTCAAAAATCAATGGCTTGCCTCCACTAAAATTATGATCTATTCCTAAAAGAACTGTTGAAATATATGTTCCATTTTCTAAAGTTGTTTCTGCAACTCTTCTATAATCCATATTAGACATAGTTGCAAAAACAACCTTATATGAATTAATTAAGTCTCCTTCTTTGTCATAAAACATAGGATTATCAATGTTTCTCTCATCATGAAAAATATGACAATTTTTACAGTACTTATTTTCTAAATCATTAATATTATATGACATTTGATTACAAATACAACAATGAAAAACCTTAGAACCATTTTTCTCAAGAATTTTATATGTCGCCATTTTAAAGCCCTCCATACCCAATGCCATCACATGATTCCCTTTCTAATCAGTTGTAGTAGACCATTCAGCCCCCTCATAACCACCTGCCAATGATGTATCCAGTAGATAGCCCTAAAATAAAGATGATAACTACAAGCAGAAATATTGCATTAGTAAGGTTACGTCCAAAGTCTTCCATCATAATTGTTTTCTCCTTGCCCACTCTGCAATCAAAATTCCATCAGCATCTTTAAATTGTGACCAATCAATTTGAGGAAATAATCTCTTGCCAACCTGATGAGACATATATTTTAATTCTAAACCAGATGCCTTTCCTTCTTTTCTGGGAAGAAGCTCATGCTGCCAAGATTTTGAATCGATGACTTCATATGGAATAACTAAGTCTTCTAAAACAACAAGAACAGCTTCATATGCTCTCAAAGCAGAAACTGAAGCTTGAAACCGCATTGGATTAACCATTGGCCTTTCTATAACTACAAAGGGATTTAAAGGAGCATCTGTCATTAAAAGAGTCTTAAGTTTAACTACATCAATCCTGGTAATGTTTTTCTTAGCCTTAGTATAATTCAAACAAACCTTAGTCGGAATAAAGCCAAAAGTAAAATCACCATTTGGCTTTATAATTCCAAATGTGCCTGTAACCCCGTTATCTAATCCTACATAAGTTTTTTGCATCAAGCATATCCTAACAAACATCTATAATTGCTTTCTTTCTTTCAACCAGCATTCACATTCTTCAAGAGCATTGTCTAAAATGAAATAATACCTTGGCCATAAGTCATAATCATCAAGCCTATGTTCATAATGTTTTCCTAAATCTATGACTAAGACCTTAGCCAACCATTTTCCTCTGTCTCAATATGGCCTTCTTTCTATAGAAACAGAATAATTTTCAGTTTTGACTTCAAAGCCCCATGATCTTTCTTGCCACTTAATTGACTTCTTGAATTCTTGATTTGCCATCTTGATCCCTACTAACAAGAAAAATTTTATTTGCAAATTTCACAAGATTTTCATCATGAGTAATAAAAATAACCTGTCTCTTTTTATTTCTCACATATGACTTGATAAACTTACCTACAGAATCAATATTTCCTCCAAATATCATTCTTAGCTTTTCATCAAAGATCAGCGGCATTTCATTTCTAGGTTCTAAGACTTCAATAAATAAAAACCTCAAAATTAAACTGATAATCTCCTTTACACCACCTCCTCTATTATACCTTGGATCACCACTGACTTCTACATCTCCATAACTCGTTGCTAAGTTAAACTCATATGACGGCTTATTTCTATATGAATATACATTAATTGAAAAAGAATAATCATTTCCATATATGTATCTAAGACCAATTGTAATAACTTCTTCGAAATACTTAGTTGTCCTTTGCTCTACTATTTCTCTTATTTTTTGAGAAAAAACTGATGTCTTTTCAAGAAGAGTAATTTGATTTTGTATTCTCTCTTCTTCTCCCTCAACTTGAGCATATCTTGATTTAAGTTGATTTCTTTTCTCCTTTCGGACTAATAACTGGACTTCTAATTTCTTAACTTGCTCCTGAATCATATTAATGCCTTATTTCTCTCTTCAATAATATCTTTGAGAAACTCTGATCTTTTACTCTTCTCTATTTTCATTTCACTCAATCTACTTCAAAATCAGTTCTACAGCCATGCGGACACCGAGGTCCATCTATATACTTACTGTCATTGTTGAAGTCACCATGTTTGCAAATATGCCAAGTTGCAGGTTGTGGCCAAAAGTATGTCAGTCCAGAAGGCCCAAACTAGCCACGGAAGCCAAGTGGCCACAAATCAGCAGCCATGTTAACCTTTGAACCATCAACGATTACATCAAGCCACAACCATATTTGAGGTTCTTCGCCAAGAAAAGGTATTATCGCAACAGTAAGACCATCCTGAAGTACGCCTTGATGTGTTACTCTCATAGAGTCACATTGTGTCCTTAGATAACTAAGTCTCTCAAGAAAATTGGACCATATCAACTTTTCTCTTTCATTCATTTTATTCTCCATTCTCTATTTCTTGAACAATTTTTTCTGCTTCTTCAAGCAACTTGTTGATCTCTTTTTCAAGTTTCTCAATCAACTTTGGAACATTAGAAGGAGAAACTCCATTTAACTGAGATAAGATTTCTTCTCTTTCTTTAAACAACCTCTTTTTTTCTTCATCAATTCTAATCAAAAGCTCTTTAGACTCTTGCTTTTTCTTAGAAAGAACCTCAAATCGTCTTTGAATTATTTTAAAATCATCATTCATCTGGTAGCCGAATACTATACCATTGAGCTATAGATCCAATTGTCGATGCTTCCTTTATAAATCTCCACTTTCCACCATCTCAAACTCCCTTCAAACTTCTAGCTTTTTCATATCTAGTCTTAAATTCCCTCAAAACTTCCTTACTAACATCTATAGATTTAGCAAGTTCTTCTGCTATTATAATAGGGTCATACTTACTTAAAATATTTTGACCAGAAATCTTTTCAATAAATTGATCAAATTCCTTCTCTGTCTTCTTCATTCTAGTAATTTTCTTTACATCAAAAACATCTCTTTGATAATTCTTAAGCTTGACAAGATTAGAAGTTTTAAGTTGAGCATCAATCAAAATAATTTGCAAGTCTCTATCAAAGTTATCAGGAATAGCTGAATTCCTGCAAAGAGACCCAGGGTTTATAAATGTAGTTTCATTCACTACATGTTTCTCAAACCCCGAATGATAGTGTCCAACTAAAAAAAACTCAGCATTTGTTTGAACATCTTTAGTCAACACATAATCTCCAAAATAAGGATCTTTAACAATCATTTCATGAACTGCGGCTATTTTAAGCTTATCTGACTGTATTATATATTTTCTATCAGGTTGATCTAAAAAATGAAATGCCTCAACAAGAACATCATCTCCCTCAAACTTATCTACTAAAATACCAAGGTCAAGCAAAAAACCGATTAGCCCCTTGCTTCTACTCAGCTCAAAATTCCCAGTATAGTCATGATTTCCAATCACAAAAAGACATTGAAATTGCAACAAAGAAAGAAGATATTCCTTAACAAAAGAAAATTCGATCAAAGGAGAATGTGCAAAGTCTCCCCCAAATATTAAAAGTCCAATCTTATTATCTTTTCCTATCTGAACAACTTCTTGAATCTTGTTATAAAGAGACTCTCGATAGCAATCAGTCCTTGAAACTGGATTGCTATATTGAAGATGCAAATCTGTACAATATAGAATTTTCATTTTTCTTCTATAAAATCAAGAATTAGATCTCTAACTAATACTTTAAATTCTTCTTTTGAGACTCCATATACGTTTTTTCTTCCAAAGCTAGTCATAACTTCTAAGCAATCTTTATACCTATAGGCACTTTTATACCACACTCTTTCATTAAGAAATTTTTCTACATCAAGAATAGTCATCATTTCTAAACCTTTTGATTCATAAAATCTTTGAACTTACTTACTGCATCTTTAAATGCCTTGATATTTTTATCAAATATATCATTAATCTTAAAATCACAAATGCCACCATTATTATATCTAAGAATCATACATTGTAAAAGATTAAGCTTCTTAAAAACTTCATCACAACTATCGAATAAAATCCATTTATTGTAGCAATCTTTACAAAGAAAAATAATCATTTCTAAACAATGGCACTGACTAATAAAACAATCATCTGAAGATTTCCGATTACATCGTTCACATTTCATTTCTTAATCCTTTCCAAATTTTCAAATATAATTTGAGGATTATCAATTGGACTCAAGCAAACTGGACAAACATCAACTTGGCTTAAGATATCATTCATATCATTTTCAATATTATCAAATTCTTTACTGACTGTATTTCTTCTATCTGAATTGACTTGAATTTTTCTTTCTATGACTTGATAACTATCATATAAAGAATCAAATTGCAGACATTCATTTATCTTTAATGAAACTAAGTCAATATCAATCTGATTGACTGCTTTAGATCTTTTAAATTGATTAGCTAATTTAAGAATTTTCTGATAATTATCATTGTATTTTCTATACAAAGAATCGAGTTCAATCTTCCTTGTATCTAAATCTTCTATCTTAATAGACAATTTCTTAAGATCTTCCAATTTTTTTAACTGGCTATCAACATTTTTTAAGCTTTCTAATTCATAACTGATTCTTTTCTTTTCATCTTCAAATCTTTGATAATCTGACTTTAACTTTCTTATATCAATTGCAATCGACTCAATGACTTGATCAACTTCATTTCCTCCAAATAAATTCGACATAATCAAAGCTTTTTCTGAATCTGTCAAAGAGATAATAAAATGTGGATCATCTTGCAAGGCAAAATTTAAATCAATTTCTCGGCTATCAATACTTAATAACCAACTTGATAAGGCTCTCGTAATCTCAATTGGAACATCATCTCTAAATCGAGTAAATTCCTTGCCATTTAGAAAATAGGAATTGATCCCTTCATTTTTATCTTTAACTCTAATAACCTCTGTTCCATTATCAAATATCAATTTTACATATGCCCTTTTAGTTTTAACATTCAGAAATAAATCACCCAACGGACGATTTCTCATCACCCATAATAAAGAGTTAACAATCATGCTTTTACCAGAATCATTCTCACCAATAAAGCAAGTAACTTGATCAAGATCAATTATATGTCTTCCATAATATGGACCAAATGAATCAAAGACAATTTGTTCAAGGATCATTTCAATACCTGCTGGATCAACATTACACTAAGAACGATGATTTGAAGAATCAATAAACCAATAAGAACTAAGGCGACACTCACCATATTCAATATTGGACCTTTACTTTTCAAGTTTCTATCCAAACCTCAATAATGTTTCAACTTTAAGATCATTCATAGAATATCTTCTCATAAAAAAATGAGAATTGCAATAATCAATAGCTTCTTTCTTATGATAAAGAGAATTATAAATAATTGTTCTTACACCTTTCTCATATAAAAGAATAGAGCAATCAAGACATGGAGTATATTGAGAAAGATATAGAGTCGATCCAGGGTAATTTAAAAGATTCACTCCCATCTTTTCTGCCCAAAGAACAATGTTTTTTTCACAATGAATTGTTCTAATGCAACTTCCTGTTTCATCTAATAAACATCCGGAATCTAGACAATGCAATTCTTTCTCTGGACTTCCATTATATCCAGTTGAAAGAATTCTTCCCTTGTAGGTGAGAACTCCACCTATTTTTGCCCTAAGTCAAGTTGCCCTTTCAGCAAAAATATGTGCAACTCTCATATAGACATCATCCATAGAAGGACGACTATTCATTTTGATCAACACTGTTCTTAATCATTTCAGTAATTTTCTCAACTTGAGACTTAGTTAATTTACTTTCTGGAGGCACATTGACAATGAGTTCAGCAAAGGGAAGCTTGATATAAATTGCCCTTTGCCATCTAGCTTTTTTCTTTTTTTGAGTTGGCATATCAATTCTCCAAAACCCTCTCTCAGGATAAGGATTAACTTTAGACAACTAAACTTGCTCTCCTCTTCTTTTGTCTATCTCTTAACTTAATTCTACAACTATCACATAATCCAGTGCGATTTATTGGAATATGACAATAATAACATAATTTTTCTTTACGGCAATGCTCAGCTCTTTTTCTAGCAGAATTCCTTAAAATACGACGAGACTCTTCAAGATGAAGCATGCGCCGTCTCTTAGCAATTTGAATTTGTAGTCTCTTTCTTATTAAAAAAGCACATTCATCACAATATTTCATTCTACGAAATGCAATGAGTCGACCACAACTTTGAATACACAATGACTTATTTGCTATTATTTTTGGCTTTATGACATATTGATAATAAACTCTTGTATTCTCACTATTAGATTTACGGCATTCAGGACAAACAATCTTATCATCGATTCTTGGATGACCACAACGAACACACAATCCAGCAAGTTTACGCTTATGATAAAACTTCTGATTACGATTCATTGCACTTTAAATATCACTTTCTCAATCTATTTCAATGAACCTAATCTTCTTTTGCTTTTTCTTAACTACTATTTTTCTTTGTTTTCGATCTTTTAACCTCGGTTTGATGATCATTCCAATAATCCAATCACAACTGTTAATAGCTAAAGAAAGTTCATTACTATCTGAATTTTCAATTTCAAGTTGTTGAATGAATTTCTCGACTTCATCGACTAATTCCTCGAGTTCTTTTTTACAACAAGAGTTCATTTTACAACGACAACTGGAAGTGTTCCTCTAACACTACTAACTTTTCCTCCGCCAATTGATTGGATATCAACTTGAACCTCTCTCTTAAAATCAACAGGTAAACTAGAAGAATATAGATTCTGATTAGCAATTTTCGCTATATTGACATCAACTATCCTAGACTGAGATTCAACTTTAGATGGCTTCAAATTAACAAATAGATTAAGCCAGACTCCAACAGTAATAGCAAAAAGAAGATAATTTGTCTGCTTCAATAGACCAATAATTCCCTTGGCTTTAATTTCCATCCTTAATCATCCTTTTGAATTTCATTAAAACATATCTTCTCTTGTCATCTTTCACAATGAAAAACTTGCCATAATTTCCTCTTTCAAGATACTCAAAATCATTAGGAATATTACTAGTCCACAAAAAAACATCAAGAGTTTCAAAGTGATCTGTCAATTGAATTATATAAAAACTACCTGTATCTCGCTTAATTTTTCTTTTACTCTCTATTCTAAAATGTCCAATAAATTGATCAAGATTTCTAACATCTTGAATAAAAATAGTTCTTATTGTATTTAAAAACTCATCATCTCTAATATTAAAATTGAATACCTCAACTTCATATTCATGAATTAACGTTTCATGAAACTCTTCATATTCTTTATCTTTTCTTAAGACGCCATAATATTCATCCCATATATCCTTTCTACTTGCAAAAGAATCAAAACAACCAGCTTTAATCAAGGCACTGATGCATTTTTTATTGATCGTTCTCTTCTTAACCCGATGATAAAAATCTTCAAATGATTGAAATATTCCATTCGCTCTTTCACTAAGAATCAACTCAACAGCTGTCACACCTACATTTCTAATAAACGATAATCCAAGCCTCAATTGACTATTTTCAATAGAAACATCTGAAAAACTCTTATTGATATCCGGCTGCACAAATTGTATTTTTAATCTTCTGGCTTCTTTGAAATACAACTCAAAATTATTCTTAGTTCGCTTTCCTAAACTTGATTCATTTCTCGTTATCGACAAAACTGAAGCAAAAAATTCAAGAGGATAGTAAATTTTAAGCCACATTGTGATATAAGCAATATATGTATATGATGTAGAATGACCAAGATTAAATGAATACAAAGCATAAGCACCAATTTGATTCCATGCTTTCTCAACAATGTCAATATCAATTTGATTACTTAAGGATTTAGAAATAAATTGATCTTTATAATATTCAAGTTTCTCTTTATCTGCATCATCCATATCTCTTACATAATATTTCATTGCATCTCTTCTGAAAAGATCAGCTTCAGCAAGAGAAAATCCAGCCAGGACTTTTAACATTTCAATGATTTGTTCTTGATAAACTGGCAATCCATAAGTATCCTTTAAAATGGGTTCCAATAATGGATGCAAATATTTAATTTTTTCTCTATTGTTTTTCCTTCTGCTATACTGAATGTCAATCCCATTTCTCATAGGAGCAGGACGATGAAGAGCATTTGCAGCAACAAGATGATCAAATCGTTCAGGAGCTAATTCAACTAAGTATTCCCTCATATCTGATTTCTCAAATTGGAACGTTGCTAATGTATAGCCTCTCTGATATGCTTCATATACATTCTGATCATTCAGGTGAATTTTTTCTAAGTTAAATATAGGATGATCTTTTTCATTGATCAACTTCAAGCACTTAGAGATGATCGAGAGAGCATCTAAACCTAGAATGTCAATCTTCAAATAACCTAAATTCGAAAGCTCAGTTTCAGTCTGGCCACATATCCATTCTGTGCAAATCAAATCACCCTGTCGTTGAAGAGGAATATGTTTCCATGCTGGTTCTGATGTAATAATAATTCCAGCAGCATGCTTGCTGCTGTGTTTTCTTTTATACTCAAGTTTCTTAGCAACTTTCCAAAAGATTGGATGTTGATTTGCATATGTATCCAATCTCTGAACATGGTCTCTAGCTTCATCTAAAGTCTCACCGTGAAAAATCAACTCTTTAATTCTCTTTGCCTCATCAACTGGAATGTCTAATAATGGTGGAATATAATCCATTAAGGCTCTAGAACCAAATGTTCCATAAGAAGCAATGCGAATTGCTTGATCTTCTCCATATTTTTTGACTAAATATGAAAAGACTTCATTTCGTCGATTAGATTCAAAATCAATATCTATATCTGGAATAGCTGCTTTGTATTCATTTAAGAAGCGTTCAAAAATTAACTTATGCTCAATTGGATCAAGACCAGTAATTCCTAGAAGATATGAAATGAGAGATGATGATGCTGAGCCTCTACCAATTCCAGTCATGATATCATTATCCTTACAGAAATCAATGATATCTGCTAGAATTAGAAAATAATCAATGAAGCCAAGTCGATTAATGACATTAAATTCATTATTGAGCCTTTCTTTATATACTTGAAAATTATCTTTTTGAAATAACCTCTTTTCAAGAAACCCCTTTTTGCACCGCTCTTGCAATTCCTTCTTAGCTAATTCATAATCTTGTACCTTTGGAAACTTATATGATGTATCTTCAAAGTATGAATATGATACATCTTTAACTAAATATGATGTATTCTGAATCATTTCACATAAAATTGAATTTGGAAGATTGGCATAATACTGATCTTTTGTCTTATAGAGGTCATCTTCATTCTTAAACCAAATTTGCTCAGTATCGAAATGAAATTCGCTATTCTTCCTCTGAATCTTTAATAAAATATCGTGAATGAATCGATCATCTTTCTCTACATAATGACAATCATTCGTCACGACGATTGGCAACTTAAATTGCCTTGCCAACTTAAAAACAATCTTATTTGCCTCTTTCTGAGCATCCAATTCCAACAATTGTATTTCCGCAAATAGATTGTTATTGAAAATTCTTTTGAGTTTTTTAATTCGTTCAATTGCCACATCAAGATCTTTTAATGCAACTTTAGGAATAATCCCACCTAAGCATCCAGTTAAAGCAACAATGCCTTCACTATGATTAGAAAGAAGGTTCCAATCAACTCGAGGAACATAATAGAACCCATAGATATTAGATAAAGAAGTTAACTGAATGAGATTTTTAAAACCAACATCATTAATAGCAAGAAGAGTAAGATGAGAATATCCAACTTCTCTGTCTCTTACATTAATGTCATCTGTAAAGTATACTTCATTCCCAATAATTGGTTGAATCCCATTTTCCACACAAGTGTGGTAAAATTTATAAGCTCCTCGAAGCGTTCCATGATCAGTAATCGCTATCGAACTCATTCCGTAAATTTTAGCCTTTTTCACATAGTCTTCAATATGACCAAGTCCATCTAAAAGTGAACTGTCAGTATGACAATGAAGATGAACAAAATCACTCATTAAAACTCATATCCTTGCTCCAATGCTTCTCGATTAACTTTCTGATCAATCATTTGCTTCTTAAATCGATCAATGATCGATTTAAATCCCAATTTTCTAAAAAATTCAAGCGCCTTTTTCCAATCCACTTTAACACAACAATGATCAACACAATAATTAATTGGAACATCTCTTCTTAAAGAAACTAGCTGCTTAGCCATCTTAATTCGATCTAGATTTGCTCTTATCCTACTGCCAATTTTTCCTTTAATTGAATCTGACACTTCGATTATCTTTTCAACACTTTGATATTCCAGCAATAATTTGATCGCTGACACAATCCCAATTCCTTCAATTCCTTTTACATTATCACCAGAATCTCCAATTAAACTCTTCACATCAACAAACTGTGATGGTTCAATTGTATAATTTCTTCTAAATTCACGAATATCAATAACTTCAACATTAGATATCCCTTTCTTAGGGAAAATAATTCTCGTTGTATCACTGATCAATTGAAAAAGATCCTTATCTCCAGTGATAATATAATTGTCATACTGTGATTGACTGACATATGTCGCAATCACATCATCAGCTTCAAAGCCATAAACTGAATCATATTTAATTTCGAGTAAATTGAGCAGCTCCTTAATAAACTGAAATTGAACAACAAGATCTGGATTATCTACAAAAATGCGATTTGCCTTATATTGACTATCAATTTTTCTTCTAAATGTGTATTTTGAAGACACATCAAATGCAACTAAAATATGTGTCGGATCAAACTTCTTCAAAATTCTATTCAAAATATTGACAAAGCAATATGTTCCACCAGTATTAACTCCATTGAAAGACAAATTTGGAAGAGCATAATAAGCTCGACAAATAACTGAATTCCCATCAATGAGAAGGAACTTTTTCATAATGAACTATCCAGTGATTCAAACATGGATCGAATCCATCTAACTCATATTGAAACTTATAATAAATATTTGAATCTTTGTATTTATATGCAAGGTTGAATACAGCTAGTGATTTAGCATATAAATACCAAAACTCTGGACAAAAATCTCTTAAATCAGCAAGACTGAAAGTTCCCTTATTACATCGAGTGTGTCGTTCAAGATCAACTAATAACTTCATAAGATGATTATAATCATCTATAGAAACTCTAGCATCAAACAATTGATATTCACATATTCGATCACTAAGAATCTCTTTTGCTTTATCAATATTTCTTTCATATAAATGCAGGGAAGCAACGTGGAGATAATACTCTCCTACTTCAATATTCAACCAACCAGCTAAAATTTCTTGAATGAGAGTAAAATTGTAAATGTCATATGGAAATCCTAACCACATATCTTGACTTCGGCAGAAAACAAAAGCATGAAGTTTCTCATCTCTAATCATAAAATGAATGAGAATATTGCATGGAATATCTTTAGATTCAGAGATGAGGTCTTCAGGTTTAAATATGACTGCTACACACTGCCGATCATCAGGATGCATTCTGAGCTTATGATAAATTGAGGTTAATTGATTAATTGACTGATTGTTTTGATGTAACCCAAGCCTATCCCCATAAGCTCCATATAATATAATGTGATCATCTGAATAATCATCCATGTGTGAATTATACCACTTGATAGACTCAATGTCATTGCTTCCAGTTAAAATCCAAAGAGACTCATAAATCCTGAAACCGGGATTCACAAGCCTCTTTGGAAAAGTAACTAATCTTCGCCTTGGATTTTTGAGAACAAAATCTCTATGAATTAACTCAATAGTCATCCCATTCCTTGAATCATTATTTTTACCAGAAGTCAGTAATTCATCAAGAATAATTTGATATAAATCATCAGCAGAATTAGCAACTGTCACTTTTAATCGCCCACAGTGGAGGTAAAGTTTTCATCACTCCAGTTAGAAGTGAAAGTTTGAAAACGAATTACAGCAACAATTTGTTTGTCTTCATCTCTTATTGCTGTTGGTCCTGTGTCTGGAGAAAAAACATCCGGACGATTTCTAACTGCTTGTGCAATAAGAGAAGACACAATGTAAAATATGCCGTTCTTTGGTTCCGGAAGACCTTCTACAACACCAAGTTGCGTAACTACAACTGGTATTCCCTCAATTGGTGTGACATTTATCTGACGAGTATTTAATCGGGCAACTTGGCCCGATGGTTGAAATACTCTATCTCCATTCTCACTTCGCACAATAATATCATGCGGAGTGAGATTGACGAAGTTTAACATTTTACACCTCTTTAGTTTAGTGACAAGCTATACTGAGATTGGAAGTAGGAATCGAACCTACTATACAAATTGTACATCAACCAGATTCCAATCCTTCATCTTACTTTTCTGACTTCGTTACCTCCTTTTCCTTATCCTTAACCATCTTGTCAAACTCCTTGATCACGCGCTTGACAAGAGTGACAACTTCACCAGCTTCCACTTGCTTGACATATCGAAATCGTCCAACATGAACATCTTTCTTGACAACTTTGAAGCCATCAAGCTCGAAAGGAAGATGCAACCTCAACTTGTTATTTCCAGCAACAACAGCACAATGCCTCTTATGTCCTTCACCATATATCTTGACATAAGACTTACTTTCTTCAACCTTGATGCCTTCTTCCTTCAAGCTCTTCTTGACCTCAACCAGAACGTCGATCTTTGGAGTTTTTGGAACTTGAACCTTTGGAGCCTTTGGAGCCCCTGGAGCCTTTGCCTTTTTTGTCTTTGCTTCTGCCATCTGAATCACCTCATCTTTCGTCATAGAATACCAGCTCAAAATCGATTTGGCTTTCGCTTCTTTCTTCAAATCTTGTAAGGTAAGTTTACTAACTCCCTCCTTTTGCAGCTGACTGAGGATATACAACTCTCCAATGGTATTATATAAAGTTACATTAAGTTTTTTCAACCTTACCAATCTTTTTTTATCAAAGATCTTTCCATTTAATAGAACACCAAAAAATGATCGACCAGTTCTAAGAGACATATCCTCATTTAAAACATAAGAATCAGGAAGAAATATCAATTGAGCATTTCTCCTTCTATTTGCAACAATTCCATGGATACTTCTTTCAAACCCGTGTTGATTGATCAATTCAAGTAAAAAATCTAAAACGATGTCATCAACTGTACATTCTACATCATAATCTAACATGTGGTCATCACCATAACCATTTTATAAAAACAAAAAAAGATAAGACAAATAGAATAACAAAAGCTACTCTATTCTTCTTATCTTCTTATTTTACTTCTATTCTACTTATCTTTTTTACATCATGTCTATCTACTTTGTGAAAACAACCACAATCAACTTTGACAACAACTTTATCTTGAACATCATTTCCAATGAATGTAACAACCTTATCTTTAAGATCAGATCGATCTCCCACAAACCTAAGATAATCTCCTAAACACAATTCTTCATCTTTATAGTCTTCACTATAACCATTATTTTGTCGATCAACATTGCGACTTCTCTTCTCAGTATATCGTTCAAAAATCTCTTTATCATCCATTTCTAATACAATTGCTAGATCAAGAATAAAATGTAAAAGATCAATAGTCTCCTCTTTACAATTTTCTCTATTAATCAGTTTATCTCCCTTCCAATGCTTCCAATTTATTTCATTGAGAAGCTCATTTGCTTCAGATATGATTGCAATTACATATTGCTTCATCCAATAGTTAAGATCAGAATCATCTGAGAAATCATTGACTGAATGAAATCGTTTCACAAAATCCTTTTGCAATTCTAACATAGACTTTAAGTCACTCATGTGACAAGCCTCGTTTTATATAGATTAATATATTCTTCTCCAGTAAAAGCATTTTTGTACAGTTTCTCAAAATCTCTATATGTAATTTCAGCAGGATCAAGATTTGTATTGAACAGCATGACACGAACATCTTTATTTAAAAATAGATTTGCAACATCATATGCTATATCAAATCCCTTCTTATCACCATCAAAACAAAGAACTAAATTTTCTGCATTCAACTCCCATATTTTTTCTTCTTGTTTTTTACTTATTGATGAGCCAAATAATGCAACGACATGACTAAATCCGAAATTTGAAATCTGAATTGCATCAAAAATTCCTTCACATATAATGATTTCATCAGCACTCTTAACACAATCATAATTAAATAAGTAATCACTTTTCTTAATTCCCTCAGGATAGTAAAGATATCTTGGATATTTGGAATATTCATCTATTTTTCTACCAATATAGAACTTCTTAGTATGATCTTCAAAGACTGGAAACACAATGCGATTTCTCAAAAAATGATGATGATAACAAACTCCAAATTGGAACTCATCAAAATTCTTCTCAAGAATTCCTCTCTTCTTTAGATACGGAATCATTTCTTTTGTTAATAGAATATCTTCTACTTTTAGTTCAACTTTACTTTTCTTAATATTAACATCTTGTTTAAGCAAACTAAGGTCAACATGAATAATAAAATGATTGATAAAATCTAAAGCCTGCTTGAAGTTACACTTCTTTACTGTTTTAATAAAATCAAATACATCTCCCTTAGATTCACATTGAAAGCATTTATATCTCCATATTCCACTATCATCTTTTATAAAAGATAAGCTTCTTTGTTTATCTGATTTATGAATGGGACAAAATGATCGAACTCGATCTTCAGATGCAATAATGTTTTGTACACCAATATTTTCTAATACTTTAACGATATCGATATTTCTTCTGACTTTCAATGATGACACTTCAAACCTCTGCTTCCGATGACTTCAATCCTCTAATCCTTCTTCTAACAACTCTTGAAAGACTTCTTCAATTGAAAAACGTTCAGAACTTCCAATTCTTTTACGATAACAATTTCGATTACGAGCTACATTAATAGCTTGTTCCCATAGATCTTGATGAAACAAACATCGGGTGCCTTTTTTATGAGAATATGATATTGTTTCGCAGCATCCTTCTACACTACACTTTGGTCGCTTCCTGAGATCTAATTGATTCTGTCGAGCTTGTTGTAATAATGACCATGTATGGCCTTCAGGACACAAAGCCTTATCAGCTTTACGATTGATAGATCGAGCTGGAGACTTACATATTGGACAAAAAGAATCCTTTCTCATGCTAAAACTCATACTCTGAAAAATCATCTATTCTCTGAAATTCACCAATTTTTCTCAAATAAGCAACTTGTCCAACTCTTGTTTTTCTACCCTTCAAAACTGGGACTTTCAATATTCCTTTGAATTTACTTTCATCCCTATGATAATATTCATCATCATATAAACCCAAAACAAGCTCGGAATCTTTGGCTGCACGATCTGTATCTGCAACATCACTCAAACGTGGAATCTTGTCCTTTCTATCATCAACATGTCGATTTAATTGTGCTGCACAAATGAAAACTACCTTTTCATTCTTAGAAACTTTTCTCAATTTATCAACAATTGAAGCATATTCATAAGCATCTGTGTATTTATGAATTTCGTGAAACAACTGTAAATAATCAATCAAATATACAATGACACCAAAAATTTTCTTATACAACCTAACATAGATTTGAACTTGCTCAACAGTAAAACTGGGACTGAATGCAAAATATGCCGGCTTTTTTGAAATAAGATTCTTAGCTTTTTGAATTAATAAAAACTCATTCTCAGTTATATTTCCCTTCAAAATCTTTGTATAGTCAATGCTAATAAGAGAGCAAATAATCCTCTCCATGTTATCTTCATTAGACATTTCTAACGAAATTAAAAGAGATGGAATCTTTTTTTCAATTGCAAACAGTCTCAATAGATTATCAAGAAACATTGTTTTACCCATCCCTGGTCTTGCAGCAATAACTGTCATTCCAATCGGAAATCCATTAATTTTATCATCTAAGGAATTCCACCCAGATGGGATAATCTCAACAACCTCGCCTTTTCTTCTACTTTCTATAACTTTAAGCACGCGATCATAAATGTCATCTATTGTAATAATATCAATTCCTTTATCGTCATTAATGACTTTATTTAAACTGTTCATAAAAAATGTTAAAAGATCTTTACCAATTGTGCCATTATTCATTTCATCCCAAACTTCAGAAAGAACTTGCTTAATAGATCTTGTCGACCTATATTCATCAAGTTCAGAAAGTCTAGAATCTATCGAGTTATCAGCTACAAATCTAGAAGATGAAAGAGCACGATTAATGTCAGCTAAATAATCAGTTCCAAGAGTAGAAATGAGTGAAGGCTTATCTGGAATAGCCCTGTTGCTAAGAAAATAATAGGAAGCTTCTGTGAAGATCTTAAGGAGTTTAGAATCACCAAAAAAAGATAAATCTAAACCTTTTTGAAGAAGATATGAGGCAGACTCTGAACTTGACAAAAATTTGCCAAGCACTTCAATTTCTCTTGACCGATTTATAAGATTAATTGGCACAAAATTACCTTAATTACCTTATAAAAACTCATAACCCAATTTTTCTCTTTCATACCCTTTAATTCGATTGCTAAAATGATTTCTAAGATATTTTGCATAATGCTTAATATCAATCACAAAACTTTTATCCTTACCATCTTCCTTTCTGACTACTCTTCCTATTTCTTGAAGAACTGTACTGAATGCTTTCTTCGGATAGCCAAAAATAAGACCTTGTGCACATTTGATATCAATGCCTTCTCCTATCAATGTACTAATCAGACATGGAATTTCCCGTCTTCTAGTAGCATCTAAAATATCTTTTCTATAACTCGCTTCATGTTCGCCATTTAAAAAAACAGATCCTGGAATAAGGCTCTGTAAAATTTCACCATGTTTAATGAATGACACAGTAATTAAAGTAATAATGTTCTTATTCATCATGGCTTTTGCAAACTTAAGAATAGTATTGTTCCATTGATCATTATATATAATCTCATCTTTTACAATCGTTTGCCATTCTCTTGAATCTTTAGTAATCTTATAATTCTTTGGTTTATTCAACTCAACAATCTTTATTTGCGGATCAACAGCATAACCTTCATCAATCAATGGCCTCAAACTTTTAGCATAAATAACAGGTCCAGCAGCAGCTTCTACTTGAAAATCATCTGGAACATCACGATATGGAGTTGCTGAAAAGAAATAACGATAGTAAGCAGGAATCTTTTCACTCACGTCATACATAATTTTTGCTTTAAGATGATGAGCTTCATCAACAATTAAAACTTCAACTGACTTTAAAAAATCATTCCATTGTCTCAAATCATATTTAGTCTCCCTTTCTTTCAAATCATCATCATACTCTACCCATTCAGCTTCTTCATATTTGATATCTAAAATTCGACTGATTGTTTGAAATGTTGCAACAACAATATTATTCAGATCAAAAACACCATCACCAATCTGACCAATTTCAACTCCAAGACGATTGCTAATACGATCTTTAGCTTGATAGAGAAGATCTTTCCTATGACACAAGAACAAAGCATTTCTTGCTCTTGATTGAATCAATTTTGCGGCAATTTCAGTCTTTCCACCTGAAGTGGCAATTGCAAACATTCCATTTCTCTTAAGCCCAACTTCCACTGCCTTTTGTTGAAATGGGAAAAGCTCAACATTAAAAGAAGGAATTTCAAATTTCTTAGGAAGAATACTTCTGGACTTCAAGTCAATTGAATATCCACTAGAAGAAAGTAAATTCAGAGTTCTTAAAAAGAGCCCACCTGGAATACAATTCGTATTTAAATTAAAGAATCGCTTCTTCCCATCCCATTTTTCATTCTTATTGAGGATAGCTTTAATTCTTTCTAAAGCTTCAACAGCTTGAGAATCTAAATTCAACTTGAAGTATTTTAGGGAATCAGAAATTGAATAACTTGAGGTAAGGATCTTAGAAGCTAAATCAAGGGGAAGTTTTCCGGCAAAACATCGCTTATTAGCAAAATAGAGTTTTTTTGCAGTTTTAAGTTTTCTTGCTCTTAAAATAAAAAATTGATTAGGTATATCAAAACTCAATTCTTCATATAATTTCATTCTATCAGATGGAAGAATCCCCTCAAGAAGGCAGGTATTTCCCAACAAAGTTACTGTGGCTTTTTTCATTTCTTCTAATTTTTAAAATAAAAGACATATGTAAAAATGATATCATCCTTTTGCGTTAAAACTTCTATATTATCACTTGGACTTAAAACCTCTTTAAATTCATCACACTCAGATTTCAAAAAATCTTCAATGTCTTGCTTGCCAATCACTTTACATGATTCAATCAAAAACCCAAGAATTTTAGGTTCAATAATCTTGTTATTAGCTAAGTGACCTCCTTTTATTGGAGAAATATTACAATCTTCTCCAAATAATTTAGATAATATTCTTTTATAAAGATGTAATCGATCTAACGCTCCAATAAAAGAACTAACTTTGTAATCAATCAATGACTTATCAACATCAATAACCTCACCACTATTCAACTTAATATGATACAAATCATCAGATAACCCAGAAATAATGCCAATGCCTTTACCATTGACATAGACATACTCTTCGATGCTGAATAAATCTTCCATCAGTGATCATGAGTATGAATATGCTCATGATGATGCATCAAATCAAAATGTTCAAGAGGAATTCTTTCAGATGTTCCAAGAAGACTTTCTAATTCTTGAAGAGCCATTTCAAACTGAAGATGGCTCTCCTGTGGAATTGCTTGTGGAATTGTTACAGTAACGATATTTCCATTGTCATCGATCTTAACCTGAATATTAATTTTACTCATGACTAACTACCTCCTTTTGAGTCCACCTATTTTCAAAAGAGACAAAAGAATCTACAAGAAATGTTTTACATGTATTATTAGTATAATACGGATTAAATATCTCCTTCTCGATTCTAACTTTAGCTAATAGCTCTTCTGGTAAGTCAAAAATGCCATATATTCTGATAATTTTATCTTCAGCCCATGTAATATGCATCACTTCATAATACATTTCTTTTGTGCCCCACTTACATATACCGCAATTACCAATAGGCATCTTACTAATGATGACACCATGTTTTTCAATTAAAAAAGCTGTGTCTATCATGTTTTCTCCTCCTTCAATATTGCACTAAGTTGAATTCCAATTCATTTTGGGTTTGCTCAATAAAAAAGTTATGCTGATTTGCCCAATCAACGACAACTTCTTTTGCATAATGAGACATGATCTTATCAACCTGAGTCTGTTGAAATCGATCATATGTCAATTGATTCTGGCTAATGAAAATCCCTGAAACAGTCTGAAGACCATTAGCAAGCTCTTGATATCTAATATTCAGATTAGCAAGAGCTCTCTTCATAGCCTCCATATTTTTTATCTCTTTCGTAAGGGTAATTTTCGTTCTTGTAAAACAAGGCATTTTGATCACCAATAAGATTATATAAAATTCCACACTTTATTCAAAGAGAATTTCCAAAACACACGGCAATGCTTTTATAACAACAGTTGCTCCACGGTTAAGAGAAGCTTTCATTGCCTCAGAAATCACTCCTCTAGTAGAGGTAAGATAGTTACAACTAGTACAATAATAAGAAAAACCTTGATAAGCCGGAATTATGTTCATCAATGGACTATTGCATCTCCAACATGTTTCCTTAGTGCTCTTCACATTGAGAATAAGCTCTTGAGCCTTTTCTTTGATCTCAAGTTCTCTTTCCTCCATTGCCCTCATTTCTTCTTCAGCTTTCTTCTGCTTTAACTCCTCATCTGAAACTTTGACTTCTTTCAAAGACATTTGAACTCTCTCCTTTTCTTCAGTTACTTCTTCATCCTTTGCTTGGCTCTTAATACTCTATAATCAGGACCACTCATTGCAAAAACATCACACATATCAATGAGACGGCTCAACGCTGTATTACCTAATGGTATATTGCCCGCTGAATTAAAATCAACTTGAATATCTTTCAATGTCAATCTACTCGTCAAGATCAAACCTAATTTGTTTTTATAGCGATAGTCTATGACATGATTGTAAATGCGATCTCGTGACCATTCAGTCCTTCTATCCGAAAGAAAATCATCAACCACTAACAATGGACAATCAAATTGAAACTTTAAATCAGGATCATCTATGCAAGCTTTGAGAAAATCAATCAATTCACTTGATGAAATCATTTTCGATTGAATATCATTTCTGATTGCTTCCTTAACGATACAGGAAGTTAAATGTGTTTTACCAATTCCTACAGGACCAATCAAAATAACTCCTCTGCCGTCTTCAATTCGATTTTTGATATTTTTACAATAATCAACAATATATTGATAAGCTTTACTATTCTCTTCATAATGAGTTAGATCATAGCCTTCTAAAGTTGCATCAAAGAAAAGCTTTGAAATCCCAGCTTCCTTCCATCTTTGATAGTTATTATTAATTACCCTCTGTTTGAATGCTTGCTCAAGCCTAGCAGTAATCCCATCAACTTCACTATCTGTAAAATTCTCTAAAAGGGTCTGAATCGAGCCATTCTTTGTTTCTTGACTCATCTGTAGAAATCACTTTCCTTGAAAACCTTTGTTTAAGTTTCTCTTTTGAATCATAACTTATTAATGATAAAGATCTTCTATCATGATCTTTATGTTTCTTAATATCATTTTTAATCAATTTCCATAAAGATAAGATTTTATCATGTTTAATGAAATTAAAAATTCTTTCTGCAGCTTTCAAATTAAAAACAAAATGAGGCCAGTCAACAAGTCTAAATCCACACTCCCTTAAAAAGAAACCAGTCAAATGGCTTGGTTGCCAATTTTCGGGATAATTATTACCTCTTCTGAGTTTAATCTTTGCATTATCTTTCTTTTTCTGAATGTCATATCCACTATCCATTCTCTTTAATTCCCTTCATTTCTTTTCCAAACTGGATGATTTGTTGTTTAATCTCATCACTGTCAGTTAACTTAAACAAATTCTTTAAAGTTTCAGAACCTTCAACATACATATCCATTAAAGTCACATAACGATCATTCATTTTAATTTTATAATTCCAATTAGAAGGACGTTTCACCTGCCTCACTTCTAAACTCGTTAAAACTTTCTGAAACTTTATTTTTTCAACTGTCAATGTTGATATGAAATTATCAATCAATTCAATAATATATTCAAGATCTTTCTTGATATCAATCTCCATCTATCTTCTCCTCTCATCTTCTTGTTTTAGGAACTCAATATATTCATCCATTAACACAATCTGGCAAGATAAACAAATATCAGCACTATAATCATAATTAGAACCAATCTTCAACATAAGAATAAACTTAAGTTCATCTCCAGACATCTTCTTGAAATCCATAATAGAATTATTTCGCGCATCAATAACATGGCCACAGGCATCACAATATGTTAAAGTTTTAGTCGCCATATTTAAATTCCCACGAATAAGGCCAAGAGTCCTTTATCTTTTGAATTAATAGATCATATAACCCATCATGCTTTCGTAGGCCAGATAAAGCATCAGGTTTACTGGAGCCTAATCGTTCACTATCAATCTCATATGAATTACCGACTCTCTTTATAATATCTTTCTCAAGACCATAGTCAAATAACTCATGGATTCTATCAATACCTTTGCCCCATATAAAACTATATTCAGCTGACTTAAAGGGAATGCCCACCTTGTTTTTGATGCATGTAGCTCTAACTCGGCTTCCCATCGGTTCTTCGGGATCAATATCATACAAAAATCCTGCATCTTTAGCCTTAAGTTGTTTAGTGATCCAATTCACTCGAACTCTGAGTGAAGCATAGAATTTAAGAGCTCTACCACCCGGAGTCAAGCTTCTATCTTGACCATAACCGGCACCAATGTTGTCTCGTAACTGATTGATAAAAACAACTGCAGCTTTTCCATTCGATATTTTATTGATCAGTTTTCTTAATCCTTGACTAATTACTCTAGCCTGGCTAGCAAAAAACTGATCTGTATATTCACCATCAAATTCTGCTTTAGAAGGAGTTGCTGCAATTGAATCTAAAGCAATCAGGTCAGCAATTGGCGCAATCACTTCAGTCACACCAAAAAACTGCTCAAAATAATCAATTTGTGGAAATCTAAAGTGATCTTTGTCAATCTTGCATCCAAGACTCTTCGCGTACTCGGGATCAAAGGAGTTTTCAGTATCAGTAAATGCACATCGTCCACCATTTCGATGGACTGATGCGATACTTTGAAGAACTAGAGAAGTTTTTCCTTGCCCCTCTGGGCCAGAAATCTCAGTGATTCTAGACCGTGGAAAACCACCAATACCCGTAGCGATGTCCAACAAGATACTACCAGAAGATACAGCTTCGATACCAGACTTCAAGGAATCATCAAGAGAAGCTAAAATTTCAAACCCATGAAGCTTTTTCAGAACTTCAGAAGCATCCTGCCATACATCAATTAACTCCTTAGTTTTTCTCATTTTGATTTTTGCCAAATGCAACATCATTCAAACAAACTATCTATGACAGTTTCATCAGGTTCTTTAACATCATCACCTTCAGCTTCATCATCTTCAGTTTTGTCATCTTTTGGCTCATTATCAACTTGCTCCTTCATAAAAAGAGGCGAAATGACTCGTCGTTGTTCCCTAACATATTCTAACAGATCATCATTGATATAATCTAATTCTCCATCAGAAATATCAGGCATGATGGGAATATAGTAGACATTACCACCAGAGGTCTCTTCCTTAGATTTAATTATTGTCCATATACTCCAGGGAGGCGTCTTTCTTTCCTCAATTAACATATATAGATAGTTTTTAGAGGGCTTCAGACCTGTCCCTTTGGCCCTGAAAGCACACAACTCAAAACCATTCTCTTTTTCCTCATTTTCGATAAGGCCAATGTAGTTCATCTCTTCCCCACACAGAGGTGGAAGCCCTTCCTCCCATTCTGAAAACTTACATTCTCTACATAGGCCATATACATTACCTTTGATAGCATCGTAAGATCTGCAAATTGGCTGCCCAGGACCAGGAGCTCCTCTCTTCTCAGTCCACAACGTCCTTGTCTTTTTGCTAAAGAGGACAATCATTTTCAATTCTTTGATATCAGCTCTACTATCGCTGAACTGAAAGCGTCCAGCTTTCAACGGGATGTCCTTACCATCAACTTCAATAACGGAAGCCCTTTGCCTAATATTGCAAATTAAGCCAAAAATTCCTTGTCGTTCAACTCCATCAAATCCAACAAAGTCCTCTTTTTTGAACTGCTTTGCTAGAGCAGTTGACTCCTTCTTTTCGACTGAAATCTTTTTTCTCATTTTAACTCTCCTTTTAAGTCTCAAATCCAAGATCTTTTAAAACAGCTTTACCAACCTCTCGATATTTTCTATGAATCCTAGACCGTAATTCTTCAGTCAAAAACATCTTCTTAGCCATATCTGGATTAAAGCGGCTTTCTATATCTATTATAGATATTCTACGACTAATTGTTGAAAGTTTTTGATTAACTGAATTATAGATAATTTGCACATATTCTTTAAATGCCTCTACCTCAATTAACATATTGTGAAATTTTCTTAAATTCTCTATAACCTCTCCTCTTCTCCCTTCAGCATTTTTAGCAGATGAATATTGACTAATGACATCTGATATTCCACCAAAGAAGCCCCTCATCTTACCATGCCAATATGTCACATCAGCAAAGATGAACGACAATCTTGTCAAAACAACATCAGATTTAGTCAAACAAAGATCAAGATCATTCAAAGTAGCTTCTTCAGATAATTGAGGAATAACAGCAAGATTGCCATTATCCGATGACGAACTGAAGTATTCCTTGATCTCTTTTCGATATTCATCAATCCTCGAAATGTTAAAGTCTTTCAAGCTGTTTTGAGCCTCTTGTTTAAATTGCTCAAACACATTGCTTTCTAAAAAAGGATTTGACAATATACAACACCTCAAATCGTATTATATTCAATCTGAAAAGATTTTTTTCAACTGAGAAAATAAAAATGCCCCGATTCATTGCTTAGATCGCTATTCGGGGCCAGATAGCTGGAAAAGGAAATCGTAAAACCCTAGTCTCATACCCTCACTTCGCTCATAGAGTCTTACGAACGCAGCAATGACTGACGTTTAAATGTTCTGAGCGAAGTAAATCGATCAATCACTCACTCACTGCGCAGTGCTAAAAACTGTAGCCAAGTCACGGCCGCTGAACCATAAATCAGCTGCCACCCGTTCCTCCAATCATCTCCTAAGCAGCTAATGATTCTGCTAACTTTCTTTGACAGATGTTATCAATAACACTGTGCCTCGCCAATTTATTGATAATAACAAATAATCGACTTCGACTTCCCTTAGGCATCTCATGATACCGATAACCATCAAGCCTCAGTTTCAAAAGCTCAATGTCATCTTGTGATATCACCTTCTCACAACTCACCCAGAATAACACATCAGTAAAGGGACTTCGAGCATTTTTGTCCTCATACAGATCCTTCAACGTATATTCCCAATCTGAACTCCAATTCATTCCTTCTTTAAATGCTGGCTCTTCAAGAGACACAACTCCTTCACTAGCTTCTCTTTTTCCAGCCGAATAGTAAACCTGCAGCTGTTGAATTGCCATATGGCAGCAATGCCAGAAATACGTAGAGAAAGCCACCCTAGAATCCAACCTAAACTCAAATACAAATCGGTCAAATTGCTCATATAACCGATTGACCAGATCCTGAGTCTCCTCAAATTTGAGGAGCCTAGTCTGTTTTGAGCAATATAGATATACTTTGCTCACATATATACTCCACAGTTCCCACTTCGACTGAACATCCTTCTCTTTCTGAATCTTCTCAACTAACTGCTCAGCAGTCATTTTCTTTTCCTTTCCCTTGTTCTTTAATTTTACTGCTGAAGTTATTATATCAAGAATTTCAGAAAATGTAAATAGTTTTTTATAATTTATTTTTGCAGATTAATTTAAGTCAACTCTCATCTTTGACCTCATCAACTCTGTTAACGACTTATCGCTACTTGAAGCATTTTTTGCTCTTCCACCTGCCCACTCTCTAAGTACATTTACTTCATTCTCCATTGTTTTTGAAAGCGGAATCATCTCTTTAGCTGCCTTTATAATTTCATCAGAGCTCAAATCATTGCCATTATAATAAGCTTCACATAAAGCAGTCTCTACAACAGCTTCAATCTCAGACCCACTGAACCCATGAGTCTTTCTAGAAAGCTCTTTAACCTCATATTTCTTTGAATCACGATTTCTCTTTTCAAGATGGATTTTGAAAATTTCTTCCCTTTCTATCTCACTTGGAAGATCAACAAAAAAGATCTCATCAAATCTACCCTTTCTCAAAAATTCAGGTGGCAGCATTGAAATATTATTCGCTGTTGCTACAATGAAAGATGAGCCTTTTTTATCCTGCATCCAGGTAAGGAATTGACCAAACAACCTGGTAGTCACTCCACTTGTGTCACCACCAGACATTCCACTAAAAGCTTTCTCAATTTCATCCATCCATAGAATACAATCCCCAATTCCCTCAACGATCTTAATAGCTCTTCGCATATTGTTTTCAGATTCACCCACAAATTTACTCATCAATGCTCCAACATCGAATCTGATCAATGGAACTTTCCATTGATTTGCAATCGCCTTTGCGCAAAGAGATTTTCCAGTACCGGGAATCCCAACAACAATGATTCCTCTTGGCTGAGAGATCCCAAAATCTCTAGCCTTCTGAGAGAAAGCAACTCTTCTTACCTTTATATATCTCTTTAGTTCATCTAGTCCCCCAATACCATCTAAGGACTCTTGACTCTCAAAATACTCAAGAATCCCAGTCTTTCTAATGACCTGCTTCTTTTGTTCAAGAATACATTCTTCCTTTATATCTCTATGAAGCACAAAAGATCGACTTATTGAGGCAATTGCCTCATCAACCGTAAGTCCCTTAAGGAGATTGACAACATTTTCTTTCTTTCCATTCTCAAGATCAACTTTTTTCTTGATTATGGAAAAATACTGCTCATTGAAATCATTTACTGACTTAGTAAGGAGATTACTTAATTCTTCGCTATTCGGCATATCAAAGTCAATGACTGTAATGATCTTCTCAAGATCTAGCGGAACCTTGAGAATTGGGCTCACAATGATCAAATTCATATAAGCAATTGAGAATAGTCTATAAATATCCATCAACTTTCTGGATATGATTTCATTCTCAATAAACTTTTGAAAACCATGAAGAACGATAATCATCTTCTGGCCAGATTTAGCCCATTCAATAATCTGATCAAGAGCAACATTCGGCGCTGTTTTTCCATCTCCTTTGTCATTAACAAAGTCAGTATAAAATCCCTTTGTACAAGTCCAAAATACAATCTTTCGACTGTCTAATTTCTCCTTTGCAATTTTATTGAGGTATTCCTCAATTTGGTCTTCTTCATGACCAACAATATACATGATCTGATATCTTGCCTTTACAAATGTTGCAATTTCAGACAGATTTCTCATTTTCAATCACCAATACTATTATATAAAAATCTTTTAACTAATTTCCAATTTCCAAAAACATAATTTTTGTTAATTTGATCTTTGCATCTTCTATAGTTACTTTAAGACCTTTATTTGAGCTTATATAACATAGAAAAGAGTCAATGATTTTTTGTGCATGCTTACAAAATCTCTTACTTGAAGTACCTCGATTCTTGAAAATCCAACCAGGACAATTACATGACACATCACCATTATCCCAAATAATTACCTTATATACCTTCCTGGGATTAGACGATGATGGAATTAGAAACTCATGAAGCTTTTCAGCCTGTGGCCGATTATCAGCAATTGAAAGACTGGACAAATGCTCTTCAATAGCCTTAAAATCAATTTGATCAAAAATTTCAACTGTCATTTTTCACAACTCCAAAAAACTGATCTTTGTTTTCTTGGTGATTTCATTAATTTGTTCCTTCGTTTCCTTCTCAAGTTCCTTGAATTTTCTTTGAACATCTTCAACTTGCATATTATTAGACTTTCTATCAGCAATTTCTGAAATTGATTTCAAATATTCATAGATTTTTTCACTATCAGTAAATGAGGCAAGTCTTTCTAATTTCCTTTTGAGGTTTCTAATCTGAACTGATGTTCTTCCAACAATCACTCCATCATTAGACTTAATCGATTCTTGAACCTTTTGAGCGACATCGTAAACTAAATTCACAGCCTGCCCCGCAATTGAATAGAAGAAGTCATCAATCAATTTTCTCTTATTATCAATAATTGCATTTCTAATTTCCAGATCTTCCTTTGTTTTCAAAAGATCTTTTTGAAGAACAGAAGGAAGAGCAACAATCGAAATATTGTAATCAAAGTGAAAACTAGATTCAATTTCTTCAATTGTTGGAATGATTTGATTGATCACCTCCAAGAATTGATCTCTTTGAATTTGACCCTTAAACAAACCCTTACTAATAACTATATAGTTCTCAACTACATCCTTTTTGATATCAGCATAATTATTTTTAATGTAATCCAATTTACTAAAATACGATTTCTTATAAACTTCTACTTCATCTCTCCACTTAAGAAAATCTTTCTTAGGAAGAAACATTCCAATAGGAGTCTTAAATCCTCTCTTATAAAGAGTGTTTCTTGCTCCTATTTCTATAGAATTCAACTCATCGACAATCCTTTCAGCAAATGTCAGCTTCTGACCCAAAAGAATATAACGATCAAAAGAAGAATCTAAAACTTCAATGTTCAAATCTTCCTTTCGAAGTCTCTTCACAAACCGTATCCGATTAATATTCAAATCAACAAGAATGCCATTGTTCATCATCTCAAGAACTTTTGTATCATTAACCTGAATCCCTTTGACTCCAAGTTCTTTTTCAGTCTTTTGAATTTGCTCACTAACAGACTTTTTCATTTCATTCAAGCTCCATTTACTCACTAATCACTTTACTATTATATAAAAATATATATAAAAACATAAGCGGCAATGACTTTTCTTTTGTCATTGCCGCTTAGCAGATCAGAACAGGACCTTGGAATCTAGGACTTAAGCAACTTTCACAGCTTCAGAAGGACGGCCAACTTTTGGTGGATTCTTCTCTCTTTTCCTTCTCAATGTCTCGACATCCTGTCTACGCATCAACACAACCCAATTATTGGCTCTAATTGAGGGAATTTGTTTCCTTTGAACAACAATTTGATATGTGCGCAGATATGATAGGCCAAGAATCTTAGCTGCATCATGAAGAGTCACTAATTCCTTCTGAAAACTTTCTAGTTGTTTCATTTTTCACCCAATTACTAATTAACATTATAACACATTTAACCTTTATCAGGATAAAATTCGATCAATTTCTTTGTTTATTTGATCAAATTCAATTTTTTCTTTAGATGCGCACTCTAAGCACAATGGATAATCTGATAAATTAAAATCAATGCGTCGATCACAATGCGCACAAAAAGCTGCTTCCATTCTCAATGCTAAAACTAAGTCTTTAAGAAGAAAATGCATCAGTTCCTCACCACAAAATCCTAAAGCACTCTTTATAAGAAGATAAACACTCATTGCAATTAGAAATTTATTGTTCTCCATAAACTCAAAATTTTCTACTAACTTTTTAGCTCTATAAACTAATAACTCTTTACTAGAATTTTCAAATGTTTGACTCATTTCACCTCAACATCCTTTTCTATAGATTTTACTATAATCATGGCCTGAACATGAGTTGGAGAATTTAGAAATCCGTTTATAATATAGCCAATTTGCAAATAAAGATCGCGTAATTCATCAATTGTTACATTATGATACCTTAACCATTCTGATGGAAAAAGAAAAGAAGATGGCCAATCTATGAAACCTTTCGCCACCTCTTTAAGAAGCTCACTCTTTCTATCCATTTCTCCTCACTCCTTCCCCTGGTGCCGGAGACCGGATTCGAACCGGCATGTCCATTGATGGACCCAGGATTTTAAGTCCAGTGCGTCTGCCAATTTCGCCACTCCGGCATCAAACCTTTTGAAATCGATATTGATTTCTAATATTTTGATAAAAAAACTTTCCTTTAGAATCCGCAAGCAAAAAACTATCATAAATATCCTGTGAAACATCTAAATACTGATACATACTTCCACCAACAAATTCAACTTCTAGAATCTGTTGATCTTGATCATAGCCAAAAGACTTAATATTGCTAGACTGGCAAGCTTCTCTTAACATTAATTAACCTTTTTCTTAAGAATTTCAAAGAAAACATCAATAATTTTATTATATAAAAAGATTTTCGATATCATAAACAATTTCGTCAAAATGATCTAAATCCCAAATTCTTATCTTTTGTCCAAGATAAAATTTCTTGTAAAAATCTATGAATAGTTTATCTGACGAAGCTGAAAAATCAGAACATATAACTCCTTCAATTTGCCTATAAAAATCACTCGTCCTAATCAAGGAGCCATCAATAACTGTTACAAATGATGTCACATAATTGACAATCTTAATTTGATCATTGACATTCAAGCTATAAAAAACTCCCCTTAAATTCCTAGTAATCTCAGGAATGCAATTGATAATAATATCAAAATCATTCTCATTTTTAAGCTTCTTAAAGTACAAAGCATCAAAATGATATTCTTGCAAAGTTGGATCATCAACACATAGCATTGGCCTGAAAACAACATGATAATCATGACTGTCATTGATCCTAAAATCTAAAGTATTACTATTAGCTGGAACTATGACATGAAATTCCCAATCTGGTCGTATTGACAAAATCCTATTTATCATAATCTTCATACTATTAAAACCAAAATCTTCATAAATAAAACAACGATGATCTTTCCAATTTGTATACCTTGGAATATATAAGATTTTCATAATTCATCATAAATCTCTTTAATGAAATAACTAAAATCCAAATTATCAAACTTCATTTTAAAATGATCTTGATATTTACAGATTAATTCATATCTTTTATTTTTATTCATTTTTAAAATCATTTTAATGTCATTACAATTTGAAATGACTAATTCTCTAGCAAAATCAGGAATTTCATGATAAGAAAGAAACACCTCATCAATTAATGGCAAAGTCCCAGATAATACAGTCAACACTAATCGACCATTACTCACCTGTTTATACTTTATATACTCTCGATCTGCAAGAATCAATTGACCAAAATATGCATTTAACGTTTTCTTCACACGATCTTCTGTCACTGTTCCCAACCAATTAACATTCATCTCATCAATTTTTCCATTCCAATTGCCATAAAGATTAATCTTTATATCTTGAGAATACTTAATGAGTTGTTTAGTCCTCCTTCCAGACCTATAATTTCCAATGTAAACAATTTCAGATATTGGTATACTTGGTTGCAAAACATCTATAAAATATGAAATTGTAAGATCAAAATAATGAAAGTTATGCCGTAACACATGTTGATTTTTGGCACTGTGAAGCCAATAGTCGATAATATCCTTGCTAAATTGATGAATGACAATTAAGCAATCAGATTGAATTGAACAAATGTCAATACCAAACCTATCATGTATGGTCTGACAAAGATTATTAAGTGGAATTGCCGTATCCCAGAACCAATAAAAAATTGGACGTTCAGATTGAGCAATGAAATTCCACTTATCTATAACATGTTGATTTAACTTGCCACCGAAGAAATTAACTTGACTAGAAAACAAAAAGAAAAAATGAAAATCTTCACTATTCAAGCACTTAATGTTATCCTTATCAAGGACAATGACTTCGCCCAATTTGCTTAATTCTCTTTTGGCAAACACAAATTCAGGATAGCCTCCACTCGTTCCAATTTTTTTATAGTCTTTCGAAAGTGAAAGAATTCCAATTTTCATCGATACCATATCCCTATCGTTGTCCAATTTTTCTCAGTGATAATTGGACTTACATCAGCAATAAAACTCTGATTCTCTAAATTTTTAATGACCTGTTTAGATTGAACATATCTTAATTTACTTGCTTTCTGAAGATGAAATTCAATTCCAATTGACCGTACAGATTGTGGAAATGAAATTGTATCAAAAATACCAAACTCTCCACCCTCTATATCTGATTTGATCACAGTAATTGGATATGCTCCTAGAACCTTCATAATTGATGATGCTTTCACTTTCACAATATCGCGACCTTTAGTTGGAATTATTGAATGCCACGCTTTTCCTTTCGATTTAACTAGATAAAAATCAATCTCATCAATACCATCATGAGCAACAATGGCTCTTCGAAAACACTTAACAATATGGCCAAACCTTTCCATATTCAACTTCAACATCCTAAAATTATCTTCATCAGCTTCAAAAGCAATGACTTTCTTGACATTTTGCTCAATGGCATATTTTGAAAAGGATCCAATATTTGCTCCCAAATCTAAGACAATATCATCTTCTTCAAACTTAAACGGCATATGCTTATCCATCTTCTGTGAAAGTGCATTGTCATCATCGGTGCCTGGCCTAAGCCACAATCCAGCTTTTTCATTAAACACAGGCTCGATTTTTGGATCAACAAGTTGTTTCACTGAAGAAATTCACCAACCTTTTGAAACATCCGATCATAGTACATATCATTTCCAGTCCTAGCTATCCAGGAAGGATGATGAACCCATAAATGATGAGTTCCACCAATACTCATAATTCGATCCTTTACAGGGACATTGAAAAAACCAGCTGTCAATGAACCTAAGAGAAGAGTCAACCTGGGCTTGAACATATTAAATTCAAGATCAGTATAATCACAATGATTATCATAGAAAAGACTGTTGTTGTTCTTAGGCAAAGGACACTTTAAAATATTCGTATAATATGTCCTCAATAAAAGATTATACTTCTTTAAGTGCCTTTTGAGGATTGGACTCAAATTTCCTCTATCCCACATAGAACTTGCTATATTCATATCAAAATTTGGATAATTCTCATATGAACCTGGAGCAATGCCATAAATATGGAGATCAGCGAAGATATTGCCTCTAATCAAATGAGGTCGTCTTAAGACCTTAGGACACTGTATGCATGGCCTACAATTCCACATCTTCTTCATTCGATTAAAAGCCTCCATAACTCGACTAGCTGACTCTTGAACATTCAGCTCACTTGTGTTAATCATGACAAATGGCAGAAGAGTATCTTCTAAAAATGTATGATAATTGATAAGGACTTGTTTAAGAGTCACCCTATCCAGATATCGATCGCTATCTCGATTAAGAGATTGCCATCGATTGATAAGATCATTAAATCTACAATAAACAAAAACAAGAAGTAGGTCAAATTTTCTAGCGAATTGATCTTCTATATCCATTTGATAATCTGCTCTATAATTTCTAAAAATTGGAGCATAGACAAATTCTCCATCATATGAACGATCTAAAATGAATCCTTCAGATTGATTATTATAAAGATCATTAATCTGATTATAGGAATTCTTTTTTCCAAGGTCATATGATATTTGTTTTGGTGTATTAACTATCTTGAACTGAGTTTCTTTCCGGAGTTCTTGAGCCAATGTTGATTTTCCGCTACAATCTGGCCCTGTTAAAATAATGGCTGATTTCATCACTAATGAAATTATAACAATTCTCTTCTTCTTTAACTTCAAAAAAATTTTTTTACACTCTTTTTAAAATGATACAGAAATGTTATAATAATTATTAGTCCGAGCGTCGATTAAAAACAGCAGCTAGGCTAGAAAAAGCTAGAGTTGACGAAGGACTATAATACGCTGTCATTAATTATCCTCATTTGTTCAGGTAGATTTGCCATCTATCTAAGAGTCTGTTTTGAGCTGTCTTCCGTAGACAGTTATGGGCCTGGCAACCCATGTAAAAACAATGAGGATAATACGGAAGATAGCACAAAGCAGACTCTTGTTTTTTTCTGGCTAGTAGAGCATCGCGCTGTGAGCGACTCTGCCCTCTTTAAAGGCCTCTTTAAGAGAAACACAGCCCCTTAATCTGGGTGTGGAAGAGAACGAAGTCGTCCTGTAATGGGGCACCATCAAGATGCGTTTTTTACCTAGTGAATCACTTAAGTAAAAAACAACCGTCCTTGGCAAAACTTGCTCCCTATGTGGCAACGTGGTAAAGCAGACCTAGGCGCGGAGTTGACCTTCACTTTCTAGTGGAGAAACCGGCAAGAAGTAGCGGATCTCTTTTTCTTTGCAGAGATTCCTTAATTTCCTAACTTATAGGGGGATCTCTGTTTCTTTTATCTAATGAATTTTTATCTAATGACTTAAGTCCTCTCTCCTCTCTCCTCTCTCCTCTCTGCTGTGGAGTCATAAATTTCCAACTTGTGACGGACGTAAAGTACATTGCAAAGAGGCCGACGATCACCTATTGTTCCTTACGCATTTAAGGAGATACTCTGAAAATGCTTTCAATTTGTCAGCAAAGTTTTCATCTTCTTTAACAACCTTTATCATCTTTCTACGTATCTCTTTCTGCTTAGTTAGATCTTGATTAGCTATTTCAATTGCTTCTTCAGCGCTCTTTTTATGTTCTTTAGCCCTATCAAGAACAATATAAGCAATATCAACGGCAAGTTGCTTTGGAATTTCAACAGTCATTTTACTCACCCTTTATGGACTAATCTATACAAAGACTGGATAGGTTCGCTGTCAACAGAGAACCGGAGATCAGTTGCGATGCGGTCCTCCCACGTTGCAGCGACTATCTGTCCACCATCGAACATGGTAAAAGTCTTCATGTTTTTTCTCTCCTCTTCATGACAAGCCACTTTCCTACTCCTTTACCTTGAAGCAACAAAGAGCTTCGTTGTGCTTTTAAATGGTTTGTTTGGAGGTCCTTTGATGTAAGCTTCGATAAACTTAGGCTTGTAGATTCCTTCAGATGCATAAAATTGATTGCGCCAATGACCTCTTACTTCCCACTGCCATTGCCAATCAACATCTTTTGTTGCACCTTCTTTTTTACGAGCTTCTTCCATACGTCGCAATGTAATGACTCTTAAAAAAGGAGGTGAAATTTGATTGTGCTTCTCAGCACGTCGACGAACTGCTCGATTCACTTTATGATGAACAATAGTTGTCAAACGTTGCGCCATTAAGTATAAAGCTGTATAAACCCAACGAATTTCATGTAATGGATGAATAACTCTTGAATCTTTTTGTTCATAAGCACACTCTGGGTCATGAGTTTCCTGAGATGACTCATATTGCACAACTCGATCATTAAGGATTTCACCATTTCGTAAAATAAAATATGACCAGCATCCAAATTTATTATAATCACTCGGAACGTTCACAAAACAACAAAACTGAATCCAACCAGATGGAGCAGATATCTTCTGATCCTTATAGACTGTTGGCATTCCACTAATATCTCTCCATCCAATTGCTGGAACATAAATTTTCAAATCACTATTGTATTCCTTTAATCTGGGAACTTCAAATGACTTCTCTAACCATAAAAACCCATTTGGTGCTTGAAGCCAAGATGTTTCAAACTTCAATTCATTTGGAATATCTCTTCGTGCATGATCAACTAATCTACAGAAATTTGAATTCATATAAAAAGGAACAGCCCGCTCTAAAATATCAGTACAATACTCAAAAGCATCGCTATATCCTCTAACTTGCCAAGAAATATTCGCCTCCGGTGTTTGAGACCATCTTAACCAGCACAATTGACTTTCAATTGCAACGATACTATTGCTATGTGCATCCATTTCTTTTACCTCAATGAGTTTCTTACTTTCATCAGGATTTTTCCTAAGTGACCTCTGAATTCATCGATCATTTTGATTGTTATGTATTATATTCTGTCTGAGTTTGAATCATCCTGATCAACCTGGGTTCAAGCTACTCAAGTTGCCTACTGGCTGTTCTTGTATATCTTCAGGATGTCTCTTTGATATGAACCATCTAGGAGTCTGTCTCCACCATCCAAAAATCCAAGCACTTTTCGTGGGTCATTAGTTTCAAGCTGCTTGGCAAGCTTTATACTCGGCTCTACCCAATCTATCTTGCCGCCAAATCGATTGACGTCTCTGATCAAAATCTTCTTCAATACCTCTTCATCCGGACGAGGACATTCAAGCTGATGGACAAACCTAGAACTTAAAGCTCCTGGATAATTTGGCCTGCCACCCATCATATTGTCAAATAACACTTTGTCATTGGCTGTCGCCAAGCAAAGGACTTTAAGTTCTCTTACTTGGTGCATGTGAAAGTTGACTTTTCGCACTTCGCCTCTGTCATCAAGAGCTCCAAGCCAGATTCTAAGCGCTTCTTCGTTCGTCTTTTCAATCTCCTCAATAACGATGATTGGTGGAACCTCCTCGAGTTCCTTAAAGAAAAGCTTCTCAAGACCAGCTCTGGTTGTCGATGTTGCGTCAAGTCTCAAAATGCTGCCTTCACCAAGACATTGCTCAATAGCTAGTAATATCTGAGTCTTTGCGCAAGCTGGCATTCCATGTAATAGAGTATGATTTCTCCTTTCAAATGAGGAATCAATCGCAGATCTGATCGAAGACAGAATACATCTGATCTGAGGTTCTCTATTGAAGATGTCCTTGAAATAGGGACTCAATTGAAGAGTTTGATTGTCTTCTAGAAATTGAGCAATCTCTTCATCAAATCGATCTCTGAGGTCGTCAATTGACATGACCTTAGTTGGAACGACAACATCTTTGACTTTGTTCTTCAATTCAATCTTGATTCCATTGATCTTTTTCTCAACTTCAGGCTCATCAAGATCAGAATCCAATTCTGTTTCTGTTTCTGTCTCTAGAGTATCTTCATCAACAATACTCCAGGGAAACGGCTGATATCGAGTCGATTTTCCAACTTTCTTTATGAGATCAAGGATTGCTGTCCATTGACGCTCAGCAACAATGTTGTTTCTGCTTCCTCTCATCTTTGAGAAGCACAATTCAGCAGTGAAAACCCATTCTCCATTCAGCTGAATTGGTTCCTTAAAGCTTTTTTTAATCAATGTCCATCCTTGAGTCGAGCCTCTTCCACTACCCAAGGCTCTCTTAACAATATAATCGATGTGCTTCTTAACTACATCGTCTCTTTTCTGAGTAATCCTTCTTTGAAGGATCACCTTGGTCTGAATTCTGCTTTCGCTCATTTTCTTATCCTTTCCAACTAAGTTTATTTACATATCTATTATAACTTGAATTGTTGAAATTGTAAATAGTTTTTTACTATTTATTTACATGTATCGTGTGTGCTATCAGCGCTATCAGCCTCCAGCCACTGCTCAAGCAATATAATCCCATCTGGTAATGAGATTGCCAGGATACGAAAATAGGAGCTGTCCAGTAGTGATTTTGGCATTATTGTCTCCTTTTCCTAATTTGGTATTCCAGGTTTTTCTATTATTTCAAAACCTCAACTAGAATTCTCTTCTTCATCTTTCTAAAAGCAGATGGAGTAGAATCTCTAATTCCACTCCAATCCCATCCCTGAATAGGCGTATGACCTCTTATTCCATATCCATCTTGCTCTTCCCAACAAATTCTGTCGATGATCTTCCTTTGCTCTTCTGTTAGAAATTTCCTCAGTTCACTGCTATAGTGAGCATATTTCATCACAAAACTTCTTGACATTTTGCTCATCTCCTTTCTTTTTCAATAAAAACTCGATTTCCATGCCTGTCACAAGTATATCCTAGTTTTTCCAACTTTTGAATGGCAGCTTCAACTTCTTTGATGTTCTTACATATAAAGGAAACATCAATTGACTTCTCCCATAAAAACTCATCATGTTCAATCTCTTCTGCTAGCCTCTTCAAATCTTCAAAATTCATGTCATCTTCTCCTTCTAAAAATATTATATAAAGAACACTAAAGATTTTTTATATAATATTTTAGAAAGGAGCTATCATGAAGATTGGATTTACAGGAACTCAGAGAGGAATGACAGATATCCAGTTTAATACTGTGAAGTCTATTCTAATATCTATAAATAATGAATATGATAAATTAGAATTTCATCACGGTGACTGTATTGGAAGTGATGAGCAATTCCATAGAATGATCTCATCTATTTATAATCTTCATATAGTTATTCATCCTCCAACTGATCCAAGAAAACGAGCATTTAGCGAAGATTTTGATTTTGAAAACACTATCGAAATCAGGCCAACACTTCAATATCTCAAACGTAATAAAGCAATAGTCAATGAGTGTGATATACTCATTGCTACTCCATCAGGAAAAGAAAAGCTACGATCTGGCACATGGTCAACTGTGAGATATGCTAGAGCAAAGAAGAAAAATATAGTTATAATCTTTCCAGATGGAGAAACTATTACTGAAGATTAGAAAAGGAAGGTGACATCCATGCATTCAGCCATATCATTTTATTTCCTAGCAACAATGGCAAAGTTATACTCATCTAAATCATCAAAAACATGAATAATTCTTGCTCCTACCTGGATAATACAATCACTCACATATTGAACTCCAAAATTCTCATGCTTGTGAAGAATGTTATAAGTCTGGCCAGTTTTTTCACAGTGTGCTTTATACTTTCTTTCATCTGGCAACAATAGGACAAGACTTCCACCTGATCTTAAAACTCGAATCCATTCTCTTAGGACTTCAATTGTATTTTCAAAATCCTCCAGTAAATGGGAACTATACACAAAATCCAGAAAATTGTCTTTTATTGGAATAAATCTTGCATCAAAAAACCAATTGAATTGAACACCAACTGGCTGATAGTGCTCAGAGACAAAATCAATACTCAAAGCCTGTGAGTGAATTGGATCTCCACCACTTCCTAGATCAATTCCATTTCCTTTACAAAAGATATGCAGGAGTCCTCTGAATTTACTCGTTTCACTTGCCATATATAACCCTCCTCAATGAATGAATTACCATTTCTGATTTAATTTCATCAAGACAGGTGTATTCATCATGCTTCCACATCGGAAAACATGGACCACCCTGTAATGCCAGGGTATAGGAACCAATTGGCACTCTCCAGGAAGATGGAATGCAAGCATATAAACAAACAATCGGAATATTTGCAATTCCAGCTAAATGAGTAATTCCAGTATCAACAGTTAAACATGCATTACATTCTTTAAGAATTGCTAAAACATGCATTGAAGTCTCAGTCTTCCCAGTTAAATTCACTATGTTTGGCAATTCAAAGATCTTTTGCATATGATCTTTACTTCTATTATAATCAAATTGTGGATTAACTTCTTGATCAAAGAAAATAAATGTCATATCATCTAATTGATTGCATACCTCATACCAAAACTCTTGCCTCCAATTACTGACAGATCGATGCATTGCTCTCAATCCACATCCAATATTTGGCTTTCTTAAATTAGAAACAATGCTATCTTTCCATTCTAAAATATTCTTCGTGATTTTGATCTTTGGCATTTCTGTGCTTAAGATAACTCCCATCAAATCTGCAAATAAATTTGTTGGGTGCATATTTTCAAATCGCTCATATGTATTATCAAGATTGAATGTTTCATGCTCAGTATAGATAAGCTCATCAACTGGAAGATATTCAACATCTAAACAAGCATCAACAAGATCTTGAAATATCTCTTGACAAGAAAAAAAGATATCTGATAATGGATATTTAATCCTTAAAGAATGAACTGCCTGCAAAGCCATGATAATGTCTCCCAATGCAGCCATGCGATTAATTCGAAATACTTTTCCTAAACCTTTGTTACTATGTTTTGTCTTTAATAAATCCTGGTTCTTTTGAAAAGGAATTTGATCCCAGAGATCTTTCGATGTTTGTTGACCTAAGTGATTAATACATTCATTGACAAATGTCCAATGATATCCCAATTCCTTTGCTCTAAGGCACCAATCGCTATCTTCACAATAAGCAGGATCAAAATGTTCATCAAATAGACCAACATGCTCAAAAACATCTTTTCTAAATGTAAGGCAATATCCTTCAACATATTGGGACATTTTAGGATCATAAGTTGCTTTTCCTGAACTCCATTCATTTTGATGAACTATAATACCTCCAGTTTGACCTGCAATTCCATATTCAAGCGCTGCATCTCTAAGTTTTTTAATTCCATCTTCATGAATGATGATATCATTATTCAGAACCATAAAAACTTGACCTTTAGCTAAACTAAGGCCTAGATTCCAGCCTTTAGCAAGACAATTTCGATCATTCTGAACATAAGTCAAATCACTTTGACTATTTATCCATTCAGCTGTCCCATCATTGCTTCCATTGTCAACTAAAATCAATTCATAATGACATCCAGCGTGTTCTCTTATACTTTGTATTGCTTGCTGAGTGATTTCTAAGCCATTTAAAACAGCAATGACAATGCTAATTAAACAATCTGAATCAGTTTTAATCTCATTTTCTATAAATTCATTTTGCCGACATGGAATACAATATTTCTTTGCAATATTTAATACAATATCTTCAGATATATCATGCTCTTTTGCATACTGTCTGACTGTTAAAATCTTTATTTTTCCACTTCGTCGATCAACAAATTGTTTTCCATCTATTGAATGACCAGAAATCTCTACAGCATGTCTTTGTCTCCACGCACTTGCCTCTGGATAAACTTCCTTTAGGCAAAAAGAACAATGTGGACATAAATCTCCTTCTAATAGAGATTTACCTTGATAGAAATGCATATGGACCCAAAAATTACATGATGGATTTGTGCAACAGATCATTGTAACCTTCTCTTAAACATTAACTAAAATTGCTTTCAATCCACCTTCTCTAACTACTTTACAAATAGTAGGATTGTCGTCAATAAGAAGAGAAATTCCCTCTTTTTGCATGACTTCTAATTTTCCACGACCAGCAAAAGCATCTGGTGGAAATGGAGCATATCCAAGATATACTGGATAAAATGACAAATGTCCTAATCCTTTACTTGCTAAATCAGCCTTAACCTTTTCAACATCATGAATTCCTAGTGCTGATATGACAGATACACTATGATTACAATTAGATAAAACGATCGCTACTTCACATAAAAAGTCACTATTTGCAAGAACACCGCCATAGTCAAAAGCTATTTTCATTATGAAGCCTTTCCCAAAAAAGATCTTAGTCTAGCTACTCTTGGTTCACTGGTATCTGAAAAATATCCATGAGAATATCCACCATCTGGGACTTGATGAAATTCACCTTTTCCTCTTTTTGCAGTACCAATAATAATCACATTATCATCACTAGATTCTTTCCAACTATTATCAGATTGCTTATCGAAAAAAAGCATTTTCCAACTTCCATCATTTGTAGTTGAAGCAAAATATGACACAATCAAATGATTTGGATTGATCATATAATGATTTAATTCTTTTATATTATCAACTGTTTTAAGTGATTTTTCAGATTGCCAATCAGTTCCTAAAATATTTGGGCATTCCCTAATATAAATTTGACTGTTACTATTTTTGAAATAAACTAAAGTTAATCTTTTATCGTCTTGTAACTTTAAAGATGGTCTCACATTAGCAACATTAGCTACAATATCACTTGGGGTTGATAAAGAAGGATTTGTCAAAGCTGAATTAATAAAGGATGACTTTAAATCTCCTTTACCACTTGCTGTCAATTTAAAAAGAACAACAATAAAGTCATCAGTATTTGGTAAATTAATTGATTCCACAAAATCATAGTCAGTTGTCAAGCTGCTTTTAACAGTTTTCCATGTTATTCCTCTATCTTCTGAAGATATGATTTTTAAATTCTTAATATTGTTAATAGTATTGACATACATTAAGATAAGTGTTCCATCTCTTAAAATAGAAATAGAAGGACTTCTCACATTGCCAGAGTTATCTATCAAAACTCTCTTAAGCTCTGAATCAGTAAAGTCTCTAAGTGAAAGATTTAAACTAAAGTCACTTTTAACAAAAGCGACATCATAATGCTGATTTTTATTCATTACATGAACTAAATCAACACCTGGAGTTTTTGAAAAACAAAAATCTCCATTTGTAATACAGGGACTAACCCCACCAATAATGCTAGAAATCGTGATGCTAACATCATCATATCCAGTCAAAGAACCAATAATAATATATGGAGGTGAATCTAAAACTGGATCATTAAATGAATATTTACCATTACTATCAGTTGTTGTAGTAGCTAAAGTATTTCCGTCCTTAGTTAATAAGACAGTTACTCCACTTAAAAGGCTAAGACTATCACAGTCTCTAACAAATCCTTCTATCTTGGCTCTTATGAGTGTAAATGTTTTTGTATTTCCACAACATAAATCACTTACACAGGAATCAATTGTTAAATCACAATGTCCTGTTTTTTGAGCACGAAATAATTGTCCATCACAAGGAGAAGTTTCATAGACTGATGGCGATGGAATAATAAAACATCCATTACTACCTGTTTTGCCAAGAAAAATAGATGGGAATTGATAAAAATTAACATCACTAATTGCATTACTTGTAATCTCATCAATAAAGCAAAAATTTGCTTTTCCTAATGGTGGGTTAATATCCAATTCAAGAGAACCACCGAGACCACCACGACAACCAAAATCAAACCCAGTAGGACAAGAACCATTATATGTTTCTCCTGCTGTAATTCTATTTTCAAGTCTATCGACACCATAGCTTTCATCATCATAGCTACAAACTTCAGCAAAATTATATGCAGAAATTGGTGTTATTTTTATATATTTGCTATATTCAGGATCGAAATTTGAATAATAGGTTACTTTCCATTCTTCTAAATTAATTGCTTGACAAGTTGCAGGTGATGCATCAAAACTTCCATTTGAATCAATATCAATTGATATGTTGCAAAGTGAAATTGTTCTGTTTCTTATGCATTTAATAGTGCCAAATAAATGCGTCATGCAAACACGAGTTCCAACATCTATAGTTCTCCCTCCAAAACCACCCCCTGTCCCAACACATGATCTAACAGTAAGAGTAATCTTAATATTGATATTATATGGAGCATATGTTATTGTAGCAATGAAATCTGTTGCACCTGAACCGAATTCATTACATGGATCCGGAAGTCCAGTATCACATGCAATGCAACAAAATGGTCCAGTACATGATGAATTTGTCGCTCCTCCAATGACACTGACATTAGCAGCAACTCCCACATCTTCCATAATACATGTAGTAAAACACCAATTAAATTTATTAGGCTTTCCCATTTCATCTTAATTCTTTTTGCACTGTCTACAATGTTGTTTTGCAATATTCATAACAATCTCTTCGGGAAGACTATTTTCTTTAGCATACCTTTTTACAGTAAGAATTTTAACTTTTCCACTTCTTTGATCTATAAATTGCCTGCCATCAAGTGCAATCTGATGAGTGAGACGAAGATGCTCATCTGCCCACTTAATATCTTCAGGATAAATCTGCTTTAATAAAGACTCGCAAAATGGACATAAACTATCTTGATTCAATTCTTTACCACTATATACATGAACATGCACCCAAAAATTACAAGTTGCATTTGTACAAGCAATCATTTCTTTTTACACAATCCCAGTTCTAAACCACGTCATTTTAAAATCATTAGTTCCAGGATTTCCACTAGTATAAGGACCAACCGCAGCTTCACCAGTATGTTTGATTCTAAAACCAAGCTTTGTATTTGTTCTAAGATCAACTCTTTCAAGAACCTCATATCCAATTTGACCATAAATAACTGTTTCACTTATTCTAAATCCTTGTTGACTTGAATGATCAACAGCATAAGTTTGATCAATACCAGTGCTTAAACTACCCTCTATAGTACCACTGATCAAAGGAAATAAGTAAGTATCAAAATTAACTTTGGGCAGAACATCCATTTCTTGATTTGCTGAATCATCAACATTATTTGCAAAGTCAATTCCACTTTGGCTATTCCAACTTATTCTTCTTCTTATTGAATAGTCACTTGATGCATTGGCTAATCGATGAGCAATTCTTGCTATAACATTATCATAGATTCCACTTAAAGATCTTGAATCACTTCCATCATGTCTATGCCCTCCCACTGTATCATATTTGACTCCACTTTCAGGAAGCTGTCCAAGCATATTTGCCAATTGAAGCCTGACACTTCCTTTTCCATCATGTAAATGATCACTGATTCTAGCAAGCCAGATTTTCCCAGTTGGATTTGTCTCAAGCTCAACTTTACTCGTTGTTGTGTTTGCCTTGGCTGTTGCGAGAAGGATATATCCTTCAGGTCTAGCAGAACTGACTGTAAATTGAGCATCTAAAGTTCTATCTTTTAATGTAGAAATTGCTGATGTTTCTAATTTTCTAACCCATATATAAACAAGCTGGTTATCTGGTAAATCAGCCCATTTAATTTCTGTGCTTTGATTAACTAAAAAACCTTGAATTGAGCCAGTGAAAGAAGATAATGTGACTGATGACTTTCCACCAGATTGATATGTGCTCGCCCATGTTCCTTCACTTAAAGAACCACCTATGACATCAACATCATGGGTCAACTGTGTGTTGATGTTAACGCAATTTGCTACTCCTTCAAATAAAAAACTATCATCATTTTCACTAGAAATCTCACCTTTAGCTCTATATGGAAAGCTAAATTTTGATGTTCTTTTTGAATAGAGTGCAATGCCCATTTATGGTCCTTGAATAGAACCATCTTCTAAACGTGATACACCACTTACATCAAATAAATTTCCTAATGAATCTGTGATTGTCACATATTGATCTGCTCCAACACTTCCAATATATTTATTGACAAATCCAAATTGACTTGCTGAAAAATCTCTTTCTATACTTGCACCTTGCATTGTTCGATTAAACATTGAATTTCTCAAATCATAAACTAAAAAATCAAATTCATTTTGCATCGTTCACATCTCCAATTCTTTTCTTCCTTTATCAGTCAATGAATAAAATTTCTTGCCACTTTTTATCTCTAAAAAACCTACCATAACACTCCCTTCTTTAACCAAATTATCAAGTTCTAATTCTAGATCATTATTCCCAAATTCCTCTAAACATACAGCAAGTTCATTAGGTAACAGAGACTTAAATCCTGATAAATTAGAACATATAAGTTTTTCTCTACTTGTTAGCATCTTGACCTCTAATCAAAATATCGGTCATCTTCTACGAGTGAATTTTTTTTTACTTCTCTAAGGATGAATCGCCCAGGTTCTGCGAGGATCAAGCCATTCACATTGAACAGTCGTTGTGAACTCTTGAGATGCTGCATTGAAGTTGTGGCTGACTCCATATACAACCCATCTATTTTCACTGATGATATTTCCATCTTGATCAGTAAAGGAAGTATAAATCTTTCCTAAACCTGCTGGGTTTCTATCTGTATGAATTTCAATCACAGTATAAGGATAGAGATTTGGCCTTCCCCAAGTTGTAAATGTGCAAGTCCAATGAATTCTAGTTAGACGCTTGAATTTCTCTTCTGAATAAATTCCAAGTCCACCTTTTTGAACAATGATAGGCTTTCTTTCAAAATACATTCTACGCCATGGCGCCCAATGGTCTTCTGAACTATCATTAAGAGGAAGATTCCAATCAATAATGAATGGCTCTAAAAATCCTTTCTTTGCAGTTGTTTGCTGCAAAGCCATGATTCGACCACCATTTCGAATTAAAGAAACACTTTTTCTAATCTCTAAATCCCAAAATTCATTAAACATATAATCTTCACTTTGAATAAATGTTTCAGCAGAGCTCTTCCAAGGAATTTCATAAAATGCATATTCATCCCTTGATAAATTCTCTGATACGTAGTCTCTAAACACTGGCCATAAAGAACCATGTGTTGATGGGCTAGAGTAGACTAGCCTATTCCAATGATTAATTCTTAAGTGACCCTGTTCTTCATCAATAACTTTTAGCATGCATTCCCATATTGGTGTTCCATCTTCTAGCTTATAGACTGGTTGATCTTGCCATCCTGCTAATTGTAGCTTGTGATGAGGACATATGCCTCTTCGACAAGAATCATTATCACATAAACTCAATAATGTATATTGATCAATAAGATCAAACTCTGCTTTATCTTGATAGACCATCTCGTCGTCTTGCAAACCAGCTTTTAATCCAAGATTTCTTAAAGCTCTTAGAATGCACCATCCATCATAAATTGGAAGATTGATTGCAAATGCATCATTCTGTAATCTCCATTTTAAGTTGAAATGAGTGAAAGTCACTGTACTGCCATCTTTACTCATTTTGAAAACTGGATCTGTTGCCCAACCTGTAAATTGCCTCCATGACCTCGGGATTAATGCTGTTTCATCAGACCTTGGATGTGAAAGATTAAGCTCTGCTCTATGAATACCAGTAAACTCATTGAATATTCCATCATTAATAATTCTTCCTAAAGTATCTTGTTTATAATTATTGAAAACACAACTCAAAGTACTTTCCTCTAAAGTATGGCTGACATTTCCTGATAATAAATTATCGCTACCAATATTTCCAATTGGATTTAAAAGATCATTGATCTTTGCAATGAAATGACCATTAGGATTTTCAACATTGACAGTATATGGTTCTTTGAATGATACGATACCCCAGAAAAATGGAGTGAAAGTATTTGCATCATTTGACTTAAGCTCTAAAGCCCATCTATAGATAAGTGCTGCATTATTAGAACTAGCATCTCGATCCCAAAAAATCCCATTTGTAAAATTAGCTGAATCTAAATTTGCAACAGCATTTGTAATATTTTTTAACCAGAAAACTGTTCCATTTGCTAATTTAATGTGAGTCGTATCTCCCTCAATATTTGCTCTTCCATCACTTCGACCATCTGGATTTGAAACATAAACTTTAGGAGCCTGAACTACATCATAGATTGATTTTACACCTGCCAATATATCACTCAATTCTTCATTCTGTACTGGAATCTTTAAAAGTGGGCTGATAATATAACTCTTTGATGTTGCATCTATTCCAAATTTCAATAAGAAAAGTTGAATCTGGATAATGCTGCAAAATGAATGAATTGTCATTTCTTGAGCAAATGGAGAAAAATTAGCATCATCTCCATAAGCAACAAATCCAGATAAATTATCTGTTGCCATCCCATATAGATTCGTCTGCCCATTAATTGCTTCTACAGGAGATACTAAAAGGCCAAAATAGTCCTGCAAATTTCCTGGCAAGACTCCACCTAAATCCTCAATTGATTGCCCTGGAACTTCACCTTCTGGATTAAAATATTTATTTTGAAAAGGAATTGGAAAAAATAAAATTGTAAATTCATTCTGATCAGACATAGGAATAAACCCACTTCCTATGACTGTGCCTAATACTTGATCTTTTACTTTGCAATTTCCATTAATATCTAATTCAATTTCAAATCTGCTTCCAAATGTAATAATCGTTTTATTCTTCAGATCAGCTTTCATTGTCGTTGAGAAATTAGGAAATAGCCTTAAAACTAAAACAAAAGGCCGGTAACCTGGAATTGCATCCTTTGTCACAATAACTGCATCAGTATCTTTAGATGTCTGCACAGAGCTGATCATCTTCTTATTATTTTTTAGATTTGTAAATTCTGTCCAATTAAGACTTAGAGGTTTCCATATAATTCCAGTTCCACTTCCTTTTCTACCTAAGTCATCAGTATATGTCGACTCTAAAGTATTATCTTTATAATCAATAACTGGAGTCATTATCATACAACCAGTATTTTTTTCAAGCATTAATTCCGGAAATGTCAAGACTTGATTTGATCCGGTATTGTAGTAATAATATTGAGTAGGAAAGAAATTTTTTGCATCTCCTCTTGCTGAACCAGCTAAACGTGAGCCAAATATTCTTGCTGCAGAATCAAAAAAGGAAATGCCAACACTAGACAATGCTTTTGAAGTGTCAGCAAAAGTATATTTTGCTATTGGAGATTTTCTGTAAAGTTCAGGCATTTACATCCTCTTCACTGAGATATAAGGACTCTTCATTTGATTTGATCTCAAACTAGCTCTATTGTCATCAACATTAATTGTGATTTGAAGCTGCCCACTAAATCCTGATTGTCCGAGTTGATTTCCAAATTGGCCAAAGCCAAACATTCCAGCTGTAACATCTTGTAGAATTTGTTGAGCCCCATGTAATCTTTGATATCCTCCTAAATATCGCTGGTGAGGACCAAATGGAGTCATTCCACCCATACCACCAGCTCCTAATATAAAAGGGGCTCCTTTCTGAAAAGCAGGTCCTGCATATTGAGCTAAAGGAATTGCAATTCTCTGCAATCCTTCATGGATTTCAGGAACATTCATTGCAAAGTCGTTAAAGAGCTGAAGCCAATTGTTTCTTATGAAGTTGACTTGATCAGCTTGTTTTTCATAAAGAGCAAAAATCTTTTCTTGAATTTGCATGAACTTTTCAGTTCCAGGTGTTAATGTTCTCAAAAATCGTTCTTGAAGATTGATTTGCTGTTGTAATAAATCAATGTCTTTAACTCTTAACATAGCTATGACACCTAATGGAGCATTCATCTTTTCAAGAATATTAGCTTGAGTATTTAAAGCACTTGTTTGAAACTCAACAATACGCGTTTGTCGATTAAGCAAACGTTCTCTTTGTTCAATGACAAGAATTTCTCTTTCAATCCCTCTTGATCTAATTGCAGCAAGATTCTCATTATATTCTTGCTCTGAAATTAATCCGTTTCTAACTAAATCAATCAAATTGCTCTTCATCAAATATGTTTCTCGATCAAACTGGGAAATAGTTGATTGCATGCTTCTTTGAATATTAAATGTCTGACCTAAGATATCAGCCCACTTTGAAGAAGATTCAACAATTTGCTTTTGAGCATTCAGTATAGCAATTTGTCTATTGTAATAATCATCAACAAATTGTCTGAGAAACTTTGTTCGACCTAATTCTAATTGAGCAATTTCAAGATCTAAGTTTTTAATAGTATCGAGAGAAACTCCCTCTTGTTCAAGAAGATATCGTCTATCTTGAGCTGTTTCAATTTGTTTATCAAGTTGTTCAAGAATGGTATTATAATAACCAATTTGACTTCCAAAGGATTTACCTGTTAATACATCTTGCTCTATCCATATTCGATTAATGTCTTCTAAACTCTTAGCAATTTTTGTATCAAAATCAGTTGCTAAGTTAATTGTCTCTATTCTTAGAGCTTTTATTTGAGTATTTAAAGCTTCTAATTCAGTTACGGATGTTTTATAAAGTTGAGTCTGCTTCAATGCCTCATCATTTACAGCCTCAATGGCAATAACGATTTTTTTAGCTTCATCAGCCTCAGCTTGCATTGCATTTAAAACTTTTTCTCTAGAAGTAACAATTTTATCTGAATCTTGAATTGTCATTAAATCATACTGAGAAAGTGCTTCTTGATATTTAACTTCTAATTGCCTATAACTAATGATCACTTTTAAATTTTCATAAAAATCTTTTACATATTTAACACGTTTAAGATCAGTATTTGCAAGTTCTGAAGACATTCGAACAAGATCTTCCATATTAACATCAGCAACATCTTTTGGCAATGACTCAAAATCTTTTTTAATTTTATCAACTTCACTTCTGACAGTACCCATCCTACTAAGAAATTTATCGATATTTAATCCACTAAATTCTTCTACTCCTAATCCAACAGGTTTCTCAAAATACTCACTTAAGCCTCGTTTCATTTTAACTTTTCTTCCAGATTCTGTAATCATATCTACAATTTGAGATACAGCATAATCAGCCATTGCGGCACCCTGTAAAGCAGCACCAGCACCGGCTCCAACAATACCTCCAACTGCCGCTCCAGTGGGACCTCCAAATCGATAGCCAACACCCGCACCAGCTAAAGCAGTAGTAATCGGAATAACAACACCTGGAAACCTAGCATTAACTGTTTCAATAGCTTGAGTCAATCCTTTTATTCCAGATGATAAAATAGGAATAACACGTTGTCCAACAGTTGTTTGCAACTCTTCATAAGCAGATCGAAGATCTTTAACTGCTCTTTCATATTTAGACAAGCCATCAATAGCTTCATCTGTTAAACCCATTTGCCTTCTAATAAATCTTTGATAGAATCTCATTGCATCTTCTCCCGCAGTTTCCCAGATTGTAATCAAAACTGTAGGATCAAGACGATTCTGCTGCATCCACATTTTTGTAAATGGAACTTGGCTTTGAAGTTCAACAAATGATTTTATTGCCTCTTCTGTGCTATATGGAAACTCTTTACTAAGAACATTAATAAATCGCCTGAATTCTTGAGTAGACTCTGCGAAAGTTGAAACTCCTCTTTGTGCTTCAGCATAAAATTGAGATAGTTCTATTCTAGAAAACATAGATGTTTTACTTAAAGACTTAAAACTTTCATCAAGTGCTTTAAGTTCTCTATTACTAATAGCAAAATTTCTTGATAATTCAAAAAGATTTCTTTGATATTTAGCAGTCTCATCTATAGGCAGTGTTGCAGCAAATGCTCTAAGAGCCACGCGTGCAATTTCAAAAGCACCAGTTAGCTTAGTAACTTTTTCAGTTAAAGCTTCAGCATGTTGCGTTGTTTGTTGGATTGAGCCACCAGCTGCCATTACAGTCTCTCATCAAGAAGAATTAAAAATTGATTAATCACCTTTGAATCAATGCCATTTTCCCCAACAATTGCTTCATATGACTCATCAGTCAACTTATTAAAATTATCACTATCATTTTCAAAATCTAATGGATATTCATCTTTCAAATTCCAATCTTTTAGAAGATACTTTAACCGATTCTCATAGAGCTTAGCACGATCAATTTGTGGAAGACCTAAAATGCCAGAAATAGCAGGAGATTCAATGTGATTGGATAGCTTCCATCCAGGAGATAAAAATTTAGCATTTACTTCCAAAAATTCACTTGATTCTTCATGAGAAAAAAACAATTGCCCAGTTTCATCGCGCTTGACATAGACCTTTATTTCTATAAGTCGATTAACTTTTTTTACAACTTCAAGTAACATTTTCATCTCCAATAAAATATAATATATTTAGAATGCTAAACAAAATCAAGTTTTTGGAAATTTTGTCTAAATCTAAAGAACCTCCTATTGATTTTAGTTCTACTTCCAAATCAAAAGAGGGACCAGCTAATTTTTCCTTTGATCTATTTCCTGTCTTTAAAAAAAGAACAAACAATCAAGAACTAGAAAAACTTGAATATGACCCATATCTCAAAAAGTATACTCGAATTAAAGAGCCAAAAAAGTCATATGCCTTTGAGCATCTTCAAAAATTTAAGGAAAACAATCGATGGATTTCTGAATCACTTGCTAATCTAAATAGAAAATTTGATTGGCAATTTATCTTTCTTCTCTTTCTCTTTGGATGGATTGCAGTTTTGATCGCTTTTTCAATTGTTCTTCTTATTGTCATTGGAATCATCATGATCTGGCTACTCAAAATGATATATCCTTTAATTTTAATGATTTTCAACGTAAACCCAGAAAATGAAATCAAAATCCAACTCTATGCTACAATTGGAGGCATTATCTTATTTTTCATATTTGCTTTTTCTTACTTAAGATAACCCCTTCATAGATTCAGGAGAAGGCATTTTAGTCGGATCATATTCAATGACTCCTGTCTTAACGTTCTTATCATTTTTAGCTGAAGTAATCTGAAAATAAAAACTCATTACTGTCAAAAGTTCTCTAACTTCTTCTGAGTCCATTTCTTTATATTCTTCCCATGTAATTCCTAAATGCTCATGCAAAGCTCTAGCATTTCTGAAGTCCCATATAATTTGTGGAACTTGGCTAGGGTCTTCTAGGTTTAACTTTCCATCAACTCCATAAACAACTCTTGCCCACTTATAAAGCTCTTCTTCTTCATCATCTAATTTTTTTTTGTCTCTCTCTGTCTTAATTCTAAAATATTGTCGGCTTTATTCATAAATGCTGTAATGATATCAGCAATTTCTGGAATTTCTGTAATCCTATGAAAGCATTCATCTGTCATTTCAACTTGCCTGACTCCATTCTCATTTTTCTCAACTCTTTCTATTTTAGAAAGATTATTTCCATCCTCGTCAAAAACATTGATTGTCCAATCAACAAGCATCTTTTTAAGTTTGCTTTCTCTCAATTTTCCGATGTCGACCCAAACATTCCCATTTCGATCATCTCTTGCAATTGCATCTCTTCGAATTACATTTTCTAAAGCCCAACCCCATTTAATGAATGTTGCTTGCTCTTCATAAAAGATCGGAAGTGACAATTCAAACTTGCATTTTTGGCATATAAGTTTCTTATCCTGCTTTACTAAATCAGTAGAATTACAACTAGAACACTGTTTAACTTCAAATGAATTTTTTAAAGAGTCGTCAAAAAGAGGAATAAGTTGCCCATCGAGTTCAACAATGGTCAAGTTCACATTGAATGTCTTTGATTTTGATCGAGTGATATCCATTGCCTTATCCTTTTTCTTTTAACCAGGATTCATCGGAGCCTTAAAGTTTCGACAGGATGTAATGTACTTCATCATTTCATTCACGATATTATGGACGTCATCAAAGACATCGTGGACGCGCTTCCGTACTGTGTTGAATTGATCATCTGAAGGGCAGGCTATTCGAAGTTCTGTTAAAATTCTTGTCCTGGCTCGACGGATTTCCTCACTGACGAGAACACCGTGATCATCAAGCACCCTAAAATCCAATTCCATTTCCTTTTTCTCCTTTTGGTGCTTATCTTTCTATTTTAGGAACATTCTTCATCAGTCATCACCTCTTTTTTTATATTGTTGTTTTCACCGCTGGGTTGGTCGGAGACGCGATCGATGTGAAACCGATTGTTCTTGTCGTTTTATTTGCCGGCCCCGAAATTTCCTCATTCCATGAATTATAGATGATGTTTCCAAATGTAACTTGAGCAAATGATGCTCCATTGTTATCATAAAATGTAATTGAATCAGAACCACCTGGATTAACTGGAACTGATGCTGCTGGATATCTTGTATAAGTTCCTGTCACAACCATCTGCATAACCTGAATTGACTTCGGATCCGGACTTGCATTAAATGTGTATAAAACAACTGGGCGATTATCAACAGTGAATGTCCAGGCAGTAACATTGGCACTCGTCGTTGTGCTGCCAAATTGGCTTCTCCAATATGGAATCGGAGATGTGTCAGCAGCACTACCTGATAATCCACTTCCAGCTGTTTCTGCAATATTGAGCCAATTTGAGTCAGCAGGCACAACAACTGTACTAGCAGATCGACCTAAAGCAGCCAAACTTAGAGTAATTTCTACTAAACCTCCCATGTTTCCATTAATTGTAATACTTCTTACTTTTGTTGAGCCATAATCATATTGATTCGTTCCATTGTTAATTGTAATCGATTTATACACATCACGATCAGTACCCCATGCCCACTGCTTGACAACATTCCAAGCAGACTTCGACATATAAAATCTTAAATCACCATCATATGCACGTTGAGCTAATGCCCAGTGAATCTCGCTAGCCTCAGTATTTGTTCCTCCACCATGGACTGTATTCCCATAAGTGATAGCTGGCCTTTGTTCAACAGTAGATGATAATACGGGTATATATACCCCGTTCAGGTAACACCACCCCTGATAATTGTTGTCTGGAATCTTAAATCACCTACTTCCTCAACTCACCTGGAACTTGGTTTGGAATGATTCCAAGAATTGAGTCATATTTCGGATGCAAATTTACGTTAATCACTTCAACAACTTCCTTTACTGTTTCATCATTGATTATTTGAGGTATAGAAGATTCCTCATCACCATTGCTTTTTAAGGCTTCTACTTCTTTCTTCGTTAACTTCTTAACTTCAAGTGGAAGGTTAGTAAAATTAATGTTCCTAACATCTTTGTCTTCTAAATACCTAGGAACATTTGAGGTGAATTGCAAGCTTCCAACTTGCAAAGTCCCTCTTCCTTTGTAAGTTATTTCTAGCATTTTTTACTATCACAAACCAATTGGACGAAGTATTTGTCCGAGAAACGTCAATCCATCTCCAGTATTTCCACCAGCAAAATATAGAGAATTGATCTTATAGAATCTTCTGCTACTTGTAGTTGCCATGACAACAGTGTTGACTGCACTTCCACCAGGAATCGTCCAATTCATGTTGAGATTGTTGTCAAACTCATCTTTCATGTTAAGCTGCAAGAGGACTGGATTTGATCCAATACCTGATGCAACTCTTGCAGCAAGAAATGTGCTGGATACGTTTAAGCTAGAATCAGGAGAAAGTACATATTTTCCACTTCCAGAACCCATAGAGAGACGGCTAGTAAAGGTTCCAACTCCACTTGATGTGATCCTTAAGTCACCAAGTTCAATTTCTCTTTCTGAATAAGTATTCTTAGCTGAAAGCTTTATTCCTTTAACAACCCTATAGGCTTCTGCATAGTTTTCTCCAATTTGAATTCCACTTGTTGTAAGAAAATCATCTAGTGATGCAGCACCAAGACGAGTAGCATGACTTTCCATTGCTGAAATGAGATTCTGAAGAAGAGTCTTTTCAACTTTTGCTTCATCAACAAAATCATCATCAGCTGTTTTGAAAGGAGTTGCTAGATCAACAATGACATCATAACCACTTTTTGTTGTTGTATCATCAAGAGTCTTAGCATCAGAAATTACATTATCAACATGATGCGTGCCTAAATCAACATCAGTAATGACCTTATCAAGGATTTTAAACTGAGAGCCGACTCGATCAGCATATTTTCTAAAGCCGGCATTTGTTATGATTGCCACTCTACGCCTCTAAACATAAAAAATTCTAGTCAAAATATAACAATTATTTCAATCTCTTAATAATGCAAATGTCAGCATCAGGAAATGTCAAAACCTCATATATCCATGGTCTTGTACTGACTTTCCAATCAATTATATTTTTAATAAGAAGATCTGACTGATATTTTTCCACAACAACAGGAGTAAAGAGAGGAAAATCTTGAATTTTATCAATTGTATTGATGTAATCAAATGTAATTGAATACTTATCCACTGAAACCTCCAAGTCCATAAGTTTCTCCAATATTGAATGAGCTATACGGTTTCCAAAGTTTCCCGAGCCAACTTAATCTACATGCATATACAGCACCTTGATCTAAAGTCCCATATCCTGTAGATTGACATTGACTGTCATAAATTTGATAATTTCTTACTTTGAACTGAAGATTTCTTGGATGATTTAGGACTGTTCTTACACCAGATTCTAAAACTGCAAGATATTTATACTTCACATTGCTCTCTATATTCTTGATCATGACTAAGACATCAGCCATATAATTTAAATCTCTTACACTAGTGGCAAGCCAAGGCCATTGTCCTTCTAAAGGATTGACCTCTATGGAAGGAAGATCAGCTTGCCTCCTCTTATGGCCAAAACGAATTTCATATAAAGTTTCCGGAAACTTTGCTTCTGATAAAAGTGCATTTAATTCTTGCCTATGAAGTTCTAGCAAAGTAACTCTATTTTGAAGGACTTCTTCAATTGTCGGCTCTATCTTTTCTGTTGTGAGATCAATAAGAGGCATTTTCAATCATGCTGAAGGAAAAAATCTACTGAACATTTTTTGATGCTTAAATAAATATTTTGTAAATACAGGAATCAATATAGGAATTATGTCTTTTCCTATTCGATGAAGAGCTTCACTAACCCACTCTAAACTATAGTCATCAATGCTTTTAGTCACGAAGTCCTCAATATCTTCTTTACTGAGCTTTTTCAACTTCTTAGAATCAATATTCACAACTTCATATTTCTTTGTATCATAGACAGAAAATCGGTCTTTTTCTAAAATTCCTTTAATTATTCCTAAATTTCCATTAGGAAGAATTATTGGGTCTTCAATCGAAAATAAAATAACAGATCTCAAACTTAACATTTTTCTATGACTCTATTCTGAAGGACTTCTTCAATTGTCGGCTCTATCTTTTCTGTTGTGAGATCAATGAGAGGCATTTCTTCTACTTTACAATCATGTCATTAATTATAAGTCTAACAAGTTTCTGTAGATTGTTCTTATAATAATTTTCAATAGTATCTAAAATTATTTCTCCTAATTCTAGATTATCTGAATAGAAATCCTCAATCCTAAGATATTCAAAAAACAAAGCTGAAAATTTCTCGAAAGTCTTTGTTTAATTCAATTTTTGAAAGTTTTTCTAAAGAAGATTTAAGCATTGAGCCATAGTTAGTAATTGAATACAAACTGATTGATCCATCTTCTAAGAGTTCTTTAATAATTACATATTCATCTCCAAGTTTGACAATATCTCCTACAGAAAAAATATCTGATTTCAAGCTTAGCACCTAATTAACCTCTTTTTCAATCAATCTTTATTTCCTCAACGAGAGATAATTCAATAACGTCTTCTTTGTGATTATCATTCTCTACTATTTTAAGTCCCGACTTCTGAGCATCAAGCACGATATTATATCCTAAGGCTGGATTGATTGTATCATCTTCACAGGATATAACTTCCATTCCACACTCTTCTACCAAGGCAATTAAGATGTCTTTAGAAAAAGCGACGTAATGTGTATTCAAGTTTCTTTCATAGCCATGTTGTTCTTGAGCACCATAAAATACATTCAGAACATGAGCATCTGGATTTCCAACTTTGATCAATTCTCTTGCTGCCCACATAATGTTAGGGACAACTAACCGCATCTTTCCTCCAAATTTCAAGACTCTCATCCATTCTTCTAAAACTTCTTTAACCTCCCATCTTCCAAAATGTTCAAGTGTATGAGATGAAAACACATGATCTGCAAATTCATTAGGAAAGGGAAGATGCCTTAAATTGCATCGATAATCTGGATTCACTTCTTCTCTAATGTCAACTCTCAATGTTGCATCATATTCTGGAAATGTATTGATAGTATCTCCACATCCTAAATCTAGAGCAATTGTCTTATTTTCATCTTTCAATTTCATCCAGCTCTTTTTAACACAACCAGAATCTAGAGGAACTCCATAAACTTTATGTGTGCTTAAATCCTGATGGCCACATAAAACCTCTGTATCTGCATAGATAACTCCACCAGCTTCTCTTAGAAGCTTGCAATAGTGAAGATCTTCAGTCCCAATAAAGACTCCTTCTTCAGACACAGATCTTCGCGTTTCATAGTATTTAGGTTTAGGAATGATGTTATTTTCTTCTAAGTACTTGTCGATCTTATCAAAAGCTGACATTCTGATCAAAGTGCATCCACAATGACAGGAGCCAATCTCAAAAAATTCTCCAATTTTCCAATCCCAATATGGACCCTCACCATCTTTCTTAAAGATAAGAGGCTGAGGCACATCATCGCTTTTGTTTGTATAGACTCCACATACAACATCAATTTCTTTATGTTGCTCTAAATCATAAACTAATCGAATCAAAGCATTAGGTGGAATAATCACATCATAGTCAACAAAAAATAAAAGTTTTACATTTGCTAATCTAGCCTGTTCAACTGCAAAATTTCTTGCTTCGTCAACAAGCATACCTTCTGGATAGATGTCAACAGAATTCCAATTGACTGGAGTCACACATCCAAAAAATCTTCTGCTCCACAGAAGAGTTGGATTTTCAGGAGCAATGATCTCTCTGTTATTAATTACTTTTCTCTTAATGGGAATAGGAACACATCGCATCAAAACAATTCCAGCTTCTTTAGACATGGTTATTTTCTTTTATGAGATTTTTACTAATTCTAATTCCTTCTTTAGTCTCATTCGTCAAAGCTAAATCTAAAATCTTATGGCAAGAAATACACAATGTTGCAAGATTGAGTAGAGAATTGTCAAATGAAATCATGAATTTATTGATGTGATGAGCTTGGACTCCACCATTCTTATTTTGAAAACCACAAATTCGACATGTATAATCATCTCTCTTTAAACATTTTCTTCTATTCTTTTGATACTCTTGATAATATGGAGTAATGTCACTTGATCCTTTTTCTTTTAACATCTTTTCAATAAATTCTAAACGACATTGATCATTACATAAATTATAATGTCTATTTTTCATTAACAAAGGTAATCTTGCAATCGAATACTCCTTTTTACAATGATCGCAAGTTAATACAACTTGATGTTTTAAGCTAGTTTCTTTAGCATTTTGACTGAACCATTTACTTCTGCATTTCTCAGAACAGAAAAATTTCCTCTCTCTTCCATCTTTATATGTGGATCTTATGTTAAGAAATTTTGGAATTTCCTTATTACAATCATAACAATATTTCCTTACTTTAGTAATCCAATTTGGATGATTTTTACCTCTCCATGCTAACCCTTGACATTCATTACTACAATATTTTCTTTTATTCCCTTCCTTTTTTATAACCTCAAATTCTTTATTACATTGTTCACATACAAGTTTTTCTCTAGGCTTTTTAGCAAATGAACCATATTTATGCTCACTATACCATACTGACCTCCACTTTTTTTCACATTCAATCGAACAAAATCTCCTTCTTAATTTACCATTACCATATTGATCATAACCCTCATAAAACTCTCCTAAACACTTATTACAACTAAAGCAATAAAACTCTTTCTTAGCTTTCCCTTTTATTTTCATCATAACCATCCCATAAAATTCAAGATGGTTATAATTTTAATACATATACGTTAAATAGTAAAATATCATATATTGAAAAAAAGTAACTTATGATATTATCTTTTCAGGTACCTTGGAGTATAATATCATAGGTGCAGTTCAGAGTATCACTGGAACCCTTGACAACAATTGGGCTAAACGTCGCTCTTGCACCTAAACTTGTTGTATTATTATTCGTTGCAAAGAGACCAATCTCTTGAATTGATGCTGTATAATTTGAATTGTCACTTGAAGCAAACTGTGCTGTATATCTCGCTGTTCGTGCTCCCTGAACCGATTTGCTTGCTGAAACTGCAGAACCAGTAGAAGCAACAAGAGAAGCATCAGTAGAAGTCGGAGCTGTTGCTCCAGTTCCTATGACTAATGTATTCATCCAAGTTGAGGCACTGCCTGTAAATGTCGCAATAAAATCTGCTAATCTTGACATACCAAAAGTAACTGCAGCATTTTTACCACTAGCTCTTTGTTTGACAACTCCATCAGGACCAACTAATTCTAAATAGACTCTACCCTCCATCTTGAAAAAAGATTGAGTGACAGCTTCTGGTTTCTGAAATAAGCCATCTAATAAAGCTCTTCTTTCACTTGCTATCATCTACATCCTCCTGAATTGGAAGACTACTGGCTCTTTGTTTAACTTCACCATCTGGGCCAACTAACTCTATAAAGACTCTGTCACTCATTGCAGCTTTGTCCTGTATTGCCATTTGTGAAGAATCATCTCGACTTTGAATTAGTTTTTTGAGACTTTCAACCATCACCTGTAATTGACTAAGCACTTCTAACAAAAGTTTATTATCCATTGCCATAATTTCTAATATAACCAATCAATTTGAGCTAAAAACATCAATGATTTGTCGATGCAATTCACTTAATATTTTTTGAGACTTCTTATCTAATTGAGAAACTGATCCTGAAATCTCTTCAGCATCTAGTTGATAATCTGATTCAAGTTCATATTCTGGCTGAAGACCATAGTATTTATTTGGATTTGATTTTCCAATTATAGAATTTAATTTACTAGAAATTTTTCTAAAATGTTCGTCGAGTTGATGCATTACTTTGTCTCTCCTAAATCTAAATCTGAAACAAACTTATCCATTAAATTGACTTGATTGACAAGACGATCTGTCAAATTCACTTCATCAATAAATTTATCAACAAGAATAATATCAAAAAATACTTGAATTAGAAAGAGAATAATTACAGTAACAAGATCACTTAAGACAATTGAATCAGATACACTTCTTTGATAATCAACAGATCTAGAAATAGAATCACTTAAGACAATTGAATCAACAACCGCAATTGTCAGAGCAGCAATAACTTCAACGACTAAACTAACAGCATCATTCAGGACAATAGAATCTTCATTTGTTCTATTATAAGTAACCAACCTCTGAACTAAATCATTTAAGACAAAAGAATCTGAAAGAGTCCTATTATAAGTTACTAGTCTTAAAAGAGCATCATTTAAGACAATAGAATCTGAAGGATCTCGGTTATAAGTGACTAGTCTTAAGAGAGCATCATTTAAGACAAAAGAATCTAAAGGATCCCTATTATAAGTCACCAATCTTAAGAGAGCATCATTAAGAACTTCACTATCTGAAACTGATCTTAAATAAGTCACTACTTTTAAAACAGCATCATTTAAAACTATAGAATCTGAAAGAGTCCTATTATAAGTCACTGCTTTTAGAACAGCATCATTTAAAACTATAGAATCTGAAAGAGTCCTATTATAAGTCACTAGTCTTAAAACAGCATCATTTAAGACAAAAGAATCTGAAGGATTTCGGTTATAAGTGACTAGTCTTAAGAGAGCATCACTTAAAACAATAGAATCTGAAGGATTTCTATTATAAGTAACTAATCTTAAGAGGGCATCATTGAGAACTTCACTATCTGAAACAGATCTTAAATAAGTCACTACTCTTAGAAGAGCGTCATTTAAAACAAAAGAATCTGAAAGAGTCCTATTATAAGTCACTAATCTTAAAACAGCATCTGCTAAAACTTCACTATCTTGCACTGTTCTTTCATATTGCACAGTCCTTTGCACTGAATCATTTTCAACAATACCATCAGAGGGAGCTCTATTATAAGTCACAATCCTGCTTGTTCCATCATTTAAGACAATTGAATCACTAACTGATACAGTAAAAGTTTGGCCTCCCGTAACAGCTGTATCCCACCACCATCTTCTTAAAGTAGAAAGCTCAAAAATAGAATATGGATCATTTGAAATTTCAGCTATTTCACCAGCTGTTAATGTGAGACCCTTCCAAACATACATAAGATAAACTAATCCATCACATGGACTAACATCTGCTGAATTAACTAAAAATCTAGTCCTAACTGTTTCATTCGCTGTATCAGCAATGGGATTTTCAGCAACATTCAGTGTTCCATCTAAAAGACCATTAACATAAATTCTAAATGTATCTCTATTTGAATCAAAAGTAAAAGCTACTCGATAATATCTTTCAGCAACAACTACAGTGCCACCAGCTCCTCCATTAACATTACGTTGTGTCGAGTTTCCTAAGCCTGTTCTAAATGATACAGTCCATTTTACCCCAGTTGCTCCAATCAAGCCATTTGTAAGAGTAAGATTAAGACGAGGATTTGTGTTATTTGCAACTGGCTCAGAAAAATAAATCTGACTTGCTGCTGCTGCTGGAACTGTAATTGGACGTACAAGCCAGAAAATTGAAAAATTTGATTGTCCTCTAAAATAACTAAATGCAGAATTACTGACTAATAATTTTATTGCTGTATTCGCAACATTACGCCACCCTGGCCCAAATAATGCACTTCCGCTTTCAATTAATGGTAATGTTGTCTCTGGTCTTAATCTATTTTTAGATATAAGATCACTTTCATAAACGCTGCCATGACACATGACTACAGCAGAAAGATATCTTGACAATGGATGCTCATAATCAATGAAAGCTCCAGGTGGAGGCTTACAATGCCAGAAAGGAAGATTATATCCAAGCTTATTTTTGACCATTTAAGTATTGACCCAGGCTGTAATCTCTTCTGCTGTCAAAACTTGAAATGTTGCAGTGCTGACTCCACTGATATAATTTCTAAAGACTAGAGCATAAACTCCCATCGGTAAACCAACTGAAGATTGTCCAGGTCCTCCAGGATTTCTAGATATAGATACACTTGTAAGAGGCAATGTGTCATAATTAGTTCCACCATCTTCAGCCCGATAAACTTCAACAAATGGATCTGCGCTTGCCTGACTGAACTGAATTAGGAATGGAATTCTTCTTTCTAAACCTGAGATGACTGCAGTTGCAGTGCTAGCTCCTCCTTGTGCAACACTGACTCCAGCTTGCAACGTTGCAACAAATGCCTTCGCTAAAGTTGAGACTGTTGGCATAGTTCATTCCTGCTTATGAGCTAAAACTTCGTGATAAACTTTTTCTCCCAAACCATCCAATTTTCTATCAGAAAGACTTGATGAATAAATTGCTAAATGATGGCTTTCAATCAATGGAGCTACATAACTTTTAACTCCTAAAGTATGAAGTCTTCTAAAAAAACTCAAGTCTTCACTCTTAGGTGGAATAATGTCAAAAGGACTTTCATGCAATTCATTCCTGATCTTATGAAATACATCTCTTTTTACTAGAAGGCATCCCGCTCCACTTGCTCCAATTTCAAAAATTTCGCATGAAGGATCTGGAATTTCCCAATCTACAATCATATCAAACATATCACTATATGGAATATATTGATAGAGTAAAGGAAAATGGGGTGGATGCTTATAGACATAAACTCCTGTTAATACATCAACTTGATATTTACTCATTAAATTCACTAGTCGGCAAACAATATCAGGATCAAACTGATGGTCAGTATCAGTCATCCATAGCCAATCACCTTTCATTCTTTCTGCTAAAGAATTCCTTGCTGCAGAATGCCAACTGATCTTTGCTCTATCCTGCCAAATAATTTCTCCTGGTTGGCATAAATATTCGCTATTATATTGAATCATCTGTCCCCAACTATAACAAAATTCTTCAGGAATAGCAATGACTCCTCCCATATAGCTGATTGTGCCAATTATTCTTTTTCCATATGGCATATCAATCCATGTCCTTTATGATGTGTATAATCAATCTCTTGATAATGAAACTCTTTCAAACCAGCGGCTTTTATCATGTGCCTTAGATTAGAGGCAGATATTTCTTTTGTATGAAAACACTTAACTCCTTTTACATATTCTTCATCTCCATTTCCTCTTTTATGTTGATCTCCAAAAAGTCGATTGTCATTTGGACATGTAATGATGATATATCCACTATTCTTTAGACCTGTAGAACAATTTCTTAAACTTTTGATAGCATCTTCTTCTGTCATGTGTTCTAATAAATCACCAATGATAATTGAATCAAAATATGGCTTTAACTTACATTCTCTAACATCTGCAATTATGTTTGCTTGCGTTTTATATCCATGAAGTGGATTATGCAACAACACATCTAAATTAATTGCTCCTAATTTTCTAAAATTTGCATGATCACTATCGCAACCAACATTGAGAATTTTTCCTTTTGCCCACTTCATCTGAAAAGCAAATTGAGCAAACTGAATTGGTTTATCAAAAGCCATTAATTCTAACTGATCAACAACTCTTTCCCAATTAAATCGATATCTAGCATCTAGCATCATCTTTGGTCTGATTTGTTCCTGAAATTCAATAGAACCTAAAACTCTAACAATTTCACCTATATATCTTGCCTTAACTAAAGGATCATGATAGGCATCACCATCAATAAATATTCCATGCTGGACATTTTCTCTCAATGCCCAAAAAGGCTGAGTAATTGGAATTGCTCCAAGTGCTTGTGCCTCCATTGACGTTGCACAGGAAGTCTCTGTAAAATTTGTCTGATAGCACCAGATCGCACTCTTCATCCATTCTTCATATAGTTTTTTTTGATTGACTCTTCCATGAAAGAAGACATTCAATTGATTAATTAAATCTAGTATTTCAGACTTAATCTTCTGATAATTTTCAAATCCTTTTCCTGATTGAATCAACTTATCAATGTTGTCAAACCCATAGAAAATATGAAGTTCTGCTTCTGATTCAAACTCTCTAACTCTTTTAAAAGTTTGAAGCAAATATTTTAATCCCCTGTCTGGACTAGAAGCATACATTAACCTCTTTGGATTTCTTTTTATTTCAGATCCATTTTCCAATTCTCGAATCAAATCCATTCTAATTCCATTACTTGTTATGAATATCTTCTGATCAAGTTCTGGATGATGTCTTAAGACATTTTCAGCATGATCATTGCATAAACAAAAAAATCGATCAACAACTGAAGCATATTCTCTTTTCCATTCTGGATAAAATTCATCCTGACAGATAAACCAGATAACTTGATCTTCCCTTTTATCAAGAAACTTTTCTAACAATACAGGTTGTCGATAGACCATCCAAATCCCAGATAAAAAGAAGTCTGTTTCATTAATGTGCCTCCATTCAACTCCCTCATAATATTTTTGACAATCTTCTCTTATTGGAGCATAGCTAATAACTTCATGGCCCCTCTTCGCTAATCTCTTAGCTAATTCAATATGGGAACATTCACTGCAACCAATTCCAAATTCGTCAGGATTTCTATAATCCCAAGATTCTATTGATCTAGAAGAATGAAAAATCCATCTCATAATGTCAAAGCCTTCTCAACATCGCCTTGCCCCACTACCCCAACACCAATAATTTCTCCTCTTGATGACATCACTTGTTGTCTTGCAACAGCCAAAATTGCATTACGATCAGCAGTCGATAAAACCCCAGAAGAAACTAACCCACTAATAATTGCTGCTAATCCAGCTTTAGTAAAATCTTCAGTAATAGTCCCTAAATTAGACAAATGCCATAAAGCAAATGCCTCTGTATGTCCTGCTGCAATAAGATCATCTACTGCATTTTTAACAGCTTCCCATTTACCAATTCGAATTAAGACTAATGCTATTTCCTGTGGACTTATAGAAATTCCAGTAAATTGACCAGCTTGAGGTAAAGATTCATTCATCAATGCACTAATTTCATTTGCATCCTTGTCTGCATATCCTCTTATTGTAGGATCTGTTTGAATCTCATTCTTTATAATCAAGTATCTGCTCATTAAGGCACCGCCAAATTAACATTCTCTCTTGGATCTTGCAATAAGTCATAAAGCTCTATTCCACCCTGACTCCATAAACTAGAACGAAAGTTATTAGTAACTATACTATTAGACAATGGAAATTCTTTTACTTTTAAATATGACAAAACTTCAGTATATACAATACTATTTGGATCATTAATGAGAGGCTTTAAACTCAAGCCATCTAAACCAATTGGAGTAGAAAGATTACATAAATCTGTTAACGTTGGAAATAATGCAGTTAACTCTGCATATTTAACAGTACTTTGTCCTGGTAATATTTGATTAGGTATTACTATAATAAATGGTACTCTTGTCGCCCAGTCAAATAATACGCGACCTCCCCATATTCCAGCATGATCACCAAGTAAAAATCCATGATCACCGAAAATCACTACAATAGTTTTATTCCACAATTGTAATTGATCTAATTTAGCAAGTAAAATACCGATTTGTGCATCAACAAATGAAACTGAGGCATAATATGCCCGTATTGAAAGACGTGCATCAAAATCAGAAACAGCTAATGGAAAATTATTACTATATGCTTCAACAGGAACATCATTAAGATCATTAGCAGGATCAGGAGATAGCTGTATTGCTGAAGCTGCATAAAGACCATAATATGATGAAGGCGCATGTAGTGTATGAGGCCGGGTTAAACCAACACAGCACATCCAAGAAAACTCACGATTTGTTTGAATCCATGATGCTGCTTTATTTACATTTTTCCCATCCTGAGTTTGTGCATCAATGATTGATTGAGAGCACCATGATCCTGGTTTGCCAGTCTCAAGACACGTAAATAGATCATCCTTTGAATCAGATTGATATGTCCAATTAGTAAAATATTGAGGATGATGATAAACTTTTCCAAATCTTGCTGTACGATATTCTCTAGACTTAAACCATTCATTCAACCAGATTGCTCCGAGTATACGTTCATTTTGTGAGTTATTATATATTCCAGTTCTATCTGGCCTTAATCCACTCATAAATGAAGCACGTGATGGATTACATAATGGATACTGGCAATAAGCATTCATAAAAGGTCTTCCTATAGATGCCAGTCTATCTATATTTGGAGTACTTACAGGCCATCCATAATATCCTAATCGAATATTTAAATCATCTGCAATAATTAAGAGGACATTTGGACGAGATTGTGCTACCACTTGTTGTTGCATTGAATCAATAACAAATAAAAAACAAAAACTAATTATACACAGTTTCAATTTCATTTGATGTTAGGGCTCACACTGAAATAAACAATTGTCGTTTTACCTTTAAATCCACCAGATAGTTCTAAATTCGCTTGCATCTTCCAAGATCCAACTGGAGTCAAATCTCCATCAATTGTTATATATGAAAGTTTGCCATCAACTCCATTTGTTACAAAATTAGCAGTTTTAGTTGACAAAGTACCATCAGGTTTTCCAAAAATGATCTGCTTGATTGTTGCAGATGAAATATCTTGCGTTGCTCTATTCTTCTTAATGACTAAAATGAACTCAACACCAATTGCATTTTCTTGAAATACTTTATCCATAATGCAATTAAAAATATAACACGTAAAGATTTTATAAGATAAACCCTACTATGATCAAAAACAAAGAAGATTGGTGGAAGTGTTTAGAAGATAACTGGGTAGATTTAATAACAATTCTATCTAGGTTTTTGCCAATTGCTGACTATGATATCTTAGATGAAAAAGGAAATATAAAAATTTCTGAACATCGTATGATCGTTGAAATTGAGAAACTAAAATCAGAAAAAGACCCAAAGATAGCAAGATATCTATTTGGAGCTTGGATTGCAGCACCAGATCATCCTTCAATCCATAAGATTAAAGGATGGTATATTTTATGCGATTTACTAAATGAGGAAATTATTTTATATGAAAACTAAGAAGGACGAAATCCACTTGTAGTTGGAGTTCCCCTTATCCTTGCTTTGTCAACAAAAACTCCAAAAACTGATGCTGCTCTTTCATTGATTGGTTTCATCAATGAAGTTGAGCTTCTTGGTCTTTGACCCAATAAGCGGATTTCAAATGTAATAATCTTGCCAAAGAGTTCATTTGATTCCACTAGAAGTTTATCTGCTAATTCGTTTGCATTGACTTCTGATTGTTCAGAATACTTCTGTCTGATCAATTCTCCTGATGTCCACTTATTTGCAATTGTATCAATCGGGAATGGATAGCGTATATCACTTGTTTCTTCACTACTTGGTTGAAGAAGCCTTAAAGGAACAGAATAAATCCATCTCAATTCACTGTCCATCAAGTCACTGATTTTTGAAAGCCAATTGTCTTGAATGTCTCTTTCATCGATGTTGATGAGAAGGTTATTTCCTTTTGTAATGTCATCAATGACAATAATTTTGTTTAGTTCCATCTTGACACCTAGAACTGAGCCATATACTGCAACTCTAGACATTTAGACCACCTCATTTTTTAAATTAATCCTAGTATGGGAAATTAAAATGAAGATTTAATCTTCACCTCCTTTAAATTTTGAATTACTCATAATAGTCTGAATCAAAAATTCTGGTTGATATCCTTCATTACTTGAAAGCTTTACTAAAGCCTTAATGTCTTTAGGCAAGCATTTACCTGAAAATCCTCTACTTTTAGGAAAAATTGCAGTATGCATCAATTCAACTCTTGGATCAAGAACGAAACCTTGCCATACACTATACCAATCAGCCCCTAACTTTTTAGATATTTCATACATCTCATTCATAAAAGTTAATTTGACACAAAAATATGCATTTGTCATATACTTTATCAATTCTGCTTCTAATGCTTTAGTTTTATAATAAGTCTTCTCTGGCCCTAAAACTGGAACTAATAAATCAAGCACATAGTTGCAATCAGCTTCACTTCCACCTAAAATAAGAAACGGAGTCAATGACATGTCATTTTGAAAACTTAATCTTTGAGAAACTTGATACTTTCCTTCACCAATATATTCTGGTGAAAACACAATTCTCTTTTTAGTTTTCTCTCTTAATCGATCTGTTGTTCCAGGAATTACTGTTGATTTAATTAAAATAACTGGTGTTCTAAGCCAATTAACAGATTCTTCAACTAAACTTGTATCACATCCACCATCTTCTAACGATGGAGTTGGAACTGCTATGACTGCTAAATCACATTGATTGATTTGATCTTTATCGACTGAACATTCTTTTTTGGGATCATAAATTAAAGTTTGATAGTGACCTTGAATCATTCTTTCAAAAGATTGTCCAACAAATCCATAACCTATTATTGCTATCTTTATTTCAACCATTGTTCTTCACTAAGTAAAAAGACAAAGCCGCACATTGCATGAAGGGGCTCAGAATTCCGCGGGGCTGCAGGCTGAGTTTGTCGGAGCATTTTGTGCGGCTTTGTCAAACATTTTTCTTACCAATGATTCCAAAAAGAGAACCGGGATATTTTCCAAAATATTGCGCAGTAGCATAGATGACTTTCTTTTCTATGTATGGAATGATGTCAATCAACTCTTTAAAACTCTTTATCTTCAGAGAACTTGCCAATTCACTAATTGTTTTAAAGCTCTTGAAAAAACCAACGACATCACTTTCGTTAGCAAGAGAAAGATAGCCTATTGGATAATCTTCTACATCTTTTTCATAAAGATCATAAACAGTTGCAAGCTCAGCTTCACTTAAATTTAAAACTACTCCAATCACTGAATCGATGACAACAACATCTCCTATTTGAAATTCAGTTTGTGATTTGATGCTAAGCATTAGAACACTCTTTATAAACTAAGAAATTTCTCAATCTTTCTAATTAACTTTTTGGAATTTTTCAATTCATAATCCCAAATGAACTCACAAATATGTCCACCATTCATTCTATAAAGCCTTTTAAGACATCTAAGATCTTCTTTTGTATCATTTCCATGAATAAATAAACTAGATCCATTAACCTCAATTACTTTTATTTTGACATAAGTAACAATATCAGGAACTTTATATTTCTTATCTTTGAATTTATCATTAAGATTTTTAGGTTTCTTAGAAAAGAAAACCCTTAACTCTTTTCCTTTTTTATTATGAAGAAATCTTCCAGGAAACACAAATTCAAGCAAATCAAAAACTTTTATCTCAAGAGAACTAACTCTTCCTCTATCAAGCCAACCACTTAAAACTCTCTTAGCATATTCTGGATTTTCCCAATTCTTCTTAGAAATATATGACTGATGCTCTCTACTTCTTTTTCCACTATCATAAGCTTTTTTTAGAGTTATAGACCTCCTCTTACAAGATTCCTCAGATTGATTTTTGCCTTTCCAATACTTAGTAAAATAATCCAGTTCACCTCTTTTATTTTTCTCCTTAAGAGTTATTGATAATTTTTTTCTTGACTCAAGTTTAATAGGTTTTCCTTTTTGAGATTCAGATTTTTTTCTTCTCCATTCTCCACCTAGTCTTCTAGTCTCTAATTGTTTTTTTCTATATTCTGGATCTTGCCACATCTTTTTTGAAACTTCACTCATTCTTCCATTTTTTCTCAAAGCAATAGAAATGTTCTTTGATCTTTTTTCAGAATTCTTCTTAAGTGATCTGCTATTTTTTTCACGAATTTCTTTTCCTATAATTGGATCATCATAAGCATTTTTAACAGAAATTTTTAGCTTCTCAATAAACTCTTTAGTCTGTCTTTTTCCTTTTTGAGGATGCTTGATTCGACCACTATAATATCCTTCTCTTAAAGTTTCTGATCTTTTTCTTTTAGTTTCTTCACTTTGCTTTTTACCTAACCTAGACTCCCGTTGTTTTCTTTTAAACTCTGGATCTCTCCATTTCTTAATTATACCAATGGAAACTTTTTTATTAAATTCTTCAGACCTTATCTTACCTTTAAGTAGACTAGCTTTTCCTAATTTAGCTTTAGATTGCTTTTGACGAGTTTCATCACTTACATAATGTCCAATTAATCCTTGTGAAACTCTTTTTGCATAAGTTGGATCTTCTTCATATTTCTTCCTTATCGACTTAGAAGTTCCTTTACTAATTCTTTCTTTTTCATCTTCAGTTCTCTTTCTTCCTTTAGGCCAAGGCATTGATACTCACCTCAACCTATAATTATAACATAAATCCCAATAAATAACTCTAATAAACTAAAAAGAAACTCTTAAAAAATCTCTCCAATTCGTTCCATCAATACTGACAGGAACTAAATATGACCCGGAAACCACCCCTTGAGGACTAACTTCACCTCTTCTTTTGACTTGCTTCTTTACTCCCTCGAAATCCTGGCTTAGTTGAGAGACCATCGATGAAACCATGCTTCTTGTATCTTCAGTGAATAAAATTGCATAGTTTCTAAGAGAAAGAGTAGCTTGAAGCCTCTTATAACAATATTTATAAGCTCCAAGAACAATAGCTGGATCCCATTCTCTTGGAGCTCCCTCAATGTTATATGCTGTAACTGGCTTCTGGCCATTTACTTCTCCCACTGCTTGCTTGATAAAATCTCCAAGTTGCTTTTCCGTAAAGATCGAAAATTGATAATTAGCTTCTATTTCTTCAAGGACTCGATTATCTGAATCAAACTGACTTGTATAATAAGCAATGCCATTGTCATAATCAACTTCTGGAATTGAAACTTCCCATCCAGTTGACTGAAGATAGAAAATAGGAGCAGGATTACTTCTAATGATATTTCGATCTGAAAATCTGAATTTCTTTCCAGTACTATCTGGGACTGCAATGTCATTATGCCGATCAATTGTTTGAAACTCATAGATATAAGAGAAAAGCTGATCAATGATATTTGCTGTATAAGACAAAATGAAGCTCTTTGCATATTCAGTTCCAGAAACTGTTGTAACTAATTCATAAGTCTGTCCTAATGCAGTCAATTTACTTTTGTCAACTTTTCTTGTTTTTCCAATGACATTACCATTCACATCAGTCGTATCTGTCCAGGTATCATAACTCTTAGTTCTGTCATCTAAGGCATAGATATTCCAGGTAATCGTTTGCCCCGAAGCAAGAGTAGTATATAGATTATAATGAAGCTTGCCATCCCAATAAACATATTGATCTGAGAGGTCAAGTAAAGTGATCAAAGACATCTTAACTACTCACTCCTAATTTCTTCAATCATTTGAATATAATCACGATCGTGAAGAGGGCAAAGATCCAATGTCCGAATCTTTCCTCCAGTTGTAGCTTTTTCAAACTTGATACACTCTCTCATGCAAACCTTTGTTTCTCCATCTTCAAGAATAACCAATATGGCACAATATTTAGGTCTATTCTCATCAATGATGTAATGTCTTCTCATCAGATATATATTATATACTTTCTATCCTTTTGATCAACCAGATTTAATCCTAGTTAATAAGATAAGGCATCAGGAACCTATCTACTAGGTTCCTGATGCTGTATCAGATAGAGACGTCTTGCCAGTTGTGCCTCTCTTCCAATTCTCTAATTAAAAATATAACATGTTAAGAATTTATATAATCTACATGTGAAATGAAATGATGCCAAGTGACACATTAAACCCTGACCTCTATCATCAGTACACATTGAATGATGAATACAAGGGGTGGCAGATCCACGTCGTAGAGTTTTGGGCCTTGGGAGGACCGTTCTGGCAAATGTGGGCCGGCAAAGCTAAGAAGCGCTGTGACGGGAATTCACAGTCGAGCTACGCTGCTGCATACGAATCAATGTGCATGACCATCAATACGACGGAAAGATTGACTGATTACTTTGATGAAGAAGGAGATGAATGAAAGAATTTAAGGATCTTTTCCTTAAGTTTTACTAGATTCCTCAAGTCTACATAAGAAAGAACTAAAACCTTATAACCATATTTCTTAAATAATCTAACTCTCTTTTGTGTCTCTCTCTTACTTTGATGCCAATAATCTCCATTAAACTCAATAACCTTCTTCTGGTTCAAACTAACAATATCTGGAATCTTTCCACCTATTGTCAAATATTCTGCTCTAACATTCAAAGCATATTCTCCTGGAAATAATTCCTCAAAGTAGGAAAATACTTTTAATTCTATTCCATTAGGTTTTCTTTGACAAGAAATGGCATTATTATATCTCCATTCTCTTTTTCTTTCTTCTGGTAGACTTCTATAAGCTTTTTTCCAATTAATACTCCATTGTTCTGAATGTGGATTAGGCTTTCCAAGATGACTCTTGCTAATATTAGCTCTATGCTCATTAGAAAGTTTCTTTCCCTTTTTGGCTTTAGATATTTTATCTCTTGTTTCTTTTGAATAAATTCCAATTTTCCCGACATTCCATGGTTTAAATCCTCTTTGTCTTCTTGTTTTTACCGTTCTTCTAGAAATGGCTGACCTTTCTTCTTTAGACCTATTTGCCCACTTTACTTTTAACTTTGCCTTAGTTTGTTCTGACCGCTTCATTCCTCTATGACAAACAATTCTTTTTTCAATGTGTTCGAGAGTTTGCTTATATCCTTTTTTAGGGCCACGCTTTTCTATTTTATTTTCCTTTATCACATGACAATAGATAATGCTATTATAACATAGATTAAAGCATTTTAATAACCGTAGTTGAAAAAAATATCAACTACGGTTATTAAAGTTACTGCTACAACGAACCGGTGATTGTCCCCTTATCTACTGAAGTCACTTGACACTTTGCCCTCATATCGCTATGAGGAGTGGACCATATCTTCATCCTACGCAGCAAGTAGGAGCCCGGCGTATGGCCTCTGAGGATTCTGAACAAGCCTCAACTTGCTCAGTCTTTCCTGCTGATTGTCCGCACTGGTCAGATTGTCACTCTTTCGAGTACTGCCAGATTCAACGGGGTTTCCAGCATATAGCCGAGTTTTCATAAGAACCTTACGGTTCTTAAGTCGCTCTTGACACCGAACGATGCTTATCGCAATGTACTCGTAGAAAACGAATCCTAGTTCAAGATTTTCTGCAGGTTGTGGTGCGTCCATGTAGTCAAGGTCAACTCGAACAGCAAGAGCTCCAAGAAATTCCATGTCACCAGCAGTATAGGCTCTACCTGATGTAATCTGCTTTGACCGATATACATCAGCTCCCCATATGTTGCCTAACAATCCAGCCTTCAATACCTCTCTCTGTGTGACAGGATCAAACTCTGTCGTTGTCCAACCACGAAGATCTTTGTACTGAAGAGGATGCAAAAGAACTGCATTGACAGGAACATCCTGTTGCTCAACTTGCCCAAACATCTGATTGAGAGTTGTTCGATTCAACCCACCTGTTGAGTTGACGACTGTGTTTGCACCGGTTCCTGTTGCTGCTGTTTCAATTGCTGAAAAGATCTGTGAATCTTCCTGCTCTGCAATTTGACTTCTTGCTTTAATCTGAGTTCTTTCCAAGATGTTAAACCGCCTGACAGCAGTTTCTAAAATTGGAATTCTTGGAAATGATGCAACAGCATACACTTCATTCGTGATGTCAACTCGGGTGCCTTCTACCTGTGTTCTTGGAACTGTTCCTCTCTTTGACATGATGACAGCCGGAATTGATATGTCTTTATCATACCAAATCGGAGCACCTTGAGGAATTCTGTCAACAAAGATGAATTTTCTTCCGATTGCAACGTAGTCTCTAGAACTTCTGATCGGCTCAATCATCGTCTGAGCAATCTGGACTCTACCTGCTTCTGTCTTCAACAACTTTGAAAGAGCAAAGTCCTTTTGCTCCATTGTTGAAAGCGCATCATCTACTGGCATCGTATTTCGTTTCACCTCCTTTATCTTAGATTTACTGCTTTGTTATGCTTGAATGATGTACACATCCTCCCTCTAGTGCATAGGCTAGAGTATCCCATCTAACCTATGCATTTCCACGGAGCCGTACAGAAACTTTAGTACTCAACGTTGCCGTAGTATCTCAGGAATCCATCTGAATCCTCAGCTGTGATTGTCTTTCCAATCACCTTACCTTGAGCAACGTTAGTGATCTTTCCAGTACTGTCAACATACAACAAATCATTGATTCCTGGATTGATGCCGCTTGCAACTTGATCATTTTCTGCAATGAATGTGCCAACGACAACTGTAACTTTACCGCTGCCCTTGACATCGTTGTCTGTTGCATTCTTTGCATCAAAAGCAGGTCCAAGAACCTGGTTCTGGTCAGTCACAGGCGTCATGTTGCCACTGGAATTTAATTGCATATACTGACCTTGATTCCAGGGTCTTACAGCTGCATCTGATGGTGTATCAGCAGCATGACTATACCGTAGACCACCTAACAACAAGATGAAGGCCATCCCAATTTCACCTCCTAATCATTTAAGTTTCCTATCGCTTACGCTCAACTTTATCATACGCATGTTTTTTAACTTCTTCCCAATTAGGAGCTTTTTCAAAGTTCAGGTAGCTAGCAAGCTCCTCAACTTCAGTCTGTGCGATCTTTGTTTCAGACTGCATAACAATAGGAGCTGGTCCATCCTTCAACATTGAAGCAACTCTTTCCATGCCTGATCTTTGAATCTTATCTTCTTCTTTTTCAGGTTCTCTAGCTTTATACTTAGAAATAATTCTTACCTGATTCATGAACTGCTCATCATCTAGTTTCATCAAGCTCTGCTCTAGTTCTCTTTTCTTAACTGGATCTATATCAACTAAACCTTTTAACTCCATCTCAGAAATGAGCTTTCTAGCTCTCTTTGCTTTATACATAGCTGTAAGCTCATTCTTAGCCTGAAGATTCAAGAGCATGGCTTTTCTAAGTTCAGCTAGATAAGTTGGGTCTAAACCAAGTTCTTTGAAGAGAGCAATAACTTCATCTAAGGATTTTCCGTTACCATTTGTCGATTCTTTGATAAGAGCATTAATTGCTTTTTCAGTTGCTTTTTTCATTGCTTGCATTGATGTTCCCATATAGGGCTTTTGCATAACATCATTCATCTCAGATGTCTCTTCTGGCTCTTCTACATCTTTATACTTCATGATTTCTTTCTCTTGTTCTACTTCACCCTCTCCTTCTCCATCTCCAGCCTCTTCTTTCTCTTTTGTTTTATTATCAACAGCCTGACTCAGTGCGCCTTTAAAAGCTTCCCAATTGTCTTTGGAAAGAATCTCAGCTTCAAACTGATTAACAACATCGCTTAGATTGAAGTCATCACCAACAACAAGATCAGAAAGATAATCAATCAATAAATCTGAAATCTGTGGCTGCTCTTTCTCTTTCCCTTTTTCCTCTATCTCTTCTTCAATATCTTCATCTGGCCTTAAATCCTGATCTTCTACCTCCTCGTCAGTCTCATTATCAACATCATTTGCCTCATCCTCGGCAACAAGGACTTTTCCACACTTCATAAATGCTTTCAATTTCTTTACAGAATTATTTCTTTTTAGATATTCTTCAATGAGTTCAAAGCCATATGCTTCAGTTGCAAACTTATCAAAATTCTCAATGACTTTGACATTTCCTTTGTTATCTGTCAAAGCTTCTCTTGCTGAAACTTTAAAAACAACATCTCCATTATATAATTCCCAATAACTATCACTGCGACCATGTGGAAATTGCCTTGACTTCTCCCTGACCATTGTCATTTGAGCAAAAACCTTTTTGTCATATGAATCATATCTCTTTCTCACATCGTAAGGAGGAGCAACTGGCGGCAATTTATAAGAAGGCTTCTGTGGTTCTTTATCATTAGGAGCATAGCCTTCCCAATACTTTCTAATTGAATGGCTCTTTTCTATTTTTTCATCGCGATCAGAGACATCAATTTTCTTAACATCTTCATGAGTACCCTCATATTTCTTTCTTGGAGAAGGACCAGGCGCAACATCAACCTTGTTTTTAGTCATAGGATGATAATCTCCTTCAGTTGGAGCTGTATGAAACTGCTTGAGGTAATTAGCATCAGACTGAACTGGCTTATAGTTCTCAAGACGATATTCAAACAACTTTTCAACATCTTCATCTGTCAATTGATCAACATGATATGTGTGATCAAGCCAATTCGTAAACTCTAAGCCATATTCACTTGCAATTTTCTTTTTCTTATTTTTAGATCTCTTTTTCAGCATTGTATCAACATATTTCTTCCATTTCTTTCCATGATGTTGAACAACCCATCTTCCAAAAGCATGAGGATTAGTAATCCCCTCTACACCTTTGAGCTTCTCAGCTACTTGCTTAGCTTCAGAAAGCTCTTCATCAGTCAGCTTTCTCTTTTTGCTGGCTTGTTGAAGTTGAAGATCAGAAATGATCTCTTGGCTGGCTAGCACTTCTTCCATTAAAACTTCACCCGTATTGAGAATATAACTACAAAGAGTTAAAAACTTCTAAAAAGGCAACACAATCTCTTTCATCAAATAAGGAATGATCCTTTTCTACAGAAGAAATAACTTCTTTGAATCGTTTTGTCTCTTCTTCAACTTTATCAACACATTGATAATATTCTGATTCATCATCAGAATGATATGCATCATCCATTTTCTTTACAGCTGAAATTAACTTAGAAGAAAAATCCTCAAGAGAAACAGCAGCCTTCACTTTCTCAGCAAGAGAAGCATAAAGTTGTTTATTGTTTTCTAAATTCAATTCCGCCCATTCAGTATCTTTTTTTGTAAATTGATCTTTTTGATATTCTCCCCATTCATCCTTTTCATCTTTATATTGAAGATCTTGACTTCTATCAATCTCTTCACAACCTTCGGGATAATTAGCTCCCCAAAATACTGAATGAATAGGAATTTTGAATTTCTTGCAAACCTCATGTTCTTCATCAAATAAAGGACATGGATCTGAATGTGTTTCCCATCCACTACATTGTCTATATGTTGCGGCTTTTCTATTTAAAGAAGCTATCCTTAAAAGATGCTTGCTTTCAATTCTTCCGACTGCCTTTACAATTCCTGGTGTTGTCTTCTTCACTTCATCTGTGAAATCAACCTCGACTTCTTTTCCTGTTATTGAAAGAACTTTTCCTTTCTGGTTAGTAAAATACTCAGACTCTGAACTGACCTTAACTGTATCTCCCGCTATAACATCAACATTTTGCTTAATACTAGTTGTATCTTTCAATTGTCCTTGCCTTTCATTTTGCCATTGTTTTTCCCACTTGTCAACATTTTTGCCGTAGATAGTCTTCCAATGTTCAACAGTCACTTCAGGATGCTGCAATCGATTATCGATATATGATCTATATCCTAGGTCATCTAAAATATCAATACCCTTTAATCGATCATCATCTTCATTCACCTGAGAATAAAGCTTTATTGTATCTTCATCAGTTGTTGGAGTCATTCCAGTTCCACCTTGATAATCCTTATTAGATGGACTTTCAGGATATTGATCATATTCATAATATCGTTCACAATTTAAGCAATAGAACTTTCGATTATCTCTTTCTTCTAATGGATAAGCATCACCACAAACTGGGCATGTCAAAATTTCTTGACTTTTTGGATTTGATAAATCATCCATTCTTTGTGCATCATCTTTAGGAGAAGGACGATCATCCATCCTAGGAACAGAAACCTCAACTTTTTCTGTATAAGTAATTCCAGGCTCTGTTGACTTTTCTGATATATTCTCTTGCTCCTGAGCCTTATCTCCTCTAAGTATCTTTGTCTTTTCAATCTTGAGCTTTTTAATCTCACTATGAATTTGCCTAATTCTTGATTCATCAGTTTCTACTTCTAATTCAGCTTTCTTTGTTTCAATTGCTTGATCAACTTCATCAACAGAGGGTAAAATTCTTTCTCTTTCTGTTAAATTTAAATTAGATTCAAGAATATCTTCTAATTCAACTTCATCATTAACTCCCTGAACTTCCTGAGAAAAATCACTGATAACAATCCCCTTATCTTGAATTAATCCCTCCAGCTTTTCTAATCTAGCTTTTAATTCCTCTTTCTCAGGATCATAAACAAAAGACTGATTTAAGCTATCATCTTTGCTATCATATAGTTGCTTTGCTCTCTTAATCGCAAAAGCAAGATCAGGACCAGATGATGAAGAATCATCAACAGAAGAAGAAACATCTTTTCTATTTGAAACTGGAATAATCATGTCAAATCATTCCATAATCCGAAACAAAATCAAGAAGTTTTACTAATCTTTTTCTTCGTTGAACTGTCATTTTGCCATCAATCAACTTAAGAATTTCTACACCAGAGCTATTTAACAAATGATTCTTGTGATGCATTAACTTATGAGCTAAATTTCTCAATGTCACCTTGTAATTAGGCTCAGCCAAAATCTCAACTACTTTAGCTTTTGTGTCTGCGCCAATGCTGACAAAGCTCAATTCTTTTCCCACAATACCATGATTCCACTCAAAAACTAACTTTCCGGTTGATGGATGAATTCGTCCTTTGTAATCCTTCACACAATCACATAGTTCAGCTTCAACTGTTGCAACATTATTGCAATGATTGCATGTTGCAGAACTTGCAATGCATCCCATTGACACATCTTTCCAATGCCCAGCTTTAACCTTCTTGCATAAATCTTCATGCTTGGCTTTATCCAAAGCAGGAAGCATCTTAACAGATTGAGAATCAAAATCAGGCCATGTATCGCAAATAAACCCAACATGATCTTTGGTTCCAATTGCATCACTTTGATGATGCAGAAAAACTCCCTTTCTATTCCATGTTTGATAAGCTAATCGACCATCATTTCTCAACTTTAAAAGTTCATCTTTGTGAAAAGCATCTCCATTCCCATTTGGATATGGATGCTCATAAGTTGACCAATGAATTCCATCGACAATGACATAAAGATATTGATCATCTGACTTGATATTCAGAAGATTCTTGCTTGCTTCCTTCAGATTAAAACGATTATGAGGAAAGATCTTGTGAAGATGGTCAACATATCGACCAACAAGAGAGGGGTCTAATAATTCAACTTTTGCATATCGAACAAAAGGCATTTAGATCTATCCTAATGATGCTCTTCGAATGTCTTAATCCATTTCTTCCACTTACCATCTTTTTGCTGGACAATCCATCTAGAAAGAGCATATGGATTTGTAATACTTGGATGATCTTTCAAAGCATTAGCAATTTTACTAGACTCTTCTAGCTCATCTTTTGACATCTTTTTAGCTTCAATTTCAAAATCAAGATCTTCTATTTTGTCTTCAATTATTTTTCTAAGTTTCTCACTTCGAATTGGGTTCTTCTCACCTTGAAAAATCTTTCTAGCATCATAGACTTCAAAATCAATCTCATCAGCATTACCATATGCAATTAAGTCTTTCTTAAATGACTCTTCATCTAGTCCCTTATCGCCAGGATCAATAAGAATTTCATCCATGGCACCTTCAATACATCGAAATGGAATACCATTTTTTGACAAATAATTAAGAACTCCCATACAATCTTTGATATTTGCTAACCTGAGACGCCAAATATATTGTCCAGTTGCAATAACAACTTTGTTCAAATCAAAATCGATTGTGCTTTTTTCAGTATAGATCAAAGGTATCATCTTTTAACCTCCACGATCAAGTAACATCATCTTCTGCTCTTTTTCAAGAGCAATCTCTTCTTGGGTCATCCAGTAGTATCTTGTCTTCTTTGTCTTGTGAAAATCACATTGATCAATCAAGCTATTTTTTATCGTAAGTGTAATATAACCATAGCGAATGCTGTTGATTTCTTGATTGTTCTTTGTGACGATCACATGAATCTGTTCACTAACTGTTTTTTTCTCCTTTTGCTCATCAAGAACCTGATCAGTAGTTTGCTGCTGACTTTCATTCATCTTCTTCATCATTCCTTTTCAAAATAGTATGGCAATGTGGACATCGATTATTCATTGCATCAATGACCTTATGACAAGAAAAACAAACAATTGTCCGATCATCTAGAACTTCATCAACACTAGCCTTAATTTCTCTTGTAAATGACATTACTTTACTTTCTCTCCACTTGTTGAAATCTTTGTATTTGTGTTTGCTTGCACATCATGAATAAATTGACTGAAGACCCAGCTCAAGATTCCACTGACTGCAATTGAAATAAATGACTTATTCTCTTCATGACTACTGACTAAGTATTCACAAATTCCAGTTTTACAAACAATTCCAGTTATTGCAACAGAAAGAGAAAGAAGAAGTGGTTGAAATACTTTAAAATCTGAAGTCAAATTAAGACCAGATTTTCTAAAAAGTGGCTTAATGACTTTATCAACTAATGCCCACAATAAAAAGGAAACAAGTGCTGTAACTTTAGCATTAATCTGATCTTCAGTTAACTTTTCTGCTTGTGCTGCATACAAACATGTCATGCTTCCAAAAGTCAAGACATAAACTAAAAACTTAACTTTGTTCATTATAAATCCTTAATAAAAACGTTGAATCTCAAATGAGATATTGCCAGTAGCTCCAGAATCTCTGATGTAACTAAGAGTCTTATTGGCCCATACTTCTATTTTTTCACTTGTTGCACCAGCATCAATTTGAAATTCATCAGTTCCACTTGCTACTGCAGTATCACCAATCTTGACATTCAATTTTTCAGTCGATCCACTAGCACGATTTTTAATTCTGATATAAGCAATTCTAGGTTGATCAGACAACTTATCATCAGCAACATTTCCAGCTGGATGGATGTTGACACTTTGAGCAGTTGTTGTTGCACTATAGGTCTTAACATCATAAAGACTTAGAATATTCTGATCAACTGGCATTTGCAAGTTCCTCCTTAGAAATACCAGATAGTACTTTTCTTAAGCTCTCAATTGTCGCTTTACGATTAAAGGCATACTTGTCGCCGATCATTATATCTGACATTCCTCCTATCCAAAAACATCTCCAATTGTTGCGGTCAAGGTCATAGGAAAGAAGAATCTCTCTTCCAGTTTTTGGCCTAAATACATAATGTGCCTGGACAAGACGGCCGCTTGAGTTTTCCCCTTGCAATGATAGATAATCAAATAAAACATGCCTATGTTCTTTAATTGCTTGTCTGACATTACTATTAGAACTTGGAATTGGATTCCATCTATAAGCCTCTTTCTCAATATAACTAGATTTTTCTTCTTGATTCTCTAAATACTTTAGATATTCCTTTATGCATTGAATGAAAAATGAATCTTCACTTAACTGGTTTGACTCTATTTCTTTATTAACATCGTAAGATTCAAATTCTCCATTAAATTCACGAATAGCTCCTTTATAAAAATCTTCCTCAGCTACTTTAACTCTAAGTTGATCTAAATCTTCAAGAATCTCTGGAATTGGTCTACTCAGATCAATGTGACCAAAATGCTTACCTATAATCAATCCTTCATTAGATAATTCTAAGAAACTATTTGGATATCTATTCTTAAAAAACTGAATAATTTCAAGTGGAATGCTTCTTCCCCTGAAATGAAGATAAGGATCTGCAAAGCCTCCACCTCTGAAATATCCTTTATCTAAAAGCATATCAACAATAGCTTCTTCTACTTCATATCCTTTAATTTCAACATTCTTAATTTCATTTCTTTCTTTTTGGGATAGATAAGTAAATTTATTTAAGTTCTCTTGAACAGCTAGTGAATGTGTATCTTTCCTTCCTCTTCTTACTCCATCAAAAACTAACTTCCCTTTTAGATCAAACCAGAAAATATTAGAAGTTAAAGCTTTTTTTTCTATTGACCAAAATCTCTTATTACCTTCTCTATCCCACCATTTCTTAGCTAATCCTTCAGGATTCCAAAAATCTGATTTATGCATATCATACTGTGCAAATACATATTTCTCAATTTGTTCTTTGCATTCTAACTCAGCTCTCTCTTTAGTCGGCAAGCTATAATATTCCTCATCAGTCAAATTCCAATGTTCTTCAGGCCAATCCATCCATTTTCCAGCAGGAACTGGGAAATCACCATATTTTTTATAAACTATTTCTCTATTTACCATAACATAACAAGAATATTGTCTATCACTATATTGAGCTAATATTCCAAGAGTCCCATCTAAGAAACCTTCAATAGTTTTTTCATCTTCCCCTCTCCTTTTTTTAACCATGGGGGAAAATCTCTTATCTACTTGATAGCTTTTTTTTATTTGACTTACTAATTGAATTGCTTCTGGACTTCCTGGAAGATATCTTTCTTGTGACTCAATTCTTCTATCTTCTTCTGGTTTTTCAAAAACAGCGTCAACTAAATCTTTCTTGATATATGGAAGTAATCCATACTCCTCTAATGTTTCTATTCAGCCATATTGAGAATCCTCACCTTTTCTTTCAGTAAATTTATTGTAGTCATAAGTAATATTTTTTTTAGCACTATCTATATCATTTTGGACATCATAAAATCCTTCAATCCAAACATGATAAATAATATTTCCATCATCTTCTTCTTCAGTAACTTCAAAATTAACAAGTTCTACTTTATCTCTATCAAATGCAATTAAGTCTCCTATGCCAGCAGCAAATGGTATAAACACTAAAAATTTTCCATCTATAATACCTTCTATCCAGCCAATTTGCTTTTTCCCATCATTGTTGACATAAACATAATCTCCCATTGAATAAAGTTTAGAAGATTCTTTCATTCTACCCTCCTCAGGTTTTTCAAATATAGCATCAACTAAATCTTTCTTTATATGCTGAAGTAATCCATACTCCTCTAATGTTTCTATTCAGCCATATTGAGAATATTTGCTCAAAGTATGCATAATCGTCATGTCATTTTCTTGATTGATTAACATACTATTATTTTTAATTGCTTCATCTAAATCTTTATCTATTGTCATATCAAATTGCTTCATGAACCTTAAAGCTCTCAACATAATAATCGGACTGTTTTTAATTGCAACATCAGGATCAATAAGAGTCCTTAATCTTTTATCCTCTATGTCCTTGACTCCAAGTTGCGAAATATCAAGAATTTGTTCTAGGTCAACAGACACTAAAAGGCTATCTATAGTAAAGTCCCTTCCAAAAACATCTACTGAAAGATAGTCAGTAGGTAGATTATTCTGTTTAAGCCAATCATATACCCATGTTCTATAGACTCGCTCCCCTTTAAAATCAATGCTTACAGGAACTACACAACTTTCAGTCGAAATAGAAACAGTTGCAACACCAGTCCATTTATGAATATCGGGAGAAGGAAGATGCTCATCTAAGACCATCTGATAGGCAGCCATTAAAGCATCGCCAGGTTTAGAAGCTGTAATGTCTAAGTCCATATCACATTGTTGATGATCAACTCCCATCAATAAGTCTCTTACCATTCCACCAGCAATATAAAGATCAAGATCATTTTTATCAGCTATGTTTCTTATGCCATCTATGACAATAGTAATCTGTGGACTTAATTTATGAATTTGCTCCTTTAAAAAATAAGGTTGAATAATTGATTTTTCTTCTCTTTTAAGCTCAATATCTTTAGGCTCATCAATTAAAACATAGTCTTCTACTGAAAAGAATTCTCCTTTTTTCTTGAATTTTTTAGACTTTTCTTCTAGCTCTTTTCTTATTTCATTCATCAACTCTATTTCCTCTTTTGACCAAGGACCCCAATGTCGAACTTTAATACAAAGATGAATCACATCATCATGAGTATATATATGATAGACTTCAGCATTGAACAATCGATAGTAAGCATCTTTACTCAACTTTAAATTCATCACAGGATCATAGACTTCATCACCCTCCTCTACCCATGAATGGTCAATTTGACTATATAGCCCCTCTTTTTGACGTGGGTTATAAATCTTTCCATGGACTAAAATTGATTCTGGATGGTTCATTACATAACTGCCACTTAGCTCATAGCATCTTCCAAGTCTATCCTTAAAACTTTCTTCATCAGCTTTGACTATACTTGCTTCTTTATCATAATAATCTTCTTCAAGTCCATAAATCAAGCCATCATTAAAAAAAGTGATTAAATCATATATTCTACTTTGACTACCCTGAATAAAATCTTCTTTTCTTGAATAAAATCCGAAATTAACTTTACGTCCCTCTATTTCAATATATACTTTTACCTCTACTTGTTTCTCAAATTCATAATAAATAGGTATAAATTTAATATCCAATTTTGCTGGTCTGAAATCATTTTCATATAAATATATTACTCTTTCTCCTGTTGAAAGTGGAACTAAAATTTCATACTGCATATCAGATAAAGATTTAAGTATTCCAATTTTCCATTTAAAATCAAAGGGGCTAAGAATCCTGACATAATCTTCTATTGAATAAAGATGCTTAGCTTCTTTTTCACGCTTTTTTTCACGATTATTAGTATCCATAGCAAAATAAATAGCTACACTATCGTTAGCTGCATCATTAAGATCAATAACAATATTGTCAACTAGCACCTGTCTTTTTCTAAATCCTAATTTTTTAACCTGTATACTTATTGGAATAAGATCTTTAAATTCTATTTTTTTATAACCAATTGATGGAAAATTAACAATGACCTTATTTTCTATCTTGCTTAATTTATGAATTTTACCCATATAACCTTCTGAATCTTTTACATAATCTTCAATTGAGAACAAATGACGTGATTCAATTATTTTAGCATCTAACCCATCGTCTTCCCATAAATGAAATCTGTCATCAACTGAAAATTCTCCAATTCTAAGACTTTCTTTCTTGTCATTTTTCCCATTAAATTCTATTTTTTCAACTTCAAATTCTTTTCCTTCAAAGAAGTCATCATTGATGTACTTTTGCCCCTCATCTTTATTCACATAAGCAATTGTAATGTGAGGTTTATATTCAGGATGAGTGTCTGTGATTTTACAGTTATCTGAAATTAGAATATTTAAAAGATAGAGTTCATCACTATCTACATCAATCTTCACAACATCATAATGATCACTTTCAAAGATAGAAATCTTCTTTAAAATAACTTTAAATGCACCTATAGCATCAATATACTCTTTAACTTTGGAAGGACAATCTTTATCATGAAGGCCATACTTGACAGTAATGTGAGGATTGTCTTCTCTACCAAAAGAATCATCTTTGGGATCTATATAAATTTCTGACTCTGGAATATTCTGATTTCCCCAATCAATAACTTCTTTAGAAGTATCTTCAGGAAGAATGATTTGAACAGAAGAAAAATCATGACTGGATTTTAATTCTCTTCCTTTACATTCTTCACAAATTCCATGTCCACCCCACTTAAGTTCTTCTTCTACATCTTTCCACTCTTTAGTTTCTTTGTCAAAATATTTCTTCTTACACCAAGCACAAAGAATTGGCTCATTTCCTTTAACAACATAATCTTCTTCTCCTAAAATATCTTTGATTGATTTTTGAACCATTTCCTGAGTATAAGGAAGCATATGATTATAATTTGATATAGCATATAGAATTGCATTATCCTTATACTCTATTCTATACATAAGTGGATCCTTCTCATCAATAGGACTCTCTACCCCTATTAAATATCCAGTTTCTTCAAAGCCATATTCAGAATTATATTTTTTTTGTTTAATTTCAAATTGAGTTGGGCGGATTTGATCTTTTTGAAAAGAAGCAATATCAAACTGTCTTACCCCAGGAAAAATAACCTCAAATTTATCATCTTCAAGTCCCTCAATCAAACCAACGTGCATATAGAATTCAGAATTTTTATCAATGACTGTAACATAATCTCTAATAGAATAAAGCTGAATTTCTGAAATGCGACCTATATGCCTATTTTCATTATACGTCATAACTGCCGCATAAATAGCTTCAGATATATAGTCCATACGGTATGGTCCATAATCAACTCCTTCTAACTTTACATCATATAGCCATGATTTATCATATGGATCAAAAAAATTCTTCTTTACATCAATATTAACAGGAGCAAATTGTGAGGAATCACATAATATATGACCTGAAAAAGCAGGAAAAGTAATTAAAATTTCATCATCAACAAGACTATCAATCTGGCCAATATACTTATACCATTCAGAACTTAAATCAGTAATAATAACATAATCATCTACAGAAAAAAGCTCTCCTTTTAATTCTCTTTCTTCAGCAATCATATCATTATAATCAAAAACAGCATAAGCAACTGAGTTACGCTCACCAAAGAGTTTACTTACGATAAATTCCTTACTCTTTTCTACTCTAATAACAAAAATTAGACTTGTTTCATCATTTACTACACGTTTATCCTCTCTAATTTCAATATCAGTTTTTCTAAATTGTCCATCAGAAAATAATATAGATATAGCTCTTCCTACAATAAGAATTAAAAATTTATCATTACGTCCTTCAAGTCGACCAATGTATCCATACCAATTTGAACCTGAATCGATAATAGTAACATAATCACCAACTGAATAAAGTTCAATTTGTTCAGTAAGTTCTGCTAATCTCATGTTATATTGCTCTAATTGTTCTCCTATCTCTGTTAAAGATTGATTTAAGTTAATCACAGTCCCAATATGATCAAATGCATGACGAATAACCTGAACATTAGAAATTCCTTTCTTCTGCAAAAATTGAAAGACCTCAAAAGGAATGCTATATCGACTCTCTATATATGCTTTTGATTGAAGATAATCACCTCCTTGAATGAATCCAACTCTAATATATCCTGTGTCAATCAACTTCTGTTGAAGATTAATCTTTCCTTCTTCTGGACTATACAAAGTAAATTTTTTAATGTTTCTTTGAGCAAGTTCACTGTGAGTTTGACTTCTTGTTATTCCTTCATTTGATGCAATTAACTTTCCATCTGGGCTGAACCACCACAAAAGCCAGCCTTGTTGAGCTTTTTTCTGGCCAACTACATCTTCTTTTGTCAAATAATTCCAAGTATATACACTACCAGCAATATTGACATTATACTCAAAAGATGCTCCATTTATAGCATTTTCTTCTCCATAAATTTTTGCCCACCCTGGAGAATTAACAGTAGGATGTCTAATTTCATCTATGTAGACTAGAAGATAATTTCCTTTTTTGCCTCCAGATTCTTCATTTCCATCTTCAACAACTTTAATGTTAGCTCTAGAAAGAATATCCTTAAAAGGAATCCATCTTGTTCTACTCAAAGGAAAGAGAATTTTTACCTCGCCGGTAACTTGATCGTAAGAAAGAACTTGAGCAATAAACTGAAAACCTTTCCAATTAACTTTCACATAATCTTCAACTGAGAATAATTCTGATTCTCCTGAAGATTGAACTTCATGCTCACCTGTTTCTATCCATCTATCTAATTTTTTTTGTTTCTCAATTGACTGTTGTATTTCAATACCATTAACTTTTTCTAACCCAATTTCTTTATTGTAATGCCAAAGAATAAATTCAATGTTAGATAAATCTTGTAAAGACCTAAATTGATATTTCTTATTATTGATCAACACATCATACAGAATATAAGTTTCTTTATCATTTTTCTCCCATGAAATAGAAACTTTCTTTAGATCCCCTAACTCAGCACTAATAATTGGACCAACTTCAAAATAAACTCTAACATCATCAGCTGTACTAGAATTTAAAACTTCGCCAATATTTCCTGTTGGCTCATACTCTACATAATCTCCAATGGAAATAAGTTCTTTAGATTCTACTTTTCTAATTTTAGGGTAATAAATCAATAATTCATCTCCAAATTCTTTACTCTCAATGAACCCATGCTTTTTATAAAACTTAACTAAATCTTCTTGTGATAAAGCTCCATAAGCATTAGGTTGGTTAACTAACGGTAATCCAACTTGATCAATAAATTCTAAAACTTGCTTCAAGATTTTTGTGCCTCCACCTTTTCCCTGAATTCCACTCTTAAGTCGATTGAACCAATAGGCTTTACCAGGAACTTCAGAAATATAATCTTCTACTAGAGAAATATCAGCTGTTGTTCTAGTTTCATAATCAACAAATGACTTTGATTCTGGGAAAGATGAAAATTTCTTAGAAGACTTTCGATGCAACTTCAGGAGGGAAATGTCTAATTTAAAGTCATTTTCTTTAAAATCATCAGATGTAAATTCAAAACTCTTTCCTGATATATCTTCTAAAATTGTTATCTTCCACTTTCCGTAGTTATCAATCAAAAAATTTTCTAAATTCTTAATTGACAAAAGGTTATTAAAATAAGAAGATAAATAAAATTCTTTACCTACTTTTGACCCTTCAATCCATCCATCTTTCTCAAGAGTAAAATCAGAAATAAAATCTCTTTTCAAAGATTTATAATGTTTATACCATTTTGTTAAATTCCTAAGCTTTTTAATTCGATTACTAGTAGGTTCTGCATCTTCATCTTTCACATATGAATGAAATTCGAAAAATTCCTGTTCAAACTCATCATGAGATAAATCCCTTGGGATAGAAATAACAACTCCATCAGGATCAATTAAAAACCTTTTATATTCTTGGGATTCAATCTTGTTTTCCTCAATGAATTCATGCTCTTTAGGTTTTTCTAAATCTTCTTGTTGACTAAATACTATTTTAGAAGAAGTATTATGTATATAAGCCTTTTCATAATTCCAATCTTGAGAAATTTTTCTAACTTTATCTATAGAAAATGAATCACGATTATAATATCCCGGACCTGGAAACGCAATAGAAAGTCTTCCATCTTCTTTTATACCTTTGATTATACCTATCTTTCCTTTTTGAGAAGGGACTTTCACCCATTCTTCTATTGAAAAGAGCTCCTTTGATTGAGATTCAATTTCATTCTCATTAACTGAATCTTGAAAGTAAGGACAACCTTGTTCAACAATGACATAGTTAACAAATTTTTCTGAATCATAAAGTTTAAAATTATGCAAATGAACATTTTCTGAAGAACTAACTATTTCAATTTGATCACTAGCAAAACCTTCACATATTCCCTTTTCAATAGAAAGAGGGAAATAAATCTCAAAATACTTTTCATAAAGACCATCTATTCTCCCAATCATTTGATAAAGAATACTTGTTGAATCAATTACTTTTACAAAATCAAACAATGAAAACAGTTCTTGAAGCTTTTGTGAAGCATTGATGATCTCGATAATTCTATCACTATCTTTTCTACTTAAATCTTTAAACCTATCTATATTCTCGATAATCATAAAATAATGAGAGCCACCTTCTGGATCAGAGACAACTAAGTGGCCATTTTTATCAAACCAGTATTTTTTTCCCTTTTGAGATTCAATTTCTTTGTTTTTAGGAAAGAGATCCTCAAGAGAAATAAGTTCTTGAGCCTCGAGTTTTCTTTGCATTAAAGAATCCATAAATTCATGTTCTTTAGGTTTCTCTAAATAGAGTCGAGTTGGACTTTCTACATAAACTGCAAAAGCATTTGCAAAACTCTCAGTTGATGGATCTCCATGCTGATCCCATAAAATAACATCGCCCTCATCACTTTCTATTTCTTGCCACTTTTGCCAATTTGCTATATTTTGAAAACTATGTCCAATCTCATGAGCTATTCTAAATAACTTAGAAAAACCTGTCATTGATTCTTCAGTTTCAAAAATAATTCGATTTAATATCAAGACTTTTGTCTTATAGTCAAAACTACTTCTAACATCAAGATTATCTTCAATAAGAATTTGTGACACATTAATTCTAGGTTGAATCTTAGATTGAATCTGTCCTAAGATTTCATCTAGAACCTTTTGTTCTTGTTGTGTTGGAAGTCTAGACATTCTAATCTATCCAGGTTGAAATAGCAACTTCCTGTTTATTAGCATCTTTCCAATTATCAACAATCATCCTTCTAATTGTATCTTCACTAAGATTCTGTTCAATATCTTTACTACTACCTATACCTAAATAGTCACTAATCCTAGAAATTATATATCGTTCCCTTTCAGAAAGAATTCTATTAACAACTATTTCAATCAGATAAGAATCACTTAGCTCTTCTAATTCAGAATGATGATATGTATTGTCAAGCCATTTATACTTAACAATCAACTTATTCATTTCTTTATCAATTCCTACTATAATGCCAAGATTACCAGTATCTCGAATTTTAACAATATCTTCTAATGAAAACAATTGTTGACTTTTAATGCTTAACATTGCTCAAATTCATCTTCTCTAAGATTAACATAATAATGTGTTCCATAAACATGAATGAGAAATGAATCATTATTAGATTTCTCTAGTTCTCCTAGACAATCAAAATATGGTCCTTTCTTTTTAATTTTAACAAAAGAACTATTGCCATTCATTTCACTTGTAACATGAAGTGGCCTGATCTTGTTTTTATCAAAGACAACTCTTCTTTCATCACTTCTAGGTGGACGTTTTCTAGAAGGAACATTAATTTCCATGTGCTTATGTTCAGTCGAGACTTCAGGAATAGCTTCAGTCTCCTCTGAAACTTCTTCTGAAATTTCTGTTTCTGGAACTTCTAATTCTGTAGGTTCTATTTCAGAAACTTCTGATTCGGGAGCTTCTTCACCTGGTAAAGAAGCTCCACCTCCACCTTCACTTAAATCAGTAGTAGGAGTGACTGAAAGCTTCTTGCTTGCCATTTCTTCAGGATCCATCACTGTCCCTTTTTCTTCTTCTATCTGACTGGCTTCAGATGAATAATCAAGATCGATTGTTGCAAGAATTGTTTTGCTTGATACAATACCAAAAGACTCCTTCAAACTTTGCAAAAGTTGAGCTTTTGCAACATTATCTGTCAAATTTGCTTTATCCCACTTGATATCTGGAACCCATGGTATTTTCCTTAAAGTCATTTTTCCTTCATCATTTTTAAACTTAAATTTTTCAGCATAAGCATATTTCCTTGGTTTCCATAGTTCATGAATTTCACATATAGGTTTAAAGACTTTTTCCTTAAACCAATGCTCAATTTTATTTCTCAAAGCCAAATATCTAGCCACTAGAATATCTAATGCTACACTCATGCCAGCATAAGTTGGACCCTCTCCACTTAGAAATTGTCGGCTCATCATCAAACCGGCAAAGATATTTGCTTCTACTCTTTCAAATTCTGGTCCAAGATTAAGAATATTTCCTCCTCCACCAATCATTTCAGCTCTTAATGCATGATGATAAACAATTGCTCGATTTGGATCTGTCCAAGTTTGCGCTAGAATATCTTTGAAGTTTTGAATCTCAACTTGATCAGCAGGATCACCAGGCTCACCAATTAAATATAATTCTGTAGGGGAAATATGTCTTGATGCAACAGCAAACTGAGCTTCTCTCATTTTGTCTCGATACATCAAGTCTTTCATGACACGATCAATAATGCTTTTTGAATGCGGTTCAAAATAAAACCCATCTCTTTTAAGATGACTTGCTACAATTGCTGGAAGAACCATCTTATTTCCTGATCTAACATGCGCAATAACATCTGGAGGTAATCTCTTATATAGTTCACCAGTATCTAAATGATTTGGGCCATTAGTCACAATCTTTTTAACAGCATCGCTCATTTCTAACCTGAGCATTTCATATTGACCTCTAGCAACTGGAAGAAGCTGTACCTCGACAAAATCTGGATTCAGAAGAATAAAATTAATCCACTCTGTTGGTTTTTCATTATCATTAAAGAACCCATAAGGAAATACTTCTCCAATAACATGATATTCTTTGACCATTTCGATTAGAAAATTAAACATATTTAAGTCATCGATGAATTCATTGAAGTACTCTTGAATTTCATGATCTGGATGAGTAACTCGAAAAGGAGAGATAGGAAATTCTGTATGAAGATCGATGATTGACCCAATAAGAGGTTCTGTTTGATAGAAATGCCTTCTAAATGCGTTGAGCTTCTTACGATCAACAGGAAGCTCCCAGCTCATTCTACTCCAAAATGGGTTATAGAACCTTTCAACCAATTGATTAACAGCTACTGTTGCAGTTATTCCTCTTTCAGCCCTTCTTTCTAATCTCTGTTGTAAATTGGGAGAAAGATCATCATAAGTCCCCCATTTAGTTCCAGAATTAGATTCTCTAGCAGTAAGAGCTTCCTTAAATTCATTTTCTAAATTAGAATCAATGATCTTCATCTTAACATTCCTTGATATAACTTCTAGTTTTGACTTTTCAAGCTGATCATCTTAATCATCTTCTAACTCTTTATATGGCATAGAAAAAATCCATCTATTTTTAGACAAATAACCTGCTAATATTTCAATCAATGCATCTTTTAAACCAGGAATTAGCTTTAAAACATCATCTAATTCAAAATTTGTAAAGTTATCAATCATTGAACTAAAACCTACTTCATTAGTTATAAAAAAACGATAAATATCATCATCACTTGGTATACTGATTTTCCTAGGATCAACAAAAACATTAACATTACCACCCGTTCCCAAACTCTAACTTCAAATTTATTATATTTTAGCCTGAGAATTTTACCAATAGAACCATCATCAAGTTTGACAACATCATCTACTGAAAACAATTCTTGACTCTTCAAGCTGATCATAATCTAAATATAACCTATTACAAAAATCACATGATTTTTATATAATAGATTTGGCTGCTAATAGAGGAACGACAAAAAGAATAGTTCTAGCCTCCTATTCCTATAAATCGTTCGCTCAGCTAGAGAGAAAGCGATGAATTATATTTCATCGCCAGCTAAAACAAAAGCTCTAGGCCATTAGGTACTAGAGCTTTTTTTTATTAAACAGACCTCAGTAGGTATTCAGCTCTCTTCACAGAAGTATGATAGTTCATCAGCTTATCATATCCCTGTCTACGGACCTGCTCGAGTTCACCAGGATGGTCTCTGAGATAATATCGAAGCTTGTTAATTAAGTCATCTTCATTATCAAATCTGATGCATTCAGTATCAGTGAAGTCATCAGGAATGATGATCTCAGGCCTTCTAGCACATAGAACTGTGCTATATGAAGGAATCTCCCAATATCGATATGTATCCTCACCCATTCCTTTTAAACTGATGCTAGCTTTACTTCTTCTCAAATTTTCACAATACTCAGCATAGTTTACTGGATAAAGAGCATTATCAGAATAGCGAACGATACTACCCTGAATTTCATGTTCTAGATTAACTAATGCTTGATAATATGATATTCTTGTGGACACTGTTCCTGAAAGCATAAAAGAAAAAGGCATTGATTTATCTTGAATGTATTCTTCTTGATGAAGCGAAGCAAAAGGCAATGCTCTACATTTGGGATAGTGCTCTAAAAGCACTTGAGTCAGTTCTCTTTTGAAATAAAGATGACAACGGTCATATAGATCTTGCCTCACATATTGATAATCATTACCATCAATAATATTAAAATTTGAGTAGTTAATGGGGCCATTATATCTTACATCAATTAGAATAAGGTCATATGGCTCTTGATGCTCATGTTGTGGAAAATTAAAGCACAACATGCTTCTTCCTTGATCAGCTGGGTCATGATTAACTCCATGATAAGATGGCTTTGCGGGAGAATCAACAACTCGGTGACCTGATGCCATCAAGCCATGATAAATAATATCAGGCAAGAAATTGAACTCTTTTTCAATGTAAAGGAGAATATTCATTTATCTTATATCTGATTATTTATTCTTGATCTATCTATTCCTATAGCCCTATATAAATTAGCTCCTTTAAAATCAACTTCTATTAAATTAGCTCCATATAAATTAACTCTATATAAATTAGCTCCTTCTAAATAAGCTCCATTTAAATCAGCTTTATATAAATTAGCTCTACTTAAATTAGCTTTATATAAATTAGCTCTACTTAAATTAGCTCTACTTAAATCAGCTCCTCCTAAATCAGCTCCTCCTAAATCAGCTCCTCCTAAATCAGCTCCTCCTAAAATAGCTCCACTTAAATTAGCTCCTTCTAAATTAGCTCCTCTTAAATCAGCTTTATATAAATTAGCTCCACTTAAATTAGCTCTTTCTAAATCTACTCCTATTAAGTTATTAGTTAAATCTTCTCTATCTAATAACTTTACTCCTCTATTAAATACATCTACTACATATTTATCTTCTTTTAACCCCTTTACTATACCTAATGTCCTTAAAGACTTAATATATACTAATTCTTCTATAGATAATAATTCTTGAGATAGAAGAGATAGCATTAGATATACACTCCATCTTCACCTATCTTTGATTTATCTATTCCTCTAGCTCCTTTTAAAATAGCTCCTTTTAAATTAGCTCCTTCTAAATCAGCTCCTTCTAAATTAGCTTCTATTAAACTAGCTCTTCTTAAATTAGCTCTATATAAACTAGCTCCTCTTAAATTAATCAAAATTAAATCAGCTTCTTCTAAATTAGCTTCTGTTAAATTAGCTTTATTTAAATAAGCTACTCCTAAATTAGCTCTTTCTAAATTAGCTCTACTTAAATCAGCTCCTCTTAAATTAGCTCTTTCTAAATTAGCTCTACTTAAATTAGCTCCTATTAAATTAGCTCCTATTAAATTAGCTCTCCTTAAATTAGCTTCTTCTAAATCTACTCCTCTTAAATCATTAGTAAAATCTTCTCTATCTAATAAATTTACTCCTTTTTTAAATACATCTACTATATATTTATCTCCTCCTAATCCCTTTACTTTACCTATAGTCTTTAAAGACTTAACATACACTAAGTCTTCTACTGATAATAATTCTTGAGATTTAAGAGATAACATTTTCAATTCTTAATAATGAATTTTAAAGTAGAATCTAAGTCATACTTTGAAGTAAATCCAATAAATTGCTTAATCTTATTGATGTTAGGAATTCTTTGCCTCATGTCTTCAAAGCCTTTTTCATAAGCTTGTTCATAAGGAATGAAATCAATAGTTGATTGACTCTTTGTCAACTCTTTAATTTTTCTCGCTAATTCTGCAATGCTGATTTCATTGTCATTTCCTAAGTTAAAAACTTGCCCAATGGCTTCTTGACATTCCATCAACTTAATTGTAGCATCAACAGCATCTCTAATATCGAGAAAACATCGTGATTGATTTCCATCTCCATAAACAGGTATTGGTTCATTTTCTAAAGCTTTCTCAATGAATCTTGGAACAACCATTCCATATTGTCCTGTTTGTTTAGGTCCAATGACATTGAAATATCTTATGATGACAATAGGTAAATTGCTTTCCTTAAGATAAGCTAACGCAAGAAATTCATCAATTGCTTTTGAGCAAGCATAGCTCCATCTACTCTTTTGAGCATTTCCAAAAACACTGTCGTGCTCTTCAGTAAAAGGAACATTCGTATTCTTGCCATAAACTTCACTTGTTGAAGCTAATAACACTTTACACTTATAAACATCAGCAACATTTAAAACTGCCCTAGTTCCTAAAATATTTGTTTCAATTGTCCTAATTGGCTCAGAAATAATCAATCGAACACCAACTGATGCAGCTAAGTGAAAGACTCCATCACAATTTTGGATATAGGTATCTAAAACATCTTCTTTTAAGATAGAGCCAAAAATAAAAGTAAAGCGACTATTTTTTTCTAAATGCTCTATGTTTTTATACTGGCCAGTTGAAAGATCATCGATGACATCAACTTCATCTCCTCTTTCTAAAAGAGCTTCAGAAAGATAAGAACCAATAAAGCCAGCTCCTCCTGTCACAAGCCAATGCATCTTTTATTCACTTATCTATATATCTGATATTTATTTATTCTTAATCTATCTATTCCTATGGCCCCATATAAATTAGCCCCTTTAAAAATAACTCCTCTTAAATTAGCTTCTCTTAAATCGGCTCCTTCTAAATTAGCTTTTATTAAATTAGCTTCTCTCAAATTAGCTCCTACTAAATTAGCTTTATATAAATAAGCTCCTTTTAAACTAGCTCCTCTCAAATTAGCTAATCTTAAATTAGTTCTTTCTAAATCAGCTTCCATTAAAATAGCTCTTTCTAAATTAACTCCTTCTAAATTAGCTCCTTCTAAATTAGCTTCTCTTAAACTGGCTCCTCTTAAATTAGCTCCTATTAAATTAGCTCCATCTAAATCAGCTTCTGTTAAATTAGCTCCTCTTAAATCAACTTCTTTTAAATTAGCTTTATATAAATTAGCTCTACTTAAATTAGCTCTTTCTAAATCTACTCCTTTTAAGTCATTAGTTAAATCTTCTCTATCTAATCTTTCTCTTCCTTTATTTATTACATCTACTATATACTTATCTTCTTCTAACCCCTTTACATTACCTAAGGTCTTTAAAGACTTAATATATACTAAGTCTTCTACAGATAATAATTCTTGAGATAGAAGAGATAGCATCTTATTCACTTATCTATGTATCTGATTTTTATCTATTCTTAATCTATCTATTCCTATGGCCCCATATAAATTAGCTCCTTTAAAATCAGCTCCTCTTAAATCAGTTCCTTTAAAATCAGCTCCTCTTAAATCAGCTCCTATTAAATTAGCATATCTTAAATCAGCTCCTCTTAAATCAGCTTTCATTAAATTAGCATATCTTAAATCAGCTCCATATAAATTAGCTCCACTTAAATTAGCCTTGTATAAAATAGTTTCTCTTAAATTAGCTTTTTTCAAATCAGCTCCATATAAATTAGCTTCTCTTAAATCAGCTCCATATAAATTAGCTCCTTTTAAATCAGCTCCTTTTAAATCATTAGTAAAATCTTCTCTATTAAATCTTTCTCTTCCTATACTAAATATACTTACTATATACTTATCCTCTTCCAACCCCTTTACTTTACCTAAGGTCTTTAAAGACTTAATATATACTAAGTCTTCTATTGATAATAATTCTTGAGATAGAAGAGATAGCATTTTTATCAAATCCAATCTTTATTCACTTAGCTAAATAATAAGCATCATATATCCCACTTGTAGAATCTATTTTATCTTCATCTATTCCAAGAATACCTTCTAAATTAGCCTCATATAAATCAGCTTCACTTAAACAAGCTCTTCTAAAATCAGCTCCTCTCAAATCAGCTTCGTTTAAATTAGCTCCAAATAAATCAGCTCTTCTAAAGTTAGTTCTTCTTAAATTAGCCCTATATAAATTAGCATATCTTAAATTAGCTTTTCTTAAATCAAGTCCACTCAAATCAGCTCCACTTAAATCAGCTCCTTCTAAATTAATTCCTTTTAAATCTATCGTTCTTAAATCGCTAATTAAATCTTCTCCAATAAAATCTTCTTTTCCTCTATTAAATACATTTACTATAAAATATTGACTTTTCTTTCGTCGCCCTAATATTCTACCTAATGTCTTCAAAGGTTTAATGTAAACTGTGCTTTCTACAGAAAAAAATTCTTGTGATTTAAGAGATAATATTTTAAATCAGCCCCTCTAAATCGTTATGGAATTGGACCCCACTTAGTGCAAAACTTTACACAGCTTTCTTCCATCTCGCTTCTAGCATTGGTAACTTGACTAATTGTAAAATTCCTATGATGATAGATAATGTTGTAAGCTGATACTGCAATTCGATATTTATAATTGATCCTTAGAAAAAAGTCAATGTCCTCATAAAACAATCTGAATTGCTCATCTAAATAACCAATCTCATCTAGGACCTTTCTTCTAAAAAAGAAACAGGCTCCAGTAACAGGAAGAGTATCAGGTGGATCATTACCTTTAGTCACTTCTCGATATTGTGTAATTTGTAATGGCTTAAAAATTCCCTTATTCCTTTCATAAACAATGTTTTCATGATCATCAAAATTTTCAGGAGTTACATTATTAATTCCACTAAAACACTCAAATCGATTCATATTGAGATAAAGATGCTCAACAGGAGTAATAAGATAAATATCATCTTGCTGATTTAAAACCTCAAGAATAGTCGTCCAATGACGACCAACGAGACAATCATCATTAAGAATGCAGACATACGGATAATTTCCTCTTTTAATTCCTTCATTCCAAGTCCTAGATAATCCTTCAAAATTCAACTTTTGATAACTTGTTTGATTAGCAAATTCATCATGAACGTGATGAGAGAGAGAAGTATCCTGAAGATAGATTTGATATGGAACTGAAGTAAAATCCTGAATTCTCTTAATCAGCCTGAGAAGCCAATTGACATTGTCTCTCGTTGCTATGACAATATCAAGCATCAGTAAGCTCTTTGAGATACTTCATGACTTTTTCAACTTCTTGATCTTTAACTATATTGGCTCTTATTCCATCTTGAAAGCCTTTAGTGTAACTTCATTTCATTCATCCTTTATTATCCTAACTTTCTGAATATTCATCAATTATTCTAGAAACATTCTTTCTCAACCACTTTTTAACATCAGCTACTACATCCAATTTGAATTGCGGAGAACTTCCGCTACCAGTCCATAGTCAATCTGGTTTCTGACCTACACATTGCTCATAAAACTCATCCATATCTATTTTTGGACTATGATATTTATTATATAGTCTATGAATAAATCTTCCTCTTTCATCAATATAATCATCAAATAACTCATTTAACTCTACATCCATTTCTAAGTATTTCTTAGTAAACCTACTTAAATCTTTCTCATTTTCGACTTTATCTAAAGCTTTCAAGAAATTTCCTATCATTTGTTGATATTCTTGGTCTTCATTCATTGATTTAAGAGACAACACTTGAATTCACCTCATCCTAACTTTCTATAAATCCCGAACCCTCTTCCCTGAATTGGAACGATCAACTCTTGGAATGGACCTCTATTCTTCATCTGATTGACTGCATCTTTAACTCCACCAAACATCATAATGTCATGAAATAGCAATAATCCATTATGTCTGACCCGATCATAATAAGTATTAATCTCGCTGTTGACTTGATCAAAATCATGTTCAGTGTCAAAGAAAATCATGTCAATTGACTGAACGTGATTTAAGCTTCTTGAATCTGTCACATGAAATTCTACATATGTGCTAATGTCAGCTTTATTAATCACATGTCTTGCTCTTTCTACTCTATTTCCATCGTTGTCAACTGTGATCAATCGACCTTTGACATTGTCTCTCAGTGCTTGAGCTAAAAATAACGTTGAAATTCCAAGATTTGTCCCAAGCTCTACTACCCAATCTGGCTTTTCACATCTAACAAGACTATATAATAATTCACCCACTTCTACTTCTACACTAGAAGCATGCATATCTTCAAATGTATAAAATGTAAACTCTTGATAATAAGGATCACCAACAACTTTGAAATCATCAATGACAGAAGAAATTTTCATTCAGGCTTTTCCTTAATTAAGAGAATGTGGGCAACATACGCCAATTAGTTTTCCATCTTTAATGCAAGAATGCAGATGTTCGCCACATGCTTTACAAAACCAGCATATAGCATGTTCTTTTCCTAATCCCTCACACAATCCATTATGAATGTCACAAGACATATGACCATTTCCAAATGCTGTTAATTCTAACAATTTCTTTTTGATATTTAACATTCTTCTACCTTTTTTGGCAATTGAATGCCAAATATTTCTGCTATTCTACTTGCTCTATGTTCATATGTATGTCCATTGAGAATTGCATTTCTAGAATTTTCTGAAATACGAGTCCATTCATCTCTATTTCTACATATTGTATAAAGTCTACTTATAAAATCACCAGACGGAAAAAAATCACCACCAAACTCTTCTACTTGAGTAGGAAGATAATCTTGACTTTGAATGAAATTCAGCCTTCTAAAGCCATCACCGCCATATGGATTGTTTCCTTCATCCCAAAACACAACGCATCCACTTGCCATTGCTTCCAAACCTCTAGACATAATATAACGTCCAGAATCAACAGCATATGTTGCTTTACTTCTTCTCAACATTCCACCATAACTTTCATACCCATCTATGTGACCTTGTAAAAAATGAGTCATGTTTAAAGGAATCAACATATTTCTCAATCGTTCATAGCATCCTGTTCCTCTTTCTCTACCTGTATAAATAAGATCATACTCTCGATTTTCAAAAGATGGGCCTCTTTCTAAGAATAACCGATCAGCTGCGAAAGACATGAATTCACTCTTTTGCGGCCATTCAACCCCTTTACCAACCATACAGACAAAGCAAAACCCGTCGCCAAGGCAGTCAAAAACAAAATTCTTTTCCCAATCATTTCCCTCTCTCCAAATATAGGCAAATGGAACATCATTTCGATCATTTTTAATTGTCCAGTAATTCACACATTGAAAGACCATAACACATAAATCAACATGGCCTACTTGACTGAGGACTTCAGAAAGAGTAGTCGGACTAGAAGAAAATCGATGATTTGGCTCTACATAAACAGGATCTACATATGAACTAGAGCCATCATTTCGATAATGACTTGCTACATGAATGACTTCACATCCAAGTCTTTGAAAAGCTCTTATTAACCAAACAACCATATGTGGTCTGAAACAATTATCATCACCGGCAACTATGACTCTCATTGAATTTCTCTTTCTAAATTCATTTATCTAAATATCCCATCTTTACCTATCCTTGATCTATCTATTCCTTTAGCTTTATATAATTCAGCTCCTCTTAAATTAGCTCCTTCTAAATTAGCTCTATATAAATTAGCTCCTCTTAAATTAGCTCTTCTTAAGTTAGCTCCTCTTAAGTCATTAGTTAAGTCTTCTCTAATAAATTTATTAGTCTTTCCATTTATTACCTTCACTATATACTTATCTTCTAACCCCCTTTATTCTACCTATAGTCTTTAAAGACTTAATATATACTAAGTCCTCTACTGATAATAACTCTTGAGATAGAAGAGATAGCATTATCTATACACTCCATCTTTATCTATTCTTGATGTATCTATTCCTATAGCTCCACTTAAATAAGCTCCTCTTAAATTAGCTCCATATAAACCAGCTCCTTCTAAATTAGCTCTCTTTAAATAAGCTCCTCTTAAATTAGCTCCATATAAATCAGCTCCTTCTAAACTAGCTCCTATTAAATTAGCTCTTTCTAAATTAGCTCCTTTTAAATTGGCTTCTTTTAAACTAGCTCCTTTTAAATTAGCTTCATATAATTTAGCTCCTTTTAAAATAGTTCCTTCTAAATCAGCTCCACTTAAACTAGCTCTATATAAATAAGCTCTTCTTAAATTGGCTTTATTTAAATAAGCTCCTATTAAATTAGCTCCACTTAAATCAGCTTCTCTTAAATTAGCTCTTCTTAAATTAACTCCCTCTAAATTAGCTTCTGTTAAATTAGCTCCTCTTAAATTAGCTCCACTTAAATCAACTCTTTCTAAGTCATTAGTTAAATCCTCTCTATCTAATAAATTTACTCCTCTATTAAATACATCTACTATATATTTATATTCTTCTAACCCCTTTATTCTACCTAAGGTTCTTAAAGACTTAATGTATACTAATTCTTCTATAGATAATAATTCTTGAGATAGAAG
>ERZ1292623.56-Hain-H51-01um-R1-56-length-115052-cov-12_pt1 | contig 115052 bp, 112 predicted proteins | sample MGYA00564398_ERZ1292623 | MGnify/ENA primary metagenome ERZ1292623 (study PRJEB36523, sample SAMEA6512633) | groundwater metagenome | collected 2019-01-07 | study: AquaDiva: Metagenomics assemblies of 32 groundwater samples
AGTTAGCAGGGAGCTGTGTTTTTGGTAAACAGTCGCCAGACATACTTTAGCTGCGGCCCTTCTTGCGAAGGGCAGGCCTTATTGCGAACTTACGGCCGCTTTTTTGCCGAGTTCCTTAACGAAGAGTCACTCGTTCCCCTGAGGCTTCTCGCCTCACCCACCTGTGTCGGTTTACGGTACGATGCCCAATATACTAATCTTAGAAGTTTTTCTCGGAAGTCTCTTCGGTCCAATTAGTCAGGTAAAAACCTGACCTTACGCCAGCGCGCGATATTCGCCATTAAAGGCAGACACCCGGATTTCCCTGGATATCAAATCTTAACGCCATCGACGCCAAACCATTAAGGCGCTTGACCTTATTTTCTCCGTCACTCCATCGAATATATCGGGCGGGCCGGAATATTAACCGGCTTCCCATCGACTTCGGTTCTCACCATTGCCTTAGGATCGCCTAACCCGTGGTTGATTGCCATTGCCACGGAAACCTTGGATTTTCGGGGATCAAATTTCTCATTTGATTTGAGGTTACTCATACCAACATTCTCTCTTCGCAACGCTCCAGAGGTCCTCGCGGATCCTCCTTCGCAGCTGTTGCGAATGCTCTCCTACCACTTGCCTCAATAAATTGAGACAAATCCGCGTCTTCGGTACTCTGCTTAGCCCCGGTACATTTTCGGCGCCACCAACCGTCGAATAGTGAGTTGTTACACACTCTTTAAAGGATGGCTACCTCTAAGCCAACCTCCTATCTGTCTATGGTTTATAACTACCTTTAACACTTAGCAAAGATTTGGGGGCCTTAGACTGCGATCTGGGCTTTTTCCCTCGCGACCATGGAGCTTTGCCCCCACAGTCTGACTACCGCGCCCTGCATGCGAGTATTCGGAGTTTAACTCGAGATTCGGTCTTTCGACCTATAATCCCGAACTAGTAGCTCTACCCCTCGCACGTTATTGCGCGGCGCTAGTCCTAAAACTATTTCGGAGAGAACCAGCTATTACCAAGCTCGATTAGCTTTTCACTTCTTACCCCAAGTCATCCGAGGGTTTTGCACAACCCACCAGTTCGGACCTCCCCCCGATTTTACTCGGGGTTCATCCTGCTCAGGGCAAGCTCGCCTTGGCTTCGGGTTTTACTCGTGATGCTTAATATTGGTCGCCATATTAAGACTCGCTTTCGCTGCGCCTGCGTCCCGTGGGACTTAGACTTGCAGCACGTGTAAACTCGTTGGTTCATTCTTCAATAGGCACCCTATCAGCCTTGCGGCCTCTAGGTCCTTGTAAGCATATGGTTTCAGGTATTATTTCAACGGCCTTCCGGCCTACTTTTCACCTTTCCCTCGCGGTACTAGTTCACTATCGATCACAAAATGTATTTAGCCTTACCAGATAGTACTGGTGAATTCTCTCAAGGTTTGTTGGCCTCGAGATACTCAAGATTACCCCGACACAACGCACCTCACTTGCGTGAGGCGCATCATGTCGGAGCTCCGACAATAAAGTCGGATAAAAACTTAGAGTTGATCTGCTTTCGCTTACAGGCCTATCACCCTCTTTGGGACCTCTTTCCAGAGGTTTCAGCTAGCAAATCAATTTTTTACTCTACCCCGGCTTACGCCGAGGAACCTTAGAAACACGAAACAAGGCGCTATACACACATCGCGCTCTGCGCGATGCCAATATTTAAACTTTAAACGTTTAAACGTCGGCATCACATGCAGTGTGATGCGTAACCCTGTTTCATATCTCTAAAATGTTTTTCCTTATAACCCCCATTTTAATTAAAAAATAGGTTTGGGCTGTTGCCTTTTCGCTCGCCGCTACTTGGGCAATAAAATATTTTTCTTTACTCCTCCGCTTACTGAGAAGTTTCACTTCAGCGGGTATGCTCTCTAACTTGCGTCAGAGTCTTTGCGGTTTACGCAAAGGGGTTTCCCCATTCGGACATTCCCGGATCAAAGGTTGCTACACACCTCCCCGAGACTTTTCGCAGCGACGCCGCGTCCTTCATCGCCATTTTGTGTCTAGGCATCCACCATACGCCCTTATGCACCCTCAAAATTGGGTGCTAATGCTTTGTTTCAATGCATCAGCAATGATGCTCAAAACTTTTTTGTCCGTACGCAATACCTCAAAGTATGCGCACAGCACTCGGTTTAATGCTTAATTAATCTACAGACTTAAATTTTCAAAGGTCCGTCGATCTTCAAGAAAAAACCGCTTCTCAAAGCGGCTAAGAACTCAACGGCTGTTTGCCGTCTAGCTCGCCGCTTTACAGAGCAATAATCTCATTCGTAGGGATAAGTATACACCCCTCGTTTTCGGTGTCAACAGCTACGGACACATTGCTTTCGGGGGACGGGTAGCCGGCTTCCGGCGAGCCGGCTCCCTCTGTCTCGCTTGCCCACTAAGAGACCAAGCTGGCCTCGCTCCGACAACCCCCCGAAAGCAATATGTCCTCCGCTTTGAGCAGAAAAAAATACTCCTCTTACGAGGAGTATTTAATTTAATACAGATCACTGCTTCTTCGGCTTTTCCTTCAGAAGCGTAACCTTCAAGGTCAGTTCCTGGATGGAACCCTTCTCCACCCGACGGACCTTAATCTCAAATTCTTTTCCGGATTCGGATTCCAGAATTCCCAGGCGTACATCGCGGCCGCTCTTAACGGACTTACCGTTAAACTCAACCACCATATCGCCCCTCTTCAGCAAAGCTTTCCCGGCCGGAGAATCGGCTTCAGCGTTCAAGGTCAACGCGCGGTTTTCCTTATCGTCACCATTCGGATAAGTCAGGTTCGCCAGTAATTCCAGCGACCGGAGATGATCAATATCAGTCATCGCGTTCAGCGCCGCCAGATCCCTGAACCCAGGCTCACCGGGAGTACCGGTGCGCGGGAAGTTATCCAGCATCACTTCCGCTCCAAGATATCCGATCTTGACCACTCCACCCTTGGAAAGTTTTTCCACGTTCACGAAATTAATCGCGATGGCAAAACCCAGGTTGTTGGCCCCACGGACACCGGCGGCATTGATACCGATCACTTCGCCCATACCGTTAATCAGCGGGCTGCCCGAGTTACCGGGGTTGATCGGCGTATCCATCTGGATGAAATCTTCCACGTAATTCAAATCAATGTAGCGGTGCAGGGCGCTGATGTGTCCGGAAGTGAAGGTTTTGCTCAGACCGTAAGGCGTGCCGTAGGCATAAGCCTCTTCGCCAACTTTCAGCAAGTCCGAGTTTCCCAACTTGCAGGGAGTGTAATCGGCTCGAGCGATATCCAAAACATGGAGCATCGCGACGTCCCGATATTTATCCGAGCCAACCAATTCCGCTTTATACTTGCGATTCCCCATCGTCACCCAATATTCAAAAGCGGTCGGCTTCATATCGCCGGGACCGAACATGCCAAGCAAATCGGCATACTTCCTCTCAGTCTTCTGTTTGCCAACCACTACCCAACACTTCACGCCGTTCTCAATGCTCATAGAAACCAAGCGCGAAGCGTAGTCCCTCTCTTCAAACGGATCGGAGACCACGTGGGCGTTCGTCAAAAGCTGAGCGTTCTCGTTGATGTAGAAACCGCTTCCACCAAACTCAATCGAACCAAATTCGTAACGGATAATCGTGGAAACATCAACGATGGTCTTGGAGTAAAGTTCGGCAATCTGAGTGGCTTCCAACTTAACCGGAGCGGGATCTTCAGCGAAGCAAACGCTAGACAAACAAACGAGCGCGAACAAAATTACAGGATATTTATAAAATTTCACCGGACGGTACCTCAAAGAAACTACTATAATAGTACGCTATTTATTTCTGATGTCTAGTGCTCATTTGAAGAGAAATTCAACAAAAAATTCCTCACGTAGAAGCTACATGAGGAATTATAGTAAACGCCAAAGAGTCAAAAAATCCCTAAATCGCCATAATTTTCTTCCGGACTTCAAAAACTCGACAACTTCCTGCTTGGTTGGCCAGGTGTAGTAGTTGCCGGAACCGGCTACTTCGGCCCGGCTGTCGCAAAGATCAAAACGCTGTATCCCCGCATTATCGCCGGTGGCGTCTTCCAAGCATCCCTTTAAAACTTCACCGGCGCATTGATACGCAACCAGTTCGTGAGCCAGCAAACTCTCCCTGGCGTCCACCCTACGTTCGCAATGCCGATAAATCACTCCGCCATCAATCTTAGGAATCGCTTTATGAATGGTGGCTCCGACAACGGATGAGTTATTACGCAAGGAGTGAAAAGTAGACGAGAGGCCACGATAAGCAGGGAGGACTCCGGTGTGGCAATTGATAGTTCCAAGACGTGGAATTTTCATCAGCTTGGAAGAAACAATCTTGTTATAACGCGCCATCACCAATAGATCCGGCCGCAGACCGCGCAACTTCTCCAGAAACTTTTCATTATGAACATCTTTCACGGAAACCATTCCGGGAAGATCGCTAATCAACGGGAGTTTATTGATCCGCAACAGTTTCTTTAGGCGATGAAAAATCCAGGCGGCCAGCACGGCGATGGTCTCCGCGAAAGCGAAACGCCAACCGGAACGCCGGACAATATTTAAAAAAATGCTGATGGCGTTGCCGCCTCGGATATATCCGCGTTCCACGAAAACTCCTTCCACTAATCCGGTTTTCGCCAGATTGCTAACCACTATCGGCGCGAGGGGGCATTTCCCCACCAGCAGGTATATTTTCATTGGCCCACTTCAAAGAATCTTTCTTAAGGGTACTCGTTTCCGCGTAGCGCTGTCAAAACTGGAGTAATCACTAATAATGCGAATTGAAGAGGCAATATTGCGAATAGGATCGGGATTAGCATTATTTGCCAAAATTCGTATTATTCGCGAACACTAACGAAAACATACAACTGCCAAGTGCCCAACCGTGACAGCTCCCGGAAATATTTGAGATAAGAAATAATCCGCATCGGATGCAGACGATGTTTGAAAATCTTTAACCATACTCCCAATGGCAACCGGGAAAATCTCTCCGGCTTAAAACCATATTCAGTGATTATTTTCCTGATCGCCTGGACTTGAGTGAAGGCAAAAGCTTTTTTTCCGCCGGGAGCGGATCCTCCTTCGGAGGAAAAGTCGGGATTCGCCTGTAAATAATCCTTAACGCGGGAAAAAAGTTTTCGCACATATCCCCTGCCGCGGAACTCCGGCAAAATATATAAAGTGTCCAACTCCAGCCAATCATTCACTCTCCGCCAAAAACAGCCGCCGATCAGCCGCCCCCCTTCTTCAAGAATCACCGCGCGGTTTTCATTAATCGCCCGCTCCAATTCCTCCGGTAAATAATAAAGTAGCGAGAGCTCCTTCCGGGAGGCCTCGGAAATCGTTTGAGCAACTACTTTCGAATTCATTTTATCTTTTTCGTATTTTCGTAGATTTTCGTATTTTCGTATGAAAGCATCTCCTATATCTTAGCTGACTTCCGCGGATTTCACCCGATAGTTAAAAGCTTCCGCCAGATGATTTTCAGTAACCTGATCAGAATGATCCAAATCGGCGATCGTGCGGGCTACTTTCAAAATCCGGTAATAACCCCGGGTGGAAATCAAAGATTTATCAAAGACTTTGGTGATGAAATCCTCGGCGGATTGATCAAGATTCGCCAGTTTCTCCGTTAACTTGGAACTCATCTCGGAATTGGTCAGAGCTTTTTGACCGATCAAACGCTTTGCTTGTGCTTGGCGCGCCTCCACCACTCGCTGGCGGATTCCTTCCGACCCGCTAGTTTTCGCCGTGCGTAATTCCTCAATCTTCAGGCGCGGGACATTAATCTGAAGATCAATGCGGTCCAACAACGGGCCGGAAACCTTTTTCTGATAACGCAAAACTTCAAAGGCCGCGCAGCGGCACTCTTTTTCCAGATCTCCGCTGTAGCCACAGGGGCAGGGATTCATTGCCGCCACTAAAATAAATTTGCTCGGAAAATCTAAACTCTGCCGCACCCTGGAAACCGTAACTTTTCCGGTTTCCAACGGCTGACGCAACGACTCCAGAAGATCACGGCGGAATTCCGGCAATTCATCCAGAAATAAAACTCCCCGATGAGCCAAACTGATTTCTCCCGGTTTCGGATTTTGCCCGCCGCCGACTACCGCTACAGGGGAAGCGGTATGATGCGGAGCGCGGAAAGGACGAAAGCCGATATAGGAATGCTCGCCTAATGATCCGGCGGCGCTGTGAATTTGAGTCACCTCAATCGCCTCCTCCAAAGTCGGCTCCGGTAAAATAGAATTCAGGGCCTGAGCCAGCATAGTTTTCCCGGTGCCGGGGGGCCCCACCATAATTAAATTGTGCCCGCCGGCGGCGGCAATCATCAGCGCCCGCTTGGCGTGCTCCTGACCCTTCACTTCCGATAAATCCGGAAATCCGGCCGGAGAAGAAAATTGGATCTTAGTCTCCGGATGAACCGGAATATTTTTTCGCTCCTCTAAATGGGCAATCAACTCTTCCAAATTATCTACCGGCACCACCTCAATATCGGGAATCATCGCCGCTTCGGCGGCGTTTTCCTTCGGCAAAATTACATATTGAAATCCCTTCTTCTTAGCCAAGCGAGCGATACTCAAAGCGCCGTTGACCGGCCGCAGAGCTCCGCTCAATGCCAGCTCACCGACAAAAATTTTATCTTTAGTCTCAAATGCTTTGATCTGCTTAGTGGCCAATAAATATCCCACGGCGATCGCCAAATCATGGCGGGAGCCGTTCTTTTTTAAATCCGCCGGAGCGAGATTCACCACAATCTTCCGGTTCTCGCGGTTCGGCGCTTTTACGCCCGCATTTTTTAAAGCTGAATTAACCCGCTCTTTTGCCTCCGAAAGCGCCTTATCGGCCAGCCCTACTATAGTAAAGGAGTGCAGACCGGTGTTTATGTCGGTCTCCACCTCAATCAGCCGCGCGTCAATTCCATCCAATTCCGCCGAAAAAACCTTAGAAAGATTGGCCATGTTGGGACTAAGTTTATAAAAAGTTCCTGAAGCTTGTAAAGTTGACAAAAAAATAAGAAAAATAAAAAAACGTCCTCACATTGAGAACGTTTTGAATCTTACTTATCCGTACTGTATTGCTTGGACTAGTTTGTAGGCCGCTTGATCCGCCGCCGCCCTCTGCGTGGCCGACTTTCTTCCGGATTTATATGGGTACATCACCACACCTCCTTCGCTGGACGTATATGTATTATAAACAACCTTGTCAGAATCCAGTTGTTTAATTGCTGTTTCAAAATCACTCTTAAACTGGGGGAGCAATTTGTCGGGCACGCGCAACCTCCCTTCCAACTCCTCACAAAGATCCCAAAATCTAACCCGTTCGTTACGCCGCTGTTTGAGAAGCCGAAAAATGGCGGTTTTCAACGCGACCATCAACTTTTTCTGAATCAATGCCTTTTTCTTAAGTTGCACAACTACTCTAGAACAATTCCTTTGACTCACGAGCGACTCCTAAAAAGTTCTGGCTCAAGATTAGCGCATCTCAAAGTTTCGGTCAACAAAAAACGGCCGCGGGAGCCGTTTTATTCTGTTTCCGAAAAACCTATGCCCTTGAGCCCTTGCAAGATTTGCACCAGCGGGATTCCGGATCAACTGCCAAAACTTCTTCTTCAATATCCATTCCGCATTTTTCGCATTTGCCGTAAGCGCCTTTAGCCATTTTATCCAAGGCATTTTTCACATCAATCAGTCTGCCTTTCAATTCCTGGGCGATGCCTTCGTTTTTGCTCAACTCCTCGGCTTCATCCGCCTCTTCTTCGGCAACTTCGCTTTCCGTGTCACTGCCAAAATCCACCACTCCTTCGCTCTTGAGTTGTTTAACAATCTCGTCCTGCGTTTTTAATAATTTTTCTTTTAACTCCGCGACAAGTTTAGAATCTATTGCCATAGGTAAAATATAACAGCCCGGCGATATTTCGCCAAGAGCCGATCAACGTTTGAAAATTACTTATCCGAGGAGGGCTGAACCAAGCCAAGGAGAGGCATAGCGGCTTTCAAACCGTTGTAGTTGGTGGCGATCACAAAATAATCTCCAAGAACGCCATAATTGAGAGCCGCGCCGGGCTGAACTCCAATCGCGTAGCGAGTCGCCTTCCCTTCTACTTTCCCGTCTTTAAATACGCTGAAAGAACCCGGGGAAGCGAGATAAAAATTAGCAGTATCCAGAATTCCTTCCAAACTCTTGAAGTTAGCCAGTAGATCATCCGGATAAGCGCCTGTTTTCAACTTGGCGACATAAATCGGCCAGACTCCATTGGCGTCATAGTAAAGCAAGGCGGTGAAATCTTTTTCAAAATAACCGCTATCGCCCAACGCTGATGTAACCGGAGAAATAGAGGCCAAAAAAGTAGCGAACGGAACTTGGGTGCCTTTTTCAGAGATGCTCACTTCTTTAACCTGACCTTCAGCCAACTGATTGAAAGATTCATTTTGCAGAGCGGTAGCGATGGTCAGATATTTATGATCCGCTAAGGTGATATTGGCTGACGCGGCTGGCGCGCTCACCAAATAACTCGTGTGAGTAACAGGATTGGCCACCACCGGAGCAATGCCGGTGCCGGGAGCTTTCGGGGGAAAGAGCATCGGGAAAACCACAAAATAAGATAGCGCGCCCACACCGCCCACAAAAACGATCGCGAGAACCGCGATGATTATATTTTTTATCAGATTGCCACTGGCTTTGGCGCCGGCGGGAATTGGGGAAGCTTCAAAAGTTTCCGGGGAGAAAAAATCACCTTGCCCGGTGGCAATTTTCACATCTGGCTCTACCGGAGCGGCCGCTCTCGGAGGAACTGGCGGCGGGATGGGAGCGCTTCTTATAGCGGGCGGATTCTGCGCGGGAGATTCATCGGCCTGCGGGAGCTCAAACGGAAATTTTGGTTCATCAGCCATATCTAATATGTTAGCACAATGAAAAACAGCCCAGCTGTGGAAAACTATCCCCTACTGCGGAACTCCCTTCATTGAGAGACCGATCTTGCCCATGTCGGACTTGATGATCTTGGCTTTAACAACTTGGCCGAGTTTAACTACGTCCTCAACTTTTTTCACAAATCCCTCTTTCAATTCGGAAACGTGAATCATGCCGTCTTGATCCGGGCCAAATTCCACAATCGCGCCGAATTCCAAAATCCTCACAATCGGACCCTCAACAATCTCCCCGATCTCATAGTCTTTCACCATTGATTGCACTGCCTCCAAAGCCGCTTGAGCTTTTTCCTTATTCGGCCCGGCGATCAACACCCGTCCGGTTTGTTCAATATCAATAGTCAGAGCGCCGGTGGTTTCAATGATGCTGTTAATTACTTTCCCACCCGGACCGATTACCAAACCGATCTTGTCGGGGTTGATGTCCAACCGCAGAATCACCGGAGCGTATTGAGAAACTTCTTTGCGGGAAGCGGCCAGCGCTTTATTCATCACTTTCAAAATTTCCAAACGAGCTTGCTTCGCCTGCGCCAATCCATCCACCAGCATCTTGTTGGTGATACCGTCAATTTTCACATCCATCTGCACGGCGCGCAGACCGTCAGCCGAACCGGCCACTTTGAAATCCATATCGCCGTAATGATCCTCCGGACCCTGAATGTCGGTCAGAACTTTGTATTGACCATCGGGACCAGTCATCATCCCCATCGCGATTCCCGCCACTGATTTTTTAATCGGAACGCCGGCATCCATCAGCGACAAGATCGCGCCGCAAGTGGTCGCCATGGACGAAGAACCGTTGGACGACAAAATTTCCGAAACCACCCGGATTACATAAGGAAACTCATCTTCGGTCGGAATCAAATTTTTCACCGCTTTTTCCGCCAGAGCTCCATGACCAATTTCGCGGCGTCCCGGAGCGCCCACCCGGCCGGTTTCACCGGTGGAATAAGGCGGGAAATTGTAGTGCAACATAAAACGGCGCTCAACCAGACCGCGCATATTTTCCATCAATTGCTCGGCGCCGGGCGGAGCAATAGTGGTCACCACTAAGGCCTGGGTTTCACCACGCACGAACAGGGCCGAACCATGAGCGCGCTGTAATAAACCCACTTCCGCATGCAGATCGCGGACTTCATCCAGCTTGCGGCCATCAGGGCGAATTTCGGATTCCAGGATTTTTTTATGCACCAGGTCATCGGTAACCTTTTCGAAAAGTTGATTAGCGAGAATTAATTCTTTTTCGTCCCGGCCCTCCTTCACCAATAAAGCTTTCAGACCTTCCTGAACTTCCGCCATTTTACGATGCTGTTCACTCTTGTCTTTGGTGTACATCGCTTTTTCTAATTTTCCATCCAAATAATCACGCACGAGTTTCACCAACTTTTCATCGGGCTCGGCCAAATGCACGCTGGCTTTCGGCTTGCCGATTTCTTTCACGATCCCCTTCTGCCAATCAATCATCGTAGCGATTTCTTTCTGCGCCAAATCATAGGCCTTAGCGACTTCGAATTCTTCCGCGTCCACGCCTTCCAGCTCAATCATATTAATTTTTTCGGCGGTGCCGGAGACAAAACTCAAAAATCCTTTTTCCGCCGGCCAGACCGCTTTGATATCGGACAACTTGGCGTTAAAAGTCAGCTTCTGGCCGTCAAAAAACATTTTCACTCCCGCTACCGGGCCGTTCCAGGGAATATTGGAAATCGCCAGGGCGGTAGAAGCAGTCATCAGAGTAAGAAACTCCAAATCGCTCTCACCATCAATTTCTAAGATAGTCACCACCAGCTGAACTTCGCGGCGAAGGCGGTGATCAAATAGCGGCCGCACGGTACGGTCAATCATCCGGCCCGACAAAATTGCCTCTTCACCCGGACGGCCTTCACGGCGCACAAAACGGCTGCCTAAAATTTTTCCGGCGGCATAAAAACGCTCCTCGTAATCCACGGATAGCGGGAAATAGTCAGAATCTTTATCTTCGGTGCCCATCACCGCCGTTACCAACACGGTATTACCGCCGTATTTTCCCAACACCGCGCCATTGGCCTGATGCGCCAGAGTGGAAACCTCCAAACTCAATGGCTGACCGGCAAACTCAGTTTTAAATTGTTTCTTTTTTAAATCCATTTTCTTAATTCTATTTTCTATTTACTAGTTTCTATTTTCTGATCAACGCCCGGGGTAAATCTTCTATCGCGATAAACTTATCCGCCTGTTCTTTCATTTCGGTCTTAGCGGTCCGGCTGAAGGCGGCGACTTCTACCACCCGTCCCTGTCCCCACTTCAGATAATCCACCAGCGGGAGAAAATCTCCGTCGCCGGTTACTAAGACTATGGCGTCCAGAAAACCGGACATCCGGATCGCGTCCACCGCCATGCCGACATCCCAATCCGCCTTTTTCATGCCGCCCGGATAAACTTGAATATCTTTCATCCGAAGCTCAATACCCGCTTCTTTCAACGCGTCAAAAAAAGCCGCTTCACCTTCCCGCGCCTGTTTAGTTTCGGCCTCGGCGGCAGTGCCTTCAGTTTTCACCACATAAGCAATAACCCGGATTAATTTCCGACCGGCAACTAAATTCTTTACCAGCTCTTTAAAATTGACCCGGGATTTATATAAATTCTTAGCGGAGTGATATAAATTCTGAACGTCAATAAAAATTCCTACTCTTTGCTCCTTATTTATCATGCCAATCTTGTCTCCGAGTCTGCGAGGAGCTACAAGATTGAGCACCCCGCACCTCAGAGAAATTTATTATTCTAGACTATTTAATATACGACGTTTTAATTGTTTATATGCGTTACCAAACTGCTTCAGTGCTATTTCCCGGAGTATAGCGTCTTTTTTGGATTTGTAAACCTCACAATAAACTATTTTAAAATTAGGTTTACTTACCTCATGTTCCGCTATGCGACGTTTTAAATCAGCAGTTTGGCCAATGTAAGTTTTTGACCCACTGTGTTTGGCGAGATATACATAATGCATAAATTTCCAAAGGTGCGGGGTAAGGTTTTCTATACAAATTTTGCGCGTCCTGCGGACTTCAAAATTTGTAGAAAGCCCTTACTTTTTCAGTCCCAGCTTCTTAACCAAACTGTTGTAAGTCTTGTTATCAGACTTTTCTAAATAGGCCAGCAGGCGGCGGCGCTTGCCAACCATCTTCAGCAAACCACGGCGGGAATGGTTATCTTTCGGGTGAGATTTCAGATGGACGGTCAGCTCCTCAATTTCTTTGGTCAGCAATCCAACCTGCACCGCGGCCGAACCGGTGTCGGTCTCATGCGCGCCGTGCTCTTTAATAACTGTCTTCTTTTTTCTCGCTGTTAGCATTTTTGTATTTTATAATTTTTTTACCCTATTAGCTATACCCTATACCCTAAACCCTAAACCCTATTCCCTATTCCCTATTTACTTCTTCAGTTTGAGAATAATCCGTTTTTCCGTCGGCTTAACGGAATCAACCTTGAAGGTATAGCTCTTGCCTACCTCAATCTGCTTTTTCATCTCCTCCACGCCGCCGAATTCGGAAACGTGAATCAAACCCTGGATATCGGCATCCAAGCCCACGAACGCGCCGAAAGGATTAAAGCGCAACACATTGCCGGAGTATTCTCCGCCGGCCTTATATTTCTCCTCCGCCTGATCCCACGGATTCGGTTTCAAAGCTTTCAGAGAAAGAGTCACCCGGCCGTCTTTAATTTCCAAAATCTTGGCTTTTACCGCGTCGCCGATTTTCACCACGTCCTTCGGGTTATCAATCAGACGGTGATCCAATTCAGAAATGTGGATTAGGCCCTCAATGCTTGGATTGTCGGCAAATTGCAGGAAAGCGCCGAAATCAGCCACTCCGCCGATAATTCCATCCACCACATCGCCTACATTATACTTAGCCAGTAATTCTTTGACGTTCTCGCTGACGATTTCCCGTTCGGAGAGAATCAATTTGTTACTGCGCGGATTAACATCAATAATTTTGACCTTGATTTCAATACCGACTAACTTTTTCAACTCTTCCAAAATTTTCGCTTTGTCGCCGTCTTCCACTTTCGGGAAGTGCGAAGCGGAAAGTTGCGACACCGGAATGAAAGCTTTCAAGCTGTTCACTTCGGTCATCAAACCGCCGGAGTTCGCGCCGGAGACTTTTACTGATACCACCTCTCCTTTTTCTTTCAGCTCTTTAATTTCCTGCCAGGCGCGCTGTTTGCCGACTTCGCGGAGCGAAAGCTCCACATAGCCCTCGTCATTTTCCGTTTCAATTACTTTTCCGGTGATCGTGTCGCCGTCTTTGGCGTTGCGTAAAATGTCCTGCGCGTTCATCAATTCCATTCCGTAAACTATTCCGGTGCCAAAAGGACCAAGATCAAAATAGACCGCCTTCGGGGCCTTTTTAATAATTTTTCCGTCCACTAAATCTCCCGGTTTGAAAATATTCACTATCCCCGCCTCGGCTTTCAAAATCTGAGCCATCATCGGGTTGTTCTTATTACCAGAAATCATTGTGTAAAAGTATAGCGGATGGCTCTAAAAAAGGCAAATATCTCGCTCGGCCCATGCGCTCCGGCATTCCTCCTAAGACCTTCGGCGGCCATGCCGCGACTCCGTTTAACGCAATTTTTCCGGCCGTCCGTAAAGGACGCTTCGCTCCCGAAAAAATTGCTACTCGCGCGGGGCTACGCCTCGGAATCTTATTCAGAACGCCGGAGCAGGGCCTTCGCTTACTCTGTTGATAAAATTAGGCATTGACTCAAAACAACCTAAATGAAATACTAAAGGTAGCTTTGAAAACTAGCCCGGAGTGATGACCGGCAAACCAAGCAAATGGCGGTAAATCCCGCCTTACGATCCGTAGGTAGAGAGTGAGAAAATCATCACTTGATGCCTACAAAAGGTATCAAACAAATCCATTTGTTTGGTCACTTCTGCCTATGGATCGTAGAGCGGGATTTTTTATTGGGAAATAAAAATGTCCTTTCGAGGGCAAAGAATGGGCCGGTTTGTGAGTTGGAACTCACAGCGATCTTTAGAATCGCCGTCGCCAGACTATGGGGTTCGATTCCCCACTGGTCCACTCCTTGTCCTTGAAAAGACACTTCCTAAAAATATCGTTTCCGAAATTACTCATGCCCTCGTAGTGAAATGGACATCACAATTCCCTTGCGAAGAATCATTGTTGGTTCGATTCCAACCGAGGGCAAGAATAATTTCAGAAACAATCTATATTTTTAAAGTACGCACATTTTAGCAGAAGCAGCCCACCAAGTCAAACACAAAAAACTCATAACCCAATTATGAGCGAAGTCCAGTTTTTCGAACAAAAATCATTTAGTATTTACAGAAAAAAACGACCTTTTCTTATCTGTATCTAGTATAACAAATCACAAATAGTTATCCACAGCTCTCTATCGATTTAACTCGCTAGTCTATTAACGAAAAATATTTACTAATATCTTTCTTTCGCTACTTCATTACCTACGCAATAACTCTAGCAACCCAATTAAAACAGTTTTTAGTTTCCAAATGCAGTATTTCGTGAAAAATTTAACCCTCTTGATTGGATTGTTTTTAATTTCTTCTAGGCCTTTTTTATAACTCAAAAGACGGCCTGGCGTTATTAAATGTCTTTTGTAATCGCGCATAAAATTATCGGTATGACTATAGAATTCTTCATTGGTGTTATTAACAGACAGACTGTTTACCATGACAACCAAACTTCCTGAATTTCCATCGCTAATCTGTCGATACTTCTCGGCATTGTTTCCAAAAACAACAGCTTTTCTAGGCGAGATGGGCAAAATGAATGAATATCCATCGTCTCTTTTAAAGTTCCAAAGATTATTAATTTCTAAAAGATCGTCATCTTTTCCAATTACACAAACCGGATCATCAGAAATAATAAAATAGGAACCCTGAGGAGCAATTATAGAATGTAGGTTTTTATTGTATATTTCCTCAACAATACACTCCGCAATATGAGGGGCTATAAAAAGCTCTTGTCCTTTTGTCCCACTTAATGAAACGCGTCGTTTTGAAAAATGAAGAGCTATCTGTTTCGGGGAAATATTAAATTTATTCTTTACTACTAGCTCCTTGATTTTTTCTCTATCGCCAAGATCTTCCTTAAGAATATAGCCGGAGTCCAAAAGGAAGGCTAGAAAACGGTTTATTTTTCCCCTAAATCTCTTGGTTCTTGTGTACTGATGAGCAACCATCGTTGCCATAATACTCTCCTCTTCAAAACTAAGGGATATCTGCCCTTCTTGCGTTAAAATTTTTCTAATTACACTTGGAGCATTTTTACCTTTTTCTATTTCCCTATAAATATCATCAGTTATTTTTGTTGGCTGTTTGGTAATGGCATCCCTACCCTCATAGAAATCCGGCTCATTCGCGGCATGCTTGGCTATACTTCCTTCCCGGGGACGTACAATGAATGGCTTCTTGTAGATATACACCAGACCGGACTGACCGACATTCTTTTCTATGGAAAAATTTCTCAATAAAAATTGCGGAACATAATGATCTTTCTGGCTCATATTTTTGTAGTCGAGAAAATTTACTTTTTCAACACTCCTAAAATCTTATTGACTAGTGCTGATCGATCTTTTTTTATTTTATGCTCCCAAGCGCGAACAATTTTCCAGCCAAGTTTTTTGTAATGTCGGCTTACTTCGAAGTCTCGTTTTTTGTTTCTGTTAATTTTCGCGACCCAATATTTCTTATGCCGGGTAGGAATCCTTAAATGTTTTTTGCATCCATGCCAAAAACAAGAGTCAAGGAATATAACCAATTTATTCTTTTTAAAAACAATATCGGGCTTACCTAAATAACTCACCGAATTCTTTCTGTACCTTAAGCCCCTACTCGATAACTCTTTGCGAAAAGCAACCTCCATCTTTGTCTCCTTGCTTTTCACTAGGCCCATTATTTCGCTGCGCCTCTTTTTTGAGACGTTATCCATTTTAGAAAATGATCCTTGCTTCGCTAGTTATTTTCTTAGTAATAGATAAGTTCCAAGCCCTCATAGTTTTGTGCCATCTCCGAAATTTTAGAAATTGTTCCCAGTCGAGCTCTAGCATTCTTTTAAGATTGAAGTCGCTGTCAATAACAACGATTATCACATATTCAAATTTCTTTTCTGGAGCGTCTTCGTCCCCCAGATTCCCAACTCCATAAAAAACGCCGGTGGTCTTGCTGGGCTCCATCATTGATTTTACGCTGTACCTTTCCCCTTTCCGACTCAAAGCGTCAACGTTTTGAGTACCCTCGGGAGCAGCCTGTAATTTAGGCAGATTGGGGATTTTGTTATAAGTCTCTATTGCCAAAAATTCACCTCTTTCTCCAACTATGTTATTTGTCCGAACCAATCCTCGCTTTTTTAGCTCTTTCTTACTAAAGGCGAAAAGCTCCCAAACTTCTTCATTGGTAATATCCGTAATATCTTTGTTAAAAATATTTTGCACTGTACTATTTTTCGAACAAAAGAACCGGATTAACTTTAAACTGAAGCATCTTCGCGCTATCCCTTCCTCCGTCGCCTCCTTTCCTCTGCATACCAATCTGGCCGATCTTCAAACTTCCTTGATCCGTAATTCTCACGTCGCCGCTCCCAAAAACATTCATTGCTTCATTGATAGATTTTAAAACCCACCTACCGCCATCTTTAGTTTTCAGAATTACCAAAACCCAATCTGCCGAAAACTCTCCCCTGCCCTTAAGAAGATCTGAAACGATTAGAATTTTATTATTATCGAAAAATCTAACCAATTTTTTCTGATCACTCATGCTCATTTCGGACAAAGTCATACGCCTCGGATCTCTAGGTTTTTTAATTGAAGGCCTCAACTCACCAGTAAACAACTTTAATATTTTGGTGATGTCTTTTGGGATATCCCACAACTCAACGTACTTATCGATCCACCGCTTATCGATCTGATTAAAGCCCTGGGGATTACTTACAAGCTTAACCTGTAAGTTTTGGAGGTCTTCCTGCTTTTTTAGCTTTATAATTATTCGGACCCTAACTTGCACATCGGCTTTATATTGACCGACAACTTTTTCCGCTTTCACATATTCAATCTCCTTAATCCCATAACCCATCGCTCTTAACCATTCTTGAGCTAGCGAATCTTTTCTCCAGTTGTTAAAACGCTTAATAACATCGCGTTCGTTGCGAAAACCACCGCGAGCAGTATTCGATCCTCTTTTTACTAAGTCTTTTATCGTCATCTATGAAGATATGTACTTTAGCAGGCTTCTACCAATAGCCTCAATAGCACTAACGGTCATTGCATTACCAGCTTGGCTCAATAAATTAACATCAGGAACTACGCCTTTAGTTTTAGAAGCAAGCTCCTTTGGAAAACCTTGTAGGAGCAGAGCCTCAAATCCGGATAAGCGTCGAAATTTCCCATTACGAACATAGAGTATGCCATGACGACCCGTCCTTAAGGTGGGAACTTTTTTACGATATAGCCGCAAATCGGATTGTCGGGTGTCCAATACTAATTGGTTTTCTTGCAATAAATTATCTACCTTAAAAAGCCCCCGATTGTACTTATTATTTAGAAATCCTAGGAATGTCCCAAAGGTTTTCTTTTTGTCGTCAAACTCCAATTCAGCTTTATCAACAAGATAATTATTGATAGCTGGCAACTTCTCCGGCTCTGGCCAGTCAAAGTCCCGATTCAACTTTTGAAGATCCTTTCTAATTCCGACAAAATACACACGCTCTCTCATTTGCGGAACGCCATAATCCAAGCTATTTAAAAGACGGTGATAAACCCTGTATCCTGCCTTGTCCAGTTCTTCTAGAACAATTCTTATTGTCTTTCCGCCCTCGTGATTAATTAAGCCCTTAACATTTTCCAATATGAAGTAAGGCAAATTCTTTTCTTTCATAATATTGATAAGGCCATAAATTATCTGCCCCCTAAGATCCCCCATCCCTTTTCGCTGGCCCATCACAGAAAAGGTTTGGCATGGAAAACCAGCGATCATTACATCAAAATCTGGCAGCTTTGAGGGGTCGATCTTCATTAAATCTCCATAATTATTTTCTGAGTTGCCGAAAAAAAGACGGTAAGTGTCTTCGGCTTTCTTATCAATCTCAGAAAACCCTACGCAAGTCATTCCATTCTTCTCCAATCCTAATCGCCCCGCCCCAATACCTGCGCAAAAATCCATAAATTTCATACCACGTACGCGAGTATTTCTTTTGGAGACAACTTTCTTCATATCAGTATCTAAATTATCGAACTTTTCTATCTGCAAATCAAACAGTGTGGCTTGTGTCATATAAACAAAAAATCGGAAACGATTCGTCCGATTTGGTGGAGGGCATGTTTCAACCCTCACTCGGATCAGAGATGATTAAGTTTTGTAATTTGCGACGATGAATCTCTGATGATAACGAATCTTATTAACTGACGATGGTGGCGGATTATTACATTTTGGGTTTTTTGATTACATATATAACCTTTCCGCTGACGAAGTAGTTTTCGTTCTGGCCGATGTAGATTGGGGGATATTGCTCGGTGGATTCGGAGAGAAGCATGATCAGCTTATTTTTTACGTCGCGGAAGAATTTTTTGATGTTGGCGACGTTATCAATGATAGAAAGCACATAGTCGCCATTGTGGGGGCTGCGTTGCTTCGGATCCACGATTACATAATCCCCTTGCTCAATATTGCGCCCGGCAATTTTGGCGCGGTTCATTGAATTGCCGAAAGCTTTGATGGCGAAAAAATCTCCGATGGCTTTCAGACCAAGCACCGTCTTGGAAATTTTCAGGTAGCCCTCAATATTCTGATCGGCAAACATCGTGGCCGGGCCGCAGTCGGCTGTGCCAAGGATTGGTACTGATAACAGAGAAGAGGTGGCGCTATTCCCGCCGGAGGCGGGTAAACTTTTTCTTAGCCCGGCGGTAACTTTAGTGATCTTCTTATTCTGCCAATCAACCGAGATGAGTCCTTTTTTCTCCAGCTGGAGGATGTGATGCTTAATTTTCTGCGGATACTTCTCCCCTACCTTCTTGGCGAGCGTCCGGAGACTCTCTTTTGAAAAATCTATCTTCCCAAATAGTTTATAAAGTTTTAGTTGTAGGTCGTGCATTTCGTAAATTTATCACGCCCATCAACTCCGTCAAGAAAAGTTATCCACAGAAATCATACAGGGTTGACTGACGCACCTCACTAAAGATGAGGGCAGAGTGATTCAAGGCTGATCTTTTTTTAAGGCCCTCAGAGCTTCAATTGTGCTGTATCCCCCATCCATCTTCAGATGCTTGACCTCTTCTTCTATCGTTTCGCCGTCCGACCTAATTTCTAACTCTATGCGTGCGCCCTCCTTTTCAATGATTGGTAAAAAGGAAAGATCGCAACCCAGGCCGCCCTTAGGAAGATTAAACGAAATTCTTAAGGGCTCGTCGGATCCTTCGGCGTATAAATCTAGGTGATACCAGATAACGAAATCTAGCCCTCCCAAATCGCTCTTCTCTAGCAACAACGATGAGTGTGGGGCGAGTAACCCCTCTTCTTTAACTGACTTGCTTGTTTCAAGCAGCCCCTCATCAACAGAACAAAATGATCCTGTTAGACTATGTACCCGAGTGTAAGATATATCCGTCTGGTTCACGAGGTACGCTTCATAGGTAAAATCATTTTCGTTTCTGATGAAGGCCACGAACGGATGAGGCTGTTTTGACGCCAGATCATACTCAAACCTACACTGCTCATCTTCCGTCAAACCAATCAAAGTCAGATGGAAAAAAAACAATCTCCATCCTTCGTCCTCCTCTATTATGTCAGTCTTTCGTACTACCCCATCCGCTGATCCAACTAATTCGCCATTCACAAACTTTTCTCCTTTGTAGGAGAAATCAGCTATTTTTATGGTAATAACTACGTAGCTATTTCCGCCATACTGGTTACGATAAGTCATAGACCACTCCTTTTTACGCTGAACTAAAGAGGAAATGTCAGGATTATATACTGCACTCCCCATTGTTATCGACTCATCAGGTTCTTTCCGAAATTTGGAGAAAAGTATATTCAATGGGAATACTCGCAACTCTTCCCGGCCTTCTACTGATAAACGATGCGGGCAGTATCCAAAGAGCACCCCCATCTCCACTGCTTTTTTTGCCTTCTTTATGAACTTATTATTAATTTTCATTTTTTATTAATCTGTTTGTAATTTTATTATTCTCCCGCGCTTCCGTTGCGGACTAGGCAAACAAAAAAGCGGCTAAGAGATTTAATCGAGCCCGACCGGCTCAATGAAATCTCCCAACCGCCTTTAGTGGTTAGTCGCTTATATCTTATGGCTCCCCGCAGATTTCCCAGATTGCCTACCCTTTCGGGAGAGATAAACGGTCCGAATTAATGGCCCGGACTGCCATGTTTATAATGTATCGAAGTACATTCTTAAAATAGCATACTAGCCGAGAAAATGCAAGGTCTCGGCAATTTTAAGATTCTGACTTACTTTGATATTCGTTTTTGCCAAATTGGTTTCAACATCATCAAAAGCCAAATCCATATCGGGGTGGCGCTGGCCGAAGTCGGGTTTCTCAATGACTTTTACCAGATCAGAAATATTTAATTTTCCGGCGATCTCTTTGGCATACTCCACTCCCCCGCTGGACCACAAAAAGACTTCGTCGCCGTTACCATGAAACCAACGCAAAACTCCGAGCAATTCTTCATTAGCAACAGATCGGCCGTTGACGTGGTCAACGAGCAATAAAGTTCCATCGATATCAAAAGCTACTTTCATCTTAACTTCAGTTTCTTGATTAAGGCCTAATAGTTATTGGGTGGTTGAGCGCTTTGGCGATCTCTTGGATCTTATCAAAAGTAACGTTCTGATCCCCACTCTCAATTCGGGCCACTTCGCTTTGGGTGGTTTTTAATTTTTTGGCTAGATCGGCTTGCGTCATTCTCTTCTTTTTTCGGGCCACCAAAATTTCGTACCCGAAAGAGAAGCGCTGGTAGCGAGCATCTGCCTTGGCTCGCAATTTCTTAGTAGGATACTGCTTCTTTAAGAAATCCTCGAAGGGCCGAAAGGTGATCTTTTTTCCCTCAAATTTTACTGTGATTTTATTTTTCATGTAATTCAATTATAGCAGATATGCTATGTAGCTCATTCAGAAAAATCTGAAAAGTTATCCACATTGGTATTGACAGTCGTTATTTTATCTGCTATATTTCCTTTAAGATCATCACGAAAAAGCCCTCTTAAGGTTCCGTCCTTAGGGGGCCTTTTTCTTTTTAGATTTATAAGTTCTGCGGAGCATTATCTATAGCTTTTTAAATTTCCACGATGGCCGATTTCAACGATATCGATTGTTCTCTGTTTTTTGTTGACTGCATAAATGATCCGATAAGGCCAAATACGAATTTTGTACTTATCTTTTAGCTTACCCAACATTTTTTCGCCATAAAATGGGTCGCCCACGAGCGAATCAATCGCTTTAACAATTCTTGTCTGCCAAGGATCCGGAATTTTTGCTAAATCTTTTTGAGTAGATTTAGCGACACGAACTTGATATCCGTCGCTCATGTTTATTTCTTTCCGTACTTCTTCCGGCTTCGATCTGCAACCACATTCACGGAAGAGTCATAGCCAAGATTCTTTTTAACTTGGCTCCAGCTGGAATACTCGCCCTTTTTGTATTCAGCTTCGGCTTTGTTTATTTTTTGCAAAGCGTTGGGATCGCTTAATATATCCATGGTTTCCATGAGGGAATCATATTCTTCAGCAGAAAGAATTACTGCCTTGGGTTCCCCTTTATCAGTAAGCACAAAGTGCTTATCGGGTTTTTGCACTTCTTTGGCAATATCAAAAATTTTCTTTCTGGCCTCGGAAATTGATAGAGTTTTTGTCATAGTTTTATTGGGTTAGCGACCTTTGTGTACACAATAACGTACATCAAAACAAAGGTCAAATTAATTATACACAGTCCAAATCCAGCAGTTTCTTGATCCGGGAACGAATTGCATTTGGATGTCGACCGAAGTGGGCCGCCATTGAATCAATGAAGGATTTTCTGAAACCCCTACGCTCAGGATTAAAATCGATAAACAGTCTGTGCGCCCCCAACAACATCTGATCATCTTCTTCGCTCCAAGGCATATAAACGTTGGGATATTCTTTTGTTAGCTCCAATAATCTGGCTATCCGTGGATTGAATACTTGTTGATTTTCCATAAAATAAAAAATCGGAAACGATTCGTCCGATTTGGTGGAAGGTATGTTTCAGCCCTCCTCGGATCAGAGATGATTAAGTTTTGTAATTTGCGACGATGAATCTCTGATGATAACGAATCCTATTAAATAAATTGGTGGATTATTTCATTTTCGGTTTTTTGATCACATATATAACCTTGCCGGCGATAAGCATCTCCAAATTGTAGATATCTACCTGTCTTTTGATGGTTCTTCCCGACTCGTTTTGAACTAGTTCCATTTTGGAACTAGTTGCTTTTTTCTCTAGCTCTTTCTCTGTATAGATATTCTGGATATGTTTTGAAATCGCTTGAGGATTTACACCAAACATCTTCGCCATCTGCATACGATTTGCCCAGATTGTTTCTTTACTAAAATCACCCCGAAGCTCAATAGCTCCAGACGGGGCCTGATAAATAACTAATTGGTCATCAGTTTTTTTCTTTTTCATTTATTTCTATAAAGCTTGGCGAGGCGAGCAAACGGCAATGAAGCCACTCTGCGTATTCTGAAGTTCGGCCGGGGCGATCTCTTTAAAATTGGCTTCGGCGCTACTTGAATCCGCGCGGAATTCCACGTCTTTTGCTAATACTTCCGGATGAACTTGAAACGCGCGCCTGTTCCAGCCGAGAAGATGAAGTCCCGAAAGCCGACGGACGCGGGAAAGCGCGACATAGCCCTGCCCGAATTCAAAAACATCGCTTAAGTCCATTACCGCCTCATCCAAACTCATACCCTGACTCTTGTGCACGGTGATCGCCCAAGCAAGACGAAGCGGCAATTGCGTGATCCGCGCGCTAACTGTGCCGTATTCCTCCACCATCCAATCCATTGGTAGAACTTCAATCTTTTTCCCGCCCCTCGTTCTTATAATCGGGCCGGCGGCGCGCCCGCCGAATCCCTCAACCGCGCCCAACGTGCCGTTAACAAATCCCTCCTTCGGATTATTTTTCGTAAACATCACCGCCGCGCCGATCTTAAGACGTAAAACTTCCGGAGACAAACAGCTCTTTTTAAGCGCGGCAACGGACGGTGTCTTGCCCTGCGAAGACATAGTAAACATCGCGGGAGCGCCGGGGAGCTTGGCAAGCATCTCGTCGTTGACGCGATCCACGTCTGCATTATGCGAAAAAAGCTTTGGCGCGCCTTTGGGAGCGGCGGAATTCCCGATCTTTCTGGTTTCAATATGACGCAAATGATCACCGCTGAACGAATTGCCCCGGATTGCCGAAAGCATTGCCAGAAAGTCCGCGTCGTCCTGCCGATGCTGTTCGGTGAGATAGCAAACGGTTAAGTTCGCCGAACTCCAGACAGGAGAATCATACGCGAAACGGGCCGGTGGGCCTTCAATAAGCAAGACCCGCTGGCCATCCTCCTCTTCCTTTTTTACAATCGGGGGCAATTGAAAAAAGTCCCCCACTAAAACTACCTGAATGCCGCCGAACGGCTTCTGATCCTTTTTGATTTCCCGACAAACAGCGTCCACCATTGAAATGGTCTTGGGAGAAAGCATAGACACCTCATCAATAACCAAAACCTTCGCGCGCTGAATGCGTTTAACGATATTTTTATTGAACGCTATCTTAGAAATATCCTGTTTATTCAAATGCGTCTTAATTCCTATGCCGCTCCAGGAATGAATGGTCATCCCGCCGATGTGCGTGGCCGCGATGCCGGTAGAAGCAGTAATCGCCGGCTCAATGTCCCGCGCCCGCAAATAAGCCACATACTCGTTGACGGTATGCGTCTTGCCGGAACCCGGCTCGCCGGTCAGAAAAACATTCGCGCCGGTTTTTAATATTTCCAACGCTTGAGATTGCGTCATCTATTTTACAGCGGAATTCCTAAAAAGTGCTTGAGGGTATAGATCCAGTCTTCGTCTTGGGCGCCATCTTTCTGCTTAGCTTCCAACATCCATTCCAGGTAGCCACGGTCGGATTTGGCGATGTCTTCTACTTTTCTATCCCGATATTTTCCGTAGTTGAAGAGCTGGAAGATTGACGGCCGGCTGGAGACATCAATCATTTTCGTAATCGCCTCTTCTTCGGGCATTCCGTTCTGGGTCATTTTGGCGAGTAGTCGCTCAAAAAGCGCGTAGAGGACTTTTACGTCTCCAGTTGCGTCGTGAGCAAAGGCATCTTCAACTTCCAGTTCCAAATGATAGCGCAGATATTGCAGATTATATTCCGGAATAAGATTATTCGGATCTAAAAAGCGGGCGACGCGGAGAGTGCAGATAACGCGCGGGACGCTCATCCCTTCGGCTATCAAGATTGCAGTATCAAATTTGGCATTGTGGGCAACGAGGATTCCATCGTTGAGTAAGGCCTGCAAATCCTTTTTCATCTTGCTTCCGGCGAATACTTCCTTATCGGCAACCATCTTGTTGGTGATGTGGGTGATGCTCATCGCCTTAACTGAAATCGGAACGGGCGGTTTGAAAAAGCCCTGATAAATTCCATCAGAAGTTTTATAACAAACTTGGCAGAGGCGATCTTTAAGAACGTCATTGCCGGTGGTTTCGGTATCTAAAAAAATTAATTTGTTGGAGGGCATGTTGGTTTATCCTATCACTTTATTTCAATAGTTGCGTCACCAACGCAACCATCTGCTCTTTTTTCTTAGGATTACTTTCCGCGATTAAGAGTGTAAGTACAGTTAAACTAGCCGGATTAATGTTGCGACTCGATTTAGCGCGGTATTTACGCAAAAACCAAACGAAAGAAAAAGCGCCGGAACGTTTGTTGCCGTCGGTGAAAGGATGATTCTTGACCATAAAATACAGTAGGTGCGCCGCTTTTTCTTCAATGCTTGCATAGACCGACTTGCCGCCAAATGACTGCATAACATTGCCCACTATTCCCTCAACACTCCCTTCTTTTCTTTCTTGAGCAAATATCTCGGTGGCTTCACCTTTTTTCAGGAGTTCGGCGCGAAAATTCTGTATGGCACCAGTCAATTCCTCGCCGGTAAATTTGATTGCCTTTTTGGTTGTGCCGGCAATCGCCAGAGATTCTTTGTCGTAGGCGTCCAGCGATATCCAAGTGCTAGCAAATTCTTTGATAAGCTCAAGAACTGTTTTGGGATCAAGCGTGATGTGTTCGGGCAAGAGTGCCTGAATATCGGCAACCGACTTCATGAATGCATCATAATTCCTGGCAATCTGCTTGCGATTGATGGTGTAGCCCTTGGTGATGTGTTCTCGCAGAGTTTTAGTAGCCCACTGACGGAATTCAATTGCTTTTTTTGAATTTGCGCGATATCCCACTGCTAAAATGATATCAAGAGAGTAAAAAGCAACGGATTTATCAGAATTTGGAATGTGCATTTTCTGCACATTGCTTTTCTCACTGATTTCCCTGTCTTTGAAAATATTCCGGATATGTTTGGTTACCACCGAACGATCGATTTGGAACACGTTAGCAATCTGCGCTTGCGTCGCCCAGATAGTATCACGCTCAAAATCACCTCGAAACTCAATAGCCCCTGATGAGGCCTGATAAATCACTAATTGTTTTTCTTCTCTCTTCTCTTGCATGCCCTCTATTTTATCATCTTTTCTAACTCCTCCAAAATTCGGACCATCGCGAAGGTATCCAACTTGCAGTAAGCCAGCATATCTTTGCGGAGCTGGACCTTGTCTATTGTAAGATCGCCACGGGGCGATGCCCCTCGCGATGACAATTCTTTATTGGTAGGGACGGGAGAAATGAGTTTAATCCAACTGGAAGCGGCCGTACCGCCTTCCTGGATAGTTAAATCTTTATATGAAAGCTCCGGCGCCAGCACCGGCTGAACTTTTTTAATTGAAGTACTGCCCTTAAAATCTTTGTGGACATAGTGCTGTTTGGTAAACACATCCATCAGGTCGTAGGTGCGATTATTGATATCTTCAATAAACCCCACGGCTTCCGGAACTCTTTCGGCAATCTGCTTATTGATTGTGCATTCAAACTTTTTACTCCAGACGATAATACTGCCGACTTTACCGATCTGCGACTGCATAGATTCCACAAAGGCCGCGCTGGGGTCGGATTGCGCGTCGTGCAGAAATTCAAAATGCTTTAGCTCTGCGCCCGGAGCGTCAAGGATGAAAAGCGAATATTGAAATGGAATCTGTTGATAGGGAGAAAAGCCGTCAAACATCGGAACAGCAGACGGAAAAGTTTCGTAGTCTATAAAATAAATCGGATAAACCAAATTTTTAAGTTCTTCGCGAATCCCCCCTTTGTCCATGATGATGTGGTCATGAATATAAGCGCTTATCTGATTTTTTTGCGGAATAGACAGCTCCATCTCTTCCGGAACTTCTCGAAGATCAAAATGACTGCCGTCAATCAACTCGGCCAGCTTCTTCTTGCTAAGGCCTATTCGGGAAATATCGTGAACGCTATATTTCGGGACAGCGGGATTGGAATGATGGAAGGTGGTGCAATGATTGGACCTTCCTTTATACAGGCAGCTACAGGAGCCGGGCGGTTCGGTTTCGCTGGAGAGATATTTCAACGCCTGTTCCATTTCCAGATTCACCTCCTCGTTAAGTTCGCTGATCTCCAGTGTTACATCATCAGTCGCGAACAACGCCTTGATATCCAACTTACCGAAACGGGTATATTCGGGATTGAGATGCATCAGATTGATCTTGCCGACTTTCAACCCGCAGCGCTTCAGTAAATTCACCTGAAATGCCAAATCATAATAATGCCGCTTCTTATCGGCCTCGTTGGAGGCCTTAATTTCAGTGATATCAAAACTTTCGGTCGCTTGGTTATATTCAAGAATATCTACCGCAGCCATGAACCCATCTTTTCCTCCGGAGGAGGATCCGCCTGTGGCGGATACGAAAACCGGCTGAAAAATTGCCGCCTGCTTTTTGGTAATGAGCTCTTCGGTTAATTTCCGCGCCGCTTCATCCCGGCCCTCAACTAAAACCGCGCCCGGATATAATTTCCGCGCTACCAACTCCACTTCATTTCCGGTTTCAATAATGTGTTTCTCAAAATCCGAAAGCTCGTCTTTATAGTAAATATCCGGCTTGTGGATTTTGTACCAGACATTTTTCGGGCACTCTCGAAAAAGTATGTAGTCGGTTTTAGATATATTCATAAGGATTTTTTTTAGATTTTTTGTTATTTTTTCTATTAAATCCTTGGTGAACACGATCGTTTTATCAATATCGTCATCGTAGGCATCGCTAGCCGGATTCTTTTCGAAAGGATATTTACCCGACCTTATTCCCCTCTCTAATTTATTCAAGCACTTCTTAATTTCTATATCAATGTTTTTGAAACAAAAATTATAAAAATACAATAAGTTGTGGGAAGTAAATGTCCCATTCAAACCCATGCGGTCTTTTTCCAATGGGATCATTCCATTCTTTACCGATAGCGCCTTAAGATAGCACTCAAGAGCAAGACCATAAATCATCATTATATGGCCTCTGTACTTTATGCCGTCTTTGTAATTTTTATATAATAATTCAGCGATTTCTATGTTTGTTTCTGCTTTAGAAGCCCAAAGCAGTGGATCACAAGAAGACTCTGCCCACGCCTCAACATCTAGGGAAATTTCCTCTGGTGATTTACGCTCAATTTCTAATTCTTGATCCATAGACTTCAAATATATAGTAGGCGTTACAAAGCAAGATTAATACAGGGCGAGCAGTTTTAATAAAATTCCAACCGCGCCCTCGGGAGGATTTGAACCTCCAACCTTCTCGCTAGAATCGAGTTGCTCTATCCATTTGAGCTACGAGGGCCGATTTATCTTTGCTTGTATCTTTCCCTAAATCTTCTTTTAGCTTCCTCGAGGTGAGTTTTACAATCTTTATCTTTGCAATTTACCAGAAGACATTTTGCACAAAAGGGATCGGGACATGAACATTTATTTTTCTCTTGTTTATCCATTTTCTTAAGGCAAACAAATTACTCCGCCTAATAAACTGTAGGGAATTGGGATGCGGGCAGTACCAAAAACCCCTCCGGAAAGTTTATAGGGTGGGTAAACAAGAGTCAGGCGATCATGGCTCAAAAGAACATCATTGGTATCGGAAAATGATATATCTTGGGCAACGCGCCCAACTATACCCATGATCCATCGCTTGTCTTCTTGAGGATCTTCTTCCCAATTAATAACGTCTGCAAAAACGTTTCGCCAATTAAAACTATTGGTAGCCGAATATGTAATGAGGGCGCCGGACAATTTAGCGAGTAGCGATAGCTCGTCTTCTTTGCAAAATAAATCTCCACCACCAAGAGGTCGGTTTGTCTTTAAATCATAATTAATGGTTATCGGGCTATCATGATTACCGTTGCCGCCACCAGTGTAATCAGTTAGTACTATTTCAATACTCACGATGTCATTAACAATAGCCGGAATATTATATCTAGATTTTAGCTGAACGCTACAACCATACAGAGTTTCGCCATCGGCCGCTTCTGCTCCGGGACCGCAGTATTCTTTAAAACCAATGCTTTCCTTATCTGCGATCCAACTATCTACACTACTTCTAGCCGAACTCAATCGATTCATAGCAATTCCCTTAATGTACGCATTCAACCCAATAATTTCTGGGCCTCCAATAAATTCCGGAAATTGAAGATTAATATCCGCATATTTATTTTTCTCAACAATGTGAGCGGTGCGCCACTTCAGATCCCGAAACCGAGAACCCTTCGGATAGTAGGGAGTTAAATTAAAGTCCGGAACAAATAAATCGGGGTCATATTTAGAGATAAATTCGGGTGTTATATCTTTTGAAATTTCAATCTTAGTTTGGCCCAAAACGAGCGGCCCACGACCAACGATGCCATTCGGGAAAATAGTCTGCACTAACAAACCGAACGCCAACAAAACACCAAATATTAAATAATCGCTCCAGTTTCTCATCTTCTACTTCCACCAAGAATGAGTTTTGGACGAAAACTCAAAAATTTTAATTTCAGGGTCATTATAATATTGGATGAGGTCACTTTTTTTCATTTTCCAGTCAAGACCAGATTTATTTAAACGATTTATTTTTAGGATTTTCTTCATTGGCAGAATAAAACATCGAATGATATCAGCGCCATCAATGACTATCGCGAAATAAGGTTCACAACTAAAATCTTTGCAAGCAACCAACATTTTTTTAAAATCTCCGGGCCGAATACTTAAAGGCTCGGATTCCGTACCTTTATGTCTGCAACGACTTTTTACTGAAATCCCCATCAATGATTTTGTACGTGGATTACGAGCATTATATCAATACCGGTATGATCAACTTTCAAGCTCTCAAATCCATGCTTGGAGAGCCAATACAAAACTAGCGCCTCCCCGAAATCTCCAGTAATTTTCTGATGACGAGATGCTTTTTTTATTTCCATGCTCAGATTATCTCTAAATATTACCCAAAATTCAATCTCCTAAATCTTCAAGTTCTCTACCGTCTTCTGAAATAACATAATAATGGTCATAAGCAGAAAGACCTTCGGGGACATCGCGGTATTTGTGTTTCAGTACTTTAAGGCTTCCTTTATAAACCCCCTCAGTAATCAAATCAAAAGAATTGCCGCCGGATATAAATCTTAATTTACCAGTAGCCACGTCAACTGAAAAAATAGCGCGCGAAGTAGTCCATGCATAGCTCATAAAATACAATTTGCTGCCATCTAATGAGAAGGCGATGTCCTGCAGTCCCCAGATATCGGAAAATGGGAAGGCATCTGATTCGGCAAAAGAGTAGTCGGATATATCGCCGGTCTTTACTAGCAATCTTGAATCGCCTGAGACACTATCTTTAATCCAAATCTCGTCATATGGAACGTGCCCATCTGAACCATATCTCAAGGCAACGTTCACTTCCGGATTGATCTCAAGGAATACAGTAGACTTTTTATCAGGCGATAAAATACTTTTCTCTCCCCAAAATGGGAATTCTGATTCACTGTCGGTGGCTGCATAAAAGACGGCAGATACACTAGCAGGATTACTGACGATTTTTCCTCTAACTAAAAACAGAACGCCAAAGCACAACAGGGTCGCCAGCAATAGCTTCAACCGATTTCTATATAACCACCACATAGGCCTTAACTTTAGCAATTTATATCTTGATTAAAAAGTACGCAGCGCCCTCAAAACACACTCCAAAAATTTCTGGAAAAAAAACGCCGCTCAGGTGAGCGGCGCGAAGACCAAGTTAATTCATCTACCTCATTCTGAAAGAGCTGGGGGCTTCCTCCTGTCTTTGGCTTTCAGCGGATGACCACGCTTTTGCGTAGCCTCGCCGCCATCCGGAAACGGCTGGTGACTTGCCGTGATCGCCTTGCACTTCAAGCAGGCCTTCGCGGGCCAGTGAAATCCATGGCCGTAATCGGCGTAGAGAATCACGTCGATGCTTTTCTGCTTGCAAGTGCACTTTTTCCAGTCATTATTCCGCCAATGAGCCTCCAGTTCTACGTTGGTATCCCAAATGGCAGGGACGGCAACATCGGAGGTGCCATCGTATTCAAATAGGCCGACCACCTTGCCCTGGTAAATCACTTCTCCGTTTGCGTGGCTCATGACCGTACTCCTAAAGATGAGTTGATGTTCTGGGTTGGATTATACAAGACACCGCCTACTTTGTCAATAGGAAAAGCTCACTCGAACCGTTTAGATAGGACGAGATTCAGCATTTACGCGACTGCCCTCAACAACGCATCGGTGCTCTTAAATGCCTTAACTTTGCCTTGTTTTATTTCAGATAAACTCAAAGCAACCTCAAGCTCCAGAAGCTTTCTCTTGGATTGCCTGATTAAATTTTGCATTTCTTCGGCCGTCTTATTTATCCTTTTATTGATCGTTGCTTGGGTCATATTTTTATAGTATCAAATCACAGGATTAGGTCAAACTCGGATATTCAACGGTAAAAAACCGCTTGGAAAAACCCATGAACTAGTGTAAAATACCAATTATGCCAGGAAGTGAAAACTCGAGCGATTCGAAGTTATCCTCCTGATGTATCCGCGCCTATTAACCTAGTCAGTCTAAAGGCGAAAATTATATAAAAATTAAACTCGAGTTTCTACTTACCTGGTATGGTCATCAACTATTGCGGGGAGAAATGCTTCAAAATTCAGAGCGGGAAGGTCTCGCTCGTAGTTGATCCTCTGCCCCGTTTTAAGGGAGACATCACCCTATTAACCGGCCCGTGGAAAGAAATGGCGGCAGTGTGGCCGCCGGTTGAAGGGCAAATATACGGCCCGGGTGAATACGAAAAGCTGGAAGTGGAGATTAACGGCTTCCCGACTAAGGGAACCCAGACTTGCTATACATTAGTAATGGAAGAGATCCGCCTCTGCTTCTTAGGCGAGGGTGGCGAAGAAATAGACCCTACTATAATAGAAAAGATCGGCGATGTGGATATTTTGTTCGTCCCGGCAGGAATCAGCTCTAAAGGAATAAAGCAGATTCAGCCCAAAATCGTGATCCCCTTTTACAAGAAACCTGACCAGCTGAAAACATTTTTGAAAGAAGTGGAATCCAAATCGGAGCCGCAGGAAAAATTAGTGATTAAGAAAAAGGAAATTACGACGGGGACGAAAGTCGTTGTTCTAAAGCCATAGAACAACAAAGTTTAAATGTTTAAAAGTTGCAAAGTAGAAACAGAATGAAAAGTCTTAGAAAAAATAAAAAGGTTTAAAAGTTGCAAAGTAAGAATAAAATGCAAAGCGTAAGAAATTTCGTAGCAAAAGTACAAAATTCCGACGAGACCACGAAAAGATTCTGGGTGGTGGTTTGCAGTTCTATTTCCATGCTGTTAGTAGTAAGCTTGTGGCTGGGTTATATGAACGTTGCGATTACGAAAATTCCGGGTTCAAACAGACAGCAGGCAACGAATAGCCAACAACTAATAACGAATAACGCGGAGGAAGTTAGGAAACCGGGGTTCTTTGCCGTTTTCACCGCCGGAGTTAAAATAATTTTTGACGAGCTGAAAGAACGGACGCTGGCAAAAAAAGATATCGTGATCACCAAGGAGGTACAGCAAAAGATGAATTTTATTTCGGAAGATATTGAGCCCATAAAAGGAAGTCCGCTTCCGAAATAAAAAGTTATAAAGTCCATAAAGTTATAAAATATGCCGAAAAGTAAGAAACCAAATAAAAAATCCAAAGAACAGGAGATTGAACCTCTGAAGTCTACTAAGATAATCGGCATAGAAGACCGGGAGATCAGCACGGAACTCAAGGAGTCTTATTTGGATTACGCCATGTCGGTAATCGTCAGCCGCGCCTTGCCGGACGTGCGCGATGGATTAAAGCCGGTGCATCGCCGTATTTTGTGGGGCATGTGGGAATCCGGAATGACCCCCGGGTCAAAATTGAGAAAGAGCGCCAACGTCGTCGGTGAAGTCATGGGTAGATATCACCCGCACGGCGACTCCCCTATATATGAAGCGATGGTCCGCATGGCCCAGCCCTTCTCTTTGCGCTATCCGTTTGTGGAAGGCCAGGGAAACTTTGGCTCAATTGATGGCGACAACGCCGCCGCTATGCGTTACACCGAGGCGCGACTTGCGAAGATTTCCGAGTCCATGCTGGAGGATATTGAAAAAGAAACCGTGGATTGGCAGCCAAACTACGACGGCAGCCGGGAGGAACCGCGTGTTTTGCCGGCTAAACTGCCGAATTTGCTCTTGAACGGCACGGTAGGCATTGCTGTCGGTATGGCGACCAGCGTCCCACCTCATAATTTAGGCGAAGTAGTAGACGCGATTTTACATTTGGCCGACAACCCGAAGGCAACGGCTCATGATCTTCTGCAGTTTGTGAAAGGCCCGGATTTCCCAACCGGCGGCGTGGTCTACGATAAAAAAGCGATCGCGGAGGCGTATGTGTCCGGTCACGGCTCAATGGTGACCCGCGGCGTGGCAGAAATAAAAGAATCCGAGGGATCGCGGGAGGGCCAGATTATTGAAATCACGGAAATCCCCTATCAGGTAAATAAATCAGAGTTAATTATTAAAATCGCCGAGCTGGTTACCGATAAAAAAATTGAAGGCATCCGGGACGTCCGCGATCAATCCGATAAAAACGGTATCAGCATTATTATTGAAATGAAAAATACCGCCACGCCGCAGAAAGTCTTGAACCAGCTTTTTGAATACACCGATCTCCAGAAAAATTTTAATCTGAACATGATCGCGCTCGCCGGTGGTCTTCAGCCGCAGGTGATGTCTATTAAAGATGTTTTGGAGGCCTATCTCGCCCATCGCAATGAAATCGTCCGCCGCCGCGCTCAGTATGATTTGAGAAAAGCCGAAGAGCGCGCGCATATCCTGATCGGATTGTCTAAAGCGCTGTCTATTATTGATAAAGTTATTTCTACAATCAAGAAATCCAAGGATCGCTCTGACGCAAAGGTGAACTTGATGAAGAACTTTAAGTTCTCCGAGTTGCAGACCGAAGCGATCTTGGAAATGAAGTTGCAGACCTTGGCTAACCTGGAACGCGAAAGGATTGAAAACGAACTGACGGAAAAGAAAAAGATCATCGCGGAGCTAACTTTGTTGTTGAAGAGTCCGGCTAAAATCCTGAAGATGATTAAAGATGAGATCATCGCGCTGAAAGAAAAGTTCGGCGATGAGCGACGCACGAAAGTGGTGGCCACCGGATTGGATGATTTCCGGGAAGAAGATCTGATCCCGCAGGAGGAAACCATCATTACCCTATCGGAGGGCGGCTATATTAAGCGCGTCTTGCCGGCGTCGTTTAAGACCCAAAACCGGGGCGGTAAGGGTTTAATCGGCTCGGAAGTGAATGAGGAGGATTTCCTGACTCACTTCATGGCCGCCGATACCCACGACAATATTTTATTCTTCACCGACCACGGCCGGGTCTTCCAAACCAAGGTTTATGAGATCCCACAGGGCACTCGTACCTCAAAAGGCAAGCCAATTCACAACTTCCTGGAGGTTCCGACTGAAGAGAAAGTAAACGCGATTATTACCTATGGAAAAGCCGATGAAGGCCACCTCGTGATGGTGACCAAAAACGGCATGATCAAGAAGACCTCGCTGAAGGACTTTGGCAATGTGAGAAAGACGGGAATTATCTCCATTTCTCTGAAAAAAGGCGACCTTTTGAAGTGGGTGAAGCTTTCCACTGGCAGTGATGAAGTCATCATCGCTACCTCTAACGGCCAAGCTATCCGCTTTAAAGAATCGCAGGTACGACCGATGGGCCGGACGGCCGCCGGTGTACGCGCTATCCGCCTGAAATCCGGCGACAGCGTCAGTTCAATGGATTTGGTAAATAAAAACCTGAAAAATGCCCGTCTGCTGGTGGTGATGGCCAATGGTTTTGGTAAACAAACCCCAATTTCACAGTATAAAGTGCAAAGCCGAGGAGGGTCTGGCGTGAAAACCGCCAAAATTACTTCCAAGACCGGTTTGCTGATCGCCGGACAGTTGGTGGATGCCGAGGAAGAATTGTTGGCTTTGTCCGCTAAAGGACAAATTATCCGAACGCCACTTTCCACTATCCGTCTTGCCAGCCGGGCTACTCAAGGAGTAAGGATTATGACTCTTAATGCCGGAGATAAGGTGGCGGGAATAGTTTGCCTCTAGGGAACTAACTAGGATGGTATAATAAGTTGGTAGATGTCTTTTACTAGAAATCAGATCGCTATTTTAGTTCTAGGACTGGTGCTAGTCGCCGGAGTGGTTTTGTTGTTTATCTACGGCTCCAGAGAACGTGGCATTACCGTTTCCGGCAATATCACTTTTTGGGGCGTGTTTGATAGCACTCTGGCAATGAGCCAGGCGATCGCCGCTTACCGGGCGCAAAGCCCTTATGTAAACGTTAGTTACCGGCAGGTAGATCCGGCCAGTTATGAAAGTGAGCTAATCGACGCGCTGGCCAGCGGTAAAGCGCCGGACGTGATTATGTTCCACAACAGCTGGTTGCCGAAACATTTTAATAAAATTGTTCCTTTCTCAAGCGAGCTGATTACCATAGATAGGTATCGGGCGCTCTTCCCAACCATTGCCGAACAGGATTTCGCCCCTGACGGCAAAATTTTCGCCCTCCCTCTATATATAGACACCCTCGCCCTCTTTTATAACCAGGACATTTTTGATAACGCGGCCGTTGCTCTTCCGCCAAAAACTTGGGGCGATTTTGAGAAACTAATTCCGAAACTGCGGCAAATGGATAAATTGGGGAGGATTCAGAAGGCGGCGGCGGCTATCGGCGGATCGTCCCGGAGTATTAACCGCGCCACTGATCTCTTGGGATTGCTGATGCTCCAGACCGGTACCCAGATGGTCAACGATGATTTCACTAACGCCACATTTGCTTCCCGTGAAGGTCTAAACGCTCTCAATTTCTACACCAAATTCGCCAATCCGATCAGCCCATCCTACACCTGGGGCGATTCGTTCCCCTATTCCCTGGATAGCTTCGCCAATGGCGACACGGCAATTATTTTTAACTACGCTTACCAGGCGGATTTGCTGAAAGAAAAAAATCCTTTCCTAAATTTCCACGTCACCGGAATGCTTCAACCCGATGAACGGACGCAGGAAGTGAACTACGGAAATTATTGGGGTTTGGCGGTGACCGTGGGAACGCGAAATCTCGTAGCTGCCCAGGATTTTGCCTTGAAGATGGCCGGTGACCCGGCAGTTGCTGAACAATATCTCTTGGCCACTAAACGCCCACCCGCTCTGCGCTCGCTGATCAGTAAATACTCCGGCGATCCGGAAGTGGGTATTTTCGCACGGCAAGCTCTGACGGCCCGGTCTTGGCCGCAAGCTGACGGCGCTCAAATTGAGCGGATTTTCTCCGACATGGTGAACACAGTCCTGACCGGACGCCGACCGGCCACGCAAGCTTTGGAAGAGGCCGCGGGGGCGGTATCACAGGTGATGCTGGCGATTCCCAGACGGTAAAAAAGTATTATGTATAAAGTATTAAATATAAAACGACCCCTACTGCTGACTACTAGCTACTTGCTACTAGTTGCCTTCTGCTTGTTATTAGCCGCGCCTTTGGCCTTGGCCGCTCCGCCGCCTCCGCCGGATTTGCATTTGCAGCCGAAATGCAATCCGACCTTGGCGCCATCCCCAGAAGCTGCAGCTAAGCAAGTTCAGGAATTAAAAGCCAAGGGCCTCTGGAAGGATGGCGATCTTGAAAATCCATGCGATCTTAATGCCTTTGTTGGCTTTGTCCAGAACCTCATTGAGTTCATGTTCTATATCTCCATTCCGATCGCCGTGATGTTTATCATCTATGGCTCGTTTGTTATAATGACTGCTGGGGGTTCGGAAGAGCGATTCAAGAATGGCAAGAAGGTGATTACCGCGGCGATTGTCGGAATTATCATCGTCTTCTCCTCCAATTTAATTATTACCACAATAGAAAAAGCGCTTAAGTCCGGCGCGGAGCAAATATTAAAATAGAGATTTATGAATAATTATAAGAGGGCGGCGATCTTAGTCATAGCAATGGCAGCTTTGCCTTTTCTAGCACTGGCAGGTCACACTTCTGGACACGTTGAGCCGCTCACCTCCATAGAACTCCCCAATCCACTGCTTAAAGGAACGACGATAGAAACCGTCTTCAGCAAAATTGTGGGCGCTTTGAAAGTGGTAATCCCCTCAATAGCGGCCGGCGTAATTATTTATGCCGCTTTCCAAATTCTCACTGCCGGAGGAGATACCGCGAAATTCGCTACCGCTAAAAAAACCATCGGTTATGCCGTAGCCGGTCTGGCCCTATTCCTGGTAGCCGACCTGATTATCGGAGTAATCACCGAATTCCTAGGAAAAAAATGAGGAAAATTTTATTAATATCCGTTGTTTTGAGCGTCCTGATTGTTCCAACTGTAAGCTTGGCGCTTGGGGAGGGCCCGGCTACCCAAAGATTCCTGGATTTAGTCGGCAATATTAAAAACTTGGCCGTCGGTTTATTGATAGCCATTTCCACCCTCTTTATAATTTATGCCGGTTTTCTCTATGTCACATCCGCCACTAATCCACAAAATATCACTCAAGCTAAAGATATCATTACCTATGCCATAATCGGCATAGTCGTCGCCCTATTATCGCAGGTAATTGTCGGTGTGGTTACTTCTGTATTGACTAACCCATCTAGCTCTGGAAGTTCCGGATCAAGTAGTAAAATAAGGTCCGGATCAGACTACCGCGCATCGGACTTGCCCGGATTTTAAATCAGGCGACTCGCGGAACCCAATTTTGCTATAATTAAACTAGCTTATGAAAGGTCGGGAAATCGTAAATTATTAAGATGAATAAATTTTCTAAAGTCGCTTTAATTACCGCCGTTGTTTTGTTGCCGGTTTTGGCATTCGCTGTCACAGGAACCGGGATTACCGAAATAAAACCATTAGCGCAAGATAAACCGATTGGTGACTTAATAAGCACCGTGATTAATTGGGCCACCGGTCTTTTGATTGCCCTCTCTACGTTGTTTATCCTTTTTGCCGCCTTCCAGTATGTGACAGCCGGAGCGGAACCAGACAATGTTGGGAAGGCCAAGACGACTATTATGTACGCCGTCATCGGCGTCGTCGTTGCCCTGCTTTCGCAGGTTGCCGGTGGCGTGATATTAGCAGTTATTGGTAAAGGGTAAATCACCCGCTTCAGCAGAAAAGAAAAACCGAGCACATACAGTATGTGCTCGGTTTGTTTTTGGCCACTATTTTTCTATCCAGACTTCCGCGATTCCTTTGCTACCGCGGATCCAGAACTTGCTGTGAGGAACATTCCCCCAGTAAGTCGGAGGCTCACCTTCTCGGACTGGAGGGAGTATCTCTCCGTTCCAGAACTTCAGCTGATACCAATCAGCTGAAGGATACCGAATCTTGAATTCGGTGTTGTCAGGCAATTCCACCAACTCCGACCACTTGCTCTCTTCAACCTGTACTTCTTTGAAAAGCTCGAGCTTGTCTTTATGATCTTTCGGCCTTGTGCCCTCGCGCTCAACCCAGACTTCCACAAAACCAGGGGTTCCGCGGATCTGGAAACTGCAGTGGGAAATGGTTCCCAGCCAGGAACTTGGATCCTCTTTGCTGGTAAACCTCTTCTCGTCGCCGTTCCAACAACGGAATTCCAGCCATTCCGCAGTGGCATGCCGGAGACGAAATTCTCGATCCGGAGGGAGCGTGATCTTTTCCGACCACTTCACTTCTTCTACTTCCACCTTCTTGAAAAGCTCGAGTTTTGACTTTGGCGGTTCGGGCTTTTCCGCTACCGGCGGCCGATGCTGATGAGCATGCTGACACTCACTGCAACTACTAGGTGGGGCGCTGGGCGCCATACTGCCGGTGCCAATCGGCAGCTCCTTCACCTCGGCCTTCGCCGATTCTTTTCGGATGATGATGCAGGCGAGCATAAAGAGCCCGCCGATGATGATTGACCAAACCCACCCTGACTTGTGATGCTCAATCACCTGCGGCTGATTGTCGTTCATGGCTTTTCTCCTTGCTAGAAGTTTTTTGAAAGCCCCGTCGAGCAATGTGCTCGACGGGGCTGATCTTTACTTTCTTTCTACCCAGACTTCGACAGTCCCGGGTGTACCGCGAATTTTGAAGGTTCTTTGCGGGATCGTTCCGAGCCACACAAAGTCTCCGGCATCCGCCCGCTTGGTGCTTCCATCAGCGAATTGGTATTCCTCCCAGCATCCCGGACGGTTGATGTCAAAGTTGATGGCGTCGTAGGGCAACTCCACCCACCCCGACCACTTCACTTCTTCTACTTCCACCTTCTTGAAAAGCTCGAGCTTTGACTTCGGGGGCTCGGGCTTTTCCGCCACAGGCGGAGCAGATCCCGTGCCGCTTGGAGGCGGCACGGGCTTTTCCACGCTGGGCGGAACTGCTGGCGTCGGCTGGGCCGCCGCCTCACTTCCGGTCACCTTCGGTTCGTCCTTCTTCTCCCCACCAGTCCACATCTCGTAGCCGAAGATCACCAAAGAAATGATGATCATCCCTACGAAAAACTTGTTGGGCTGAAGCATTACGACTGCGGGCTCGTCCTTCTTGTCGGCCATGTTGGCCTCCTCTTATTAGGAAAAGAGTTTTTCGATCACGTTGGAAACCTTCTCTACAGCGCCAGCAACTGCGCCGGTGCTGTTCTTCCCGAAATCGATGTGATGCACCTTCTTCGGGACGATCCCGTCGTTGATCTGCACCATCTCGATCGCTTTCTCCATAGGCATGAGCTGGCCACCATTTTTTAAGGACTCTGTCTGGTAGGCCCGCGCACGCTTCATGAGGTTCTTATGAATCACGTCCTTGGCCTTCGCATCCTGCTCGGCCGCTTCTCGACGAGTCTCCGCATCCTTCAGAGCTTGCGGCTGACCGGGGTCAGTAATGATAACCCCATCGATGGTGATGCCGAAGTAATCCTCCAGCCTCATCCCACCGATCCAGACACCCCGCAGACCCTCTCTGACGGCGTCACCAAGACTCTGAATCGCGGCGTCAGATGTCGCATCCTTACGCTTCGTAAACTTTCGCACTTCAATGCTCATGAAGTGCTTCATCCAGTCCTTCAGACCGGACTCCCTCTCCTTCTCGGACATCCTGTGGAAGTTTCTTTGAGACTCTGCCCTCTTGCTGTAATTCATACGGCCGGCGTATGGCACGCTATCTTCGCCGGAGGTTTCTGCGTCCATTTCGAACGCCAGCGAACCCCGGTCCAGCAAACCATCACGCACAACCGCCTCGAACGGAATGAAGAAGGGGCGGAAGATCCAGATCGGACCCTCTCCGCGATCCCTCCACGTCTTCCCCAGGAAAGCGATCACTCCTCCCTTGAAGGAGCTGATTTTCGCCCAACAAGGGAAGAACCAGCCCGCCGCGAGAATCAAATGATTCAATTGATGAACCCGCGACAGCGAACCGACTGACATAATCAGCGCCGCCGGCACCCCGAAAATCAGGGCGACCAGCAGACACTGACACGACACGTTCAGCCACGCCAAGTTCCGATGTTTCACCGAAACTTTGGGTGGCTGAGGACCAGCCGAAACGGCTTGCCCGCCCACGGCCGGAGCCGCAGTCGGAACTACTGACGGAGAGGCGCTCTGCCTCCGCCGCCAGATAATCGCCACCACCGCGAGCGCCGCAACCACAATGGTTGCCGCAACTCCCGCGCCGATGGCAAGACCCTTCAGAAGTTCGGGAAACATGGCTTATCTCCTTTTGGTAGATTTTTGAGTTTATCCCTTGCACAAAGTGTGTGAGGGGTTGGTTTTTTTGATTAAATTCTCAACGTGCTACTACCCAGCCATTATACACTAAATGACATTAAAAGTCAAGCCGTCCGTAATGGTTTAATAGCTTGGCGCCACCCAGGATGTCTACTTGTTAAACTTCTACTATTGCACGACCGTAAGATAGTAGAAGTTGCCGACCGCGAAATAAACGAATAGAGTTCAATGGCTTCCCGGAAGCAGAATAACCCGCACATACATCCAACCAAACGCCCATCAGCATAAAATAGATATTACAATTCTTTTCGTGTTTAATCTCCAGAAGATCTCATGGATGTATATGCGGGGTTTTCTTCGCCCCTGCCTGCCGGCAGGCAGGCTCAGCGGTTTGTCGTTCGATATAACGAACGAACCAAACCGCCTCCGGGATGTTCCGATAACCTATTCAACTTCACTTTAGGCGGAGGGATAAGAAAAAACCACCTCGTATTTCGAGGTGGTTTTTAGTCTTAACTCACATCTTTCCCAAGAATCCGGGCGATCTCCTTGGCGATGCCGCCAACTTCGATCCGGCTCACTTTGATCTCCTGCGGGATAACTCCGGTCTGACTCATCAGCAGTTCTAACACCCGAGTCTTGTCCAGTTCCGGGTTTCCATGGCGCAGACGCTTGGCTTCCCGCCGGTAATCGGTAACTGCAATATGTAGCGCTTTCCCCCTCTCCTCCTGTATACGCTTCAGGGAGACGACTTCTCCCAAACCATCTCTCAGCTTGATGTCCGAAATCGTAACGTAAGCCAGGGAGATGGCGTAGTAGGCCTCAAGCGAGCGGCCGTCGGTCTGCTCGGTTTTGAAAAAACTAAGCAGACCATCCTGGATACCAACAACTCCGTCATAGATATCGCGGTAGGTATCACAGCGGCTGATCAGATAAGTCACCAAGCTTTCAATTCGGCTCTGCGCCGCTTCAAACCGCTCAGCGGAAGTACCGAACAGCAATGATTCATTCAGGTAGGCCAACTGGGTTCTGACGCCTGCCGCAATCCGAACAGTAACCGGATCGCCCTGACGAGTTTCCGCTTCCACGAAAAATTTCAGATCCGCCTTATCCAGCGGCCGGATGGTATCTACCCACTCGTAGGGGCGGCGTAACCAATGCAATCCGGGACCAACTTCTCGATGACCACCCGACCAGTTGCAAATAATTGCTCCGTGCCGTGGTGGTACCCGAACCGTCATCGCCCAAGCCACTGCGGCAGACACTCCCGACACGACAGTGCCGGCAAAAGTTCCGTACTGAGAGCCGACGAAGTAAACCAGCAGCCCCCAACAACCCACGCATAACGCTTTGGTTAAAAATCCGAGCAAACGAATCATGGCTTACCTCCTAAAATTGAGTTTGGGATTGGATTAACGATCTGGTCGGTATTATACACTATTTCTTCCAGTTTGTCCAGTATAAAGAAAACCCATAGATTAGGAATCTACGGGTTTATACACGGAAAATTATAAAAACTAAAACGCGCAATACGACAGCAAATGCCAGAAGCGGTGAGGAAAAATTCAGAGTCGGGATTACCAGCGTCACAAATAACAGAAGCAACAGAGACAACAGGGAGAGATCAATCATCGCGCCGATCCAGGCCCAGCGAGTTTTGTTTAACTCCGCCGCCGGATCAAAACCTCGGCAGTAGCGAGGATCCTGGGAAGCTAACTCCACGACCACCCGGAAATTAAAAGCTTGAGAAAGTTCCTCTGCCCATTTCTTGGCGGCCTCCAGTTTGTCTGAACCGAAAATTCTTAGAATAGCCGGATGATTTTTCTTCTGTTTGCCGCTGGCTTCCAGAATTCCGATCTGTCGTTCGCTAAAATTCGTATCGCTTTCCATCAGAACGCCATTAATCAGAGAAAGACCGGGCGAATCACAAACGCGAGGAAGAAATTTTAGCCCTCGGGCAGAAAAAAATTGACTAAGAGTTGCCGCGGAACCCAGCAACGCGTTGCTCATTTTTATTTTCTCAAAGTGCGATGGATAAATTTTACCGCGTTAAACAAATTTGCGGCAAGCCCGCAAATCGTGTTTAACTATGGAAATCGCGCTCCCGTGGCCCCGCACAGATCGCTCTGCGATTATGCGGGGTAAATTCCACTGGCAAGCTGAAACAAAATAATATGCTGGGGTGGCGAAACGGCAGACGCACTAGCCTTAGGAGCTAGCGCCCGCAAGGGCATGTGGGTTCAAGTCCCACCCCCAGCACTAATTTAAATACCGGCCTAGAGCCGGTTTTTAAATTAGTGGTCGGGACTTGAACTAGCCGCACCCCGTGTTGGAGAGCATAGAGAACCAGAAGGTTCTCTAGACGGGGGTCGGGGTGCGGCGAAAGCGTTCAATCAAGTTTTAGGCGGCAGCCTAAAAACGCAGAGAAGTCCCACCCCCAGCACCAAATTTAGACGGTTTCCTCCGGAGGAGGATCTGCCTCCGGCAGACAAATCCTCTCGGGAGCACCAATAAGGAAATTGGAACTTAAAGCAAAAAATGAGTCTTAGGGATTTATCTGGAATGTTAGATCTTGGTCATCGGTATCGGGCGTACCCTGCGAATCAGTCACCCGAATAGTCATATTGCAAGTGCCGGTCCCACCAAGATTGTTGCTAATCAAATTAGCACCACTGAATGAGTAGTTGTTGACACTACAAACCGGGCTCTGGCTTGGAATGCTAAAGGTGTAAGGAGTCGTACCGCCCGTCGCCACAATTGCGTCACTAGAGGCTACGCCACCAGTCTTGTTGGGAACGGAGGTGGTGGTAATAACAAGATCATCAATGGCAGCAGCAATAATTATAGACAACGCCCTAGCGGTGGTTTGAACACCGGTCGTTACCTGTGTAGTAAAGTTGTAGGTGGCGGCCGTAGTCGGCGTGCCGCTAATCACACCGGTGCCAGCGGCGAGAGAAAGTCCAGTCGGCAAAGAACCGGAAGAAATGCTCCAAGTATAAGCACCAACGCCGCCAGCGGTTGCTGAGACAGTCTGACTGTAAGCCGTGTTGGCAGTGCCACCAGCTAACGAAGTGGTGGTAATGTTCAAAGCAGGAGATGATCCTCCAGCTCTACCTGAATTATAATTATGCGCGAACGCGGAGTAAGTAGTGCCGTTACAGGTAGAAGAAATTACATCCACAGCGGCGGGAGTTGGTATGTGACCACGCGCAGTCAACTCTCCATTTACCAATAGAGTAGTCAGAATCTTTTCGGAAATTAACTCACCATTGACGGTCAAACTACGGGCGGTTATCAAACAATTTTCATAATTACGGCAGGCCACTCTGTATGTGTAGTTATTATTTTGATCAGAATCCTGTGGAATTTGAGCCAAGCACTGAGGATTAGTTTGAGTGATATCGGTCGGAGCCGGGATAGTAGAACTCAATCCGATCAAGGTGTTTCTCAAATCTAGCAATCGTTGGGATAAGAAATTAAACGGCGAGATCGGGATGCCTAAATCCTCCAGCGGCTTGGTCGGTGAAGGTAGCGCAAAAATCCTCTCCGGCGCCGGTAAAACTATTTCTACCAATTTTTCGGACAAAACTCTGCCGTTGTCCAGAGGATCAGCCTCATCACCAACCACGCCGAAGATCAGATCGCGTATCCGGCGAGCGCCAATATAATTTTCCGGACCCGGCGGAGGTAAGTTCCGCAATTTAATGGCGGAATTCTGCAAGAAGTCCTGCGCGGCCTGACCGAGATCCTGTACATATTGAACCTGACCATCCGTGATAGTTTTGATCTGATTGACGATCCCCTTGAACGGCTCAACAAACACCTCAAGCGGCGGTAATCCCCGGCCTTCTTGGCTGTAAGTGTAACCTTTGATGACGTCGTTACCTGATGGTTTGGGAGATGGCAAAAGATCACCAGATGGAGGAGTTTGGGTAACCCCTGGAATTTGGAAGTTCGGGAAAATCCACTGCAAAATTGGTGGAATGCTGAAGATATTCAAAGATTGGGTCGGAGAAACAGGTTCAGCCGAAGGCGTCTTGAGGGTTACGTCGTCACCGCCCGATGGAGTCGGCTCCGGTGGAGGAGGCGGACATTCTTTTATGCCGTTCCGACATTTCTTCCAATCTTCTTGGCATTTTTCCAAATCCTTATTGCGTTGATTGAAACACTGCTCATATTGGGGATCATATGCTTTCCCCAACGCATCCTGACGATCCCTCTCCGTTGCTTGACATTGGGCTTTGCAAGCGGCAGTTACAGAAGAATTGACTCCGCCAACAGGGCAGGCGATCTCGCAAGAACGAACGTTGAAATTCTCAAATCTTGGGTCGGAAGCAACTGCATTGTTTGCATCTTGAACGGCCTTAGCCGAGCATGCCGCAAAAGCTGCATCGGCATCGTCAATACATTTATTTCGAGCAATATCACAAGCATCTTCAAGGGCCTTCTTTTCTGCGGCGGTGTTGTAGCACTGCGGGGCGGCTCCACCGGCTGGGGCTCCACCGGCCGGAGGCGCGCCTCCGGCGCCACCACCTGGATCAACAATCACGCCACCGCCGCCATCTGTTGTCCCTCCGCCATCTGATCCACTGGATCCTCCTTTGCCACTATCCACCGGATCCTGATCCACCCCCGGCGGGCTGAACCAGGCAGTAACTCCCGAGATAATCCTCTGGAACACATTCAAAGTCTGGGTATCGGGAATTATTTTGTTGGGATCTGTGGTGTAAAATACTTCCTCAAAAAATCCGCGCGGCAATGGAGCGGTACCGCTATGTATGATGGCGATATTACAGGACACTTTTTGTGTAGAGGCCTTTTTCAAAACTTTATTGTAAAACCCAACGTTGATATCAACCGTCACATGATCTACTCGGGGATCAAGATCGTGAACCAACAGAGAAGTATATGAGTACTCTGAAAATGGGAAACTTCCGACGGAAGTAATTCTCTCCTCCGAAGATTCAAGTATTGATCCGGAACGGTCCTTAAGATCTCCAGACGGAAGAGCGGAGTTATAGAAGTCGGGGTTATTGGTAATGACCTTAATAGTCGCGCTTTGCCCATGGCGGATAGTCTGATCACCGGGGGTGCAGTATGTGGAGGTAGTAGGGGCCGGTTTCGGATTAGTACCCTCTTTTGTTGGAGTTGTATGCTCCCCGGACGACGGCAGAGGCGGATTCCAAAATGGCTGAATTAGTTGGATCAGCGGCGGAATGTTAAACACATTCAAAGTCTGGGTGTCTCCGGCTGGCGGAGGAGCCAAACTACGAAAATCTTGGTCAATACTGATAACTATTCCGTGACCGCCGGAGGGAGTGGTTGGCTCTTCCGGATCGTGTTTCACGGCAATGGTGCACTCAACTTCTTTCTCGACAAGTGGGCCCTGGCCTCCAGCTAAACCCTCCTTGCGCCCAATATGATAACTGACAAGATACTTGAAGACCTTAGATTCTATAGCGTTTGAGGGGTGTTTTGGAGTAAGAGTTTCGCTGACAACCAGCAGTGGATCATTCGCGGTGCCAATATTCTTATCGGTTTTAATGATGGCCTTTCCGCTATCATCATAAATCTTAACTGCGTAGCCGCCACGCGGAACGAAATCGTCGGTCTTGTTGGAATCGGAGAATTTGATGCCAAGACTAACAGTACTGCCATGTGGCACCGTGTCACCGGGTTGCTGACCAGCAGAACAATAAGGAGTTATAGTTGGCTCTTCGGGGGCCGGCTCTGCCTGCGCTCCTCCTCCCCCCTGACCTCCACCACCAGGGCCGCCTTGGCCGGTGAAGGTGATTCCTGAAATCTCAAAGTCCGGGAAAATCCATTTAAACACCGGCGGAATATTAAAAATATTCAAAGACGGCCTATACGGCTCACTGATAGGCCCCACATCTTCGCCCCCCGGAACTATTTTAGTTGTCTCGGTATCGTGATGATAAAAACGCTTGTCGTAACTGGGTACGTTTGGCTGGGATCCAGGTGGGGATATTTTAATAACATCAAAGTCGGGGTCTCCGGGAATATTCGGCACAGGAACGCGAGGGTCGAGGGGTTCATTCGGCGGAGGTGGTGGTACACGCCACGGCGAAAAAATCCATAGGTGGACTGGTGGCGGTACTTTATATGGCGGCGGATTTCCTTTTTCCTGTATATCCTCAACGCGCTTATTTAAAGTCGGCCCATAATCTTCCACTTCACCGGCGGAAAATTCCCCGCCTCCGTCGCTCCGGGTCAATTTTTCATCATAAGAAACTACCGCCCGGTACCAAACATTAGTTTCCTTGCCGGTAGGAACGGGAACAATATAGGACTGAATCGGGTCGGTTTGCTTGGCGAGATCAATCGGAAAATTCTGCAAAGCCCATTCCGCGGCGCACTCATCGCTCCCGGACCATTGACCGTCCCGATTCCAATCGGCAAATAAATTCAGGTATCCTATACCGGAAGTTTCACCCGGTTTTTTTAAATGCACCTCAAAAGTTACCGGACTGGACGCGCAAGATTTAAAATCGGCGCTGACGCCATCATCATTGTCAACATCCACCTGTTTGGAATTGTCTTCTTTGTCCCGCAGTTCTCCGAGCCAGACAACGTCCGTATCAATCGCCCTAGCGCCGTCCGAACCTAACAGCGACGGAAATTTTCCTATGATATCCGCGGCCAGTCCAGAAGAAGAAAATAGAAAATAGAAAATAGAAAATAGAACCGCGGTTCGGGAAATGATTCTTATTCTTTTTTTCATAATTCTAGATTCCATTTTCTAAATTCTAGCTTCTATTTTTTATTTACAACTACAGCCGATACTGCTTTTACCCAAAGTAGGCTTGCCGTTGCAGCTGTAATCTGGAGGAGCATAACTTGGCGGAGCAGAGCCGATAAATGGCGTGCCGTCGCCTACATAGAAATCTATAGTTGGAGTTCCGGATATGCAAGTAAATCCGCAAATTGCCGTGGCGGTAGTTTTATATGGACCGGGGGTTGAATCAACGTATGATGTGCAGGAAGTCGCGCCACCTCCGGCTCCACCGGAAGAACTGTCGTCAGGATAAGCAATAGTTCCATCCGGCGCGTCACCAAAATCCCAATCTCCCCCACCGCCAAAAATATCTCCAAAGAAGGAGAGGATGGCAGAATGCCCGGGTGGCACCGGAGATGGTGTAGGTGTAGGAGTTGGAGTCGGTGCTGGAGCGGGTGCCGGACTCGGAGTTGGCAAAGGAATCGGCGTAGGTGCTGGAGTAGGAACCGGGGTTGGTGACGGCGGAGGAGCAAAGAAAGAAATTATCGCGGAGTGACTTGGGGGAACTGGCGGAGGAGTTGGAGTAGGAACCAGTGTGGGCGAAGGAGCTGGCGTCGGAGAAGGAATCGGTGCCGGAGTAGGAGTCGGCGGAGGAACTGGGCTACCAGGTGGAACCGGTACTCCGCTGGGCGGAGTACCCACAGGAGGTACTGGTGACGGAGTTGGGGATGGTGGAATAAAGAACGACAAAATCGCCGAATGGCTAGGCGGTACTGGTGACGGCGCGGGAGTTGGAGGAACGGGACTTGGAGAAGGAGTCGGGACGGGAGTTGGCGCGGGTCCGCCAGTGGGTGAAGGAACTGGACTACCAGGTGGAACTGGTGTGGGGGTAGGAGTTGGGGAAGGAACTCCGCCGGGCGGGGTTGGCGGAACTGACCCAGGAGGAGGAATTGGGGAGCCCGATCCGGAGGGAGGACTCGCCGGAGGAACGGTAAGATCAGGTGGAGTAGGAACATCAATGGAACCGCCCGGGATAGGCAAAACCAAATCGAATGGATCGGCTGGCGGATCAGGAATCGGATCAAAAGTAATTGGCGGCAAATCCACGCTAAACCCCGGACCTCCCGGACCCGAAACCGGATCCGAAGGATCCCCCGCTCCGCCGTATGGAATAAAAGTCACGGTCGGATAAAGAGTCGGTGTGAATCCCAAGCCGCCGGTGTTTACGAGCGCGCTGAAGTTGGAAGGTAAAAGAAAAGTTAAATCTTTCGGCAACGGCCCGAACATCGGCCGCAAAACTATAGAGGGGAAAAGGTAGTCCGGCGCGGCTTCATTACTAAATTTCAAAGTTAAGTTAATTACCGGAGTGTAACCACACGGCAAAAACCAGCTGAATTTCCAATCATGGCAGGGATACCAATAGGGCGCTTTAGAACCAAAATCGTTAGCTCCGTAATCTAAATATGATTGTTGCGCAAAAACTCCGGACGGAAATAACCCGGAGACAATAACTACTACAAAACTAAGGGCTGCTATCCTCTTTAAAATCATGGGTGAGACATTCGTAAAAATCCTTATCTCCGCACCCTTTGATTATACCAGAGAGCTCAACCGGGTTTTGATAAAAATAATAAGGCGTGACGGCTAACCTGGAATACTCAACATCCGTAAAGCGGCCATAGCTGTCCAGGCGCCCTTTGGAATAAGGGTAAACAGCTTCTAATTTGGCTAAAAATCCGGCCGGAACAAAATTGTCCGCCAACTGATCAAATGGGCCGTCGTAATAATTGTTTTTCCGCACATTATCGGAGCTAATCGCGAACAAAATCTTCCGATTGCCGTCTTGGTAGAAGGCAAATCCGCTTTTTTCACCTATGAAAATGTTGTCCGCGGATGGGGCTAGGGCCTCCGGTAACATTAAGCGATCTTCATCCAGGACAAACATAAAGTGCGCCGTCTTGGGGTTATAGACCAGCAAAAATTGATGACCGGATTCGTCAAAGGTTCGTTCCACGAATACTTCACCTTTCCGAATAACAGACTTCGGCGCGGTTTGAGAAAGATTGTTTAACTCCCAAAGCGTAGACCTCCCGCCAAAGTTAATCAGGAAGCCCAACGATGAAAGTTTCTGAATAGTGAGACCGGAAAGATTGTCATAGCGCTTATAGCGGGAAAATATCTGGGGGCTCTTGCCCGGATCCTCTTCTCCTCCGGAGGAGGATCCGCCTCCGGCGGAAAAAATCCAGTAAGCAAAATCCAGATGCTGGCCAATTTCGGCGGACGGCGGCAAATGCAGATTCCCCCAAACTTCCCGCCCGCGATTTTTAAATACAAAATAATAATAGTTTTCGCTCGGATAAACTTTTATCTGATCCCGCAAAGAAGAGAAGACAAATTGAAAAACTTCATCAATGTTATTAAGATTGATTTCCACTTCGCCGATTTCCGGATAACTGCCCTCAATTAAATCCTGGTGAAAAGCAATTTTTGGACGCTGATCTTTTGGATAAAAAACCAGCAAACCAATTAAGGCCAGCGAAATTACCGCGCCAACCAGCAAACTCCAGGGAAATTTCTTTTTGCGAGACATACCTCAAGTATAAAATTTCTAATTTCTAATTACTAATTTCTAAACTATAATAAAGTAATGGGAAAACCTATGGTTCTTGCGATTCTAGACGGTTTTGGAATTTCCGAAGAAGAACGGGGCAACGCCGTCCGGCTCGCCAACAAGCCGAATTTTAAAAAGATCAGCGAAAACTTTCTGGGAACTGCCCTCCACGCCTCCGGGATTGAGGTAGGAGTGCCGTGGGGAGAGGTGGGCAGTTCGGAAGTCGGGCACACCAACATCGGAGCCGGATTGGTAATCTACCAAAACTACCCCCGGATCAGCTTAGCCATTCAAGATGAAAGTTTTTTTAAAATTCCGGTCTGGGATGAGGTAGTTCAAAAACCGTCTGTTCATCTTTTTGGACTGCTCACCAACTCCGGAATCCACGCCCACGTTGACCACGCAATTGGGCTGTTGCGGATGTTGTCGCAAAGGAAATACAAAGGCGAGGTTTTCGTGCACGCTTTTACTGACGGCGAAGACGCCCCTCCGAAATCAGCCGCTATTTTTCTGGAGATGGTGGAGAAAGAAATGGCGACTCTCAAGATCGGAAAAATTGCCAGTATCACCGGACGATACTGGGCGATGGACCGCAACAAAAATTGGGACCGCACAGATAGGACGATTGCTTGCATGATGGAAGGGACTGGGGTCACCGCCGAAAGCGCCGGAGAAGCTTTGGCCCGCGCTTATCAAAATAATATTTCCGATGAATTGATTGAACCGACCGTGATTGTGGGAAAAAATGGCCAACCAATCGGCTTGCTGAAAAAATCCTCCGCGGCAATATTTTTTAATTTCCGACCCGATCGCGCGCGCCAAATCACGGAAAAAATGTCTAAAATTGACGGCCTGCTTTTGGTCACGCTGACTCAATATGAAGAAAAACTTCCGGTGAAAGTGGCCTTTCCGCCGCAATATATTACTCATCCGCTAGCCAGAGTCGTGTCCGATGCCGGGAAATCTCAATTCCACATCGCCGAGAGCGAAAAATACGCCCACGCTACCTATTTCTTTAATGGCGGAATAGAGGAGCCCTTCCCCGGAGAAGACCGGAACACCGTCCCCTCTCCCGCGGTCTCCGAATATGACCAGCGGCCGGAAATGTCCGCTTATGAAATTACGGATCGGATTCTCGCGGCTCTGGAAAAGCAAAAATATGATCTGATTGTAGTCAATTTCGCCAATGGCGATATGGTGGGCCATACCGGAAATTTAAAAGCCGCCACTAAAGCGGTAGAGGTGCTGGACGAATGCATCGGGAAAATTGCTTCCAAAGTTTTAGCGCTGGATGGAAATATGATTATCACCGCCGATCACGGTAACTGCGAAGAAATGATAGATTTGAGCACCGGGGTGGCCGATACCGAACACTCCACCAACCCGGTTCCACTTTTCATTGTCGGCAACGCCTACTCGGCGAAAGAAAAGCCATTCCATCACGGCGAACCGGCCGGAATTCTGGCTGATGTGGCGCCGACTATTTTAGAAATTATGCAGATCCCGCAACCAAAAGAGATGACCGGAAAGAGTCTGTTGAAAAACATCGGCCGTCTCTCTATTTAGCAACATCCAGCTTGATATCAAAATTCAGTAAGTTAGCTTTGGAAAAATGTGACGGCTGGGAAGTAAACGGAGTAAAATTATTTTTGACCGCGGTTACATAATATTCGCCGGGATTTACCAAAAAATTGAACCGGCCGGAGTCATCAGTGACGTGGGTGCCGATCAGCCAGTTTTGCTTCACATCATAAAGTCGCACCACCGCCAGAGGAATCGGACCGTCCGTGGAGCGTTCCAAAACGCGCCCGAAAGAACGAACGGCAACGCTTTTTACTACTGTCATCAAAAGGATTAAAAAGGCGTAAAGAGCGAGGATGGTGTAGTTCAATAAATTTGGATTCAGCAAGACGGACAAAATACTGGCGACGGTTCCAATGGTAATCGTGAATGGACTAAGCCGATCCAAAAACAAATTCAACCAATGCCAGATCCTGGCCGTGCGTAAAGCGTAATCGGCCAAACCGACATGTAGGGCCTCCAGAGGAATTTCCAGATTAGGAGAATACTTGATATCCGCCACTTGGAATACCGAAGTTTCTTTTTCTCCAAAGCCGCCCCGGTTAACCTGAATGAGATAAGAACCGGGAGTTACCAAAAATCCGAAACGCCCATCTTTGTCGGTAACCTGTGTTTCCTTAACTTTCCGGAAATCATTGTCTAAAATCTTGACTACCGCGCCCTCAATAGGCCGGCCGGTTAAATTGTTTACCACTCGCCCCCAAGGTTTACGCCTGCGCAACCGCAAGAATCCGAAACTCAAGTAACTCAAGATTTTGGAGATACTGGAAGCGAATGAAGCGCTGGTAGCGTAAGCCGAAGACAAAGCCGAAACCACTCCCACCACCCCTAAACCTGCCGCCACCGGCAGACTGATAGTCTCGGTGATCCGCAAAACTTCCTGATTAGCGGTAATTTGTTTCACTAAATCGTCTACGAATGTCCCCTCTCGGGCCGCTTCGGGAATACTTTCCAACTGTTTTGGCAAAGAACCGAAACTTGACGCCGGCGCCTGGAAAACCAAAACCACTGGTTTCAAATTGGAACTGAAGGGCTGAGCCACTTCCTGCCAAAAACCCGAAGTCCGACCGTTGATTGTATAAACTCCCGGGGGCGCCGTGAGAGTAATGTTCACCGGTTTAGTTTCCCCCGGAGCAAAAAATCCCAAATTAACGGTAATTTGCCGGTTCACCGAGTCCCAGATGGCGGAATCGCCAAGATCGCCCGGCACAAACCCCGCCGGTATATCAAAAATTACTTTCACGTTAGACATCGGCCCGTCCGGATTGACGATGGATAATGAAAGAATTTGGGAGCTAAGGCCTTGCGCCAAGGCCACTCCAGAAAATAGAAAATAGAAAATAGAAAATAGAATAACCGGCAATGCAATAAAGCCCAATGTTTGATCTTTTAAAATTTGTTTTCCCATATTCTAGATACTATTTTCTACTTACTAGCTTCTATTTATTCTATCATTTCACTTTTTCCCCGGACGACCATGAAAATTTTTGTGTACATCCTTGAGGTGCTTGTTGGTGATATGAGTATAAATCTGCGTGGTGGCGATGTTCGCGTGACCCAAAAACTCCTGCACGGAGCGGATATCCGCGCCATTCATTAAGAGGTCGGTGGCGAACAGATGACGGAGGCCGTGAGGCGTCAGACGCTTGGTGATGCCGGCTTTGCGCGCGTAGAAACTAACCAACCGCTGAACAGACCTGGGAGTAATCGGCCCGATCACTCTCCCCTTCTTATCCAAGCTGACAAATAATTTGTTCTCCGTATCCGAGCGCTTATCCAAATAACTTTTCAGCGCTTCTTTCGCCGAATCGGAAACGAAAACCAACCGCAACTTTTCTCCCTTGCCCCGCACGGTCAATTCTCCCCGGTCAAAATTCAGATAACGATCCAGACTACAAAGCTCGGCCAAACGCAGACCCGTGGAAAATAATAATTCCAAAATTGCTTTGTCGCGCGCAACCCTCAAGCCATCACCTTCAGGCGCCACCAACAATCTCTCTAAGTCGTCTAGCTCAACTAAATCAATTTGTCGTTGTGGAATTTTTGGCAGTTCAATTTTATCGGGCGCCACCACGTCGTAATCTTTTTTAATCAGGTATTTCAAAAAATTCCGGATGGCGATTACGTAATAAGTTTGAGTAACTTTTTTTAAACCCTCTTTGCGGGCTAAAGCCAAACGAAAATCTTTTATATTCTCCAACGTCAGATCATTGATTGATCGCACCTTTTGGGAATCGAAAAACGCCCTAAGATAACGCTCGTAATTCTCCCGGGTTTTCGGGGAGCGGTTCTTCTCAATCTCCAGATAATCCAGATATTCCTTTAAAAGCTGGTCTGCAGAGGTCATATAATCATTATAACCTGTCGCACATTAATTTGACGGAATAATGGCAAAGTTTTGAGATTTTGGCTTTCTAAGCTATACTACCCAAAACAACATGACTAAGCGCCCGCCTATCGTAGTAATAATGGGAAGCGTAGACCACGGCAAGACCACCTTGCTGGACTACATCCGCAAAGCTAATGTCGCCGCCAAAGAGGCCGGTGGTATTACCCAATCCGTCGGCGCCTATGAAATCGTTCACCCTTCGACTAGCTCAGGGCAGGCCGGCCAGAAGATTACTTTCATTGATACTCCCGGCCACGAGGCGTTTTCCAAAATGAAAACTCGCGGTGCCAATATCGCCGACATCGCGATCTTGGTGGTAGCCACCGACGATAGCGTCCAGCCGCAAACTAAGGAGGCCATTAAGATCATTCAGGAATCCAAGACTCCGATGATCGTCGCCATCAACAAAATTGATAAAGTAGCCGAGACCGAAAAAGTAAAAAATGATCTGATGCAGGCCGGCGTGATGCTGGAGGGCTATGGCGGCAATATCACCAACCAAGCCATCTCCGCGAAAACCGGCGAGGGAGTCAATGAATTGCTGGATCTGATTTTACTGACCGCCGATATGGAAACTCTGGAATACGATCCGGCAGCGCCGGCCGGTGGCTTCGTCTTAGAATCCAAGCTGGACCGCCGCCGGGGTATTGTGACCACGGTGATTCTGAAAAACGGCACCTTGAATCAGGGCGATGAAATCAATGTCGGAACGCATCTGGGTAAGGTAAAAATCCTGGAAAATTTCCTGGGAGAAAATGTTAAATCCCTAACGCCATCAGCTCCGGCGATTATCATGGGATTTGAGACTCTGCCGAGTGTCGGCGCGGAATTTTATGTCGGGAAATCTACGGCCAGCCAAGAAAAAGTCCGGTTGGAAAATAAACCGGCAATTTTGACTCAGGAAAAAGAAGGAACGGTGCGCTTGGTTTTGAAAGCGGACGTATCCGGATCGCTGGAAGCGCTCTCGGAAATCATCAAACATTTACCGATCAAACCCAAGCAAAAATTGGAAATAGTAAGCGAAGGTGTGGGTGATATCACCGACGGCGACATCAAACACGCTATGTCTACCAGAGCGATCGTGATTGGCTTCCGCACACGGATGATCCCGGCGGCCGCTACCCTGGCCAGAGCGCATGGTATCAAGGTAGTGGAGTCGGAAATCATTTACGACCTGATTAAAACTATCCAAGAAACGCTGGCGGCGTTGGATAAAAAGGCCCCGAAAGGGAAATTGGAAATCTTGGCCGTCTTCAGCAAAAAAGGAACCAAGCAGGTTATCGGTGGAAAAGTAACCGAGGGACAGATTTTGAACAATGCTATTCTGGAAGCAGAGCGGGGCGGCGTAGTGGTTGGAAGCGGGAAAATCGTGAATCTCCAACAGGCCAAGCGCGACGTAAAAACCGTGGAGGCGGGGTTGGAATGCGGTTTGATATTTGATTGCGACAAAGAAATTAAAGTTGGCGACGTCTTGATGGGTTACTAAAAACATGAACCACAGACCGGAAAGAGTTAGTGGCCTGATCATGGCCGAATTAGGAAAGTTAATCCTAAAGGAAATTGAAACGCCTGGGGCGCTCGCCACGATCACGGAAGTGGACGTAGACGGCGACCTTATGCGCGCGATCGTCAAAGTCAGCGTCTATCCAACCGAAAGATCGGAGGAAGTGAAAAAGATGCTGGACAAAGTCCGATCCGAACTCCAATGGAAACTTCTGAAAAAAATGAATATCCGCCCGATGCCTCGAATTGAGTTCCAAATTGATTACGGGCAGGACTACGCGGCTAAGATTGAAAAGAGATTGTTGGAATCAGGAGATAACTAAAAACTCCTGACTCGCCACTATGCTATAGCATAGTGGCGAGTCTTGCTGGCATGAAACACGGCTCGGCCTGAACCCACGTGAGTTTTCGCAATTTCCTTATTTTTAGTCGATGTTGGCGGAGGATTTTATTTAGGACTCTTCTTCATCAGAATCAAGACCTGCATCTTCTGCTTCTTGTTCTTTTACTTCTTCTTCTCGTTCCGCCTTTTCCCGCTCTTCCCTCTGCGTCTTTTCAGCTACTAATTGTTCCGGGGTCTCGATACTCACTACAAACTTTTGGGGCTCCTGGAAATACTCCTCAAAAGCATGGCTTGATTTATCTTTTGAGATCTTTCGAAATTCCCCCGCTGACGTTGTCCACGTAATTTCCCCACTAAAACGGTTCGTAATCCTGATAATTTGAGAGTCCCCCACTGCTTCGATTTTTTTTAAATTTTCCTCCCAGACCATTCGCCTCTCTTCAACTAGTTTATCTTGTAATCTGCCTCCCGTTGCCAATTTTTCTTCTGGTGTCATCATTCCCTCGGCCTTTTGTACTTCCTCCGGTGATGGCACGTATCCTCCCTCTGGTGACTTTGGCATATTAAAAATTAAATTTATTTTTTATATTTCCGACCATACTATTATCGCCCCCCCCCCGCAACAAAAATCAATAGGGCGAAATCTTTTTTTTATCAACAGCGAGAATTGAAAAAAAGCTAATGGAAAGCGAACCAAAAGAAAGCTCCGAATAAATCGGAGCTTTCTTTTTACTTGCACTGAACCTGTCGAAGCGTGCCCGGGGTGGGACTTTTGCTTCACTTTTAGGCTGCCGCCTAAAGCTCGCCGAACCACTTTCGCAGCACCCAGAGCTAAGCTCAGCTTTGCCGGCCCCCGTCTCGGACACCTTAGGGTTTCCGACGTTCGCTAAGTCCAACGCGTTGGACTTAGCGAACTGCCTTCCAACACGAGGTGCGGCTAGTTCGATTCCATGAAGACAAAAATTTTAAAACCGGCATAAAACCGGTTTTTTTATTTTTTTATCACAGAATGATGGCCTCTAACTCCTTCACATTATTAGAAATATAATCTGGATCGCTTGCCCTTAGTTTCTTCTCACTAGTGAAACCCCATGTGACCGCCACACTTTTAATCCCTGTTTTCTTGGCCACATCTATCTCATGATTACTATCTCCAACAAAAAATGTATCTCCTAGATTTAAATTGTTTTTCCTGATTATTTTCTGAACGGGTTCCAATTTATCATTTGAATCTGTGATAATTTCATTAAAAACATTTTCCAGTCCATACTCTTTTACTTCAGGAAGTAATGTCTCGGAAAAATCGGAACTTATGACGGCAAGAAAATAATCCTTTTTCTTGCATTTGTGTATGAGTTCTACCACTTCAAAAAATGCAGTCGCACTTGGACAGTCTTTGTCTAATTGCAATGCCTGAAATAATTTTGATCGCTCAGCTTCGTTATAACCTTCAGGTAAATATTTTTGATAAAAAAGGGCTGGCGGCTGTTTCCAATTTTCTCTGAATTCTTCCGTGGATATCTCCCCTACTCCATATTTTTTAAATATCCGATTAACAATCCACATTTGGTTCGTCACTGTGTCTCTCACTACGCCAGACCAATCAAAAATAATATTCTTCATAATAAAAAGGTGGAGTTATAAATTATTCTCCGACAAAATAATAGTTTTTCCAACCGTCTACAGTTTCATTAAAACCCTGGTATTTATTATAGCACCCAAAAAATAAAAACAGGCCGTTTGGCCTGTTTTTATTTTGACTTGCACTGAGCCTGTCGAAGTGTGCTCGGGGAGAGACTCGAACTCTCACGCCCTTGCGGGCAACGGCTCTTAAGGCCGCCGTGTCTGCCGTTCCACCACCCGAGCATTTTTATTTTTTGAACTTCTTCATTCCTCTTCCTCGATGATGAGGAGTTAAACTATGACAATTCGGGCACAGCACCCTCAAGTTCACCAACCTATTATCCCTCCGATCGCCATTAATATGATCTAGCTCAAGAGGGAGATAGCCATCACTCGTCCTTTTAGCCCAACCACATTGCTCGCAATATTCTGGCTTCAATTTAGCAACAAAGAGCCTTTTCTTCAACTGAAAACTATGGAAATAAACGTCTTTAGCCAAAATCTTCTCTAATGGCACCCTAGGTTTACCAATGCCGGTTAGCCCCTTATTCCAGGCATAACCCTTAAAATGCTGGATACTTATTTCATTTTCTTTTATATATTTCTGCAGTTGATCATAATTACCGCCAGCAGGCCGCAAATTTAATTTGCGTAAAACTTGCCCGAAACTTGTAGATTTGCTTACCGATTCTTTTAATTGATCTACTGACCAACTTCTTTTGCGTCCTCCCATTTCCGTATTTTATCACAAAACGGCAATGGCAATCAATGCATATAAACGAGCGTCTACCTATTGAGGCGCCAGTCGGAATCGAACCGACGTATATCTCTTTTGCAGAGAGATGCCTTACCACTTGGCTATGGCGCCACTGCGACCATTATTGCCTCAAATCGGACTTTTTTCAATCCCGCTCTTTATGCAAAACTGCCAACGCTAGCGAGGCGGTGAGAATAGAAACGTCTCGAAAAGTGATCAAAAAAACGCTGAAATCGGAAAAAATAATCCCCGCCATCGTAGCCGCCGAAAGTAGCGCCGGATAAAAAATCCGCCAACCGGAGAGCAGCCACAAACCCAAAACTATTTCATAGATCCCGAACATCGCCAGCAAAGTGGCGCCGGGAATAATGTTGGTCATAAACGGCGGAAGAAATCCGACCCAAGCGTCGGGAATAATAAATCCGCTAATCGCGGCATATAAAAACGTGAACGCGATCCCGACCCGTAACAGCAACGAAGCTAATTTAATATTGGGCATAAAATTATTGTAACAAAAAAGCCCCGGCAAAACTGGGGCTTGAAAGGTTGATTATTTTTTCACGATCAGGAAGAAGTCGGATTTGGACCACTCGTTGCCTGAATAAAAGTGAACTGGCCGCAACCAACCGCCCTCAAGAAAAGCAGGAACCGCTAATGGGGCGCAATCTCCTGAACTGAAGCTGGCGCGACCAATAGAACCAAGTGCGTAGAGATTGCCCGGTTTGTTTATGTCTGGGAACTCCCTGACATAAACCAGGAGCTCCCTCAAAGTAGCCGGACGCCAACCCTCGTTTTCCATCCAGCCAAGCACCTCCTGAGTGGTCATGCCCGGCTCGTCAAAGTGCAATACGGCGAAATTATGAACTTGCTTATCGCATTCGACATTATCTAAGAAACTGCCGTTCTCCAGTTCTGTCCTGAAAAAAACTTTCTCAATCTTCGTCTCTACTTCGTCAATCGCCTCAGAAATCGGCTTAGCGTAGTCAACGCTGAAATTACTATTTACCTTACCGATGCGCCAACTAATATGGGACGCATAGATCTTGTCAGGGTTAAACTCTCCCGGTTTGGGATCGCTATCGAGTAACTCCCACCCGGCCCCAACACCGATCACGGCCAGCATGATGGTTACGACCAGCATACCGATCCCCAAATTCAGACCGCCCGATTTTGCCGCGACGTTACCAGATTTCAGTGCCTCGGCCTCGGCGCTAACTTTAGCGATGTAATCCTCTTCTCCCCAATAAGCGATCGGAAAACGCTTAACGCAGCTATCGTGGAGTTTTCCGTACACAACAAAGGCCTCGCCATTGGGAGCCCAAAGAACATTGATCATTGGGAAAATCTTGAGTTTAGAAACGAGCTCCAGCTCCTCGGCCACTTCTTTGGGAAGGGCGATACCGCACTCACCTAGAGAATTCCAGTTCGGAAAACGACGGAGGATCAACTTCCTAATCTGACTTCCTCCAGACCAATCCACCGGCGAATAGAACTCTCCCGCAACCCAAGGATCACGCAACCCTCGGTACTTGCAGGATGTCTCCACAGCAATCCGCTGACGAACCGACTCGGCATATACAATCTCCGCGATTCTTTCAGTATCAATCGCCTTCTCACGGCACAATTTCACGATTCTTCCCACGGTATTCTCCTTGAAACGAGTTATAAATTAACCGCCGGTAGTTTAACTAATTATTTGAAGTTTGTCAAACCCAAGGCTGGAATTCTGTCACTGCGATCCGCCAGCCGGCGGAGAAGCAGTCTTACATTAATACTATTTATAAATAGCTTTTTTGTTAGATTGTCTCGCTACGCGAGATCTGGCGTAGCCATGACCGCGCTACCCTCGCAATGACGGCCGTGAAACTAAAAGCCGCTCGTTGAGAGCGGTTTTTAGTTCAATACGACGACTTCGGCAGTATTGATACCGAACTTGCGGGCAGAAGCCCGATCCGGCATCCAAATGTCCATACGATCCTGGAAGCGACGGTTCATACGGTCTTCAACTACGAAAACCTTTTCACCGAACAATTCCGGAATCTTAACTCGGGTATACATAGGCAACGCGTTTGTCGCCACGATACCGTCCCGAACATGCGTACCGGCCGCCGTAATAAACGGGGTGTCGTCAGTCTGGTCGGGAGTGGAAGAATAAGCGGTGATATGCAATTGCATACGCTTAATTCCCTCTTCCATCGGCGATTTGGCCACCAAGGTCGTAACCTCAGTGTTTCCCTCAATTACTGCCTGATTTAAGGCATTGGCCGGTAAGACCGGCGCGATAGAGGAAATGTTGGCCAATAAAGCCAAAGATAGAGCTCCGTTAACCATTTTAGGGTAGAAATTGGTCATATGGGTGTATAAAAAATATCCCGTAAGGGATAGTTCCATACCGGGCTATTCTAGCATATAACTATATAGTTTGTCAAGTGGTGTCTATCTTGACAAGATAGGCCTAAATATGCTAAAATTACGCCAGTTCACGTGGAATCAACCCTGTTCAATCAACCCAAATAAGGAGACGGGAAATGAGCCCAGAAATGAAGAAGCTTTCCGAGAGTCCCCTGCTTACCAGTAAGGATAAGGAGTTGATTCTCCAGCAGTGCGATAATCAGGGCGCGACGTCGCCGGAGCAGATCGTCGGTTTCGCGCTCGCTTACGCGGACGCGAAGCAGACGATGGAATCCGGAATGATCAGGTTCGGTTCGGACGCTCTCCCCTTCGCGCCGATGATCCTTGAACTCAAAATCAAGGAGTGGGCGAAGCTGATCGAGCCGCGAAACGAGGACGGGTTCCGGAAAATCCCCGTGGTTTTCCGGAATGGGAACTCGGGCGTGTTTCCGCAACTGGTCGTGGACGTAATGGAGCGGTTCTACCACTACTACATCGCCATCGGCAAAGAAGATCCGGAAGAGCTGTATCGCTGGTTTGAGGTGATCCATCCCTTTGAAGACGGGAACGGACGTCTCGGACACATCCTCTGGGCGATGGCCACTAAGGCCAAGACCGGAGAATGGCCGGAGACGCTCCCACCTGAGCCGGACTGGATGAAATAACAAAGCCCCTGCGCGTAACGCGCAGGGGCTTTTTTTAACTCATTGTTTTCATGAAAGCGCGAACTCGCTCGTCAAACATAATGTCTTCCGGTTTGAGTTCGTTCGCCAGCACCAAACCCGGAAGAGAAGTGGATCGACTCAAGGCCACGTAGGCCTGCCCGTGGGCGAAAGTGCCGCCGGTAAAATCGATCGCCACGTTTTCAAAAGTCTGGCCCTGGCTCTTGTGAATCGTAATCGCCCAGGCGGGACGGATCGGGTATTGAGTGAAAGAACCGGTGATTTCCCGCTTCATCACTTTCAGCGCGGGATCATACGACTGCCGAACCGTCTCCCACTTATGCTGATTCACGCCGACCACGCCCTGACGAGCCAGTTCAACATTCACTTGCCCCGGACCGAAACCGACAATGGTTCCGATGTCGCCGTTAACCCAGCGCTTCTCGCGGTCGTTGTTCAGCAACATCACCCGCGCTCCGATTTTCAAAATCATATCCGCTTCGGCGGGTAACCGCTCTCTGGGGAAACGCCCGAAAAGCACGGCGCGGAGATTTTCCTCTTTGCCGGCAAGCTCAGCCATCTTCGTGGTATTAATTTCATCCACGATTTTGTTCCTAGTCGCGAGATAGATGTGGCTGGGGTATTTAGCCCGCTCAAAGATGGAATCATGCCGGTTATTCAACACCCGCAGATCTTTCTCTTTGGCCTCTCCGGTGCGGATCAAGTTCAGCACTTTCACCAGCTTCGGATCTTTCTGCCGGAAAACTTTCTGAAGCTCCACGCCCGCCATCTGCAAATCAGCATAGCAGTGGGCGTCAAAAAAATATGGACCGGGATACTGGTTGGAGAAAAATTCCTGCTCCTCTTCGGTAACTACCGGAGGAAGTTGGCAGATGTCCCCCACCATGATCAGCTGGATGCCACCCATCGGCGCGCCTTCAACTTTCCCATTCAACTGCAAAAACTTATTCATGCAGTCCAACAGGTCAGCGCGGACCATGGAAACTTCGTCCAGCAAAATCGCGTCAATGTATTTGAAGGTCATCGCCCAGGGGGCGTAAACCCGCTCAATGTCTTTCACCTGCATACGCGGCATAATCCGCATCGCCGAATGGACAGTCTGCCCACCAACATTGATCGCCGCGATGCCGGTAGAACCCAGCACCAGAACTTTCTTCTTGGTGGTCGCCAGAAAATACTTGCTAAGAGTAGACTTCCCCGTCCCGGCCTTGCCGGTCAAAAAAACGTTTCTTCCTTTTTCCATCAGCTCAAGAGCGTTCTTCCGTTCCTTGTCCAGAACGAGATTTTTCACAGCGACCCTCCTATTGGTTGTTTTGTAAAGGTACGGCGAGATTATACACGAAAAATCATGGAAAGTCCAGAGTGCCCGGGGCGAGAGTCGAACTCGCATGCCTTTCGGCGCACGATTTTGAGTCGTGAGCGTCTGCCATTCCGCCACCCGGGCTTCTACTATATAATGAACTTAAAGAAGTTATCATGGAAAATCCCCCGATTCAAGGACCAGTCTTTTTAATTGAAGTAGATAAGATCTCCCCTAACCCGCAACAACCGCGACGAAATTTTGATCCCGAGCTATTAAGAGACCTGGCTAATTCAATCCGGGAGTTCGGCATTCTTCAGCCGATCGTGGTAACGAAAGTTGAAAAAGAAGGTGAGCTTGGCACGGAAGTCTCGTATCAATTAATCGCGGGCGAACGAAGATGGCAAGCATCAAAGCTATTGGGTCTGGAAAGAATCCCGGCCATCATCCGCCAAGTCAACTTGGAAAGAGAACGGCTGGAATTAGCGGTCTTGGAAAACGTGCAACGCGCCGACTTGGACCCGATTGAGGCCGCCCGCGCCTACTCCCGCCTGCAGGATGAATTTGCTATGACTCAAAGAGAAATAGCCGCCCGCTTAGGGAAAAGCCGAGAGGTGGTGGCCAACACTATGCGCCTGCTCGGATTGCCCACTGTCGTTCAAGAAGCAATTTCCAGAAATCAAATCAGCGAGAGTCAGGGCAGATTATTACTGACCGTGAATGATCCCGGACAACAGCAAATGCTGATGGAGGATTTATTACGGAGCAATATGAGTGTCCGCGAATTAAAATCCCGCATCCAACGAATGACCCGAAAAGAAATTCCGGCGATGGACGGCATCGTAGCGCCGTCAGCTGATCCGGAAACTGAAAGTCTGCAACGCGAACTGGAGGCGGTGCTGGGCGCGCCGGTGAAAGTGGACCGATCCGGAGAAAGCGGCAAACTGATTATCACCTTTTACTCTCCCGAAGAATTACAGGGAATTATTTCCAAGCTGACTTCCTTTAAACAAGACGCGCCTCCACCGAGCGAACCTCCTTCAGTTTTTTAATTTTCTCAATAAGTTTTTCCGCTTTTTCTTTCGTTAGCACTTCACAGCTGATCCGAACCATCGGCAATTTAGCGTTCACGGACTGAATCCGCACGTGCGATCGGCTTACAATATCGGAAATTTCTCCAAGCAGGCCCTCCCGGTCTTTCACCACTAGTTTTAATTCCGTTGACTGCGGCTCTTTTTTGTCCAGAGTGGAAATCCGGTGACGCAAAGACGATTTGATGTGATTACGCGCTGACCCGGTATGAACAAACTCCAGCCAGGATTCGGATGCTCCTTTATTTTTCTGAATGATGATTTCCACAATATCTCCGGGTTTCAACTTGTGGTTGAGTGTGGCAATTTTCCCGTTGACCTTGGCGCCGGCGCAATGATTACCCACCTCGGTGTGAATCTGATAAGCAAAATCCACCGGGGTCGCGCCCAGCGGCAGATCAATCACTTCTCCTTTCGGAGTCAAGGTGAGAATCCGGTCCTGGAAGAAATCAATTTTGAAAGCTTTCATAAACTCCTCCGGATTGGTGAATTCCTGCTGCCAGCCCCGTAACTGCTTAATCCAAGAGAGTTCTTTTTTATCGGCCATAGAAACGGCTTTCTCTATATAGGCCTTGGTATTTTTGGCTTGGTGATAAGCAAAATGAGCCGCGATACCCAATTCGGCCTCGTTGTGCATTTGTTCCGTCTTAATTTGAATTTCGGTGATTCTATTCTCCGGACCGAAAACCGTGGTGTGCAAACTGCGATATCCGTTGGATTTCGGCAAAGCAATGTAATCCTTAAAACGATGCGGCACCGGCGGCCAAGTTTTGTGAATAATACCCAACGCGGAATAACAATCTTCCACCTTAGGAACAATAATCCGCATGGCCACCAAATCATAAATACTCTCCACATTCATGTCATAACGAAGCAGTTTCTTATACAAGCTGGTATAACTCTTCGCCCGAGAATCCACCCGCGAAAATTCTACTTCATGTTTTTGCAATTCTGATTCAATAGCCGGCCTCATTCTTTGAGAAAACTTTTCCCGCTCTTCAAATCGCTCCTTAACATTCTCAATCAGCCACTTGTACTCCTGTGGATAAAGGTATGGGAAAGCCAAATCCTCCAGTTCACCACTCAAGCGCTGCATTCCTAACCGGTAAGCCAATGGCGCGTAAATTTCCATCGTCTCCAATGCGATTCTCTTTTGTTTCTGCGGATGAACGGCGTACAAAGTCTTCATATTATGCAGTCGATCGGCCAGCTTAACCAAAATTACGCGAATATCCTGACTTAAATACAGAATAAACTTGCGGAGATTTTCCACCTTCGCTTCAATCCCCCGGTAACGAACCATTCCGATTTTAGTAACTCCGTCCACCAAAAAAGCCACCTCTTCGCCAAACTTCTCCCGGATTTCATCCAGATTATGGTCGGTATCCTCAACGACATCATGAAGCAAGGCGGCGGCAACCGTCGCTTCATCCAAACCCCACTCCGCGATCGCTTCCGCGGCCGCTAAACAATGGGAGACGTAAGGTTCCCCATTCTTCCTTTTTTGACCGGCATGCGCCGATTTAGTGAACTCGTAAGCGCGATAAACCAGGCCCTTGCGATCTTTTTGTATGAAATCTTTTACATTCATTATCCGATTAAATTATGCAATAAAACAAAATTTCTATATACAGTCAGTTGATTTCTCAAAACGGAGGCCAGACTACTTTCGGGGGGTTGTCGGAGCTCGGCTAGCTCGGATTTCTTAATAGCCGAGTGAGACAGAGGGAGTCGGCTCGCAGGAAGCTGACTACCCGTCCCCCGAAAGTAGTCTGGCTGAAGTCGTTGACTGTCATCTACTTTTAGAGTATTCTATTAGCCAGCTCTTTTTCAATATTTACTTAGGGAGACAAACGTGATGTCCAAGATTGAGATCGGCTGGACGGATAAACCGACAATGAACCCGAGAACTCGGGAGATTGTGGGGCTCTGGAATGAAGAATTTTTCCAAGACCACTGCGCGAGGCATGTGAAAATCCACATCTTACGACTGACTGATTTAGCGGACGGGCTGGCGAATCAAGATCTGCGGATACCGGATTGGAATATGCCTGCCGTGCTACCGATGGACAACGAAGCGTTTGGTTCCTACCTACCGTATATCGCCGCCGTTAATTTTTCTTTCACCGACCCCAAAAAGCCGCACGCGCGCTTCCGGGTTGAGGATGAAACCGGTGTCTACGGCGGATCGCAAGCGATGTGCCGATGCTTTTACCGGCGTTTCAAAAACCGCCGGATAAAAGCCGACTCCATCGCAAACATGATGACAACAGAACACAGCGCGCGAAGCTTCTTCCAGGGCGACACACTGATCCCTCTTCTGCATTATCGGATTCGTTACCTGCAGGAAGTGGCGAGAAACATGAAGGCGAAATTTGATGACAACTGGAAAAACTTGTTTGAGGCAGGACGCTGGCGGGCCTTTGGAGATAGCGACCATCTCGGCATCGTGGATCTCCTGGAGATGGAGTTCCCGAAAAGCTTTGGGATGGACCGCTTCTTCCACTCCGACGAACTGCGCGCTAACTATCCGCTCCGATTCGCCAAACGAGCTCAACTGTGGCTGATGATCTACCAGGGACGCGCCTTGGCCAATCCCGGCAAACTGCGTCCACTTGAGGATGGCGAGTTACTCGGACCGATTGCTGATTCAGCGATACCGAACGCGCTGCGAGCCTGCGAAGTTTTGGCTTACGATAGGGAGCTGACTGAACAGATTGATAGTCAAATTGAGCTCGTGCCGCACGGAACCGAGGTAAAAGAAATACGGATGGCCACGGTGGCGGCGATGCAGAAACTGCTGGAACGCATTAATCTGAAACGCCTGGGCCCGGGAAAACCACCGACTTCCATGCTGGCGCTGGATAACGCCCTCTGGCGTCTGGGAAGAAATTTGGCAAAACCGGCGCATCTGGCCAGGACTACTGACTACTAACGAAGCCGACGTCAAAAGTCGGCTCTCCGACCGATAGCATCGGAGCTGACAACTAACTAATCTACCAAAACCGCCCTCTGGCGGTTTTTTTCTTTTTTAGTTAGAATCTCCTTAGATTTTTAAAGGACAGGAATGTGGAAGAGAAATTAGGAATGGTGGGTTTGATTGCCTTTACTCGTCTTCCCAAAGATGGATTAGTCGCCCTTCTGCAACGGCGTGGCGAATTCAATGACAAAACGATGTCTGATGAAACAATGCCCGGAGTTTGTCAGACAACCGTTTGGGGAAACCAGGAAAAGGGAGAGACGCTGGAATCAGCGCTTTATCGGGAAATTGCAGAAGAAGTTGATTTGAGCTGGAGTCTGCACTTTCACATGGATCTTCTGGAAAACTCTAGCAAGACTTGCGTGATTGAATGCGCCGACGGCGCTGATGGGAATCCTCCCAGATTGGTGATCGCCTGGATGGTTCCACCGAAAAAGATTGAAAGCATCAGATTTCATCCGGCGACCGGTGGCTTGAAAAGAATCACCGAGGATAAACTGGACAGCATAAAAAACGCTAAAAGCTTCGACAAAATGCAGGGAGTAACCGATCTGACAATAATTGCCATGTTCCCCGATTCTAAAGCAGCGCTAATCAAAGCTTTTGAGTGGGCGAAATCACAACCAAACCCCGAATCTTAGGATTCGGGGTTTTTTTCTTCATCTTCCTGTGGGGCGTCGTCTTTTTCCTCCTCCTTTTCTTCTTTGACGGCAGTATCAGCCGGCGTCGCCCCCGCTTCGCCTTCAACAGGAGGATTAAGAGGATTGGTCCAGCTGGCGAAATCGCATTTAGGATACTTGTTGCAACCCCAAAAGATTTTTCCGCGCGCCCGGCCTCGGGTAACCCGCTTTTCAATCACGTCTCCCTCCAGACACTTCGGACATTTCATGCCAAGCAATTTTGGCGGCTCTTTAGCGATCGCTTTAGTGGTTTTACATTCAGGAAATCCGGAACAGGCCATAAATTTCCCAAACCGGCCGTATTTAATCATCATCGGTTTGCCGCATTTTTCACACTTCTCATCCGTCATCTCGTCTTTCGTTTCTTTTTCAACCGTCAAATATTTTTCCTCAAGATTTTTAGCGAAAGGAATATAAAAATCCCCGATTAATTGTTGCCACTTTTCTTTTCCGTGGGCGACATTATCCAGCTGTTCCTCCATTTTCGCGGTAAAATCAATGTCCACGATTTGAGGGAAATGCTCCGTCAAAACTTTGTTCACTAACTCTCCGACTTCAGTCGGCTTAAACTTCCCCTGCTCTTTTTGAACGTAATTGCGGGTTTGAATAACCGAAAGTGTCGGCGCGTAAGTGGAGGGGCGGCCAATGCCATATTCTTCCAAAATCTTAATCAAGCTAGCTTCGGTGAAGCGGGGCGGCGGTTCGGTAAAGTGCTGACTTGGCCTAATCTCTTTCAAATCCAATCCTTCCCCCTTAGCTAGATCCGGCAACTCTTTCTCCGAAAACTTCTGCGGCCAAATCTTTAAAAAGCCGTCAAAAACAATCTGTTGGCCGTTAGTGCGCAAAGAATATTTTCCAGCGGAAACATCAACGGTAGTCAAGGCGACTCTGGCCTGCGGCATCTGCGAACCGACAAATCTTTGCCAAATCAGACGATAAAGTTTCTTTTCGCCCTCGTCACTCAATTCAATCAACTCCGGAGTATTCTCAACGTGGGACGGACGGATAGCTTCATGCGCTTCCTGCGCCAGCTTGGAAGCGGACTTAAAAACTCGCGGCTGAGGCAAAACATATTTTTCGCCCAGCTCTTTGGACAACCAACCCTTAGCCGCCAGCAACGCCTCCTGGGAAAGATTAACGGAGTCAGTACGCATGTAAGTGATGTGTCCGTTCTCATAAAGATGCTGGGCGATCACCATGGTTTTCTTGGCCGAAAATCCCAACCGCGTAGCCGCTGTCTGCTGCAGAGTGCTGGTAATAAATGGGGGCAAAGGATTTTTGTTAGCTTCCCGTTTCTCTACCGACTCCACGGTAAATTTCTCTTTTTGCAAATCGGCCACGATCCCATCCACCTGCTCTTTGGATTTGATCTCCAGTTTATCCAAAGACTTGCCGTTAATTTTCGCCAATGAAAATTCCAATGGAATATTTCCTTTTCCGCTAGAGGCGGATCCTCCTCCGGAGGACAATAAATCGGCAAAGATATTCCAATATTCATCCGGTTTGAAAGCCCGGATCTCGTTTTCCCGCTCCACTATCAAACGCACTGCCACCGACTGCACGCGCCCGGCTGATAGCCCTCTGGCCACTTTCTTCCATAAAAACGGAGAGAGTTTATAACCGACTAAACGATCAAGTATGCGCCTAGCCTGCTGAGCATCAACCATATTGGAATCCAAGTCGCGGGATTCGGTTAAGGCCTTCTCAATCGCGGTTTTCGTGATCTCATGAAAAACGATACGCTTGAATTTATCCAAACCTAGCGCCTGGGCCAAGTGCCAGGCGATTGCCTCTCCTTCGCGGTCTTGATCAGTCGCCAGAATAACAGAATCACTTTTTTTCATAGCCGCCTTCAGGGTTTTCACCACCTTGCGGGCCTTCAAAGGAATAATATATTTCGGCTCAAAATTATTTTCCACATCAATTCCCAGCGTGCTTTTAGGAAGGTCGCGGACGTGACCATAAGAAGACTCAACCAAATAGTCTTTTCCTAGGAATTTGGAAATTGTCTTTGCTTTCGTTGGAGATTCTACAATTACTAACTGCATATTAGATAGCGGCCCGATTCTTCTTTAATTAAACCTTTTATTTCCAGAAATGTCAGATGACGACTCAGATCCAGAACACTCATTTTGGTCATTTCTTGAATCTTGTCAACAGAAATGCCCCGGCTCTCGGAAGACACCGCCTGTAAAATAGCGGATTCCGGCAGACTCAAATTCGTCCGCTCGGCAGCAGCCGCGTTTTCCGCCGCCGCTAATTCAATGCCTAAGTCTTCCAAAATTTCTTGCGGCTTTGTGACCAAGCGCGCGCCTGCTCTGATCAAACTGTGAGAGCCCAGATAGTTAGGATGCTGGACCGGACCAGGCAAAACAAAAACTTCCCGGTTTTGTTCCAAGGCCATGTTGGCGGTTACTAATGAACCGGATCGTTCCGGAGCTTCAATCACCAAAGTGGCGTTCGCCATCCCGCTGACAATCCGGTTCCGCTCCAAAAAACGGTAACGCAAAGTTTCACTGCCGATCGGGTACTCGCTAACCAACGCTCCGCCGGAATCCAAAATCTTTTTAGCCAGCCCCTCGTTTTGCTTGGGATAAATACTTTCCAAAGAATTAGCCAAGACCGCGATTGTATAACCACCGGCCGATAACGCGCCCTCATGCGCCGCCGCGTCTATACCCAACGCCAGGCCGCTGATAATTGCCATCCCCGCCTTAGCAAGTTCATTGCCGAATCTTTTTGCCAACTCCTTCGCTTGACCGGTCGCTTTGCGCGTACCCACGATAGCGATGGCCGGTTCCATAGACCGCAACGACCCGCGGCAATAAACCGCCACCGGCGCGTCTGGCGCTTCCCGTAAAAACTTTGGGAACTTTTGTTCTTCCTGAAAAATCAGCTCAATGCCGTTACGCGCGAGATCCTCCCAGGCATTTTCCGGATCCACGGACTTGCCTAATTTACTCCAAGCCTGCCGCCAATCAGAAAACCGCCCACGTAGCTTCCTCACTGCCGGCATATCCCCCAGCAAAGCGATAGCCAGCGCGTTATAATACTTCTTTTCCGTCAATAAATCAGCGGCATCCATAGAGTGTTATAATAGTATATGTACAAGTACCCCTCAAAATGCAACCGCAATCCTTTCAAAAACAGCTGCTAATACAAATTGGAATCGCTACGGCAATGATCGGAATTTCCATAGCCGCCGTTCAGGTGGTGGCCTGGCAGGTCAGCAGTAATGCCGGAAAGATTACCAAGCAGAGAAGCGAATTAGCACTTAGAACCCGCGCCACCGAATCGCTCGCCACCCTGAAAAGTGACGCCGAAAAAGCCAAGCCCTTCGCCGAGATATTAAACGGCGTCTTACCATCTAAAGACCGTCTGATCAATTTCGGAAAAGAACTGACCGATCTGGCGAAACAAAACGGGGCCGAGATGAGTTTTGATTTTGGAGGCGAAACTGCCAGCACTCCGGAGATTCCCGGCTTTATCAAATTCTCTATCACCGGAGTAGCAACCTATGGAAACTGGACAAAATTATTGAAAGATCTGGAAAAAAGCCGTCTTTATATAAAAATCAATTCAACTGATATGACCCGTCAACCCGGAACGGACAGTTTCAACATCGTCGCCGAAGGCCAAGTCTTTTTCCAATAAATCATGAAAAGAAACACTATTTTAATGTATGTTGGCGGGGCTCTTCTAACCGCGGCGACAATCGGCTATGTTATTTATCTCTTGGGGTTTTTGGTGAAAAATCTGTCAGTGATATCGGGAACTGACTTGCTGAAAACACCCGAAATCGCAACCTTCGATTTAGAAAAGTTTAAAGAAATTAAAAAAGCCCAGTAAGGGCTTTTTTAATTGGTCCAGTTTTATTTTGTGGGTGCGGAAGGAATCGAACCTTCGACCTCTGTCTTATCAGGACAGCGTTCTACCACTGAACTACGCACCCGTGTTCTCGACTAACTTTATTCATTATATTATACAAATTATTGCCGCCATGGCAACTTAGGGCTAATTGTCTTCTTGCTTAACCGCATCATAGAGAGCATAATATATACATGCTTTCAAAGTGGTTCGACAAAAAGGAATTGGCTATCAAATTAAGAAAGCGAGGATTGTCTATTGGCAACATTGAAAACAAACTGGGAATACCGAGATCTACTTTGAGCGGGTGGTTTAAAAATATTGTTTTAAGTCCCCAACAAAAAAATAAACTTTTAGAAAAATGGCGGGGTGGCTTAATCAAGGCCAGAGAAAAGGCCAGTCAGTGGCACAGGGACGAAAAAGAAAAAAGGTTAATGAAGGCACGGGATGATGCTAAACAGTTTTTGGACAATGTTAATTTTGAAGATAAAAATCTTCGCGAAATCGCTCTGGCAATGTTATATATGGGCGAGGGTATTAAGAGTAGTCAAGAAACCGGCATGGGTAATTCTGATCCATTAATCTTAAAAACATTCTTATACATTTTAAAGAAGAATTATTATCTAGATATTAATAAAGTCAGATGCGAACTATATCTCAGGGCCGACCAGAATTCTGATGAAATGAAAAAGTTTTGGGCTCATGAATTAAATATCCCCATTGAAAATTTCAAATATGTAAACTTTGATAAAAGGACGAAAGGTGTTAAAACTTATGCAGACTATAAAGGGGTCTGCATGCTACGATGCGGAAATGTTGCAATTCAAAGGAAGTTACTTAATATTAGTAAGGGTTTTTGCGAAAACTTAATTAAGCGCGGTTAGCTCAGTGGCAGAGCGCTTCGTTGACATCGAAGAGGTCAGAAGTTCGATCCTTCTACCGCGCACAGATTATAAAACCGGGTCATTGCCCGGTTTTATAATTGCCCATACTTTGTTAAATTTAAGATGGTCATTTGATAGGAGGGGTGATTGAAGAACCGAGCAGTCTTTCTGGATCGCGATGGGACACTAAATGAAGCAGTTGTTGACCGGCCGGATCTGCCCGGGAAGCCGATAACCGCCCCCTTTCTCTTTAAGGAATTAAAATTTGTTCCCCGTCTGCAAGAATCAATTGGAATCATGCGGGATGCCGGCTACAAACTGATCGTAATCACTAATCAGCCGGATGTCGCCAATGGTTATCTGACCCAGCGTGAGTGGGAAAAAATCCACTACACCGTGATGAACGAAGTGGAGCCGGACGACTGGATGGCCTGCCGCCACCGCAACGCAGACAAATGTAAGTACAAAAAACCGTCGCCGGAAATGATTCTGGCCATGGCCGAGAAATGGGATGTTGATCTGACAAAATCTTACATGGTCGGCGATACCAGCAATGATACGATTGCCGGAAAAGCCGCCGGCTGTAAAACTGTCCTAATCCGTTGGCCATACAACCACGCCGTTGAAGCCGATTTCGTATTCTCTGATTTGTTTTCTGCCGCGAAATTTATTGCGTCATCTTAATCCGCCACTGGCGGATTTTTTCTTTATCAGCTTTAATTCAAAGCATGGTCCCGAAAATACTCTATGAAGACAAGAACATAATCGTGCTGGATAAGCCGGCCGGACTTCTAGTTCATGGGATTAAATCCCATCCGGGAGACAAAACTCTGGTTGATTGGCTTTTGAAAAAATATCCCGAAATTAAAACCGTCGGTGACGAGCCGGAAAATCGCGCCGGAATTGTTCATCGCCTGGACAAAGAAACCTCCGGGGTAATGTTGGTTGCCCGCAATCAAAAAAGTTTTGAATACTTGAAGGGACTCTTCCAAAATCATGAGATCAAAAAAACCTATGTCGCCCTGGTTTGGGGAGAGATAAAAAAACCATCAGGAATAATTGATCTGCAAATGGGACTGAAATCCGGAAGTCTTAAGCGCACCACCCGGCTCAAAGGAACAAAAATGATCAAGGAGGCCCAGACGATCTATCGCGTCCGGAAGGTGTATTTCCAACCGAAGGACCCATCGCAAAAATTCACGTTGATTGAGGCGGAACCAAAAACCGGACGCACCCATCAAATCAGGGTCCACCTTGCCGCTATAGGCCACCCGATCGTGGGAGATGTTGTATACACAAAAAGAGAATCCCCCTCTTTTGTCACCCGCCAATTCCTGCACGCCCAATCTCTGGAGCTCACCCTCCCGGATGGAACTCAAAAAAAGTTTAGCGCGGAATGGCCTCAAGATTTAGATTTAAAATCACTCGCGCCGGTAAATCCTGATTAAAATACTGGAACTCCCCGGCGCCGCTCTCTTTCCAGCGGTAACCCTCTGGAGCGACTAAACTCAATTCCAAACTTCCACCCACTCCGGACTGCTTATCAAAAACAAATTGGTATGGCCCGGCGGAATTTGGAATGATCACATGATTGCGATCATACTGGAGCGTCAGCTTGCCCTTCTCCCCGGCCTTCACATATAACCAATTAGCAAAAAGAGATTTTCCGAACGGCGACTCCGCCTCTTCAAACACCGCTAAATCCCGATCTATGGCGTAATCATCATGTTTGCTGTAATCCACAGCCGGTTGAACTTTGCGGACCGCGCTTCCGCTGACTTTCTTCAGATCAGAACCGGGAGTGGCGTATATCTGGATGTAATCCCGGTTAGTTGACCGATACCACCACTCATCCGTCGGAACTCCGGCGTGCGATCTTTCCACGGTCAATTTGTTGGAGGCGCCTCCATCGCCGCTGATTACCGAGCGGAAGGAAATCTTCTGATCTATCATCGCGTCGCTTTTACCGCCGGCGACATTGGTATTCACCACGGCTAAATATTCACCAACGAAATCTTTCGGTAATTCATAAACTTCACCGGCCGCCCCCAGCTCCTTGGCATACTTCTGAATAACCGGGTCCTTGAAATAAACCAGGAGATCCTTCCGGGAGAATCGCTTAGCCATTTTTTCCAGCAAAATATTCTTTTGTTCTTCGCTCAACTGGGCGATTTTGCCGAAAATCATCGGCGCCAGAGTTTTGATAATCTTTTTCGGGTCGCCGACAACCTTGTCCTTGCCCGCCTCCACTTCTCTCTGAACTTCCCGCAAAAAATTTTCTCCGGTGATTGTCAGATTGTACTCCGGCATCTCAAACGGACCGGTAATCTCTACCAAATCCCGAATCACTTCCACGTTTACCGCCAACGCCCCGGCAAAACGGATGCCCCGCTCGCTGTAAATCTTAGAAGCTTCCAAAAGCTCAATAACTTTCCGCGCCGACATCGGAAAATCAAAGAACCAATTAGCATCCCGGGCGCCCCACTTATCAGTAACACTTTGCAGCTGTTTGGGCGGTATCAATTTTAAATCCAGCTGACCATCCGGATCATAAATATCACGAGTCTCAATCTCTAAGAGATTGCCCTGAAATAAAGTGGCGATCGCGTAACTGCCAATGAAACCCCCCGCGGGACGAATTTCTGAAGGATTTTGGAACAACACCAGCAGTCGCTGTTTTTTAGGAGCTTCCAGCCAACCGATGAAAGAACCCAAAAATTCTTTGGCGTCACCCATCTTATTATCCAGACCGGAAAATTCCTGGTCGGCCTGATAACCCACTTTAGCGGCCTGCCCTTTCAACTTACCGGCCAGCTGATCAATTGAAGAAATTGATTCTTTAATCTTTTGGAATTTTTGAATGAGAAAAGCTCCTTTCTTGTTAATCACCAACGCCAACCCGTTCTTTTTCAGATCCTCCAAGTCCGCGCTCAAGGAAACAGCGTTCTGGCTAAGTTTAAAAAGATTATCCAAAACCGCCGGAACGGTATTCAGGGGTGTCTGGGAATTCAAAATGGCAATGTCGTCGGAGGCCTTCTGGAAAGAATCCCTAGCGCCGGACAGATCAAAATTAAATAACGCGGCGGCTCCCGCCTTGAAGTTGTTATAGACCACCGGACCGGTTTTTTCCGCCTGTTCTTTAAAACGCGCCAGATTAAAACCAAAAAACCCGATCACCAGCAAAAAGACCGCGAAACTGGCGGCAATTGGTATTTTAAAACTTGGTCTTTTTACCGGTTCACTGTTCCCTATCGGTATATAAGGAACATCAATAGGGACCCGATAAACTTTCGGGCCGCGCCGACGCGGTCTTGGAGGGCGGATATCAAAATGCTTATCCATTGAACAATTTCAGGGTTGCCAGCGCCGATTTCTGCCAGCGAAAACGCTCGGCGTTAGCTAATCCCCGTTTAATTAAACTATCCCGCAAAACCCGATTTTCCGCCAATTGAACCATTTGCTCCACCAGCTCATCAACTTTCCAGGGATCGGTATAAACGGCGGAGTCTCCCAATACTTCCGGTAGAGAGGTGCGGTTAGCGGCAATCACCGGACAGCCGCAAGATTGCGCTTCAATCGGCGGGAAGCCGAATCCCTCAAAAAATGATGGGAAAACAAACATCCTGGCAGAGTTATACAACTCCACCCGCTCTCCACTAGACACCGCCCCCTTGAAAACAATATCGGAGCGATACGGCGAGGCCTCGGCCAGACGCAATACTTCATCATAAAGCCAGCCAAGCCGGCCGGCGATTACCAATTGCCAATCATGAAAATTTGGCCTGCCCTTCAGCGCATTGAAGGCGCGGATTAACAGTGAAATATTCTTGCGCGGTTCAATCGTTCCCAGATATAAAATGGACGGCCGCCCGACGCTGGCGGTTTTGGCGGGCTTAAAGATTTCTGAAATGCCCGGATAGATTACTCTGATCTTATCGTCCGGAATTTTAAAGACATCAACCAAATCGCTTTTGGAAAATTCTGAAACAGTTACTACCGCCGAGCTCTGCTCGGCCTGTTTCTGGATATTTTGCAGCCGGTGCCATAAATTTTGCCGGCGGGAAAAAAACTGCGGGTGATGGATAAAAGAAAGATCGGGAATGGTAATGATCCTGGGAGCGCGCGTCTTCGGTAATAGATTGAAATGGGGACTGAAGACTAAATCGGCTCCAAGCCATCTATCCAGAGGCGGAAAATTAAGAAAACGCGAGGAAAAATCCAACGCCTTATTTGGCCAACGGGTATCCAGAACCCGGATATTGGATTTGCCCTCAATCGCTAATTGACCGGTCAATGGTTCTTTGCGGAATCCATTGTAAAAAAGGGCATAGGAATTAGACCGATCCGCCTCAAAAATGGCGTTTAATAAGCCGCGGGTATACTCTTCCACGCCCGAATTACCACCCCGAGACAACAGCCGAACGTCCGCTAGGATTTGCATTGTATCTTCAATTATTGTATATTAGACAGAACATGATTTCCAAAGAAGTTTTGCTGAAAATCAAATCCGGCGCGACGGTACGGGTTTGGGAAAAAGTAAAAGAAGGTGATAAAGACCGCGTCAGCCGATTTGAAGGTCTGATTTTAGCCCGCAAACATGGCTCCGAGCCCGGCGCTACTTTCACCGTCCGGTCCACCGTGGCCGGTATTGGAGTAGAGAAAGTATTTCCAATTCACTCCCCGCGCATCAGTAAAGTGGACATTCTAAACTCACCAAGAAAAGTCAGCCGCTCCAAACTTTATTACGTCCGCGATCTCTCCAAACGCGCGACTCGCCAAAAGCTAGGCGCCGCGGCAGATAAGGAAGTGGTCGCAAAGTCCGAAGCAAAAACCACCGCTTAAGCGGTGGTTTTTGTCATTGCGAGTAAAGCGAAGCTTTCATACAATGCAATCGACGATTTTGTCATTGCGAACCCCGCACCGTGATCAATTTGGTGCGGGATAAACTCCGCGAAGCAATCTTAAATAACTAGCAAAATCTATTATCCCTGATTGGCATACGCTATCACCTTGAGGTATAATTGGGAAACGCGATAGCTTATGGCCCATCCAAAAAACAAAATAAAACTTGAATGGTCGCCAAATTTCGCCTATGCGATCGGTCTCTTAACTACGGATGGCAATCTATCCCCCGATGGGCGGCATTTCGATCTAACTTCGCAAGATAAGGAGCAGTTAGAGAACTTCAAAAAATGCCTGAAAATTCAAAATAAAATTGGCCAAAAGACGTCAGGGCAAACCAAGCAAAAGGTGTTTCGCATTCAATTCGGTGATGTAAATTTTTACAAATTTCTTTTACGCATCGGCTTAATGGCAAATAAGTCAAAAATAATGGGCGGCCTGGAAATACCTGATAAATATTTCTTTGATTTCCTGCGCGGCCACTTTGATGGTGATGGCACATTTCATTCCTATTGGGATCCGCGATGGAAATCCAGTTTCATGTTTTACACAATTTTTATTTCCGCGAGTAAAAAACACATTGAGTGGCTGCAACAAAAAATTGCCGCACTATTGGCAATCAAAGGCCACATCACAAAAGCAAAAAACAACAGCTGCTACAACTTGAGATATGCAAAATCGGAATCTTTAAAGCTTTTGCCCCAAATTTATGGTTCTAAATCCGCCGTTCGGCTGTCCCGAAAATATTTGAAAATTAAGACCGCACTCGCTATAATAGGCAAGAAGAACATTATTTAGGGATGCCCAGGTGGCGTAACGGCAGCCGCGCAAGCTTGAGGTGCTTGTGCCCGCAAGGGCGTGCAGGTTCAACTCCTGTCCTGGGCACCAATTAAGAAGTACCTGTACCCGGCTGGCTTCCCATCTGCCCGCTGGAATTAATATCTACACAATCTTCGCCGACATACATCTTACAACTGGCCCCGCCGCTACTGTAAGTGCCGAGCAGATAGGTGGCCCCATAAACATTATAATTGCTGTAAAGAATAGACGCCCCCTCCTGATAAACCAGCGAAAGAATGCTGTTGGTGCGGTAATCGAATATGTAAACCAAGGCGTTGCCGGAGCAAGTGCAGGTAAGAGTGTAAACTCTTTGCCCGCCATAAGGCGTTTCACTACTGGCGCTCTGAGCTATCGCGAAAGACGCGATCGCCGCCAAGCCGATTATCACCAACGGAAGGGTTAATCTTTTTGTCATGGAATTTATTGTCCGATTTCTTTTAGAATTTCCGTCATATCTACCAGAAGCGTTACGGCATTACTTTCACCGCTGGCGTTGCGGACGAGGACGATAACCGGAATCTGCGCGTTGCCGGTTGGGCTAGTCCTTTCCTTAATATTTTTGGAAATAGCGTCCCGGATCGCCGCCCCCCTGCTGGAAGAAAGCGTGGCAACTAACTGCTTCCTTAAAAGATCCGCCGTGGCAAAGTGAAAAGAAAACTTGATGGTCTTCCCGTCGCCGGACGGAAGATTTAAGAATGCGTCAACCGCCTCGCTGGAAACAATAATTGAGTTTCCGGTTGGAGTAAAATTTTCTCCGGAAATAGTAAGTTCAGCGGTACTTTTAGTGACTACGCCCGGAGTGATAGAAATTATTTTTGGCGGCAACGCCTTTGCAATTTGCGATAGCTGGGGCGAAACCAGCGGACTCACCTGCCCACCCGCTAATTGCAGTAAAAATAGCCGCGTCTGCCCGCCGACAAACCCGGTGCCATTAATTAGGCCGGCCGGTTTGAGAATTTGATTGGCATATTTTTCTTGAAACTTAATAACCGCAATTTTGGTCAAAATACCAAAGTAGGCGGTTTCATTCCCGGACGAACCGGGACCAATCATTGCGATGCGGGTATCGGAAGATTTGTTTAAAGTTATCTGCAGCTCTCTGACGTCTTCTCCCCGATCGCCCAGCTTCAGGTTACGCAAAATCGCCGCCTCCCCAATTCCGGGAATAAGCAGTAAAAGCGGGACAAGTACCAGCAGCGTTAAACTCAAACGTCTCATAGAAACATTTTAACATTCTCTGTCGCGGCATGTTAGAATTTCTTTATGGATTTTCTTTCCGGAGCATTGGACCTGTTTTTGCATCTTGATGAGCACCTCAACGCCATCGTCCAACAATACGGTGTCTTAACCTATGGAATCCTGACTTTGGTGATTTTCCTGGAAACCGGCATTGTCGCTACCCCGTTTTTACCGGGCGATTCCCTGCTTTTTGCCGCCGGGGCCATTGCCTCGCTGGGTAGTATGAATATCGCCTTTTTGATACTAATTCTTTCAATCGCGGCCATCTTGGGAGATACGGTGAACTATTGGATCGGGCGAAAAGCCGGTCCGTTGGTTTTCTCCAAAGAAAAAAGCTGGTTCTTCAATAAAGACTACTTACGCCGGGCTTATGATTTCTATGAAAAACATGGAGCGAAAACTATTATCATCGCCCGCTTCATCCCGATTGTCCGCACCTTTGCCCCTTTCGTCGCCGGAGTTGGCCAAATGAACTATGTGAAATTCCTGTCTTACAACGTCGCCGGCGGCATCTTATGGGTAGTCGCGTTTTCCTTAGCGGGCTACTTCTTCGGCAACATCCCGGTTATCAAAGAAAACTTTAGCTTGGTAATTATCGGGATAATAATAGTCTCCTTAGCACCAACAGTGATTGAATTTCTTAAGCATCGGAAAAAACCTGCTATTATTCAATAATTTTTTAAGAATACCAGACTTATATAACTAAAATAGAATGGTACGTGTACCAGACTTATATAACTAAAATAGAATGGTACGTGTACCAGACTTATATAACTAAAATAGAATGGTATAATTAATCAATAAACTTATGAAAAAATCCCCAATTATAGAAACAATTAAAAAAGTGATGCCGGCAGTCGTCTCCATTGTGATTTCCAAAAGTTTGGAAGAAATAGAAAAAGAGATTCCTCCGGAAATCCTACCGATGCTCCCCGAAGGTCAACAGCATTTAAACATTCCTCCTGAAGAAATTGATAAGCGCGGGATGGTAAAGATTGGCGGCGGATCCGGATTCATCGTCAACAAAAACGGAATCGTTCTTACCAACAAGCATGTCGTAGCCGATCCGCACGCCGAATATCATGTGATAACCAGCGACAATCAAAAATATAAGGCCGAGGTGCTTTCCAGAGATCCGGTGGATGATATCGCAATCCTGAAAATAAAAGGCGGAAATCTTCCGGTGGTGAAACTTGGAAGCTCGGTCAATTTGGATTTGGGGGCCGATGTGTTGGCAATTGGAAACGCCCTGGGAATGTTTAAAAATACGGTCTCGCGTGGAATTATCTCCGGATTGTCCCGATCAATCCGCGCCGCCACCACTCCGATGGTCGCCGCCCAGGAACTCCGCGGTCTGATCCAAACCGATGCCGCCATTAATCCCGGGAACTCCGGCGGCCCGCTGGTAAACATGGAGGGGGAGGCCATCGGCATCAACGCCGCGATTGTCTTCGGAGCGCAAAATCTGGGCTTTGCGATTCCGATCAAATACGCCGAGCGTGATTTAGCCGATTTGAAAGAATTTGGACGTATCAAGCGCCCGCTATTGGGATTGCGTTATGTAAACGTGGATGAAAACATGAGGGATCGCATGAAGCTTGGCGTAGACTATGGCGCGATGGTTGTAGGCCAGATGCCGCACAGTCAGGCAGTTATTCCCAATAGCCCCGCCCACAAAGCCGGATTAAAAGAAAAAGATATTGTCTTAGAATGCGATAGCGTGAAAATAACCCCCGAGTGGACTATTCAGGACATCCTGGAGGAGAAAGAAGTGGGAGACATTATGAAAATGAAGGTGATGCGCGGGAAAAAGACTTTTGCAGTTGAAGTGAAACTTACGGAACGAAAATAGTATTGATGAAGCTGGCGACTCTTTCGCTTTTGGCCGCCTGACCACTGGCCTCCATAACTTTTGCCGCCAAGGCCGGAGCATATTTTGGAACGGCGAAAATTATAAATACCGCGGCGGTCATTAAAAGAATGGGTAACAAATATTTCATGGCGAATAGGTTTTAGGGTATAGGGTTTAGTAAAAAGAATCAATCACTCAACAGTTACTGATTTCGCAAGATTACGGGGCCTGTCCACATCATAGCCGCGCAGAACCCCGAAATAATAAGCAAACAACTGCAACGGGACGATATTTAAAATCGGCTCCAGATGTTCAGCAGTTTTCGGAACATAAAACACATCATCAGCAATTTTGCCGATTTTTTTATCGCCCGCGGTAGCGATCGCCAGAATTGGCCCGGATCGCGCCTTGATCTCCTGCAGATTAGAAAGCATTTTTTCGTAAACCCGGTTCTGAGTTACCAAGGCCACAGTCGGAAAGTTTTTATCAATTAGCGCAATTGGACCATGCTTCATCTCACCGCCGGCATAACCCTCCGCGTGCACGTAGGATATCTCCTTAATCTTTAAAGCTCCCTCCAAAGCCGCCGGGTAATTATGACCTCGTCCGAGGTAAAGAAAATTATCATAAGCCAAATATTTTTTCGCCAAATTCTTAATCTCGTCGCTACGCCTGAGAACTTCCCGGATTTTATTGGGCAGGGCAGCCAGCTCCACCATCACCTCTTTGTTAACCCCGGAACGACGGCCGGAAAGATATAGCGACATTAGAGACAAAACGCCTAATTGTGAAAGGAACGCCTTAGTAGAAGCCACGCCGATCTCCGGACCGGCATGATTATAAACACCGGCCACTGTATCGCGGGCAATACTGGAACCGACGACATTCACAATACCCAATGTAAGCAAATTGTGACTATTCGCCTTCTTCAGGGCGGCTAAAGTATCGGCGGTTTCCCCTGATTGGGAGATGAATAGAGCGGCGGTTTTTTTATCAATCGGGTATTTACGATAACGGTACTCGGAAGCCAGTAGAACTTCAGCAGGAAGATCAGCCAGTTCTTCAAAAAGGAGTTCGCCGACCAAGCCGGAATAATATGATGTGCCGCAGGAAACGATCTCCAGCTTCTTTATTTTCTTCAGCTTGTTGGCGACACTCTCCAGTCCACCCAACTTCACTCTCCCCTTCTCGGCGGAAAGCCGTCCGCGTAATGCCGATTGAAGCACCTCGGGGCCTTCAAATATTTCCTTGAGCATGAAGTGTGGGAAACTGCCCTTCTGGGCCTGTTCAACATTCATCTCCAACCTCTCAATCTTCGGCCGGGCAGGTCCGATTTTAATTCCACCCAGCGAGAGCACTCCCCGTTGGCCATCCTTCAGATAGATTACTTTTTTCACTAAACCGGCAAGCGCTGTCGGGTCAGATGCCACAAAATATTCTCCTTGGCCAACTCCCACCACCAATGGGCTGCCTAGGCGGGCAATAAATAACTTTGACGGCTCATTTTTATAAATCGCGGCGAACGCGTAAGCGCCGACGACTTTCTTCAAGCTTTTTTCAAAAGCTACTTCAAAATTCTTTTCTGATTTCAACTCTTCCTCAACCAAATGCGGGAATACTTCGGTATCGGTCTGGGAGTGAAAGCGATGTCCTTTTTTCATAAGCGCCGCTTTCAATTCGGAATAATTTTCAATAATCCCGTTATGAATCAAAAAGATTTCTTTTTTGCAGTCGAAGTGAGGGTGAGCATTCGCTTCGTTGGGGACTCCGTGAGTAGCCCAGCGGCTATGCGCGATTGCGGCAGTTGCCGGCAAAGATCGCTCGCCCGATAAATCCTTTTCTAAAATATTTATCTTTCCGGGTCGTTTAATAACTTCAATATCAAAATTACCACCCTGATTAACCCCGACGCTCTGGTCGGGGTTCCGACCGTTCTTAGTAGAAATAGGAATTCGTGTCGGAACAAAAAAGGCTACGCCAGCAGAGTCGTAGCCCCGATATTCCATTTTTTTTAGATTGCCAAAAACAATAGGTAGGCCCTCTTTCTTGCCTATGTATCCGGAAATGCCACACATAGCGCTTATTCATATTATCGGTTAACCGGCGGATTGTGAAGCGTCTAAATTATGAAATTAATCAACCGATCCTTAACGAAAACTGCTTTCTTCGGCTGACCATCTGGGATCCATTTTTTGACTGCTTCCCGAGCCAACGCGGATTTTTCCGCTTCGGCTTGAGAGATCCCGCGTGACGCCATAAATTTGTCACGCATTTTGCCGTTCACCTGAATGATCAGCTCAAATTCATCCTCCTGAATCATTTTTTCATCCCAGGTTGGCCACGGTTCTTCATCCAAAAAAGTTTTATTGCCCATCCGAGACCAAAGTTCTTGCGCGAGATGCGGCGCGAACGGGAAAAGCAGTTTTACAAATTCCGGATTCAAAGATTCCATTTTGTTACTCAAAACCATCAGGGCGCTGATGGCGGTATTGAAATGAAATTCTTTTATATCCTCCGTGACCTTCTTAATTGTCTGATGCAGAGCGCGCTCAATAGCGGAACTTATCGTGACCCCGACTACCGATAGCGAATTGACGCGCTGCAGAAAACGGAACAAGCCCACGATCCCCCGCGGATCCCACGGTTTGGCATCTTCCAGCGGACCCATAAACATTTCATACAGGCGCAAAGAATCGGCGCCAAACTGCTCAATCATTTCATCCGGATTAACCACATTCCCTTTTGATTTAGACATCTTGTGACCGTCGGGGCCCAAAATAAGACCCTGGTTCACCAGTTTCATAAATGGCTCCTTGGTAGAAACGGCGCCGATATCAAACAAAACCTTGTGCCAAAAACGGGCATACAAAAGATGCAGAACCGCGTGCTCAATGCCGCCTAAATACAAATCTACGGGCATCCAATGCTTCTCTTTACTACCAACAACTAACGACTCACGACTAGACGGGTCCAAATAGCGTAGGTAGTACCAACAAGAGCCGGCCCACTGCGGCATGGTGTTGGTCTCTCGCTTGGCCCATTCACCACACTGTGGGCATTTCACTTTCACCCACTTCGCGATGCCCGCCAAAGGAGACTCTGCCTCTCCGGTCGGTTCATAATTTTTTACTTTCGGTAAAGTTACCGGCAAATCAGCTTCCGGCACCCCCACATTGCCGCAAGTCGGGCATTTGATAATCGGAATCGGTTCTCCCCAATAACGTTGGCGAGAAAATATCCAATCACGGAGTTTATAATTAATTTTCTTTTGACCACCGACTTTTTTGATGACTTCTTCATTGGGGAGCAGTGGCTCATCAATAATCGGCAGTTTAAATTTCTCGGCGAATTCCCTGTCGCGCTCATCATGCTGGGGAACAGCCATAATCGCGCCGGTTCCATAATTCATCAGCACATAATCGGAAACCCAAATCGGCGTCTCTTTTTTATTCCAGGGATTTACCGCTTTCACGCCTTTCAGAGCAATGCCGGTTTTTTCTTTATTCTCCTGACGCTCCCGATCACTTTTGTTTTTCGCTTTTTCAATATATTTTTTTACCTCGGAAAGATTTTCTATATGCTCCCCCAACTCCGCAATCAGCGGATGCTCTGGAGCAACTACCATATAAGTGACACCGGCAATCGTGTCCGGTCGGGTAGTAAAAATCTCCAGCGCGCCGGAATATGGCCGATTACAAGTAATCGGAAATTTGAGCAGCGCGCCCTCCGAACGGCCGATCCAATTTCTCTGCATTTCTTTTACCCGCTCCGGCCAATCCAAGCCATCTAGATCAGCCAGCAATCTGTCCGCATAAGCGGTGATTTTCAATATCCACTGCTTGAGCTTCTTTCGTTCAACCTTAGTTCCACACCGCTCACAGCCGCCATCAATCACCTCTTCGTTGGCCAAAACAGTTTTATCATTCGGACACCAATTGACCGGAATTTCCGCCTCATAAGCCAGCCCTTTTTTGAAAAGTTGCAGAAATATCCATTGCGTCCATTTGTAATAATCCGGATCGGTGGTATTAATTTCTCTCTGCCAATCATAACTAAACCCCAGACTCTTCAGCTGACGGGTAAAATTCTTAACATTATTTTTAACAACGATACTCGGATGAATTTTCTTTTTAATCGCGTAATTTTCCGCCGGCAATCCAAAAGCATCCCAACCCATTGGGTGTAGGACGTTATAACCATTCATTCGCAAAAAGCGGCTGTAGATGTCGGAAGCGGTATAACCCTCCACATGGCCAACATGCAACCCTTCACCTGATGGGTATGGGAACATATCCAAAACATATTGCTTGGGCTTTTTTGAGCCATCAGAGGCGTGCCAGAGTTTATACTCCCCCTTCGCCCATTCTTTCTGCCATTTCTTTTCTATTTTTTTGAAGTCGTACTTCACGAGTTTAATTTTAACTGTTTTGTAACCCCGACGCCAGAATGGGTCGGGGTTCCGACCAAAGCGTCGGAATAAAAAAACCCCGGAGTTAAGCGGGGTTTTTGGTAGGATCAACAAACATTTTCCTCAATTCCTTCTTCTGAACCTTCCCAAGAAAGTTCCTTGGGAAATCATCCATGAAAGAAACTTGCTGAGGAACTTTGGACTTACCTAGACGATCCGAACAAAAGTCCAAAACTTCTTTTTCCGTCAGCGCGAGCGGGGTGGTCTTGATGACGCAGGCGATAATCTTTTCGCCGTGATCATAGTCCGGAGCCCCGACGACCGCCACCTCTTTCACGCCAGCCAATTGAGACAGTGCCGCCTCAATCTCGCTCGGGTAAATATTTTCGCCGCGCACCTTAATCAAATCCTTCTTCCGATCTGTCATCACCAAGTATTCACCGTCCCAGCGAACCATGTCGCCGGTTTTCAACCAACGATCGGGCGTCATGACCAGAGCAGTTTCCGCTTCATTATTGAAGTAGCCCTTCATGACCTGCGGTCCGCGGACCCAAAGCTCTCCTCCTTCTTCCGGCTTAGCGTCTTCATCGGGAACAATCCGGATTTCAGTACCAAGTACCGGAATTCCCAGACTGCCCGGCTTTTCTTTTTCTGGAGGTTCAATGGCGACAATTGGCGAAGCCTCGGAAAGGCCGTAACCTTCGCGAATTTTGCTCCCGGTCAGCTCCACGAATTTCTTTCTGACATCCCGGTTCAAGGCACCCGATCCGGAAACACACAACTTCAGGGCGCTCAAATCAGTTTTACTAATCGCGGAACTCTGTAGAAGAGCCGAGAACATTCTCGGCACTCCGGGAAAAAGTGTTACCTTGTATTTCTCCATCAACTTCAAAACCTGGGCCGGGATAAATCTCGGCGTCAGAATCAAAGTAGCGCCCCGCATCAAAGCAATGTTTAAACAGACTGAAAGACCATAGACGTGGAAGAAAGGGATCGCTCCCAAAACCACCGAATCTTTCGTGATCGCATTGCCGACCATCGCCAGCGCCTGCTGCGCATTGCAAATCAAATTAGCGTTGGTCAGCATCGCCGCTTTTGGTGTACCGGTAGTGCCACCCGTAAACTGAAGCACGGCGATATTATTGAGATCGTAGGGATTCCGACCGCTTTCAGCTCTTTCCTCTTCGCCGTGACAATCAAACCACGCAAGCATATTCCTCCAGCTCACTAACCGGCGCCAGGAAAAATCTCCGCTTCTTGGCTTAGCTCTTAAGGTCTTAAGGAAATAGAGTGGCTTCAGCCACAGCGGCAAAGCCCAACTCATTCTCACGACCACCTTCTTGCAATCCTCCGGCAAGACTTTCCATAGCGCCGCATTATGTTCGGCAAAATCAAGTAGAGTAATGAAAAACTTCGGCTTTATCTGCTTGGCCATTTCCACTAATTCGTCGCTTCTCAACAGCGGGTTTAGAGCCGCCATCGTGCCGCCGGCTTTGTTGATTCCCAGATAAGAAATCACCATCTGCGGGCAATTCGGCAAAAGCACCATCACCCGGTCGCCGATTGCCAAATTTTGCAACTTCAAAAAATCTCCCAGATACTCCGACTGCTCATAGAGCTGACGGTAACTCCACTTCCTGCCAAAAAAGATCAAAGCTGGCTTATCCCGTTCTTCTTCTTTCAATTCGCCATCGAGCCAAAGACTAATCATGAGAATACCTCTTTTCAAAATTCCGCATAAATTCTGGCTTATTTAGACCATTTCGTCAAACAAAAAAGACGCCTATTTGGCGCCTTGTCTTTCCTTATATTTGCGGATGTCTTTGAGCAATCCCTGCACCAGCTTCTCAACTTTTTTCTTCCGGCCGGAATCTTTCCGGTCCAGTTGGGCCGAAATTGCCTTGTGCAACTCCTGCAACTGACCCATATCGCCCCGGATCTGCTTATCATCAACATACAGTGCAGGATCATCACCATTTTCCCACTCCGCTTCTATCTTCCACCCGTTGAAGGTGCTTACAAACAAGCTTGGCTGCTGAATCCGCCAGTTCAGAACGTCCTGATTCGTGAATCCAATCAGCTCTTCAATCAAAGCATGCACCGCCCGGCCGTTTTTCATTAGCTATCCCAAGAAGAACTAATTACGAATTATATATGAATACCGAAAACTTTCAATACATTTTCAGCGATTTGCTCCGAAACTTTTTCCAGACTTTCATTTTTGATCTCGGCAAGCTTTTTGTAAGTCTCCACGATATACGCCGGTTCATTGCGTTTCCCGCGGTATGGCTCCGGCGCGACATAGGGCGCGTCGGTCTCCAGGAAAATCCGGCCCAGCGGAATCATTTTCAAAACTTCATCGTAATCGCGGGAAAAAGTAATCACTCCACCGAAAGTAAAATAGGCGCCGATTTCCAAAAGTTTTTTGGTGGCCGCCGGCGAACCGACATAAAAATGAAAAATTTTTGGCGGTAAGCTATCGTAGGTAGAAAATATCTCTGCCGCGTCCAAATAAGCATCGTCGGCGCCTTTACTGGGACGGCAATGCAACATCATTGGCTTATTTAAATCTTTCGCAATCTGAACCTGTACCTCAAAGGCTTCTTGTTGATCTTCCTTTTCTTTATTCATAATTCCTACTTCACCATTCAATCTGTAGTAATCCAAGCCAAACTCCCCGATTGCCACCACTTCTTTATTTTCAGCAATTTTCCGCAACTTTAACGCGTCAAAGCTCTCTCGCTCAGATTCTTGTTGCTCTTTTTTGTCGTGGTACCAACCTGCCCCGGCCGGAGCGTCGGGGGCGCGCAAATGATTCGGATGAAAACCCGCCACCGCCCAAATTTCGCCGGGATATTTCTTCGCCAAGTCTACTGCCGCCTGCGAAGAAGCTACCTGCGTGCCTACGCAAAGCATTTTCACTCCCGCCTCCCGCGCGCGCTTAATTACCTCCTCCCGGTCGACGTCATAAACGGGGAAGTGAATGTGGGTGTGCGCGTCAAAAAGTTTCATTGAATAAATAATATCATGAAAAAAATCCCCTCCGACATAAAGTCGGAGGGGATAAGTGTTCAAGGGCTCAAAAACGAAGTTACTTGCCGAAGCAGACCAGACGACCGCTGGAGCGCCAGACGCGGTCGAGCCAGTGGAAGCCGAGACACCACTGGTCGCCGCTCCAGCCCAGACACGCGACGCGGCGGTCGCCGTCCGGGGACTCTACAACTGTGCCGGGGAAGACCAAGTAGATACTGGGGTCCCGGAATTTCTTCGGAATCTCTTCCTGGTGCTCCAAAAAATATTCCAGGTCCTCTTGGCCGAGATCGCAGTTCATGTCTTTCGCTCTCTGCTTCATCACCTCTCCGTTGATGTAACTCTCGCCTTTCTTGAGGAAAGACTTGAGTTCCAATTTGGAGACGTCGGTGATTCGGCGAGCGGGACCGGGCTCTACAATCTCCCACCCCTGTGGAACTTTGAAGTGCTTGAAGTTCGGGACCAGCTGACAAATTTTCCGAAATTCATCCCGATTAATCCTATCCAGATCGGCGTCTCGCAGGTCTGCGAGTAGACCGGATCCCACCAGCTTCTGCAGCCGATCACCCGATACGCCCTCAAAGATCTCCAGCAATTTCTTGGCCTGCTTTAGGGTCGCCGTCATGGCGAGTCCTTTCTCCGCTTTTGGCGGAAATGTGGCGTCGCTTTAGCTCCGGACCACCCGGAACCTTCACGGGCCTAGTTCAAAGTACTACGCGGAGATATTACCACGCCTTATCCCGCCTGTCAACCCAGCCAGTCCACTCTATCTACTATTACGCGTAATAGTAGATGTTAAAACCTGCTACCGGCCAAGGCCAGAATCGCGATCCCCCATAACACCTATCCCTTTGGCAAAAAAGGCCTCGAACACCTGAAAAGGGATACCCAGGAAAGTAAAAATGGCGTCAATCGCGGTACTGGAAAGCGGCTCGTGGCGAGTCGCATGCTTCATCGTCGGCCGAGATTTTCTATAGCTTTTATATTGTCCTTTCTTATCTAAGAAATTTTTCTTGATTGTGCTGACGGTCTGCGGAGAAACCCAAAGAATCCGGCCAATTTCTTTATATGATTTTCCGGATCGCAGCAACGCCAATATAGCCAAGCGCCTCAATAAAAGTTTTCTTTCGCTGTCGCTTAAAATACTTTCAAGAAAAAACTTAATTTCTTTTCTTGATTGAGAGCGCGCTACGCCCCCCAAGATGCTTTCCCATAATCTTTCTGACCACTCATCAGCTAATCGCCCGACTAACCGATCGCTTGTCCTGGTACCACTTATTTTATTTATTTTTCTCATGCCGGAGATTATACCACTCTACTATTACGCGTAATAGTAGAGTGGGTTTTCGCAGTATGTTCCCCCCCACCCACCCCCCAAACCCGAATATGGCCGACGTCCTCCCCTCCCCCGAGCTTAAATATGAGGTTCAATGCGAGGGAACAGATTGCCGATTTTAGAAACCTTTAAGACGGCCGAATCGGAGTAAGTACTATTGCCGACGCGGGATAAGGCCGACGCGATTTTATCGGCAACTTCCGGAAGAATCGCTGTGAAATTATTTCCTAGCGCTTCCAAAATCACGGCGAGATCGGCTAAAACTTTCACATCACCGGTCTCCCAGGGTTTTTTCTCATTTACATAAACATCGCCAACTTTCACTAATTCCCCCAAAGCGCCCACCGCTTCATGGAATCGAAATTCGCCAAGCTTCTCGCTAAATTTTTGAACCGCCGCCGCGATCTCTTTATTCTTTGCTCCTTCTTCGATTTTTAACTCCCCCGCCTTTTCACAAAGAGTAAGCACGCGGGCGGCGAAGTTTCCCAAGCCATTCGCTAGATCGCTATTGTAAACCTGTTCAAATTTTTCGTAACTGAAGTCGCCGTCTTCAAACGGAGAAATTTCTTTCAACAAATAGTAGCGAACGGCGTCTGTGCCGTATTTCTTAACCAATTCTTTCGGATCAATCACATTGCCAACAGTTTTGGAGATTTTCTTTCCATCCACTGTCAAAAATCCGTGTACGAACACGGTGATGCCACTCTTGGGCCAGAGCCCGGCCGCTAGAAGCATTCCCGGCCAAATGGCGGCGTGGAAGCGCAAATTATCTTTGCCGATTACCTGCACAATCTCGTCGCCGTTCGCCCAATATTTCTGGAAGTTTGAGTCGTCCGCCGAACCGTATCCCAAAGCGGAGATATAATTGACCAGCGCCTCCGCCCAGACATACATTGTCTGCGAATCATCCCCGGGAACCGGCACGCCCCAAGACAAATTTTTAGACGGCCGGGAAAAGCTGACATCGCGCAAACCATCTTCCAAAACCGACAAAATCTCATGCCCCCGACTCTCCGGCACTATTCGTAATTCTTTCTTCTTGATTCGCTCTCCTATCTCTTTGCCGTATTTTGAAAGTTTGAAAAACCAGTTCTCCTCCTCAATCAATTCCGGCTTAGTCTGATGGTCCTGGCAAATACCGCCTATCATCAGGTCTTTGTCGGTGATAAACGCCTCGTGGCCGACGCAATAGAGGCCTTTATAGCTCTTTTTGTACAGATCGCCGGACTTTTCCAGTGACTGCCACAGCTTTTGCGCCCCGGGCCAATGACGCTCCCGGTCGGAAGTGCGGATGAAATCATCCCAGGACAAATTCAATACTTCCCTCAGTTCTTTAAACTTAGCTGAATTTTTATCAACAAATTCTCGGGGAGTTAAACCAGCCGCCTCCGCGCTCCGCTGAATTTTTGTGCCGTGCTCATCTGATCCGGTCAAAAACCGGACGTCATCTCCTTTTTGACGGTGATAGCGCGCCAAAACATCCGCGTAGACGGAGTCCAAAACGTTCCCCAGATGGGGAGCGCCGTTAACGTAAGGAATTGAGGTGGTAACGTAAAAAGTCTTTGACATAGTGATTAGTGGCTAGGTTATAGGCAAAAGTATAAAACAAAACGGCCCGCCTGACTATTCCCTAATGCCTAAATCCTATTTCCTAATTTACAGCCCGAGTCCTCTTCGTCTGGCTTTAGTCTCGGACCAATCGTCCAATAATTCCTGAAGCAATACGGCGGTCGGAACTGCCAGCACTAACCCGATAAATCCAAAAACTTTAGCGCCGATCAATATAGAAATTAGGATAACGACCGGCTGAAGGGATGTGGTTAAATTAGTAACGGCTGGAACCAAAAGATTATTTTCCAACTGCTGGATAATAATGAAAAGAATCAGAACATAGAAACCTAATGCCACTGATTGAGTTAAGCCAACTAAAACCGCCAAACTGCCGCTAAAAATCGGACCGACGTAAGGCACCAATTCAAAGATTCCGGCGATAATGCCAAGAATCAAGCTGTACTTCACGCCCAAAATCCACAATCCCAAAAATACCAGCAGACCGACACCCAAGCTCAAAACTACCTGTCCGGCTAACCAATTGCCGATCTTCTTTTTAATGCGCCGATACAAGCCAATTACCTTTGGTTCATAATGCCCCGGTAAAACCGTCAGCATAAACTTCTCCGCTCCGTCTTTGCCGACAGTCAGATAGAAAGAGAGTACGAACACGGAAACCGTCGCGGTTAAACCGCCCAAGAAACGGGTACCGATTTCCAGCACGGAAGTACTGCCACTCAAGAGCAAATTCGTAACTTTGCTAAGCGCCTGATTGATAGATTCAATAAATCCGGAAGTATCAATAAATTCAAAAAGAGTTCCGGAGTATTTTCCTAAGCTGCCAAGTAAAGTATTAAACTCCGACAGGGCGATCGGAACAATCGCGTAGGCCAACAAAGCCAGAACGAAAATTAAAATAATGTAGATACCTAAAGTACCCAGCAATCGGGGAACTCGGCGCTTTTCCAGCCAGCTGACCACCGGATCCAGTGCGGCGGAAATTACGATAGCCAAAAAAATCGCAACTAAGATGTCGCGGGCGATGAATAGGATAGTCACCAAAAGCAGCATCAGCGCTACCTTCCACAAGCTACCCCAACTGATTGAAATTCCCCTATTCTCCATTTTTATGCTACAAGAACCTTACACGAGATAACGGACGGATGGGCCGTCTCATTACTCTAATTATACCTTAGTATACTAGAATCTCAAAATTTTAGCAAATGGCGCCTTGTCTTTGTAAGGCCCAATCATCGCTAAGTTGAGTTTTTCATTCTTAAAGATGTCCTTGGCCACCGCCACCACCTCCGCCTTGGTTACCTTACTAATTGCCTTGGCGATCTCCGCCGCAGTCTTGGATTCCTTCTCTAATATTTCCTGCCCGCCATAAAACATCGCCACCGCGTCCGAAGTCTCCAACCCAAGCATCAAACGGCCGGAAAGATGTTCTTTCGCGTCCGCAAGGTTTTTTTCCGTGATATCTCCCTTAGCAATCCTGGTCAGTTCACCCAAAATCGCCTTGATGACGATTTCAATTTTGCTGTGCTCAATGCCAGCCGAGACCGCGAACACGCCATGATCGGTCAGCGCGTCCGCTCCCGCTTTCACATAATAAGCGGCGCCTAATTCTTCGCGGACTTTTTGAAACAAACGCGAACTCATTCCCCCACCCAAAATGTCGGCCATTACCTCCAACGCGTATTTCCGCTTATCAAATAAATCGTAAGCCCGGCAACCTAAAACGAGATGGGTCTGGTCGGACTCTTTGTGTTTGATGAAAATTTCTGGCTTGGTTTGTTTTTCCACAACCTTCACTTTTCCGGTTTTTTTGCCGTCGTGAATGTTGATGAAGTGTTTCTCAATTTTCGGCAAGATAGTTTTCGGATCAAAACTACCGGACACGATAACAGCCGTCGCCGAAGCCACATAATGCTCACCCCGATAATCCAGAACGTTTTTGCGGGTAATTTTTTGGATAATTTCTTTCTTACCGCCCACGTCCCAACCGGCCGGCTGATCTCCGTAAAGCAATTCCTGAAATAGATCCTGTACCTTTCTTTGCGGCATATCCTCATACATATTCAATTCCTCGATCACCACACCTTTTTCTTTCTCCAATTCTTTTTCATCAAAGATCGGATTCAGATAAAGATCACTCACGGTTTCTAAAATAAGATCAGTGTGCTTGGCTTGAGCTTTAGCGTAATAGCCGGTCCATTCTTGGGAAGTGAAAGCGTTGTATTCCGAACCAATGCGATCCAATTCTCCGGCAATCATCAAAGCGCTCGGGCGCTTCTTCGTTCCCTTGAAACAAAGATGCTCCAAGAAATGCGAAATACCGTTGATATTTTTCGTTTCGTATTTTGAACCAGCCTCAACGAGCACTAACACTGTCGTTGCCGGATTTTCTTTTTCCGGAATCAAAACTACCCGCAAGCCGTTCTTTAAAACTTTTTTGATGAAGGGTTTCATCCCGTTAGAAATATTGACCAAACAACAACTTTAGTAAAAACATTTGTTTATATTAGCAGACTACCCCTTAGTCCTCCTAACTCGGTTGAGTAGAATTTCTAACGGGATTTCATATCACCTAATTTTAGCAGATTTTAGCTTTATTTGAGAGATGTTGACAAGACAAGATGGGTGTGCTATATTAGCCGAGTAGTTAGGGAGTTCCTTTTAAACACCAATTCAGGAGACCTTCATGAGCCATTCCAACGGCGAGGTAATTCACGAAAATGAAGTAGTTGGTTTCTTCGAATATGACGGCTGCTCGGACATCGCCATTTCGGCGATTTGGAATACGCTCGAAGAAGTGGAGACGAATTGGAGAAGTGGCGTATGGAAAAGGTGTACTTGTGGCCAGCCGAGCGTAGACGTTCTACTCTTCACAGACTATGGCGGTGGATTCTATTGGCCAGCAAAAGTTTGCTTGAAGTGCAGGGCAATCTTGGGGCCGCATCCGTATAATGATGGCTGCAGAACCAAGAAGGGGCATCCGCTGAAAACTTGCACCAAACCGACCTCCTAACGGGGTCGGTTCTTTTATTTTCTACCGGGAAGTGAAAATGCGAGTTGATGCCAAGCGAGAGCCGCTCGCATTTCTACTTCCCGGCAAGCTTCTTTTCTAAATACTCCGCCAGTTCCGAAATCTTGACGCGTTCCTGCTCCATCGTGTCGCGGTCGCGGACGGTGACAGCTTTGTCTTCCAGCGAATCAAAGTCCACAGTCACGCAATAAGGCGTGCCGATTTCGTCTTGGCGGCGATAGCGCTTACCAATACTTTGGGTTTCATCGTATTCACAAACGAATTTCTTGGATAATTCTTCGTATAAGGGTTTGGCAACTTTAGCCAATTCGTCTTTTTTGGAAAGCGGTAAAATTGCAACTTTCACCGGAGCAAGCCATTTCGGGAATTTCATTACCACGCGGGTATCCTCGCCTTCGTCGGCAGTCGGGGCTTTTTCTTCATTGTAAGCTTCTAACATCGCAACCAGCACTGAACGATCAACGCCCCAAGTGGGTTCAATCACGTGCGGCAAGAATTTATTTTTGACGTCATCGGGATCGGTATAACGCAAATCCTGACCGCTATTCTCCATATGCTGTTTCAAATCAAAATCTCCGCGATAAGCCAACCCATAAAGCTCTTTGCGGCCGAAAGGATATTCATATTCCACATCCACAGTACGCTTGGAATAATGAGCGCGCTCGCCGTCGGGAATCTCGGCATAGTGCAGATTCTTCTCGGAAACTCCCAAATGTTTCAACCAGGCCTTCATTTCACCGAGCCAATTTTCAAAATGCTTTTCCCATTCGGATTCTTTTACAAAATACTCAATTTCCATCTGCTCAAATTCACGGGTGCGGAAAATAAAATTTCCCGGAGTAATTTCGTTGCGGAAGGCCTTACCCATCTGCGCGATGCCGAATGGCAGTCGTTTGCGGGTGGTGTCCAATACATTTTTAAAATCCACAAACATCGCCTGCGCCGTTTCCGGGCGGAGATAAACCACGCTTCCCTTTTCTTCAGTTGGGCCAATGTTGGTTTTGAACATCAGGTTGAACTGCTTGGCTTCCATCAACTCTCCACCGCAAGATGGGCATACTGATCCTACTTTCAACTTTAAACTTTCAACTTTAAACTTTCCGATTTCGTCCTCACGAAATCGGTTATGGCATTTCTTGCACTCCACCAGCGGATCGGAAAAGCCGGCCACGTGGCCGCTCGCTTCCCAAACTTTTGGGTTCATCATCAGGGCGGCATCAATACCCACCACGTCGGTGCGCTGACGCACAAAGCGGTTCCACCATTCGTCTTTGATATTCTTTTTCAACTCCGCTCCCAGCGGACCGTAATCCCAAGAATTGGCCAAACCGCCATAAATTTCCGAGCCAGGAAAAATAAAACCCCGCCGCTTGCACAAGCTGAGCAGTTTATCCATCAAATCTCCTTCGTTTTTTGTTTTAGGTGTCGGCATTTTATTGAGTTACAGTTCCTTGGCCGCCGACGGTCGGATCATCCGGTAACTGAGTGGTAATTCCGGAGTCTTTATCAGCTAATTCTAGCATGGTGAATTCATCAATCGCCGTTAATTGAGAATCTTGAATCAGGAGCATGTCCTTGCCCAAATCAATAGCAGAAGGGGTAACCTCAACTTGGAAAATCGCCTCCAGTGGTTTCGCCACCAGGCCGGTAGTCGCCGGAACTTTTGGTATTTCCCAAACCACCTCTTGGGTGCGGTCGTTGTAAGTCGGAATCGTAGAGCCGTTGCTCTTAATGATTCCGCCCATCCGGACATTGCCACCCAAGAAAGATTTTATCTTAACGTCTTTGATATCGGTAGAATAATTGGTAATTATCCAGTGAATAGTAAATTGAGTAGGTTGGTTCACCTTCATCGGGAGAGGGCCGCTATTTAAAATTCCGGAGGCGGCATCGCGGAAATAAGCGCGGGCGTCCAAATCTACCAATCCCCCGACTTTACTCTCCAATACGGCGTAACTGACGGTTTTGCCCGACCCCACGAAATGTGGCACGGTGGGAGATTCAATGGTGGCCGAAACTTTCAAAATAAAATTCTTATCGCTCAAACGCTTAATCGGAAAAGCGCTCTTTGTTCTAATGGAAAAATCCACCGAGCCCGCCTTTCCGGGCGCGAGGGTTTGCAACCCCGGGGTAGTGGCGGCATTCCAGGTCAAAGTATTATCCGAAGAACGAAAAACTCCATTACTGCTGATGCTGGTCAGATCAAACATCGCTCCGCTTAATTGAGCTTTGACAATCACGTCCCGCAAACCGACATCGGTGTTATTGGTGTAGTTTATTCTATAACTCAAAGAATCACTTAAGCCCGCCACATGTTCGCTGTCGTTATTCAACAAAATCTTGATGGCAACCGGCGACTCGGCGATAGTAATTACCGCCGTGTTGGAACTGACCGGATAAGACAGACCGCTAAGGGTGGATTCAATGGTGGCCTTCAGATCAAAAGATGCTCCTTCCGGGCCAAGAAGACTGCCGGAAATTTTGAATTTCATCTCCGAACCCTTCAGTAGGCCACCCAAAACCCAGACATTATTGCCGATGTCAGGATTGAGAGTCGCCTTGGTCATGGTAAAAGTCAGTGGATACTCCACCTTGAGCCGTAAATCACTGAAGTCTATGTCAGACGTATTTTTGAAAGAAATTTCCGAATCAAACAGCTCGCCGCCGAAAACTTTTTCCGGAGTAACAATATCCACCGTTATTCCATAACCGCCGACGGATATATCAGAACTGACTTCTTTTTCAAATCGAGAACTCAAGGAACTAGCCAGATAGGCGGCGCCGGCAGTAACCTTTTTAAAAGAATTTTCTCCATCCAGCGCGATTAATTTGAAAGATTGCTGGTTCAGTCCTCCGGCTCCGAGATTGTTGAGTTCGCGGAAATCTATCGTTTTTGATTGAGGGGATCCGACAAACGCCACGCCGTCCGGTAAAGCCAGTGATAAACGCACATTCTCCAAAACTCCGCCGGAATTATTAGCGGCATTAACCCGCAGATCAAATGGAATCCCGATCAAGATCTTTTCCGGGGCGGAAATTTCCAGTTGAAGACCCTGAGTGAATCTCGCCTGGTAGGCAAGATAACCGATTACCACTAAAACCGCCGAAAAGGCCGGTATTAAAATCCACAACGTCTTAGATCGCATTTCTTGAATTATAAAGGAAAATCGGGCTTATTCAATTGGGATGCCGGCGCTGTTACAGGCCGCGAGATCCTCCTGATATTGTCTTTGAGCATTAGCCCGGCCCTCATTCCACTCCTTTTCAATCTCCATTTCTGATTCTTCATAGCCCTTCAAGGCCACCACGATGGCAATATGACGAAGATGTGGGTCGCCAACCAGAGCGGCGGCTATTAAGAGTAGACGCCGTTTATCCAAAGCGGCGCGCAAATCATCGCTCTTATTATCATCCACGGCAGCGTTCTCGGCATCCCGCCTAGCCGCGGCCTCTTCCGCGCAAGCTGTATCGGCAACCGCGTCCCCTCCTCCGGCTCCTCCGCCAATCATCGATGGAGGCAAAACTACCGGTGGTTTATATGCATCACGCAACTTTTGAATCTGACGATCCAAAACCTGCTGGGCGTCGTACTGACTATCAGTTAGCTCCTGTAACGCCCGATCCCGTTCGGCTTGTGACGCCTGCTGCTGCTGTAAAAGTAATAGTAAGCGGTCGCGTTCAGATTTCTGTTGTTGCTGAAGAGTCACAATAGCCGGATGCTGTAAAACGGACCCGCCCCCAGTTGGCTCATCCAACAATCGGGAAGTAACGGCGCTGTCTTTATCAGAAACCTCCAAGCCGGTGAAGTCATCAATTGCCGTCAGGGTTGATTCCTGGGCCAACAACATATCCCGACCGACATCTTGGGTTGACGGAAGCGCCTCAACTTGGAAAATGGCTTCGGTTGGCTTACCGAGAACCCCATAATTGGCGGGGATTCCGGGCAAACGCCAGATTAATTCTTGAGTGCGATCATTGTAAGTGGGGATGGTGGCCGCGTTACTCCTGGTGACTCCGGTAAAAGCAACGTTTCCGCCCAAAAAAGTCCTAACCTCCACGTCCCGTAGATCGGTGGCGTAGTTAGTAATCCGCCAATGAATAGTAAATTGTGTTGGCTGATTAAGACTCAACGGCAAAGATCCTTTATTGGTAATTCCGGCGCTCGGATCGCGGAAATACGCCTTTGCGGTTAAATCAACCGAACCGCCAACTTTGTTCTCAATATTGGCATAGCTTTCCGTCTTACCTTCGGCTACGAAATACGGCACTGTCGGAGAGTCAATAGTAGCCAAGACCTTCAAGAGGAAATTTTTGTCGGTCGCTTTTTTAATCGGATAAATATCCTTCGTCCGGATACTGAAAGTAACCGACCCGGACTGACCCGGCGCTAGGGCGGACAATGGGCGGAAATTGGAAGCCGTCCAAACAATAGAGTTGTCGGAGGAGCGGAAAGTCCCGCTGGTAGACAAAGAGGTGAGATCATACATCGCTCCGTCCAATTTAGCGCGGATGATCAGATCGCGCAGACTGACATCGGTATTGTTGACATAGTTGATCGTGTAACCGAGATTACTGCCCTGGCCGGCGATATATCCGTTGTCATTATTCACGTTAATCTTCATGGAGATCGGCGAAGTGGCGATGGAGATGGTGGCGGCGTTGGTATAGATTGGATAAAGCTGGCCCTCTAACAGCGCCTCCGCGGTCGCGGCCAAATCAAAGAATGCTCCTTCGGGACCGGTCAAAATTCCGGTAATTTTAAATCTTGTTTCCGCTCCTTTGCGTAAATCTCCCAGCACCCAGGTGTTGTTGCCGATATCGGGGTTGAGAGTCGCTTTAATAAAATTGAAGGCGAGCGGATAAACCATTTTCAACTTCAAATCCGTGAAGTCGGCGCCGGAGACATTTTTAAACGAAATTTCCGCGTCAAAGGGGACGCCGCTAAAAACTTTCTGGGGAGTGGCGATGTCTACTAAAACTCCATGCCCGCCGACGACGATATTATTTTCTGCTCCTTTGGCAAACAAGGACTTAAACGAACCGGCATTATAGGTAGCGCTGGCGGAAATCTTTTTGAAAGTGTTTTCGCCGCTTAGGGCAATCAACGTGAAAGTCTGCTGGGCGGATCCTTTTTGATCCAAGCCGGTAATAGCGCGGGAGTCGGTATCTTGCGACGGCAGCTGGCCGACGAAAGCAAATTCTTTCGGCAATCTCAAAGCCAAATTTACATTTTTAAAAGAATTAGATGAGGTATTAGAAACATCCACCTTAACTTCAAATGGGACCCCGACCAGAACCTTGGGTGGTGGCACAATCTCTACTTCCATTCCTCTGGCCACGCTGGCCCGATAAACAAAAAAGAAGATGATTAAAGCGGCTAAGAGAACCGCCCCCATCAATATTCCTAAAAGGACTTTACGATTCATTGACTTAATTGTATCACACGACAAAATGGAGCGGCCGACCGGCTTTAATCAGACAATTATGGCAGGAGTACTCCAGTTCCCGCATAAGGAAATGACCCGGATTTCCGGACTGACAAGTCCGGCAACTGGCAAAAGTGGGAGAAAAACCGAGGCAAGACAAAATTGTTCCGATCTCCAGATGGCCCGCGGAAATTAAAGACCAGAGCTCCGGGTCAGAATCGCCCTCAACAGTCATTTCTTTGAGAAGTTGGAGCGCGGCGATAGTTTTCGGATTGCGCGGCAGTAATCCTTCCGAAACGATGTCCACCACCTGAAAACCGCCTAGTTCAATTAACCGAATATTTCCGAAATTTCCCGGCTCCAAATGGCCGGATAATTTTGAAGTGATTTTTCTGGCGCTTTTAACTTTGGCGGAAATCCGGCCCAATTTTTCACAATAAAGAAAAACGCGGGAATCCTGATCGCCTTGGTTTTCCCGGTCAAGAACTAAAGCTTTGGTGTAATGCTCTGTCATAATCTAATTATAAACTTTCAATCAAGAAAAAAGCCGCCGATTACTCGGCGGCTTTAGTTTCTGGGTATACTTGGTCCAGCAATCTCTCTGCCTGCTTGTTACTGGAATCAATTCTCCGGTCAATGTCACCGGGCCGGTAGTCATCCAGGGTCAGACTGGGAACGCTGATGTCCGGGCTGGTGATGACGAGACGCTTCGGAAATTGCGGCTCACCCGTGAGCACTTCTTCCACTTTGGCGGCCACGTTCGCCGGGAAAGACTTTAGTTTATCAATAATTGTCCGGAAAAATCCCTGCTCCGATTCATGCGGATCAAACAATTGGAATTCCGGATTATCGCGACGAAAATTTTTGCACTGTATCTCATCCATATCGTCCAGAACCTGCCGGAACCCGATTCGCAGATCCTTATACCACGGCGGGCCATCTTCCGGCTCGGGGGCGGGACAGGGATCATCATTCAAAATCACAAAGATAGTGTCAAAACCTTTCAGGTGATCCAAGTGAAAATAGTATCCATCGGCATAAAAATCGGTGCCGATTTTTACCTTCGGGAAGTATCCAGTCAAAGAGGCGGAGGCCTTGATGGCTTTGCGGAGTAACTCCGGATCCTTAATGAACCGCTCATCTCTGCTGGAAAAAACTTCCATCCGACGTTTATTCTTATTCATGGCCACCACTTCAAGCTCAATTTCGGAATTAATGATTTTCTGGCAATCAATATTTTCCATTAGCTTGTTTAGGCCATAGTCACTAAGCAGACTCTGCTCAGATTTGATGATGTGCCAGGGAACTCCCTTCCAACTGAAAATCTCGCCCGGCTTCCCATGGCCTACTTTTCGCCAATGTTCCTCCAGCGTATCCGGACCATCCTGCACAACCATGGCGGCATTCAGAGCGCCGACGGAAACTCCCTGAATCTTTTTAGGAATTTTCCCTCTTCGGAATAAAGCCTTCCACAAGCCAATATTGGCGCCGGTGAAACCGCCGCCGTTCTGCACGACTACAATCTTTTCGGCGGTCACTGGTCTCTCCTTTCAATGTACCCCTACATGCTACAAAGAAACCAAACAAAAAACAACACGAAATACGACAATAAAAACCAGACATTGGCCACTAAAAGTGATTCCAGTTTATGGTGCCTATTCCGACTGAACCTTAATCTTCTTAGAACGCTGACGATTTAGCTTGGGCAATCTGATTATCAAAACTCCGTTTTTGATGGAAGCTTCAGACTTTTCGGCATCCACCTCCTGCGGGAGAATTATTGAGCGGGCAAATCTCCCCCAATAGCACTCCTGATAGAAATAATCTTCGTCTTTTACTTTCTTTTCCTTCTCTCTTTTGCCTTTAATGGTTACCGACTCACTGGTGATAGCTATATCCAAATCCTCCGGCTTTACTCCGGCAATCGGAGACTCTAAAGTGATTTCATCCGGGGTCTGATAAAGATCAATAGTCAGCTGGCCTTCGTCTTCATCAGAAAGATCTTCCGATAAATCCGAACGCCGCTCGCGGACAGCGGAGTTGGATTTGGCCAGCTCGATTTCCGGTTCCACCACTTCTCCAACCGGAGTTTCTTCCGAGCTTTCTTCTTCTATTATTTCGTCTTCCATGTTTTTACTTTATAAACTTTACGAACTTTCAACTATTCTCTACCCGCTTAAGTTTCTCAAAATCGTTCAAAACGAATAGCGCCATGAACATCAGAAAGATCAGCGGCAGAGCTACAGGTTCCGATTTAATTATAAGGTAGTTGAAAACTGCATGCAATAAAGTAGCAATCAGCAAGCCCTGAATAATGCCGCCGGCCAACCCCTGACGACGGGCCATTGCCTTGCCCCAGTAGTATCCGACCAGCGCGGAAGTTAAGCTGTGGAGCACGGTAGCGCCCACAAAACGCAACGCGGTGGTCTCTAACGGTCCGGGGGCGGTAAGAGAGAGGGCGTCGGACTGCAAAACAGAGGCGATATTCTCCACGGTGGCGAATCCCAGAGCGGCGACGATCATGTAAACCATCGCGTCAATCGGCTCATCAAACTCGCGGCGACGGCCGACCGCCAGATAAACCGCGACGAATTTGAAAATTTCTTCAATCACTCCCAAGAACATGAATGACAGCAGGCTATAAGTAGCGTAACCCTTGCTAACCACCCAATCGTTAACAATTATCTGAAATTGCAAAACAAAGACCGTAACCAGCGCGCCCGCCAGAAAAGTGTAAAGAATTAGTTTTTTTGGTTCGGGATGGCGCGCATCTTCCTTCAGGTAAAAAGCCAGCCAGGCCAAGCCGGGAATAGAACCGAGCGCGATAAGTATTAAGGTGGTCAGCATCACTAACGGCCGGACCAGGATTCAGTAATCAACACTCCGCCCCCGATCAAACGCTGATAAAGTTCTTCGGTGATGAAGGGCATAAAGGGATGGAGAATTTTCAAAACGTCTGCCAGGATCCCGCCTAAGACAATTTTAACATTTTCGTCGGTTCGGTTCTTAGTCTTTTCTATATATACGTCAGCCAGCTCATGCCAAACGAAATCGTAAATTTTGTGGATGGTTTGGCCGAAATCGTAAGCGCCGATCCCCCGCTCGGTCTTCTTTTTTAAATCGGCTAATTTCCCAAGAATCTCCTGATCTTCCGGAGTCAGACCGGATTTAGGAAAATCCGATTTAAAATCCGCTCCGCGAGTCTGCGCGAAACGAGCGATATTCCAAAGTTTATTAGCGAATTTTTTACCGGCTTGCACCGCCGCCTCATCCCAATGGATATCCTGCGTGCCCATCGCCTGCCAAATAATTCCGAAGCGGGTGGCATCAGCGCCATATTTTTCTATCAGACCGATCGGGTCAATGCCGGTGCCCAAACTCTTAGACATCCTCTTTCCGTCTTTCGTAAGAACGGTGGCGTGAATCAAAACGTCAGGGAACGGAGTCTCGCCTTTAAATTCCAACCCGGAAAAGATCATCCGCCCAACCCACAAATTAATAATGTCGCGGGCGGTTATCAAAACACTGGAGGGATAAAACTTTTTCTGATCTTCTTCCGAAAGTCCGGCGAACGGCCAGAGCGCTGACGAAAACCAGGTGTCTAAAACGTCCTGCGATTGTTCCATCTCGCAGTTTTCACAGAACGGACAAGTTTTCGGTCTTTCTGCCGCCACTATAAAATCTTCCGCTTGTTTAGGATTTAGGGTTTGGGATTTAGTATTTGCTTCCAGTGTTTTTTTACAAAAAAATACAGGCAGTTGGTGCCCCCACCAGATCTGACGGGAAATGCACCAGTCACGGACATTTTCCATCCAAGAAGTGAGGACTTTTTCGAAATTCTTAGGAATAATCTTTGTTTCCCCGCTTTTGATCGTTTCTAAAACAGAGTCGCGCAGCGACTTACCGGAACTTTCAACTTTAAACTTTGAACTTTGAACTTGAGGGTGTTCTGACATCCGAAGAAACCACTGATCACTCAACAGCGGCTCAATCGGCGTGGCGCTGCGAGAGCAAATCGCTAAGTTGTGGGTGTAGTCTTCAATTTTCTCTATCAAACCCAGCTTCTCCAATTCCGTCACCACTTTTTCTCGCGCCTCCGCGATTTTCAAACCTTCAAAATCTTTACCGGCTTCGGCGGTCATCTTTCCTCTTTCATTGATAATTTGGATGAACGGAAGCTTGTGACGCTCACCGATCTCGGCGTCCAACAAATCGTGCGCCGGAGTTACCTTCACCGCGCCCGTTCCAAAAGTCAGATCAATCTTTTCATCGGTAATAATCGGAATCTCGCGGCCGACGATCGGCAATAAAACTTTTTTTCCAACCACATTTTTATAACGATCATCTTTGGGGTTCACCGCCACGGCAGTATCGCCAAGCATCGTCTCCGGTCGAGTGGTGGCCACAATAATGTAAGATTGCTTCTCTTCGCTCGCAATGACGTCGCTATTGTCATCGCGAGTCCCGACTTCAGTCGTGGACGTGGCGATCTCACCTTGAAGCGGATATTTAATATAATAAAGTTTTGTCTTCTCTTCTTTATATTCAATTTCCAGGTCGGAAAGAGAGGTCTGACAGGCCGTACACCAGCTGACTACCCGCTTGCCTCGATAAATCCAACCCTTTTCATGGTAATGAATAAAAACTTTCTTCACCCACTCTGCATATTCCGGATCCATCGTGAAACGAATGCGCGACCAATCAGCGGAAGCGCCAATCTTTTTTAATTGACTGATAATAATATTCCCGTACTTTTCTCGCCATTCCCAAACTTTTTCAACAAATTTTTCCCGGCCCAAATCCCAACGATTAATCCCCTCTTTTTTCAACTGCTTATCAACCACGCTTTGAGTGGCGATCCCGGCGTGATCAGTGCCCGGAAACCAAACCGTTTCATCGCCATTCATCCGGTGATAGCGAATAAGAATATCGGAGATGGTGGCGTTGAGCGCGTGGCCCATATGCAAAGAACCCGTCACATTCGGCGGAGGCAAATGAATAGAATAGGTCTTAGGGTTTAGGGAATAGGGTTTAGTGGCAGAAGTAGGTTTGAAAAATCCGCCGTCTTCCCACATTTTATAAATGCGGTCTTCGGTGGCTTTCGGATCGTAGGCTTTGTCTAACTCCTTCTCCATGAAGCTTATCTTATCGCAAAATGAATTATGAATAAAGAATTATGAATTATGTAAGGATAAAAAAAACCACTATAACATGTCATAGTGGGGATTGAAATTTACTTGATTAGCTCTCGGAAGACAGCTGCGGCGAGCGCCGCATCCACCTCGTTGGACTGGCCGTCTCTCTCGGCGATCTTGTCTGCCCTGCGGGCAAACTTCACAAGCTCTTCATCCGTCAGCTCCGGCTTTTTGGGTGGTTTTTCTTTTTCCGCTTCCTCGGCCGACTTGAGCTCTTCATGGATCTTCATGGTAATTTCTGAATAAATCTTTTTCGTGCCCTCCGAGGACAATCCCCCAAGTTGGTCAAGCAGGTTGGTCTCATACTGATCATGGTCGCCGTATTTATAATTTCTACGCAACACATCACCAGCCAATGTGAGAGCTTTAAACATCCTGTCCTTAATCTTCTTTTCCTTATCTTGGAGATTCATCTGCTTCAGCCCCAGCTCTTTTTCCAGCTCGTCAAGTCTCTGGTCACGTTTAGCGGACTCGGCGGCCACTTCGGAAGCTGATCTCTTCATAAGACCGTCTTGAATCTGAAGGTGCTCAATTTCGCGAACTAGGGCTGATTTATCCTGAGCGTGTTGTTCACATTCGCTTTCAAGAGCTCTAATCTTTTCGGAGGCGTTCACCTCCACGCTGGATTGAAGCTCGCCGATCTCCCGCTTCAGAGCGCTTTTTTCTAGAGCGGCTTGCTCGCACTCATTCTCCAGGGCGACGATCGTCTGGTTTCCACCGGGCTCTCCCATACCATCAGGGAGATCTGCGGTGATTGGATCATCTTCGGCAATCGCGTCGTGAACAACGTGTGTTCCTTGAGCAATGTGCATTGAAAGGTCTTCAAGAACAGGAAGCTGACGATCTTCATCATCAAAAATCATCGTCTCGATCCCGTCTTCCGCTCCGGGCTGAATGCGAAGATCTTCATCCAAAAAAATGAATTCTTCGTTTTCCGGGGTCTTCTCCGTGACTGGCGGCTCAACCTGCGGTTTCTGCGCGGAGGTAGCTGCCTCCTTTGCTTGCAGCTCCTGAACCTTGCGGTCGCGATAGGCCTGCGCCCATTTGCGCGCCTCCTCGCTAAGACCAACATTATCAACACTCTCACCAGTCATGACTGCCTCCTTTTGAGTTAAATAGTTATTTGGGTGCTGAACAGAAAATAGCACAAAGCCGCCATGCTGTCAATTCTCCGGTCACACTACTCCCGGGGGGCGGGTAGCCGGCTTCCAGCGAGCCGTCTCCCTCTGTCTCGCTCGGCTATTCAGAAACCAAGCTAGCCTCGCTCCGACAACCCCCCGGAAATAGTATGCCCTCCGTCTAGAAGAAGATTTGTAAGCTATACATTCCCGCCCCGAGAGTAACCAATGCCAAACAAACGACCAAAAGAAGTAAATCCAATTCAACGCCATTAACCAGCTTCATGCCCTGTTTAAGTTTCCATCCGGTAGCGACAAACATGTCCATCGCCAACAAAACTCCGGCTATCTGAACCTGGAAACCGGCCAAGATTGCTAGAGCGCCGAAAACTTCCACGAAAGCGACGATTGTACCCCAGAAAGCGCCGGGCTTAAAGCCCATCATCCCGAAGTTAGCGGCATTTTGTTTCAGATCTTTTAGCTTCGGCCAGCCGTGAGCCAGGAAAATCGCCGCGATTACCACCCGGACCGCCAACAAAGCCCAATCAGACAACAACGGAATAAGAGTGAGTATATTCATCCCTCTATTATAGCAGTTATTGTTTAAGGAGAAATATTGTAGTATAATAGTACGGATTTAGCGTCGCTCCGCAAAATCTAAGGTCCCATCGTCTAATGGCTCGGACGCGTCCCTTTTCCGCCGGAGGCGGATCCTCCTTCGGAGGACACGGCACAAATATGTACTATCTTTACATTCTGAAAAGTTTAGAATATAAAAGGCATTACATAGGCATAAGCGCTGATGTTAAGAACAGGATTCTTGAGCATAATGCCGGAGAGGTGCGTTCAACTAAAGCCTATAAGCCATGGCGATGCGCTTATGTGGAAGAGTTCGAGAACAAAACATTCGCCCGCAAGAGAGAGTTGTTCTTAAAGAAGAACTATCGAGCACGGAAAGATTTGTTTGAAAGTATCATGGTCCCATCGTCTAATGGCTCGGACGCGTCCCTTTCACGGACGAAATCGGGGTTCGATTCCCCGTGGGATCACAATAATAATATGGAAAAAGTTCCCTCACCAGAATCCTTGCCAATTGATAGAGGAGTTGTATCTAACCTTCTCAAAGAAGGGGGCTTTGAAGATCTAGAAGCAAAGACGCTTTTAAATAAGTGGCTGGATGAAAATCAGAGGAAAGTTGAACAAGGCGTTATCTCTAATCTTGAATTTAATATTTCTTGGGCAGAGTTGTATCGCGATGCCGGAATGAACTCGGAAGCTTCGGAGGCATTTAAACAAGCTGCGGAATTGTCATTGCAAGAAAATAATGAAGAGGAGTGCAGGGGCCTGCGAGAAGAAGCGGATAAATTAAACAGCTAATCTATGAAAATCCTCGCGATAGAAACGTCTTGTGATGAGACTGCGATAGCATTAGTGGATTGCAGGGGCGGATTAAAAAATCCGAAATTTAAAGTTTTAAAAAATATCGTCTCGTCGCAAATCGCCATCCATCGCCCGTTCGGCGGAGTAGTGCCAAACTTGGCGAAACGCGAACATATAAAAAATCTTCCGAAACTTTGGGAGCAACTCAAAAAACAAAAACCAAAGTTTGACGTCATCGGCGTTACCGTCGGCCCCGGACTGGAACCGGCGCTCTGGGCGGGAATTGAATTCGCGAAAAAACTTTCGGAAGAAACCGGCAAACCACTACTCGGCGGCAACCACATGGAGGCGCACCTTTTTTCCAACTGGCTCCCACCGATTGGAAAGTTTTCCGCCGAGGGCGGATCCTCCTACGGAGGAAAACGTTTAAACGTTGCAACGCGGAAAATTGATTTCCCAGCCATCGGATTAGTGGTTAGTGGCGGTCATACGATTTTGCTGAGAATGGAATCTTTGTCCAAATGGAAAAAACTTGGAGAGACTCGCGATGACGCCGCCGGCGAAGCGTTTGATAAAGTTGCTCGCCTGCTGGGGCTCCCCTACCCGGGCGGACCGGAAGTAGAAAAATTGGCCCTTCGACATGCTCAGGGTAAACAAAAAAAGGAATTGATAAATTTCCCTCGGCCGATGCTGAAAGACAAAAATTACGAATTCAGTTTCTCGGGACTGAAGACTTCCGTTTTATATTATCTCCGCGATAATCCGTTAGTCGTTAGTCGTAAGTCGTTAGTCGCTGACGTGTGCGCCTCCTTTCAACAGGCGGTGATTGACGTGCTGGTTGGAAAAACGATTCGGGCCGCCAGGGAATTCGGGGCGCAATCCGTTTTGCTTTCCGGCGGTGTGGCGGCCAACAAAACTTTGCGCGCGGCTCTGGCCGGCGCGGCAAAAAAAGAACGGATGGATTTTTTTGTCCCGCCGTTTGAATACAATACCGACAACGCGGCGATGATTGCCGCAGCGGTCTACCTCGCCAGGCTTCGCAAGAAGAAATATCCGCTCCGCGCCAACTCCAACCTCGGGTTGTAATTTGATCAAAAAACGGTTAGTATACTCCTCGGCACCTTGAGGAGATTCATTTGGTTAATCTAATGGAGCGCGCCGTGGAACCTGTAAATAAAACGCCGGAACCGGAAAAAGATCCGCCGCTGAAAAAATTTGTCTTCCATATTCGTTATTCCGTTCTAAGGATTAACCACCCGCGAATGCAAGTTGTTAAAGAGCGGGAGTGTTGGGTATTCCATCACACCAAAGAAGAAGCGATTCAGGCGCTGGCTCTGACATCACCGGACTTCGTTGAAGTAATAAAAAACTATCCGGAGCGTTCAGCCTGCCAAATTTTACAGTTGGCTTCCGATGAAGTAAGCGGCGTCCCCCAAGATGGCGGCGGACGCAATCGTTGCGGCCCGGGAGCTATTATGTACTTTCAGGTGAAAGAAATAGAATCCTGGGAATACCGGATCGGCCAAGAGAAACGATTGGAAAATGCCCTGAAAATCAGCGGTGAAATCTGATCTGGGGATAACTTTACTTGCGCGCCCCTGCCAATCCTGTAAATTAATTATTAGCTCTCCTAAAATTCAATATCGCACCACTCGCTGAGTGGATAACGTACAGACGATCGTTTGTACAAACTCTTTCTTTCTCCCTATTTGGGCGACCCACCTGGTCGCCCTTTTTTTGTCTAAACTTTTTTCATAAAAAAATCCCCGAGCTGAACTCGGGAATTTAATAAACACACTCTTCAGAAAAGCTAGAACCATAACCGAAAATCCTTTTGAAACTCTCAATGTCTTCGGGAAGGCCGACGGCTTTGGCAATGTTGTCGCTAAGTTTCACCAGACCGTGCCCGTTGGCCTCAACCGGCTTCACCACCAGCGAAAGCGCGGGGAATCCGAGATCATTGGTCAGGTTAGTCCCCCAACCGAAGGAAACTTTAATCTTCCCGTCAAAATGATCATGAATCTTAATCATCATTTCCACGTTCAGGCCGTCGCTGAAAACAATCATCTTGTCATCCGCGGGAACATCGTGCCGCTTATAGAACTCCAGTACTTTTTCGCCGAATGTAATCGGGTCGCCGGAATCCTGGCGGAAGCCCTTCCACTTCTGCGCCTGTTCTTTGGTGAAATCGGTAAAGAAAAAATCCGTTCCGTAAGTGTCGGTGAGCGCGATGGAAAGATCGCGTCCATACAATCCCCACCATTCCTGCAAAACATAATTGTGGGAAGCGCGGATCATATGATCACTGCCGTGACAAATACCCGACATCACCATAAACATTTCGTGAGCAGAAGTGCCCATCGGCAACAAATCATACTTCATTGCCAGGAACACATTGGAGGTGCCGCGGAAATCCAGCGGAGGAAATTCTTTGGACATCGTCTTCACTACATAGTCCTGCCACTCCCGGCTGAAACGACGACGAGTTCCGAAATCGGTAAACTTGATCGCCGGACGTTTTCGTAGAGCTTCAACTTTTTTGGCCAGATTCAACCGGCCGCGCGCTTCCACAACTTCTCTTTCAAACTCGGAAAGTCCCGCCATCTGCTTCCGGTAGTAAAGTTCGTTGACGATAGAAAGAGCAAAAGTTTCCCAGTAAATCGCCTCGCTCCACTTCCCCTCAAACTCCAAAACAAATTCGTTCGCGTCCATGGAAAGTTTATAGGACGGGAGCGAAAGCTCTCCTAAGAACTGAAGATATCCCTCGCAGAAAATTCTTCCGTTGTGATCATCAATGGCGCCGCGCAGATAACGCAATTCGCTGTTTTTGAAACTCAATGACTTCACGTGATCAAGTTCAGCCCGGAGCTCTTTCTCGTCAATCTCAAATCCCAGACGCACTCCCTTAGTACGATTCTTAAAAGCGTATTTTACCGGAACATCCCGGTGCTTCAAGAAAACCAACTGCCCCATCGTGAATTTGTAGAAATCCGTATCCAACAGGGAATTAATTATCCATTTCACGGATCACCTCCTCGGTGGTTTTGAGCGCCGCGCCATAAATCAACATTTCATCAAGAGCATCCCCTCCATCATTGGGCTTCAAATTGACTGCTCGGCAGGCATCCTCAAGCACGTACACCTGGTATCCCTTTTCAAGAGTGTCCAGAACCGTTTCTTTCACGCAGTAATCCGTTGCCAATCCCCCGACATAAAGCTCCGTTACTCGGTTCATCTTCAAAATTTCCTCCAATGTGTTTCCATACTCGCTCTTGCCTTCAAACGCGGAGTAACCGTCTTCGTCCGGCTGGGTACCTTTGGAAACAACCACGATTCCGCCGCCACGATGCAATCCGGGATGGAAATCGGCTCCGGGAGTGTCGCGAACGCAGTGCGCCGGCCAACCATTGGGATCTTCAGGATTCTGTTTAAAATGCTTGGTCTTTTCCGGATGCCAATCTCGCGAAAATACGATCAGCCAACCCTTGTCGCAGGCGTGCTGGATCATCTTATTGATCGGTTCAACCACCTGATCGCCATCTTTCACGGCCAACGCTCCACCGGGACAAAAATCATTCTGCACATCCACCACAATCAGCGCTTTGCGGTTCATACCGGCCTCCATTCAGTTGTTAGTGTACCGCACACACTATAGCAAAAGGGCGGTATAAATGCAAGTAAATGCTCGGCCAGATAGTTTCCCGGAAACAGAATAATCCGCTCCAAGAGCGGATTTTCTTCGCCCTCAGCGGTTTGTCGTTCGAGATTAACGAACTACAAACCGCCTCCGGGATGTTCCGGATAAACTATCTGGCTTCGCTGTGGGAAGACCAAAAATATGGAGTCGGGCCACAACTCTTCAGTAACTAACTAACTAAAACCCCCGACGTATGTCGGGGGTGGAATTAGGGAGCGAGTACCGACAAAATCATTCCAACCTGACTCCAATCAACTAAATTACCGGCTAGAATATCCCGCAAACACCAGACTTCAACGTAAGTCATCTCTCCGCCGTATTCCGCTTTATCACCGTAAACGATGCCGCGGCGAGCTTCCATATCGGCCATTTCTGCTTCCGTTAGCTCAACCGAGAACAAATTAGCTCGGTGGGAAGAAAATGGACCAATCAGCTGACGAGTTTCAATCTTTTGGAATCGTTGCCGATCCAGCTTCAAACCGGTCTCTTCATGAACCTCATTGACGGCCGTGGTTAGCCAATCAATTTGATCTTTGGAAGATCCTCCGGGCAACTCCCAGACAAATCCCCCATCGTTACAAGCCGGGCTGCGGAATTCTCGCACCAGCACCAGCCGCGAGTCCAACCAATCGGGCGCTCGCCGATAGAGCAAAACGGAACTGATATCCGGCCGAGCCACTACCACTTCATTAGTCTTGTTGCGACTCTCGCCGGCCACGTGAATATTCACATGTAGAGCACAGGCATAGAGAAAGTGCTTCTCCTTGCCCGCTCGGCAAACCCACTGCACTTTCGCGCCATCCAACCGATGGCCGGCGCTCTTGAGTTTTCCGTACCAAGACTGGAAATAGGGCGTGCGCCAGATGTTCAGCGGGATTTCGCATTCAGCTCCTGCCCGATACGCGCCTTCACCAATCATCTTCAGCGCCAAGTCCACCGTACCAGCCAGAGTATCTGCCTGCGGAATTTTTTCCTTTCTTCCCACAAATTGCAAATAGTAATTCCTTGGCGCCTCCGGCGGAGCTCCCAATACTACTCGGCCGGAATTAACATACAGGCCGAACTCCACGTTGGTAGTCAGGGCTGGCATGGTAACCAAGTCCCGTGGAACCCAGAACAAAACGCAGTCGGCCCGGTCCAAGCATGTGTGTTCCCATCTGATCTGTTCGTCTTTCTCCAGATCACTCAAGCTTTCGTACTTTTCATCTTCCGGGTCAAAAACCACTCCATCATAACCGGCGGCCTCCAGAAACTTGATCGCTTCCGGTCTCCAAGATTTCACTCCGACAGAGCGGGGCGTCGGACCGGCCAGAAAAATAGATTTCTTGTAGCTGGCGGGCAATGGCTGACGGGCATAAATGACCTCCATTTGTACTCCTTTCGGTTAGAGGATAGTTGCTCCGGGATATTGCCAGTAATAGCGAAGGTGTCCATCCGGAAAGAAAATGATGTTACGCATCTCTTCGCTATCAGGATTAACGCTAAGGCAATTGCTCAAACAGAGATTCTGACCGCGCAGATCATAAACAACCGCTCCGTGCGCCAAACGTAGAATCACGTTTCCTTCTTTCTCCAGATAATCTTTAATGTCGGCAAACTTATCCGGTTTCAGATGATGAGCGTTAGTCCAACTCCAAGCTTCCTGGCTTTCGCTAATCTCCGGTTTATTTACTGGGGTTAACGTCAACTGTTCCACCTTGTTCCGTTTGGCAAAATCCGCCAGCTTCTTCAATTCCCCAACAGAATCAATGAAACCGTGGGCGGCGATACAAGTCAGTCGGACAGAAAATCCAATGGCGTGCAAAGCGACAATCAACTGCTCCAGATCAATATATTTCTCGCGATGAGGCAGATAAATTTGACGATTCTTTTCCGGATCATAGTGGACGACGGAAATAGCGATTGTAGTCAGACCGAGTTCATACCAGCGCCGCAGATGTGGCTCATACTTTTCTGGTTTCTCCGCCAGCATAATTCCGTTGGTCTGAATTTCAATCAGCGGAAATTCGTACTTCTCCATCTTCTCCAGGAACTTCGTAATCTGATCGGGAAAAAGAGTCGGCTCACCCTTACCGGTAAACATCGCGGTAGTAACACCACTGCGCCGAGCCAGCCGGCAGGCCACACCAAAATTCCGCCAATTCACTTCCGGTTCTTTCAGCTCAACACCATTCGGCGGGGTCTGTTTGGAAATACAAAATGGGCAACGGGCATTGCAGGCCTCACTGCCGGCAAGAATGCTGAAGGTTCGAATGCGCACTGGCTGCCTCTTTCTTGTTAGTGTACTGGCTACACTATAACGCGGAGCGAAACCGAAAGTCAATAAGGTAAGCCCGGTCCGCCGCTTTCGTTAACGAAAGCGCTAAACTTCTCTATCCTCCCTCAACCCACTCCGTTCGCTCCGGCGGCGAACTCCGCTTGTCGCTCACGCTAATCGGGTTTTTGTTATGAGATATTATACAAAAACCTCCAAAGCCGATTAAGCTCGCTAGGGTTTCGGAAAAGTTAGAGAAGTTTCGCTATTCTTGAGGCATTCCCATGCCCCAACATCCCCAGATAAGACTGCTGGGATTTCTCATTGGGATTTTCTTTTAATCTCCGGAACATTCTCCGCCCGGTGACGGCCCGCAGAGTCCTATGATCCGGAAAATGCACCCAGCCGAGAAAATCCACTCCAGAGGCAAATGTTTTTAGGAAAACTTTGTCCGGGTGGAGAAATAGCTTGAGCTTCTCCCCGAGAAAGTCCTGAATTTCGGGAATGAGTTTTTCTAATCGTTCCTTGCCTTGAGATAAAATCACGAAGTCATCGGCATACCTCACATAGTTTTTAATCTTCAATTTATGTTTCACGAACTGGTCAAACTGATTCATATATACATTGGCAAATAGCTGTGAGGTGAGATTGCCGAGCGGCAAGCCGAATCCGGGCTTCGTTGAAAAGCTATTCAAAATATTCTCCAAAAGCCAAATTATCTTCTGGTCGGGAATATATGACTTCAGGATTTTGAGAAGAATGTCGTGATTGATGCTGTCAAAGAATTTTTTGATATCGCATTTCAAAACCCAGCAGGTTTTGGTGTGGTTCTTGCTGACTTTGTAGGCCATCGCCCGGAACCTATTCAGCGCGCGATGAGTTCCTTTTCCTACCCGGCAGGAATATGAATCGGCGAAAAAAGTTTTATCAAAAAATGGGTAAAGCAAACGATGGATGGCGTGATGAACAAGCCGGTCGCGGACATTGGCTTTGTGGATTATCCGCGGCTTCGGATCGGCAATCCGGAATTGATAATAGCCGCCGTGATTGTATTTTTGGCTTGATAGTTCCTCATGAAACTGTAGAATGTTGTCTATTAGGTTAAATCTGAATTCCTGCACATCTTTCTTAGCCCGCTTCCCTTGCAAAAATTCTTTCCATGCGACCAAAAGATTTTCAATAGAAATAATATCCTCAAAATTATGACGGAACAAAATTCTACCTATAACGCCCCCCCCCGACGATTTTGCCTTTGTTGCATAAAATAAAAGATGGCTATGCGCTTTGGTATTCTTACTACCAAATTCTACCAAAAACGCATAAATATTCTCTCGGTCAAAAGATTGACTCGCTTTTTGTAGAAATTATAGAAACGGTGGCCGCTGCGGGTTTTATTGCAAAAGAAAAGAAACTACCTTATTTAAGTTTGGCAATTATGAAAGTAGACACGCTAAAAGTTTTAACAATGGTTCTCTGGGAGAATAAATCATTGGACGACAAAAAATATATCCAACTTTCACTGAAGATTGACGAGTTAGGCAAAATGCTTGGCGGCTGGAGGGGGAAGCTCCAGAAACAAAACTCTCCCCACAAGTGAGGAGAGAAATAAGGAGATTTGCGACGGGCAAACACCCAGACGTTCTCGGGATTCCAGAAGTTGTCGGGATTGCCGTTGTTCGCGTTGAGCCAGCGTTCATCGCTGTTATGCTCCACGTTGAACACGTTCGGGTTGCCGTTCGAGTCGATTCATATAAAAGGCCGTCTGTACCACCACCCATTGAATACTCTCTGGGTTGTATCGAATTCTGTATCTAAAATACAATAGCCCCTTATACCAAGTATCTCTATTTTTTAGAGTTCTGCGCGCGTCACTCTACCTCCAATCGTAATCAGAAATATTCTCAACACGCGGATACTGGATTCGGCAGCAAGGAACCGTAATCCCAAGCATATTCGCCTAATACCAAAATTATCTTAACACGCCATAAAAACAAAAACCCCC
>ERZ1292623.57-Hain-H51-01um-R1-57-length-113354-cov-18_pt1 | contig 113354 bp, 105 predicted proteins | sample MGYA00564398_ERZ1292623 | MGnify/ENA primary metagenome ERZ1292623 (study PRJEB36523, sample SAMEA6512633) | groundwater metagenome | collected 2019-01-07 | study: AquaDiva: Metagenomics assemblies of 32 groundwater samples
ATGCTAAAGTATCATATATCCACACCGATCATCTAGGTTCAACGACTCATATCACCGATACAGCAGGACAAATCACAGAAACCAATGAATATTATCCTTATGGAAGTCCAATCAATCAGACTGGTCTTGAACAAAGGAAATATATTGGGGAGGAGTATGACAGAGATACGGGATTGAATTACTTGAATGCACGATATTACAATTCACAGACTGGGATGTTTCTTTCGCAGGATCCACTATTTTGGAATCTTTCAGAATCTTATCTTTTAGATCCGCAACAACAGAATTCGTATCTTTATGCACGAGGGAATCCTGTTAGTATGAGTGATCCGAGTGGGTTACTGACGGTGGTAGTGCCAGGAACATTTTATAATGAAAATACTTGGTCTACTCAAGGTGGTGCCAAAAATTTCATTTCTTCAGTTGGAAAGACTTTTGGGGAAACGCCAGTAGTTATGAATGATAAAACTACTTGGTCAGGAAAAAATACTCAAGAAGCAAGACAAAGCGCTGCTACTTCTTTGGCAAAAATGATAAACGATCATAAGTTTGCTGATGGTGAGAAATTAAATATTGTTGGTCACAGTCATGGAGGGAATGTGGGAATTTTAGCGAGCGAAATGACTGATAAGCAAGTTGATAATCTCGTTACTCTTGGAACACCAAATAGATTGATGTACCAACCTAATAAAAATAAAATTGAAAACCACATAAATGTTTACAGTAGATTCGATCTTGCGCAGAAAGCTGCTGAAATTGGAGATCCTGTTGGAATTGTGGGGAACAATGATTCTCGTAAATTTAGTGGAGCAGAGAATATAGGAGTCGGATTGAGAGCCGGAATATTTCCTAGAGGTTCACATACAAACTTGTGGCAGAATAGTTCTGTATGGTCTCTCGTAAACACAAAGGCAGATTCTTTAAAGAAATAATTATTATGGACAACAAAATTCAAAAACGATACATATTTCTATTGGTACTAATAATAATTAGTCTTCTCATGATAGCTGACTCCGTGGACGCTTTTAAGTACGACAGATTCGCTCTTTTAACAGGAATGCTAATCGATTTTCCCTTAAGTGTGATTTTAATCGTCACCGCTATTTTTATCAAAAAGAGGGAGGTGAGAGGTTCTAAATTAAAAGATGCTATTGTTTTTTTAGGTATTAGCATTGCTATATTATTACCTAGCCTTTCTGTAGTTTTATTTTTTATAAATTAATCAATTAATTACATCATTAAACATGAAATATAAATATATTCCAAGTATCGTATTTTTAATTTTACTAGCGGTTATTTCGTTCATTGTTATAAATTCGAAAGAACAATCAAAAAGAGTAAATATAGATGCGACAGAATATTTGAAGGGTAAAGATCCAGAAGACATAAATTCTTGGAGTGATCCATTATTATGGGAGGAAATAGAAAAGAATATAGAAAAACAAAATTAATTTGTTTGGATAAATTAGAAGTTAAAAAGTTAAAGAAGTTAAAGGGGACAGCCACCATTGTTTTCTCCAAAGAAAACCGTCTATAACAATAGAAGCCTGAACCCACGAGGCAAGACCTCGTGGGTATCACTACAAAGAATTTTCTGATATACTCTTGCTATGGAAAAATCAAAAATAAAATACGCTCTCTTGAGTGTCGCATTACTATTAGTATTGTGGTTTGCTTATAAATCTTTTTATTCGGACCGTGCGACTGTAAATCTTGAAAATACCAGCGGAGAATTAGCTCTCACTGTGAGCAAAGATATTTTAGGTAAATGGCAAAGTGTGACCGATACAAAATTTACAAGAGAATTCAAAAGTGACGGCATAGTGGAAGATGATTACGGCGGAGAATTCAAGCTCACAGACAAATGGAGAGTATTTTCGGAAAAAGAAAATATAAAAGTGGCTTTTCCTCTTGAACCAAATATTTCTTATTTGGAATTCTCAAATGGCAAAGAGCAACTTTATTTCAAAATAATAAAAATTACCTCTGAAGATTTAGAGCTGGTATATATGGACCGCGGAGGAGTGTTGCAATTCAAAAAAATAAAATAAAAACACATCATTGGAATATATGCTATAATCCAGTTCGATATGCATAAAATACACAAATTCAAAGAAAGGTGGCGTTCTTGGTCTGTAAAAAAGAAGATTTTTTACTTATCTTTATTGGTTATTTTGGTATTGATAGGAGTAATGATTTTCAAGCCAAAAAACAACAGCGCAAATATCACCACTGACATCGCAAAAATACAGAATTTAAAACAAACAGTCCTAGCCACAGGTCAGGCGACTTCAAATACGGATCTGAATTTGTCTTTTTTCTCAAGCGGGATAGTGCGTTCTATCAGAGTTTCAGTCGGAGATAAAGTATCAAGAGGGCAAATACTTGCAACTCTGGATCAAGGCAACGAACTCGCGGCTTTGACATCTGCGAGGGGCGCAGTAGCAGGTGGAGAGGCAAAACTGCAAAAGATTTTAGATGGCGCCTCAAATGAAGAAATACAACTGGCAAAAATTGCGCTGGAAAATGCAAAGAGAGATTACGACAGATCCAAACTTCAACAAGAAATCCTCGTCAAAAATACATACAGAAATCTTTTGAATTCGACACCTGAGGCTTTGCCGGGAGGAGGTATGAGCGACTACACCGCACCCACCATAAGTGGTAATTATAATAAAGATATCGAGGGGCAAATCAAAATCACAATATACGGCACAGGAACCGGTCCCGTGTTTAGCGCAAGTGGCATAGTGATTGGTAGCAGTCCTGTGACTACCATTACACCTCAACCCATCGGCGACTCTGGCCTTTACATAAAATTTCCAAATACTACCGCCAATATCACTGAATGGACAATAGATATTCCAAATAAAAAAGCAAGCGATTATATAACAAACCAAAACGCATATGAATCTGCTTTAAAGACACAAGAAAGCGCGCTCGGCACAGCGCAGGCGCTCATAAGCCAAAAGGAAGCAGAGTTATCAATAAAACAATCCTCTGCGCGTCCCGCTGAGATAGCTCTAGCAAAGGCAGACATTTTATCAGCTCAAGGTCAGCTAGAACTCGCCACTTCCAACTTGGAACATACGATAATCCGCGCGCCAGCAAATGGCACTATCACAAAAATAGACACCAAAATAGGAGAACTCGTGCAGTCGCTAAAGAATGTGATGGTACTTCAAGATATAAACAATTTGTATTTAGAAGCAAATATAAACGAAGCTAATATCGCAAGTATTAGAGTAGGGTCACCGATCGAAATAACTTTCGACGCTTTTAGCGCAGAACAAAAATGGAATGGAAATATTTTAAAAATAGATCCATCCTCTACCATCATATCTGGAGTGGTAAATTATAAAATCACCGCCGATATTTTAGAAGGTCCAACACTTCGCCCCGGCATGACCGCAAACATGACTATACTGGTAGGAGAAAAATCAGGCGCGCTAGTCGTGCCTTCACGCGCAATCATTAAAGACAAGACCGGCAAAAAGACGATTCGTGTGATCACAAATACAAAAACAAAAAAATACGAGGAAGTAGAGGTCACGACAGGCATGGAAGCTGATCTAGGATTGACAGAGATTTTGACAGGACTCGAAGAAGGAGATGAAATAGTAATCCTGATAAAAAAATAAATGCTAATACAACTTAAAAATATAACAAAGGACTACGAAAACGGCGGGGTCGTCACAAAAGTATTGCACGGAATCAGTTTAGAAGTAGACAGTGGGGAATTTTTGGCGATAATGGGTCCGTCGGGAAGCGGAAAATCCACGCTCATGCATATCATAGGATTTTTGGATCGAGCTACGGGAGGCAGTTATTTTTTTGACGGCGAAAATATAGAAAAATTCAATGACAATGAACTCGCTCATATCAGAAACGAAAGGATAGGATTCGTTTTCCAATCCTTCAATCTCTTACCTCGTACCACCGTGCTTGATAATGTAAGGCTTCCGCTTACCTATAGCCAAGACAAAAATAAAAACCAAAACCAAATACAACTCGCCACAGAAGCCCTCAAGGCAGTGGGTTTGGAAAATAGATTACATTTTCTTTCCAATCAAATATCCGGTGGACAAAAACAGAGAGTAGCAATAGCTCGCGCACTTGTATGCGACCCAAAGGTTATTTTTGCAGATGAACCTACAGGAAACTTGGATTCAAAAAGCGGAGCAACCGTGATGAATATTTTGGCTCGTTTAAATAAAGAAGGACGCACTATCATATTAGTCACTCACGACCGCAATATAGCCGAGCACGCGAGCAGAATCATCACTATCAAAGATGGAAGCATATTGAGTGATGAAAGAAATCATAATCAAAAAACAAGTGAAATAACAGAGGAAGAACTCTAAAAGGGTATGTCTTACTTTCATAAAAACATAAAAGCTGTTGTGAAAAATCTGCTTTCTCGTAAAGGCAGGAGCTTCCTCACTATTTTGGGTATTATTATCGGAGTCGCTGGAGTCATAATCATAATATCACTAGGAGCTGGAGCGCAGACTTTGGTATTGGGACAAATCACTAAACTCGGCACAAATATAATAGGAATACTGCCCGGCAAAAGCGATGAGAGTGGTCCGCCTGCATCTGTCTTTGGAGTACAAATCAAAACACTCATAGAAAACGATTTAGAATTCATAAAAAATAAAACCCGCGTACCGCACGCTACAGACGTATCTGCATTTGTGCGTGGTAATATCACCCTTACTTCCGGCAGAGAATCCGTAGACACAGCGTTCACCGCGACAGAAGGATCATACCCCCGAGTACAAAACATAGAAATGGAAAGTGGAGAATTTTTCACTGACGAAGAAGGCAGAGCAGGCGCGAATGTGATAGTGCTAGGATACGATGTCGCGGAACAACTCTTTCCAAATGGCGGAGAGCTCGGGGCGATAGTAAAGATAAACAACAACGTATTGGGCAGTACCCCATTTCGAGTAATCGGAGTACAAAAAAAGCTCGGCACTGTGGCTTTTCAAAATCAAGATGATCAGGTTTTCATTCCTTTTAAAATAGGGCAGAGGCAAATATTGGGTATTGATTATATTCAATTCATCAGGGTTCGCACCGACAGCGCGGAAAATGTAAAAAAAACTATCGCGGATATCGAACAAGTTCTGAGAGAAAACCACCACATCTCAAATATAAACAATGACGACTTTTCAGTTCGAGATCTAGCAGATGCGATAAAAATCTTGACGAGTATTACTGATGGATTGCGCATGTTCTTGGGGCTTATGGCTGGTATTTCACTCGTCGTAGGAGGTATAGGTATCATGAATATAATGCTGGTCACAGTGTCAGAGCGTACGCGCGAAATAGGACTGAGAAAAGCAATCGGGGCCACAAAATCACAAATACGCAATCAATTTTTAATAGAAGCCGTCTTGCTTACTAGTGTTGGTGGAATACTCGGCATACTCTCCGGCATTTTTGTATCTTATATGATAGCTGTGGGCGCGCGTTACGCTGGATATGATTGGAGTTTTGTTATATCTGTCGGAGCGATACTTATCGCAACGACAGTGTCCACTTTGACCGGCATAATCTTCGGACTTTTTCCAGCAATCAAAGCCGCAAAACTCGATCCGATAAATGCTTTGAGGTACGAATAATTTATGAAATCATATTTATTACAAGCAATAAGAGGCATCACTCACAACAAAAGTCGCACTATCTTGACGATGCTAGGCATAGTGATAGGCATAGGCACAGTGGTCTTGGTACTCGGAACGGGCGAAGGATTTAAAAGTTATATCAATGCGCAAGTAGAACTCTTTGGCTCAAATACTCTTTCCATAGAGACAGTAATCCCAGCCTCTACAAAAACAAGAAATGCGAATCAAAATGCGGACACCAGCCCAAACCTAGAAAATAACGCAGGCAACAATGCCGTACCTATAACAACTTTAAAAAATAGAGATATAGAGGACATAAAAAATATTCAAAATGTAAAAAACGCTTATGGCGCGGCAATCGGACAAGATATTGTGAGTTATAGAGGTACATCAAAGAATTTATTTATTTTTGGGGCAGATGCTTCTAGATTTGATATAGACAAAGGAACTCTCCTATCCGGCAGACCATACACACAAGAAGAAAATCGCGCACTGGCTCAAGTGGCAATACTAGGCCACAATGTGGCAGTAGATCTTTTTGGTGAAAATGATCCATTGGGCAGATTGATCAGGGTAGGAAACTATAATCTTGAAGTGATTGGAGTATATGAACCACGCGGAGGACTCGGAGCTAATGACGATAATCAAATATTCATACCTCTTACAACTTTGCAGAAAAAATTTCTAGGGATAGATTATTTGTTCTACGGCATAGTAGAGCTTTACGATGGAAACAAAGCAGATGAAACAGCTCTTGATGTGGAAGATATCTTGAGGAGAAACCACGATATCACCGACCCATCAAAAGATGATTTTAGTGTAAATACTCAGGCGCAAAACCTTAGTACTTTCAATACAATTTTGAATGCAGTCACATTTCTTTTAATTGCTATCGCACTAATCTCACTCGTCGTCGGAGGAGTGGGAGTGATGAATATCATGTATGTAGTCGTGACAGAGAGGATAGGGGAGATAGGATTAAAAAAAGCATTGGGGGCGCGAAATAATGATATACTGTTTGAATTTTTGATAGAAGCAGTGATTCTGACCTTGCTCGGAGGAATAGTGGGAATCATAGCAGGGTCAGGCCTGACTTATTTGGTCGCAAAATTAGCTCAAAGTTTTAATTTCGAATGGAGCTTTGTCGTACCTTTGTATGGAATAATTTTATCTGTATCAGTATCTATGCTGACTGGAATTATCTTTGGAGTCTTTCCCGCAATAAACGCATCAAAATTGAATCCTATAGAGGCATTGAATAAAGAATAATCTTGCTATAATATGATTATATATTTATGGCAACTCAATCTAGTGAAAAAAAGAATTGTCAGAATTGTAAAAATGATTTTGTCATAGAGCCAGAAGATTTTTCTTTTTATGAAAAGATGCAAGTTCCTCCGCCCACTTTTTGTCCGCAGTGCAGACTAGTGCGCAGACTGATCTGGAGAAATGAACGATCTTTGTACAAACGCGCTTGTGATATGTGCAAGAAGAAAATCATATCTATGTATGATGACAATAAAGTTATTTTTCCTGTGTATTGCAAAGAATGTTGGAAGAGCGATGCCTGGGATCCTATCTCATACGGACGCGAATATGATTTCTCCAGATCTTTTTTTGTTCAATGGAAGGAGCTTTTTGATACAGTTCCCAGACAAGCTGTATTTCAGAGTGGTAATAATTTAAATACTGAATACACTAACATGGTAAAAGATGTCAAAAATGTGTATTTGGCATATTCTATAGTTTATGATTCGGAAAACGTATATTATTCAAAAAATGTTGATTATTCAAAAAACATTATAGATTCAGAAAATATTACTCAATGTGAATGGATTTTTGAAAGTATTGGCGGTAAAAAAAATTATAATTGCATATATTCATTCTGGTCTTCTTCATGTATAGACTCTACTTTTATTATGGATTGCGTAAATTGCTCAAACTGTTTTGGTTGTGTAAATCTGCGAAATAAAAGTTATTTTATTTGGAATGAACAATATGAAAAAGAAAAGTATTTTGAAAAACTAAAAGAGTTGAATATCAGCAGCTTCAAGTCATGCGAAGAGAATTGGCAAAGATTCCAAGAATTTTCTTTAAACTTTCCTAAAAAGTATGCGCGCCTGACTAATACGGTCAATTCTACGGGTGATGAATTAAGAGATTGTAATAATGCGCACTATATCTTTAATGGGACTGAGTTAGAAAATGTAAAATATGGTTTCAGACTTTTACAATTAGAAGATTGTATGGATATTTGTTACTGTGGTAAAAATGCTTCTTTGATGTATGAACATGCTATTGGTGGTTCTGAAAATAGCTCAAGCACGAAATTTACAATAATTGGTTTACCGGCATTAAACGAGGTAGAGTACATAGATACCTGTACTTCGAGTGATAATCTTTTTGGCTGTATAGGTTTAAAAAATAAAAGTTATTGTATTTTTAATAAGCAATACGAAAAAGAAGAATATTTTGAAATGGTTGAAAAAATAAAAAAACACATGGATGAAATGCCTTATATAGATAGCAAAAGCAGAATGTATAAATACGGGGAATTTTTTCCTTTTGAATTTTCACCTTTTGGATACAACGAGACAGTGATCAACGATCATTTTCCTATCACCAAGGATGAAGCGCAAAAAATGGGTTATCCTTGGAAAGAAAAAAATGACAATCAATATACCATCACTATAAAAGCATCTGATTTGCCTGACGATATAAAAGATGTGGATGATTCTATTCTGAATGAAACGATAGAATGCGAAGTAACAAAAAAGCCATACAAGATTACAAATTACGAATTAGAATTTTACAGGCGCATGAATATACCTTTACCTAGACTGCATCAAGACGAGAGGTATAGACATCGTTTGATGTTAAAAAATCCAATGCGACTCTGGCATAGATCTTGTATGAACAAAGATTGCAAAAATGAATTTGAAACAACTTATGCGCCTGCCCGCAATGCTTCGCATAGCGATGCGGGCGGGCCAGAAAGACCAGAGATAGTGTTTTGTGAAAAGTGCTATCAGCAGGAGGTGTATTAAGATTACCCACGAGGTCTTGCCTAGTGGGTAATCTTTGCTAAAAAGCCCTTTATAGTTATAATGTCTTTATGTTGCTACGTATTTTATCTTCGGTCGCGATACTTTTATCTTTGCTTTTTATGCCTTTTTGGGTCTCTATTTTGCTTGCTTTGGCGGGAATGGTTTACTTTGCTTTTTACTGGGAAGCCGTGGCTTTGTTCTTCATATCTGATTTATTATATGGAGTAAGAGAAGAACGTTTTTTTAATTTTTTAATAATTTCTACGATTGTTTCTTTCTTTACCTTGTTGATTATAGAATATTTAAAAAAGAAATTACATATAAGAGTCTAGTGAGATCTGTGTCAGTAAAAAATAAATTTGATTGAAATAATTATGAAACAAAAAAAGAAAAGAAAAAACAATAATTTTTTTGTAGAACCTGATGAGATATTTCTTGATTCAAAGAATATTCAAAATTTTGATGTTCAACAATTTGAAGGGCGCATAGAAAAACCAATCTCAAAAAAAAGCATATTGTTAGTGGGTATTTTTTTATCGTTGTTTATGTCTATCTTTTCATTCAGATTGGGATATTTACAAATAGAAAAAGGGGAGGCGTATTTAGAAAGAGGTAAAAACAACACACTTGAAAAACAAATTATTTTCAACGAAAGGGGTATTATCTACGACAAAAACAAAGTAGAGCTTGCTTGGAATGAAAAAGACAAAGATACTTCTGATACTATCAGGTCTTTTATATCACCTGGTTTTTCGCATGTTTTAGGATATATAAGCTATCCCATGCAAGACAAAGATGGAAATTATTGGCAAAATGAATTTATAGGTAAAGATGGTCTTGAAAAAGAGTACAATACTCTGCTCAAAGGGAAAAATGGTTCAAAGATAGTAGAAATAGATGCACGCAAGAAAGTACATTCTGAAAATATTGTAAATCCTCCACTACGTGGATCCGATCTTATAACAACTCTAGATTCAAAAATACAAAAAGAATTATACACTGCGATTAAAGACCTTGCTCAAAGTAGCTCTTTCTCTGGAGGCGCCGGAATATTGATGGATGTTAGAAATGGTGAGATATTGGCTTCTACTAGTTTTCCAGAATATGATTCAACGGTTTTATCTTTAGGTAAAGATAAAACAAAAATCACAAGTTATTTAAATGATAAACGCAAGGTATTCTTGGATAGGACTATTTCAGGACTTTATACTCCCGGATCTATTGTTAAACCATTTTTCGCTATCGGAGCGCTTGCAGAAAAAATAATAGACCCATACAAGAAGATTCTATCGACTGGCTCTATTTCAATACAAAATCCTTATTTCCCAGACCAAAAAACCACATTTAAAGATTGGAAAGCGCATGGATGGGTAGATATGACAGATGCATTGGCGGTATCAAGTGATGTATATTTTTACGCGATAGGAGGAGGTTATGAGGACCAAAAAGGACTCGGTATTACAAACTTGGAAAAATACGCGCAGATTTTCGGTATAGGACAACAAACAGGAATAGATTTACCAGATGAAAAAGGTGGAGTAATACCAAATCCATTTTGGAAAGCGAAAAATTTCAAAGGAGAATCTTGGAGCCTTGGTAATACTTACCACACATCTATCGGCCAATATGGATTCCAGGTGACCCCAATGGAAATGGTCCGCGCAATATCATCCATAGCAAACTACGGCACGCTTGTAACACCTCACTACATTTTAGGAGATATAGAAAAAGAAAAAACAAATTCTAAAATAAATTTAGATAAAAAATACTTTGATATAGCACACGAAGGCATGAGACAAGGCGTTCTGGAAGGAACTTCATTACCACTAAATGTACCTTCTGTAAAAGTTGCCGCGAAAACGGGAACGGCAGAGCTTGGTGTTAAAAAAGATAAAATAAATTCTTGGATAATTGGATTTTTCCCTTATGAAAATCCCAAATACGCTTTTACCATAATGATGGAAGCTGGACCCGAATCAGGAACGGTAGGAGCTTCTTCCATTATGCGTCATATGCTAGATTATATGTCTATATATACTCCTGAATATTTAAAATAAACGAGAATTATTCCTAATTGTCAAATTTGCCTTTTTTGCTGGTCATAAAGTATAATGATACTTAATGGTAAACAAAATAAAAATCATCTTAGGACTTGGTGTATGGACGGCAGTATTGCCTTATTTGGGCTTTCCTCGTTCTTTAAAGAACTTACTTGTTTCTGTTTCGGCTTTAGGACTTGTGTACTTGAGTTATTTGATATACAAAGAATTGAAAGGGGACACAAAAGAGACAAAGACTTTTGATAACTTTTCCGAAAACACAGATAAGGCAACGGAAGCGTCTTAATTTTTTAATTTATGATTGAATATTTCAAAACAAAAAGTGCTGCTGTCACGGTATTGTTACTGGTGATTTTTTTTGGTTTAGGAATCTTTGTAGGAGTTAATAGTGAACCAGAAATCAATAAAGTTAAAAACATTTCTGGAAAAGAAACAGATCTTGTAAAAGAATCTGATTTTTCGATATTTTGGAAAGCTTGGAATACTATAAATGAAAAATATCCTACAAAAAGTACAACCAATCAAGCAAAAATATATGGTGCTGTTTCTGGACTTGTGGATTCACTTGATGATCCTTATAGCGTATTTTTTAGTCCAGATGAAGCGGAAATATTTGAGAACGATATCATTGGTAATTTCGGTGGCATAGGTATTGAAATAGGACTTAAAGATAAAGTATTAACTGTCATCGCTCCACTAAAAAACACACCTGCTTATAGGGCAGATATGCGATCTGGAGACAAAATAATAAAAATTAATGATGTTACTACTTCGGGTATGAGTATAGAAAAAGCCACCAAACTCATCAGAGGCGATGCTGGTACAACAGTCGAATTAAGTATCGTAAGGGATGGGGATAATAAGCCCAGAGAGTTAAAGATTGTACGCGATACGATAAACATCCCCACCCTAGACACAGAATTACGCGAAGACGGCGTATTTATCATAAAGCTTTATAGTTTCTCAGGAAATTCAGTTGAACTTTTCAGAAATGCATTACAAGAATTTTCAACAACAAAAACAGACAAGCTCTTGCTAGATCTTCGTGGTAATCCCGGAGGATATTTAGACGCAGCAGTTGATATGGCAAGTTTCTTCTTAGAAGGAGGCAAGACTGTACTGATAGAAGATTTTGGCGACAAAGCAAAAGAAAAAGTGTATCGAAGTCATGGGTACAATATATTTAATAACAATTTAAGATTTGTTATCTTGATAGATGAAGGCTCCGCTTCAGCCTCTGAAATACTCGCTGGAGCAATGCAAGACCACAAAAAAGCATTGCTGATAGGGGAGAAAAGCTATGGCAAAGGCTCTGTGCAAGAAGTATTAAAAATAACTCCGGATACGATCTTAAAGATCACAGTGGCAAAATGGCTTACTCCAAATGGTAATTCAATATCAGAAAAGGGACTTGTCCCAGATTATCAAATAAACCCAACGGAAAAAGATATAATTAACAAAAAAGACAAGGCTCTAGACAAAGCTCTAGAACTTTTGAAAAATTGGCCAGGAATAAAATAATTTAATAAAAATATGAAAGTAATATTCTTACAAGATGTGCCTCGAGTTGGTAAAAGACACGACATTAAAGAAGTAAACGACGGCTATGCTGTAAATTTTCTTTTTCCGAGAAAACTCGCAACTCTCGCCACAGCAAAAGCCATCAAAGAACTCGAATTTCGCCAAAAAGAAATTATTATAGAAAGGGAAGTCCAAGATGATCTTTTGATGAAAAACCTCAAAGACATCGCAGAAAAAAAAACAACCATAAAAACTAAAGCCGATGAGAAAGGGCACTTATTTTCCGCAATAAATGCAAAAATAATTTCTGAAGCAATGCAAAAAGAACATCACGCAAAAATCGACGACAAGTTCATCGCCCTCGAAAAACCAATAAAAGAGCTAGGGGAGTTTGACATCCCTATCGTCATAAAAAACAAAAAAGCTTCATTTAAACTTATTGTAGAGAAAATTTAAAATCAAACTAGACAACGCTCACGGTTTTCCTAACGACGGATTTGCCGTTAAAAGAGGTCTTGCGTCGAGATCCAAATTTCACTGTACCGGATTTAAGTGCAAAGATAGTGTGGTCTTTACCAGTGGAGACATTAATACCAGCCACAATAGGCGTGCCTCTTTGTCTGACAATTACGGATCCTGCTTGAGCTTTTTGTCCATCAGCAAGCTTGATACCGAGGTATTTTGGGTTTGAATCTCTTAAGTTTTTGGCGGTTCCGCCGGCCTTTCTATGTGCCATATATTTTTATTATTTTAATATTAAATTCAGTTCTAACTTTCTTCTAATTTACCTTGCAAATCATTTGCGAATCCTCATGAAATCAAGTAGTGTCAGTATATACGATTATATGGAGAAAATCAAGCATTTTTTAGAAAGTGACGGGGGAAGAGATATTTTAACAATCATCATAATAATCTTGGTGGGCTTGAGTTCATTTGGGCTAGGTAGACTATCAAAAAGGTCCACAAATGGCCTTAAAATCGAATATAGAGGCAAGGAAGCTAGTGTTTTAGGGTCTATAAATGAATACGAGCAAATTAGCCCAAACAGCCTTAATAATACAAATCTGGCAAATCCCAAAAATTTCTTTGCATCGAGTAGAGGAAGTAAATATTATTCTCTAGGATGCTCTGGAGGTAAAACAATCAAAGAAGAAAATAAAATATTTTTTACCACAAAAGAAGAAGCAGAGGGTGCTGGATACGCGCTTTCTGACTCCTGCAAATAGCCCCTTTCTTTATATAGGCCTATGTACCAAATATATCTTGTGCGACACGAGGGGCATTTTAAATAACCCCTTCCCTAGAGCTAATACTTATACAACTATCAATACAAAACTTCTCTATTATAAAAACATCCCAACAAAGAAAATTAAATCTTGCTGTACATTTTATTTTTTATTTCTTCCAGTTGGGCGAGAATCTGTGGATCGGTTATTTTAGAAAATCTTGAGAAAGTTTTCCCCTCTTTCGTTACACTCCCCATAAACATTTCAAATGGTCGCAAATCAAAAAGCTTGCCAGCCTTTAAACTATTTTAAAAATGTCAATATCTTATCCAAGAAGTTTTTTATCCAATCAATCACCTCACTCAATGACAAACCAAAATACTTGAGCGCTATCAAAGCCACAATAACAAGTATTATTAATTGAACAATCCCCTTTTGGTTATTTTTAATATTTTTACTCATGAATATATTTTAACATTCTACTCCCCTATTTTGCAACAATCTATATCTATCTTTATACCCTTTTACCTTATTTATTTATGAGATGTGGAAAAAATATTAAAACAAAAAGTGTTGTAAATATGAGAATTTTTTGTTTTTTATGATTTGCTTGCATTGTGTATATAGTTTATGTTACAATGAATTTACTTTTGGGGATACCCACTGAGCCCCGCTTTGCGGGGTGACGATTTTGGAGAAAGCTTGAGCAAAAACTCGAGCTTTTCTTTTACACTTTCAAAGTCCCCATCATCTAATGTAGCAAGTCTGCTTTCAAACCTATTTGAACTAAACATTCGGATTTGATAAAGTAACACATATCTCTTCTGTTCTTCTAAAGTAATTTCAGCGAACCAAGAACCTGTCTTTTCTCTTGAAGTCAGAGGAAGTCCAATAAATGAATCGCCTGAAAGTTTCCTTAAAACTAATACGGGTCTTCTGAATATTTTTCCCTTACCATTCCAAAGAATAATCCACAACCAAAATGATCATTGTTTATACGCTGGCAGGTAGTACATCGGGTCAAGATAGCCATTGGTAGCTGATACGGGTTGTCTCAAGATTCGTCCTGGACAGGTTATGCTTGGAATAGTCTGCACATTGGCCGCCCCTGGCGCGTAAAGAGACACATGTAAATGCGGACCTGTCACCCTGCCTGTACCTCCGCTATAAGCCACCACTTCTCCTCGCGCAACTTTTTGTCCTTCTTTAACTTTCACTAAAGACAAGTGTCCAAAAGTGCTTGAAAGTCCGTTGTCATATTCTATAAACATCCAGCGTCCCAAAGACACTCCTTGGCAAACAAGATCAGTATCGCCAACCCCAAGCACAGTACCGTTTGCCATGGATTTCACAGGTGCAGGAGTACGCGCGCGAAAATCCACCCCGCCATGCCCTTTTACATAAGTCCTGTGTGGACCAGTCTTCGCGCCAAATTCTTGGGTAACATAAATGTCATCGAGTGGCCAGCTCAACACTCCTGCCGATGGAAGTTTAGACGGATCAAATATGAATTTGAGTTGTGACTCATAATCTCGGAGCTCCTTTTCAAAGGCAAGCTTTTTTGCTATTTGTTCCTTCAAGAGTTTTTGATAATTCGCTTCGCTGTTTTTAGTTTGAGTTAAAAGTTTATTTTTCTCTGATTTATTTTGATCCACTACTTTTCTTTGATCAACAAGTTTGTTTTTTAAAGAAACAAGATCATCTTTAGCCTCTATAGTTTCTTCTCTGGTATCTTCAAGTTCTACTTTTACCTCTCTCAAGTCTAAGGTATTTTCTCTGATTTCTTCATTCACTGTGGCAATGTTGTCTATGTCATTCCATATAGCAGAGAAATCATTTTCTGAAAGTATGGTAGCCAAAGTGTCGTTATTTTCAAGCTCATACATCCTCCTCATTTCTAGCGATATCGCTTTTATATTGTTTAATATAACATCTTGTTTGTCATTTATTTCCAAACTTAATTCTTTTATTTTTAAATTTGTCTTGTCTATCTTATTTTGAGTTACCGAAGTGTCTGCGACAAGCTTCTTCCTAGTTAATTCCAGTTGTTTCAAAGAAACACTCAAAGAATCTTTCTGCTTGCCTAAATCCTCGATCTCGCCTTGGTATTGTTTTATTTCTTGTTCCAGTTTAGCGATTTCCGCATTTTTTTCACTTATCTTTGCGTTTAAGTCCCCTATCGTTTGAGCGCCGGACAAAAAAGGAACGGCAAAAAGAACACATATCAATAAAATCAATAGAAAATCACTGGCTTTCGTTTTTTTATAAAATTTTCTGCAAAATAAAATCATACGGATTTTTATATTTTCTGACTTTCTTGAATTTTAACATAAAAAAGGTAGATAAAAAGATTCTGACTTTCTTAAAACTTTCAATAATCCACAAAAATAGTTGTAACAAAATTCGTATGTGATATAATTAAGTATTATACATCCGTATTGGGTGTGTTCATATGTTCAAAGAATTATTAAAAACTTCACTTTTTTTTATTGCGATAACTTTAATCTCTTTTTATTCATTCGCACTGCCAAATCATTCTTCTGCACAAGAAGGATCAACGCCCATACCTGAAATTTTCACAATCGAAGAAATAGAGACGAATAATATTACTGAAGAGATAAAAACAGATGAGACTAATAATACTCTTACAACAGGAGAACTCGAAAACAAATCTGCTGATAATGCTACTGAGATCATTGAGGTAAATTCAGAATCAGTCGTGGAAGATAAAAAGGAAGACAAATCCGAAAACACAACAGAAAACCCTGAACTTGAAAAGAAAGATGAAATTCCTGAAGGAAATCAAGAATCCGCGGTCGCTTCTGAAGAAATCAAGGTGGAAGAAATTAATAAAGAGGAAAGTAAAAAAGAAGACAATACAGAGGATGAAGAGGATGATGAAGATGAAGAAAGACCCACCGCAGGCACCCCTGCTGTGTTGGGCGCATCCACTCAAGTTTGGACTACTGAGAATGAAACAAATCCTCCAGCCAAACCTTTAACGACTAGAAAATTTTCCAAGAATATTTTCATCAATGAAAATTCAACGCACAGCTGTAAAGCAGAGACATTCGTCATAGACGTTTCAGAGAAAAATTCAGCCAAAGCAAACATACTTTTTGAAAGAGATCTGGAAATGCCTACTGCCTCTTATGAGGCAGAGATAGGTAGTTTACCCAATGGAGTAAATATAACTTTTTCAAAAAACAATGATTATTACCACAACATCGGCACAAGCGAATCCGTTTTAGAGCTAAGCATAGTCAATGAAAAAAATTCACAAAAAGGCAACTTTAACATACCCATTATTTACACTCAAAGAGGCATTTTGGATTCTTCTGTTATCTGTCAAATAAATGTGATTAATCAATGATACTAATAAAAGTCAGAAAATTCTTTCTTATACTTATGGTATGTACAGGACTCATCTTTTCTGGATGGCTGCAATTTTTTGAGTTTTCGACGCGGGTAAAAATAGCAGAAGCCGCCGAAGTAACCATCGATGGTGCCGTGAGTATAACTGAAATTTCCCATGTGCATTTTGGACCACAAGCTGTTTTTACTTCTGATCAAAATGGTTATAAATTTTATAGGGATGCAAGCGGAGAATGTGTTTATAGTAAAACGACAGATGGTGGAGCAACTTGGGGGGGGGCAGTCATTGTCGATGATAGAGGAGCAGATACAGATTGTCTTAGTATTGCTGTATGGTATGACAAATGGACACCTGGAGATACAGGTACTAACATACATATAGCTACTATGGATACGGCTTCTGATACTATTTGGTATAACGCTCTTGATACTTCATCGGACACTCGTCTCACAGGATCTACTGCAATTGATGCTGGTACAAATGCTGGGTACACTGCTGGTTCAGCTACCCTTTCCGCTGGTGCAAATTATCCAACAATTACAAAAGGCACAGACGGTACAATTTATATTGCGATTGCTGATGGAGGCCAATCAATCGTGGTTGAATGTTCTACAACTTGTGGCACTACAACAAATTGGACAGAAACAGGTACTAATCCATTAGACAATGCTAACGATCAGAATATTCTGATGCCACTTGCTAGTGGTAGCATCCTTCTTATTGATCACGATATCAGTGGCGATGTCAATCGTTCTAAAGTGTGGAACAATACTAGCTGGGATGCAAGCTGGACATCGATAGGCGGTACTGTTACTGACAATCTATTGTATGATCAGGTAATAAGCGCAACGATTGACCCGACAACCAATGACATTTATCTGGCTTACTTAGCTGATGTTGTTACTCTTGGTACTGATGATGATATCGGTACAGCTATTTATTCAGGTGGATCATGGACGACAAAAACTAATGCAGTGACAAATAGTGCTTGCGCTGCTACTGCTAGTTGTGGTATTAGCTCTGTCAGCATAGCCTTCAATACTAATAATAAAGATGTCTATGTGGCCTATTCAGCTATAGGTAGTGGAGGAGGAGTAACTAATCAAAATGTCTACTGGAAAAAATCAACAGATGGAATGGCTACCTGGGGATCAGAATCAAGTGCCGTGAGTGCCTCTAATGAAGATATTTATAATGTCGATTTAAATATGGTGAGCGCTGATCGAATTTTCGTATTTTATGGAAAAATTGGGACAGATGTTTTGAATGGTGATACTATCGCGAATTTAGTACCACCGACATATGAACAGGCATCCTTTCGTCTTTTTGCTAATGCGAATTCTACAGATGTTGGTTCAGCTCTTGCAGCATTAAATACTGCCGCTACTTTGAGCTCGGCCGGAGATGCTTTTAGATTAAGAGCGCTCCTGCATGTCGGAGGCGATGGTACTAGGACAAGTCTGAATACTTTCAAACTTCAATTCGCGCAACAATCTGGTACTTGTGATACTTCTTTTTCAGGAGAAACTTATGCCGATGTTACAGGCGCTACGGTAATAGCTTACAATGACAACGCCACACCCACTGATGGAGCGACACTCACAGCAAATGGTTCAGATCCGACACATAGCACTGATACCATTGTCAATCAAACTTATGAAGAAGCAAATAATTTTACAAATTCCGTAGCAGCTATTCCTACAGCACAAGATGGTAAATGGGATTTCTCTTTGAAAGACAACGGTGCTACTGCGGGCACTGCGTATTGTTTGCGTATAATAAAATCAGATGCTACAAACATAGACACATACACAGTCATACCACAGATCACTACAGCTTCCGGTTCTCAAACCCTCACCTTTAGTCTAAGTGCAAATTCTGTCGCTTTGGGAACATTATCTTCGAGTGCTGTAACCAGTGGCTCGCATACAGTAACGCTTGCGACTAATGCCTCTAATGGATTGGTTTTAACCTATTCCGGAACAACACTGACTTCCGGCGCAAACACTATCACTGCCATATCTTCTGCTACTACAAGTTCTGTTGGGACTGAACAATTCGGCATTAATGCCAAAGATAACGCAACACCAAATGTTGGTGCGGAGTGTTCAGGTTCGGTGCCGATTGCTGCTGCCGCGACGGGATATGCCACAGCAGATAATTTCAAATTCGTAACGGGCGAGACATTAATAAGTTCTAATGTAGCTATCAATAGTACCACCTGCACGATTTCCTATATTTCCAACATCGCTGCACCCACAGAATCTGGAAGTTATACGACAACACTAACATACACAGTAACCGCTTCTTTTTAATAACATCATTAATAAAAAAAACTATTTAGAGCAAAGTTATCCACAGTCATTAATAATAATCACTTACATAAGTAAGTTAACTAAGATATAATTAACGGATATGAAATATATTATTAAAAACAATATGAGTACAAAAAGATTGAAAAATTTTTTGGGTGCAGTTTTAGTTTTCTTGTTGGTCGTATCTATGAGCGGAATAAATACGCGCTCCGCGCAAGCTGCGGCTCTCACTGCACTGTCGGACACGATGTCAAGTCAAAAAGCAGCCACCGTTTCAAGTCATGTTATTAAATTCACCACACCCACCGGCGCGGAAGAATCCACTGATACTATCATCATAACCTTTCCTTCCACTGGTACGACACCCTTCAATTTTTCCAGTAAGACCATAGGAACAGTTACTTTTACTCATGGCTCCTCGACCGGTGCAGAAACTACCGAGACCTTGGCTGCCTCCCCTAGTGCTACCGAATGGGGAGCTGCTTTTTCCGGTACACAGAATCGTGTTCTTACTCTCACAGCACCGACTGATGGAGTTGGCGCAGGTACTTTTGCTGCTACTCAGAAAGCAATTATTACTTACAACAGCACCAACTCTACAAATCCATCCGCTAATGCCAGCCCGTATGCCATAGCTATTTCAGGTACTTTTGGCGACACTGGAAGCATTACTGTTCCTATTCTTTCTGACGATCAAGTCGCGGTTTCTTCCACTGTGGATCAGAGTTTGACTTTTAGTTTGGGTTCAACTACTGCCGCTTTGGGAACATTATCTTCTTCGGCAGTGACCAGCACCTCACACACCTTAACTGTATCCACAAATGCTACTAGCGGTATGGTGGTTACAGTCGCCGGAGCAACTCTTACTTCAGGAGCAAATACTATCACTGCCATGTCTTCTGCTACCACGAGTTCTGTCGGAACTGAACAATTTGGCATAAACCTCAAAAACAACGCTACTCCAGATGTCGGGGCGGAAGTTTCAGGTTCAGCGCCATTAGCCTCCGCCGCGACGGGATATGCCACAGCAGATAATTTCAAATTTGTGACCGGAGAAACTATTGCTAGTTCTGCTGGTGGCATAAACAGCTCAGTCTTCACCGTTTCTTATATCGCTAATATCCTAGGATCAACCGAAGCAGGAAGCTACACAGCAACATTGACTTATACGGCCACGGCAACTTTTTAGATTGTAATCGTGAGATAAAAAGATATGAGATTTCTCTTTGGCTTTACCTTGATTTTTATTTTAGGACTCGCTTCCAAGCCAGTTTCAGCTTTGACTATTTCACCTGTAAGGATAGAAATGTCCGGTGATGCAGATCAGGTTTTGCATGGTGAACTCACACTTTTTAATGAACAGGGAGAAGCAAAAACTTTTTATTCTTCTGCTGAGAATTTTGAATCCAGAGGAGAATCAGGTGCACCTTTTTTCCTTCCTGATAGAATCGGGTTAGCAACTTGGATAAACATACAAGAACAAGTAACCTTGGCACCACAAGAGCAAAAGATTATTCCTTTTAATATTTCGATTCCAAAAGACGCTGAACCAGGAGGATACTTTTCAGCTATTTTGTGGGGTCAAACTCCATCTCGAGCCACAGAATCTGGTCAGGTTGTTGTTGGAGGAAAACTTGGTATACTCGTATTATTAAAAGTCTCTGGTGAGATAGAAGAAGGTGGCGGACTTGTTAGTTTTAGTACAAAAAATAAACAAAGGTTCCTTACTGCCGCGCCCGTCATATTTGCTTATAGTATAAATAATTCGGGTGGAGATAGAATAGTGCCTAAAGGTGAATTAAAAATAAAAAATACATTCAGATTAACTTCTTCTACTCTTTTAGCAAATAAAAATGAAGGAAGCGTCTTGCCCAATAGCACAAGGAGATTTGAAATACTTTGGGGACAAGATAACCCAAAAAACACAGATCTCAAGAAAGATTCTTTCTATTCCTTTTTCACTAACGCTGTAAAAAAGCAATGGGGTGATTTTCATCTTGGCTGGTACACCGCAGAACTTAATACTTATTGGGGAGAGACAGTCCAAACCGCCAATGTGAGTTATAATTTCTTTGTTTTGCCATGGCAACTTCTAAGTGTTATTTTAATTATTTTATTTGTATTAGGTTTCGTTGGTAAAATTGTTATCAAAAAATACAACAGGTGGATCATTGCTCAAGCAATGCAACAAAAATGAATGCGATTAAATTACTTTTTATTTTCAATAATATTACTATTGTTCTTCATAACTCAAACACCGCTGAAGGTGTTGGCTATTACCGTTGAAGTATCAGCTACAGTGGCTGGATGTGGAGATGGTTCTATAGCAAACAGTGAACAATGTGATGGGGTTAATCTAGGAGGAGCTTCTTGTACTTCACGAGGTTTTTCTAGCGGGTCTCTTTCTTGTTCATCTACTTGCACTTTTAACACTTCATCTTGCGCCAATGCCAGTGGTGGTGGAGGAGGTGGTGGAGGAGGAGGCATTTCTTATACAAACCCAAAAATTCCCGAAACAAATGTGGTATTTACGGGAAAAGCGTATCCAAAAAGTTCGGTGACTATATTGAAAGATGCCCAAATAGTGGCGACAACGATAGCAGACACAAATGCCGACTTTCAAACAACGATATCGGGACTCTCCAATGGTAATTATATATTTAGCGTCTATTCAGAAGACAGAAATGGTTATCGCTCTTCCCTGCTGACTTTCCCAATGAGTATAGCTACCGGAGTTACCACAAAAATAGGTAATATTTTTGTTGCTCCAACAATAAGCGTTGATAAAAATGAAGTAAGAAGAGGAGATAATATTGCCATATTCGGTCAAACAGTTGGTCAGGCAGATGTTATTATCTCAGTTAATTCAGAAGAAGAGTTTTTTGGGAAAACTATATCTGACAAAAACGGTGTTTATTTATATAATTTTGATACTTCTATATTAGAATATGGCTCTCATAGTACAAAATCAAAAGCATCTATTGGAAATCAGTTAATTAGCGGTTTTAGCCATCTTGTTAATTTTAAAGTTGGTACAAAAAATATCAAAAATGAGGAAAAAAATATTGATAAATCAGTGAGGGCAGACTTAAATACTGATAAGCGTGTAAACTTGGTGGATTTTTCTATTGCCGCGTATTGGTATAAAAGACCAATTTCTAAAAACATTCCAGGATCTCAGAATTCGGATTTAAACAATGATGGTAAAATAGACCTTGTGGATTTTAGTATTATGGCATTTTATTGGACCGGATAAAACAAAATGATAAAAAATAGATCAAAGAGAGTAATATTTTTTTTAATCTTAAATTCAATATTCTTTGGATACTTTAGTAGTGTGTTTGCTACAGAAATAAGTATCAACTCAAACAAATCAGAGACAAGTCTAAACGAAGAATTTCTAGTCGATATCGTCGTTGATTCGGACACATCTATAAACGCAATAGAAGGCAGGTTGGTTTTCGATGAAAAAAAAATTTTTCTAAAAGAAATACGAGACGGTGCTTCGGTTATTAATCTTTGGGTAGAAAAACCTCACATTGACCAATCTGGAGATGTTTTTTTCTCCGGCATAACACCAGGAGGACTCACTGGAATTGAAAATCTGCTTTTTTCAGTAGTATTTCAAGCAAAAGATACGGGTATCACCGCTATAGAAATGGCTGATATGAGAATACTCGCAAATGATGGTCAGGCCACAGAAATATCGGCCTCAATCAAAAACACTAAAATAATAATAAAATATGGTGACAACGATACAAGCAAAGAAGTATTGGAAGACAAAGAATTACCAGAGAACTTTAATCCAACAATAGAAAAAAATGAACTTATTTTTGATGGAAAATATTTCTTGGTCTTTGCCACAGAAGATAAAATATCAGGCATTGATCATTATGAGATACGCGAAGGAGAATGGGGCATATTTCATCGCGCCGAAAGTCCATATGCATTGAGAAGTCAGTCTCTCACAAAAGATATTCACATCAAGGCCATAGATAAAGCCAAGAATGAAAGACTCATCATCTTGAATGCTCAATATGAACCAGTTTGGTATCAACAATATATAAACTATGTTATAATAATCATTGTAGTGTTATTTGTTGTAGTATTGTCATTTAAAAAAAAGTGGTAAAAATTTTAAAAATAAAAATATTTTTCTTTGCTTTTCTTTTTATACTCTTCCCCTTCTTTGCAAACGCCGCGAATCTGTCATTCTCAAAAACATCAGGCTCCTATAATGCAGGAGATACTTTTACCGTGAATGTTTATATCAATAGCACAGATCAATCAATGAACGCCGCTTCTGGCGTAGTTTTATTCCCCACAGATCTGATATCAGTTTCATCTATATCAAAGAATGGCTCTATTTTTTCTTTATGGGTTCAAGAACCTCTTTTTTCAAATAATGGGGGTACAGTAAATTTTGAAGGTATCGTGTTAAATCCAGGATTTATAGGTTCAAACGGTAAAATTCTTTCTATAACATTCAAGACAAAAAAAGTAGGTAACGCCGAAATAACGTTTTCTACTGGGTCTGTATTGGCAAATGACGGAAAAGGAACAAATATATTAACAAATACAGGAAAGATGTCTGTAAATATAGGAGAAAAACCTGCGCCAAAAGAAACACCAGTGCCAGAAAAGAAAATCGAAGATGTTCCTACTCCTATTACAAAAGATGCCAACACTGATGATGTTCTTATTGTTGAAGAAACAAGAATTGATCCTCCCGTTATAACCTCTTATACAAAAAAGATAAAACAAGGAGTGCCCATAGAGATCAGCGGTAAGGCGCACCCTAATTCAAGTGTTATTTTTGTTTTAACACAGAAAGAAGACATAATATTAGAGAAAGTTTCTCAAAGCATAGATTCAGGTCAGTTTTCTTTCATAATTACAGATGAGCTGAATCTTGGAATATACGACTTTATTCTTTATTCAAAAACAAATCAAAATATTAGCTCCATCACAACCAATCCACTGCCTATAACCATACGCGAGAATTTTATTTCAAAATATCTTAATCTTATATCAAACAAAGTAAATATTATCTTGAGTGTAACGGTAATATTGCTGATAATCGCTGTAGCTTATTTGTTGTATCAATCGTTAAAAATTATACACAGTATTCGACAAAAAACACATGAGGCAGAGAACATTGTAAAAATGTCTTTTGATCTACTAAAGAAAGATGTGGGAGGACATATCTCAAAACTAAAAAAAGCAAAATTAAAACGAGCATTATCCAAAGAAGAAATATCTTTTCTAAAGAATTTTGAAAAAGATTTGGAAGATGCCAAAAATATAACGACTGAGAAAATGGAAAAGATTCTTAATAAGAATAAAGTTTAATGGGATCTTTAATCTAGAACAAAGCAGGGGTGCAAATAAATCCCAATCTCAAACTATTTTTCGTGTGAGAGAGCTATATCCACAAGCTCATGAGCTATCTTGTACGCCGCATCGGGTTTGTTGTAAGACCGTGTGTTTTGTGTCATTTTATCCCAAATGTTTTTATTATTTAATATCCTTTCTATTTCAGAACTTAAAATATTTGCTGTCATATTTGCCTCCTCTATTACATTACAAGCTCCTAAATATGCGTATGTAAAAGCATTCTTCCTTTGATGATCCCCATGTGAACTAGTAATAGGTATTATAATTGAAGGAATCCCCCAAGAAGCGATTTCAAATAATGCCGAACCAGCGCGAGAAACAATAAGTGAAGCTGCGCCCGCAGCCATCGTCATATTGAGTGGGTTTAAGAAAGGAAACGGCAAGTAGCGCACTTTTTCCTGACTTGAAGTAAGTATAACCTGTGATCTGCTTGTAACATTTTGAAAATTCTTTATGCCGGTCTGATGTATAATTTGAAAATTCTTTACAAGTCTAGGCAAAGAATCCAGCACGGCATTATTTATAAGTTCAGATCCTTGAGATCCACCTAAAACTAATATTACAGGAAGCTGTGATTCGAGTTTAAAATGTTCCAAGGCAATGGCTTGCGGGGATTTGTGTTCTATTTCAGCTCTTATAGGGTGTCCCGTCCAAGCAACTTTTTTGGCTGGAAAATATTCAGCAGCTTCTTTAAAAGATACTGCTATTTTTTTAGCAAATTTTCCAGCCCATTCATTTACCCTGCCGGGGACAGAATCAGATTCATGTATTATAACTGGTATGCGTAAAACTCTTGCCGCAAGCACTGTTGGGAAAGAGGCATATCCTCCTTTGCCAAATATGACATCTGGGTATATTGAAAATAGTTTATACAAAGCATTCAAAAATCCAAAAAACATTTTAAAAATATCTGTGAAATTCTTAAGAGAAAATCCGACGCGGATCTTACCAGATTTAACTTCTTCAAAAATCAAGCCGTTTTCTTGGAGAACTTCCTTGTCATATGGATCGTCTGAAATATAGTATAGTTTGGCATCAGCTATCTTTTCATCGTCGATTATTTTATTTACTTTCTCTGCAACCGCTATTATGGGATAGAAGTGCCCACCCGTTCCACCACCTGTAAAAACAATTTTCATAAAAAAGAATTTTAAATTTATTTACAATTATTTACCCTATTTTTAACTCTGCCCATCTTGTTGGGAAAACTTTGAAACATTGAGTACTATACCTATGGCAATCAAATACACCATAAGTGATGTCCCTCCGTGGCTCACGAACACAAGCGGCACGCCAGTCAAAGGAAAAACTCCAGTAACTGAAGCTATGTTCATAAAAGATTGAGCCACTATCAGTATAACAATTCCAGAAACTAAAAGTCTACTAAACAAATCAGGGGAATTATTAGCTATACGAATCCCTTGCAACAGAAATAGCAAATAAAGGATAATAATAATACTTCCTCCTACAAAACCTAGCTCTTCACCTAAAACAGCAAATATAGAGTCTCCTTGGGGTTCTGGTAAGTAATTAAATTTCTGGATACTTTGACCATATCCTCTGCCGAAAACTCCCCCCGAGCCGATAGCTATAAGGGATTGTTGTATTTGATAAGAAGAACCTTGTGGATCAGAAGATGGATCAAGAAAAGTTTTTACCCTTTGTTGAAGATACGGCGTAAAGAAGACAAGAGAACCTAAAACAAAAATACTACTAACTCCTATCAAGGTTATGTACTTCAGAGATACCCCGGAAATAAAAAGCATACATATCCCAGTAATTGTAATCAAGATAAAACTTTTGGTATCAGGCTGATTAAACAAAATACCAGCAATAACAGCAAGCATAACGAAAAGAGGTAATATTCGATATCTGAAATCTTGTACCTTATTTTTTACCAAAGAAAGCCAAGCCGCAAAGTAAATCACAAAACCAAATTTCAATATCTCCACTGGCTGAAAACTCACTGGACCGATTTTAAGCCATCTTTCTGCGCCGAGGTGTTCCCATCCCAAATTGGGAACAAAAACAGCTGCAGTAGCCAAAATACCAACCAGAAAGACATACAGGGAATATTTACGCCAAAATTTGTAATCTATCTTTAAAGCAACATAAAGACCCAAGGAACCTAAACCCAAACCTAAAACAAGCTGACTGAAAAGAACCGCGTAGAAAGTATTAGCATTTTTTGCCAGAATTCCTAAAGAAGCAGAAATAAAAACAGCAACACCAATAAAAACCAAAAGAGAAACTATAATCAAGAAAAATTTATTTACTTTTTTTCTTTTCATTTATTATTTATTCATTTATCTACTTATTATAGCCAAAATCACGCCCAGGATAGCAAAAGCAAAAGAAAAAATCCAAAAACGCATAGTCACTTTATAAGAAGGCCAACCGATGGCTTCAAAGTGATGATGTATAGGTGAAATTCTAAAAAGTTTTTTACCATTACGCAGTTTCCTTGAAAGAGTTTGCAAGATCACTGAACCAGAAGTTATCACGAGTGCCATAGCCACTACAGGTAAAATAAGCACCGAATCAGTAAGGAATGCTAAGGTCGCCAGCGTAACCGTAAGCCCCATTATACCCGTCTCTCCCATATAAAATCTGGCGGGAGGAATATTAAACCAGAGAAATGCCAAAATGCCTCCGGTGATTACGCCTGAAAAAGCCGCAATGTCTATTTGATTGTTGGTGTAGGCTATGACCGCATAAGCGCCAAATATTGAAGCTAGTACTCCACCAGAGAGTCCGTCTATACCATCTATGATTCCCCCTGAAAATGTGGCAAGAGTTACGAAGATAAAGAAAGGTATGAAAAGAAAACCTAATTCAAGTTCTCCTCCGAAAGGTATATGTATTGAATGCACACCAAGTTTATTAAAAAACCAAAAGGCAACCAATAAAGACATAAATGAAATCAGAAGTGCTTTCCACTTACGCCAAGACGAGTGATCATGAGCAACTTTGCCATGACCATATATTTGTATCAGATCGTCCCAAAGACCAAGCAAAGAGCCAAAAAGTAAAGTAAAAAATAAAATGATTGTCTGATTGCGACTCAGAAAATTTAGCTTTTCCGTGAATGGTGAAGGAAAAAGAACAGAAAGCAGATAAAATAAAAGTGTAGTAACTAGTATGGAAACCCAAATGATAATGCCTCCTACCCTAGGGGTACGCAACTCTTCTTTTTCATTATGAATCTTCTGAAAATCAGAACCAGGGGTGACGACACTACTTCTCGAATACTTCTTCCACATTTTGTGTTTGTAAAAAAAATGTGTCGCAAAAGGCGTAATAAAAAGACCTATGAATAAGGCCACTATGGTCGGCAAGAAAATTTTGATCAAATCTATATACATTTAAACATTATAATACCCTCTTGGAGGGATATATCTTATATTATATCACATTATATTTATACCATTTTTTGATTAAAAAATATCCTTATGTTATCCTGTTATGATGAATGGAAACACTTTCAAAAAAACCCTTATTATTTGCGTCTTTTTCTTGATGAGCGTCATCATAATCCAATTTTCATTTTATTACTTTAATGAACTTAAAAAGGAGAAAAAGGCCGAAGCAGCTTATCAAGAAATACTCATTGAAGAGCTTGCACAAGAGGAAGAAAAAGCAAGACAAGAAAAATTCTTATATATCACGGGCAAATTTAATCCAGCAGAAAGAGAAGACTTTATACTCATACCCTCAAAATACGCTTTGTATGGAAGCAAAATATATACACATAAAGAAACTTATGCGGCATTTTTGACGATGGAAAGCGCGGCACGTAGAGATGATATAAAACTTATAGTGGCTTCAGCTACAAGAAATTTTGATTATCAAAAAGATATATGGAGTAGCAAATGGTCTGGCGCAACTCTCGTAGATGGCAAGAATTTGTCAAAGAGTATTCCCGACGAGCTCGCAAGATTTAAGAAAATTTTAGAATACAGCGCAGCTCCGACCACATCGCGACATCACTGGGGCACGGATATAGATATAAATGACGCTGATCCGGAATACTTTGAAACAGAACAAGGTAAGAAAGAGTATGAGTGGTTAAAAGCCAACGCTCCAGAATTTGGATTCTGTCAGGTATATAATACAAAAGACGAAGGCAGAATGTCCGGTTATAACGAAGAAAAATGGCACTGGTCTTATTTGCCTCTAGCTATCACGCTGACACAAGAATACAAAGAAATTGTAAAAGAAAAAGATATTTTTGGATTTCCCGGAGACGAGTTTGTGGCAGAACAAAATCTGATAGAGGATTATGTGCTTAGCATTAATCCTGCATGCCTTTAATTTCTTTTTCTAAATTCTCTGCGTTGATATCTATAGAATTTTTTATCTCTTTATATTCTGGCAACTCTTCTATTGATTTTATACCTAAAAACGAAAGTGTTCCAAAGGTTGTCCTGTAAATATACTTGCGGTTATCTGAAGGATCAATAATCTTCTCGACAAGACCCCTTATCGAAAGCGCCCGCAAAGTAAAACTTGAGTTTACTCCTCGTATATAATCTATCTCCGCTCTGTTTGCGCCATTTTTGTAAAGTATAATGGAAAGAGTCTCCAATGACGCTTTGGATAAATCTTTGTTCAGTTCTTCTTTCCATAGACTTTCTATTAAATCAGAAAATTCTCCAGGTGTGCCAAGAGTGACCTCGTTATCTTTTTCTTGAAGTACTATTCCCCTACTACGCAAACTTTCTTTCAATTTTTCTATACTTTCAGATATCTCACTTTCTGAAACTTTCAAAAAATCAGAAAGTCTTTTCTTTGACATTGGTTCTCCCTTGAAAAAAAGTATTGCTTCTATTTTTTGTTCTAGCATATTATCAAAATTTTAAGAATAAATTATTTCTTTCTGTTCTTCGCTCGTGTTTTTATTTATAAGAATATCTCCAAAACTTCCCTCTTGCGCCACATGAAGTATCCCCTGTCTCACAAGCTCTAGCATAGCAAGAAAACTTATAATTACAATGACTTTTTCTTCTTTTGTCTTTGCCTTACCTGAAAAATCGCTAAAACTCATCTGAAGGGTTTTTTCTATCCTCTCAGTGAGCTTGGAAATCATCTCCTCAATACTTATAACCTTTTTAACTTCAACCTCTGGTAATGAGATTTTCTTTGGTATTTTGCCCAATACTTCATGAGCAAGCATCATCATCTTTTCCTTTGTGATTTGATTATCCGGTAAAAAAACAAGAAGCTCGTTCTTTTTTTCTAGTGGCGCAAAGATAATCTGTCCGCCAAATAAATCTTTGATATGAGTTGATAGTTTTGTATAAAATTCGTATTGCTTTAATCTATCTTCAAGAATTGAGATATCACCTTTCTCCTCATCAGTCAGAGCGAGATTCGGCAGAAGTGATTTTGATTTTATAAGTATTAGAGTAGCGGCTACAACTATGAAACTAGAAACTTCATGTGTTTTTTTATCTGTAGACATATCTGAATTTTCCTTTATGGAATTCAGATAATTAATATAATCTTCTGTAACCTGCGCAAGAGATAAATCATTGATGAAAAATTTCTTTTCTTCTATGAGCGAAAGAAGCAAATGGAAAGGTCCTTCAAAAACACCTGTCTTGACCGTGTACGTATTCTTTTGTATAGCATCAGCTTCCACTTGTGATTACAAAATCATGTTTTACTTCAAAGTAATTTTTTCCAAGACTACTGGTTTGAGAGGCCTGTCATTATCATCTACACTAACTGTATTTATAGACGTAACGACATTCATGCCAGATGTGACTTTGCCAAAGACTGTGTGTTTTGTATCTAGAAAATTATTTGGAGCGACGTTTATAAAAAACTGACTGCCATTTGTATTTGGCCCTGCATTCGCCATAGAGATAGTGCCTACGTCGTTTTTATTTGATGCTGTTATCTCGTCTTCAAATTTATAACCCGGACCTCCTGTACCCCAAAAATCTTTCTTAGAATCATCTTTTGACAGAGGGTCACCACCTTGATTCATAAAACCTTTTATAACTCGATGAAATTTTGTACCATCATAAAAACCGCTCTTTGCCAATTTTACAAAATTCTCTGTCGTCTTTGGAGTATTAGCATTTAATTCAATAGTAATGTCGCCTTTGTTTGTGTGTAATATAGCTATCATAACTTTTTTATTATCTTGTGTATTATTTGTAATTTGTCCATCAACTTGACCAATAGCAATAGATTGCCCTGATCCGTCGACTGTAGCGTCATCGCTGTATTGATTATCCAAGGAAGCATCTGAAGTCATTTTGAGTGAATCCTCCACAGTATCCCCTTTCAAAAAATAATAACCAATACCTAACACGCATATAATCAAAAGAATCGTTAACGTTGTTTTCATAATTGCAAATTATTATATACTTTTTTAAAATTTTAGCGAACTATTAATTTTATTTTCCCGAAACAAATTTCATTGATATAGAATTCACACAGTGTCGGATGTTTTTGTCTGTCAGACCTTCGCCCTCAAACACATGTCCGAGATGACCTCCACATCTAGCGCAGGTAATCTCTGTGCGTGCTCCGTCTTTATCCACAGTTTTTTTAACAGCGCCTTTTATTTCATCATCAAAACTCGGCCATCCACAAGTGGATTCAAATTTATCTTTGGAATCATACAGCGGAGCATCGCATTGTCGGCATACATAAACGCCAGTTTCTTTGTTGTTCACATATTCGCCAGTAAAAGGCATCTCTGTGCCTTTGTCCACGATCACTCTCTTTTCTTCTTCTGTTAATTCATTTAGTTGCATAATCATGTCTATACTTAATAAATAATATCATTTATACCCCTATACTACAAAACAATTACATTTTTAATGGCTTATTTTATCTAAGATAACGGATTGAAAGCTATAGCTACTATAATGTTATTATAACATTATTATAATAAACATTCATTTTTTACCTTTTTAAAATTTACAAATTAAATGTCTTTTCTAACAAATCTCTATTTGTAATATCTTTCGCTAAAATAAAATGAACATATTTCGCTACTCCCCAATAATTTGCTATGAAATCAATTTCTTTTTGACACGGATACGGGTAAACCCAAACACTATCGTTGAATCGAATACAACCTAATTCTTTCATTTTTTCTCTTAAAGAATCTCTTGCTGGTTTCTTTTTTTCTGGAATATCAAAAACAATCACACGAAAAAACCTATCCCAAATCTTTGGGAATTTGAACTCCATGTTTTCATAGTTAAAACGCAAAAATATTTCTCTGCCATTTTCTGTAAGAACAACTTTATGAAAGTCTCCTTCTTCCTTAAAACTTATAAAATTTAATTTTCTTAATTTTAAAAAATAATGTGGAATATTTTTTGGTTTTTTATTTAATCCGAAAATTTCTTTCACCAATATTTTAGTGATTTTGTAACTTGTTCTCCTATTAGACAAAGCAACAGCAATACCTATCCCCATTCCTAAAGCGCGAATTATCTTACCCGTATTTGATTCTTGATCTATTATTTTCATAAAATGATGATAACATATTGATAGCGGTAGCGTCCAATCCGTTAGGATGGTTTATTTGAAATTATATGATTATATGGAAGAAATTGTATTTATTAAGCATCTTATTTTATTTATTCAATATCTATAGACAAAAGTTTGGTCGGAGTGTGATGTCCGTTTATAATACGCGCTTTGTTTTTAGAAATTTTAAAATGGAGAGATACTAAATCAAGTACGCGATCATTTGCCATATTATTTTTGGCTTTTTCTTTTACAGAAATTAAAAAATGATTTTGGTCTTTTTGTTCAAATTTTTCTGTTCGAGCGGAAGTTATGACTTTGATATGTATGTACATAACCTTATTTCTCCAAATCCAAAATCTCATCAATGCGAATCTTGGCGACGAATTCTGGCACGTGAGACACTAAAATCAGAGCTCCCTTGTATTGATTCACAGCTTCGGCAATGATCGGAATATGGCGAAAATTTATATGGTTTGTCGGTTCATCTAAGATAAGCAATCCAGGACGCTCCAAAACTAAACGCGCAAAAGCCAGCAATCCTTTCTGCCCTTCTGACAAACTCCCAACTTTTGTATTCATTAATTCCGCGGTAATCAAAAAACTCGCTGCAGTCGCGCGCATTTTTTCTTCATAAAGAGGCACACCACCTGCGATCATCGCGCTAGCCAAGGATTGATACACGGTATGTTCAAAATTTAAAGTGGAAAAATCTTGTCTATAATATCCTACACGAATACCAGATAGTATCTGCGATCCTTCAGCTGTGTCGTTTGCCAAATGTTCGAGCAGAGTGCTCTTGCCTATGCCGTTTGGACCTTTCAAAAGTAAGTGTTGATTCTTTTTTAATTTTATATTTGCTTTGTGTTTTACGAGTTTACCGGTCTTTGCATTCATCGTGGAAAAAGATGTGATGGTAATGATATCTCCATTTATGTCCTCTTGTACTGGAATAGTAAAATCTCTGATTGTTTTATCTTCTTTTCTGACATCCACCATTTCTTCTTCGAGTTCTTCGGCTTTTTCACGCATTCTTTTTGCTACGAGACGAAGTTGTCCGCCTTTGTGAGCAAAGACATTTGACTGATCTTTTTTTGCTTGAATCTCTTTTGCCAGCTGAGCATTCTTCATGTTTTCTTTCTCCACTCGCGCGGTTATTTCTTTTAACACATTTTTATAGTTACCGACATATTGCTCTACTTTGCGAGTATGCACATCGAGATATAAAACACCGTCCGAAAAAGCATTTAAGAATTCTGCATCATGAGATATCACCACCATGGTCTTTTTATAATCAACCAAGAATTTTGTCAGGTGTAAAATACCGGCATGATCTAGATTATTTGTCGGCTCATCTAGTAAAAGTAAATCTGGATCCAAAATCAAAGCCGAGGCGAGTAGTATTCTAGCGAGCTGTCCGCCCGAAAAAGTGCCCAGTGTTTTATCGTGGAGTTTCGTATGACCTTTCAGATTTACCACTTCGAGAACCTCATCTATACGCGGATCTATGTCATAAATTTTCGTAGTAAAACCATTCTCAAGAAAAGATTTCTCAAAAAATTCTCGCACCGTCAACACTAGATCTTCTCTTGGTATCACTTGCTTTGCTGTAGCGATACTCAATTTATTATTCATAATAACCAGACCGGATTCGGGCTTCAATACTCCACGCATAAGACCAAAGATTGTCGTCTTGCCTGCGCCGTTTTGCCCCATAATCGTGATTTTTGAACCTCTTCGCAAGGGGAAATAAACCTCTTCTAAAATAGGTTTATTGGGCCCATGTTCAAATGAAACCTTGTCGAATCGCAAGATTACTTCTTCTTTTGCCATATTTTATGAGAATACAGTATTTTATAATAAATAGAAAGTATGTTAAATTATACCCATGCAAGATAAAGCTAAAGAGAGGAATTGGAAACTACCAAAGATCATCATCCTCTTCACTATATTCCTAGACGCGCTCGGTATTGGCTTTATCACTCCAGTCCTCCCCTACTTTGTCGAATCCTTTGATGTGCCAAAAATAGTCGTCACCTCGCTCTTTGCCACATTTTCTATTTTTGCTTTTTTCAGCGCGCCGATACTCGGAATGATTTCCGACAGAAAAGGCAGGAGACCGATTTTGATGTTGAGTCTTTTTTCTTCTGCTGTTGGCTGGGCAGTTTTTGCATTCTCACACTCTATACTAGGACTTTTCATCGGTAGAATCATAGACGGAGCTGCTGCAGGAAATATTTCCACCGCACAAAATTACTTGGTGGATATATCAAAAGATCAAAAAGACTTAAACAAAAATCTCGGCTGGATTGGGGCGGTGTTTGGTGTGGGATTTGTCATAGGCCCTCTGGCAAGCGGAATACTTTTTGATTTTGACAAAAGACTGCCTTTTATCATAGTGGGAATAATGGCATTACTCAATACCATTCTCGCCTATTTTTTCTTACCTGAAACCAACGGACATAAAAGTGAGAAAAAAATATCTATCAACCCCTTTGCTCCTATAATAAATGGATTTAAGAATAAAAGACTTTTACCTCTGTATCTGGCATGGCTCTTCTTTGGAATATCCATCGCCCTCTCGCAAGCTATCTTGGGTCTATATGTGGATGCGCTGTTCTCTTGGCGAGCACTGACGGCCGGCCTGGTGATGACGATGATCGGAGTAATAATATTTTTAAACCAAACTGTCCTGACTCATAAAGTGTGGCTCCGATATTTCAAAGAAGCTAAATTGATGGTGTATATGATCGTCCCTTTTGCGTTAGGTTTCTTTATAATGACATTGCCCTACAAATTCGCTTTTATTTTTGGTATTATCATAGCAAGCCTTGCGTACTCTACTCTTCGCATAATAACAAATAGTCAAGTATTGAATTTATGCCACAAAGAAGAACAGGGTGAAGTGATGGGAATATTGGCCTCTTTAATTTCTTTTTCCCTTGTTCTAGGCCCTATGATAGGTGGTTCAGCCTATGAAATATCTACAGGACTACCATTTATACTCACGGGTACATTGCTTCTGGTTACTTTCATTTTCATATTTAATACTTACAAGCATATAAAGCCACATAGCCACACGCACGATCCAGAAGAATCCACAAATATCGTTTGATACTTATTAATATGATTGATACAAAACAGAAAAAATAATAGAAAATAAAAAATCACATGAAATCAGATAACAAAAAATCAGTCAGATTGCCTGATCACATAGTCCCAAAAGAATACGACATCACTCTAAAGCCAGACCTCAAGAATTTCACTTTTGAAGGCTCTGAATATATTTACATAGATATAGAAAAACCCACGAAAACTATCACATTGCACAGTAAGGAGATAGATATAGAAACAGTGCACATAGATATAAATAAAGAAAAAGTTTTCACTAATAAAATCTCTTACGATCAAAAAAATGATACAGCGACTTTTTATTTTCCTAAAACTATAAATAAAGGCAAACACAAACTGCACATCGTATTCAAAGGCATACTCAACGACAAAATGCGCGGATTTTATAGCAGTAAATATTTATTACACGAAAAAGAACATCATTTAGCCACAACTCAATTTGAATCTACCGATGCGCGTAGAGCCTTCCCTTGTTTTGATGAACCAGCCAAAAAAGCAATCTTTACGGTTTCACTGGTAGTTCCAAAAGGAAAAACTGCTATTTCAAACACATTGCCTGTCAGCGTAGAAGAGCACGAAAGTGGTTTTGAAGTTATCCGCTTTGCGCCGACACCCTTGATGTCCACATATCTCCTCGCCTTCATTGTAGGTGATTTTGAATTTATAGAATCAAAAAGCAAAAGAAATGTAAAAGTTCGTATCTTTACAACTCCCGGAAAATTACATCAAGCAAAGTTTGCTCTTGAATGCGCCATAAAAACTTTAGAATTTTACGAAGAATATTTCGACATCCACTATCCTTTAAATACACTAGATATGATAGCCATACCAGATTTCCAAGCCGGCGCAATGGAAAACTGGGGCGCAATAACATATAGAGAAAATGCCATATTGGTAGACGAAACTCATTCTTCCACCATGAACAAACAATGGGTAGCGCTGGTCATAGCACACGAGATAGCGCATCAATGGTTTGGTAACTTGGTAACAATGGAATGGTGGACCCATCTATGGCTCAACGAAGGTTTTGCTGAATACATAGAATTCATGGCAGTAGATAAAATGTTTCCTCACTGGGATATTTGGACTCAATTTTCTACTCACGACTTTGGTGTAGCGCTACAACTAGATGGATTGACTAACACGCATCCTGTCGAGATCACAGTACATCATCCAGATGAGATAGGAGAAATATTCGATGAAGTTTCTTATTCAAAAGGCGCGTCTATCATAAAAATGCTTGCAAGTTATCTGGGAGAAAAAGATTTTAGAGATGGCTTGCGATATTATCTAAAAAAACACAGTTATAAAAATACAGAAACAATCCACCTATGGGACGCGTTTGAAAAAATATCCAAAAAACCTGTAGCGAAAGTAATGCGCAATTGGACCAGTCTCCCCGGTTACCCAATAATAAAAGCAAAGGAAGAAAAAGGTTATTTGTCTTTGACTCAAAACAGGTTCTTCTCAAGTCCTATATCGCGCAAGAAAAATAAAAAGAAAACACTCTGGCAAGTGCCAGTAGTTTTGGGCAATGAAAAAGATAAAAATGTACTGTTACTGACAAAAGAAAATGAAAAGATAGAAAGCAAAGATGGTTGGCTAAAAATAAACCTGGGTGAAAGCGGATTTTTCCGTGTTGCATACTCAAAAGAACTTTTGGATCAATTGATAGAGCCGGTACTAAACAAGACTTTGTCAGCCCGTGACAGATTGGGTATAGCGCGTGATTTGTTTGCTTTGTCTGAATCAGGAGATATTCAAACAAGCGAGGCATTGTCATTCTTGAAAGCTTTTAGAAATGAAGAAGATTATACGGTCTGGCTTGAAATATCTACTGGCCTATCAAAATTGGAGCAAATATTTCATAACACAAAAATATCAAAGTCTTTAGACTCACTCAATATCGAATTGTTTTCTGCGCCATTTAAAAGACTTGGTTGGGATAAAAAAGAAAACGAATCCCACACTGATCCAATGCTCCGATCTCTATGTATATCTAGATTAGGCAAAGCTGGAGATAAAAAAGTAATTAGCGAAGCCAAAAAAAGATTTAATAGTCTAAAAAAAGGTAAATATCTAGAACCAGATTTGAGAAGCGCTGTATACAAAATAATAGCCAGCGTGGGAAGTATGAAAGAATACAATTATTTCATAGAAAGATACAAGCAAGAAACTTTGCACGAAGAAAAGTACAGAATAGGCGCTGGATTGGCAGATTTCAAGCAAGATAAAATCTTGTCTCTAGTTGCCCATTTTGCAATATCTACAGATGTCCGCACACAAGACACAGTCTATTTATTGTCTGCTCTGGCACACAACCCTCTCGGTAGAAATGTCTGGTTCAAGTGTTTAAAACTAAACTGGAAAATGTTTGTATCAAAATATGGCGACGGAGGACATACTTTAGCTAGACTAGTGAAATCAATATCAAATAGCGCAGAAGCAAAACACCTAAAATCTTTTAAAACATTTTTCAAAACTCACGAAGCCCCCGGAGCAACCCGCGCCATCGAACAAGTGATCGAAAAAATTGAATCAAATATCTTGTGGCTGGAAAGAGACAAAAAGAGTATAAAGAGGTATTTTAATTAGTATCTGTAGTTATCGCCTTCTTTAAAAATAGGTTTTTTCATTTCTTTCTGTGCAGAGTGACCCATACAAGCGCGAGTTAAACCATACATTTCTAGTGAAGTCGGAGAAACTCCTGATCTAATTTTTTCTAACATATTTCTTGCAAATTCTAAATTCAATGAATCTTCTTTAGATATTGCACGGCTTATAACAACATAAGAGATGTCGAGGTCTTTTTCGCCAGAAAAATTATTTATTTGATAAATGGTATCTATCGATACATAGCTAGATTTTAAATTGGTACCAGTCACATTGGAAATATACCAGGCAAACTGCTGTCCCTTCATTTGAATAAATTTACCATTCTCATTTTTTTCCGTGAATTTCTCTTTTTGTATTTCCCACTGGGGCTTCGCTTCATAATTGAAACCAATGAGAGCTATCCCTTTTGAATCCCTAACTATCAAACCTCTTTCAAAAGGAAATTTTTGATCACGAATAAATACTGAATCTTTTTCTGGACTCAAAAAACCAGCGAAATTAAACTCATTCATCAACAATTCACCAAAGACACGCCCTGTCACATTTATACGTTTTGTCTTATCAAGATAATCAACATCGTTGTCTTTTTTCACACACGCAGAAAAAAATAAAAGTATAGCACATAGGTATGCTTTATGAAAAAATGAATGGTGTTCCTTCTTTAAATCTTTCCATCTTCTAGATATCAGTAATTCTATCCCATTGATAGTTGACCCCAACTTTTTATTTTCAAATCGAGACATCTTGTGAATAACTTTTGAAATATCTTCCGCTCCGCCAATTCTTTTTACCAAACTTTCAATTTGACTTAAAATATCATTAAATCTCTTGCGTTCGTGGTTTAGTATTGTTTCTTTGTCTTTATTGTTTCTGCTTGTTTCCATTTGCTTTATTTTTATCCTTGAACACTTCTATTTCAGTTAAAAACGATTTGATTAACTCCAAGTAATCATTGAGCACAAATAGTGCTTCTGCGTTCTCTTTAATTTTTTCTTTATTCTTTAACATCTTGTTTGTATTATTTATTACAAAGATGAATATGTCATAACATCACATCAATCTTCTTCGCTAAAATAAAATCGTTCTCGGAAAGGCCGTTTATGGCATGAGTAGAGAGGTCTAAGGTGACTTTGTTGTAATGAATATGTATATCCGGATGGTGAACTTCTTCTTCGGCTATATCTGCCACACGATCCACAAAATCCATTGATTCCAAAAAATTCTTGAATTTAAATTCTTTACTTATATCTTTTGCATCAGTAGACAATACCCAAGTATGCACTTCATCTAAATAATCTTGTAAATCAGAACCAGAGAGAGGTATCACTCCCCCTTCGCATGGCACGCATTTTTTGTTTAATAAATCTTTCATCTTAATTTATATTCTTTAGAATTTTAAGCCGTAGCAACAATTTGATTTTCTTTTTGCAACTCTGTAATTTTATAAATACTAAATACTAATGCCAATGCCGCTATCCATTGCGTAAAAGAAAGACTTTGTTTGAAAATTATCATATCCAAGAATACTGCTATAAATGGAAATGTAAGTTCTAGAATAGTAGAGATATGTACTGGGGTTTTTGAGAGCCCTTTATAATAGATAAGTAGGGCCACCATACCAGTGGAGACAGCAATCAATGCCAAGTAGCCAAACTGGGCAGTAGTCGGCGCGGACAAACTTGAACCGTATCCAAACAAAAGTATCACTGGCAAGGCTACAATAGTGGCAAACAAGAATCTATAAAAAGTGCTGACTTGCGCGCTCACCTTTCCTAAAAGCATTTTGGAAAATGTAGTGGAAGACCCCCAAGCAAAGGCTGCACCGAGCGCATATAAAGCCGCTATCACTGTGCCTGCGCCAGTTGATAGATTAATGTAACCATTTTTAAATGTAATAAAGTACGCCGACACTATAGCGAGCACCGCCCAGACGGCGTACCTCTTGTCCATCTTTTCTTTCAAAAATATTCTGGCTGAAACTATCGCAAAGAGAGGCTGCAACTTTTGCAAGAGAAATACGACAGAAAGAGTGATGAAATTCACTTTGAGCAACGCTGTAGTGAACCACATAGTACCCAAGACTCCACTAAATGCTGATATCCAAATGATAAGCCAAAATTCTTTTTTTGTGAATCTAGTCGTAAAAACTTTTTTGTAAATAAAAGGAAAGAGAATCACAAGACCTATCAAATGCTCAAAGAATATGATCGTGATCGGTGGCAAGCTATACAAATGCCGGCGAATTATCCCATCAAACGCCCACAAAAACGCGGCGACTAATATAAGCACGGGACCCTGAACTTTTAAATTTTTTATAGTTTCTAACATTTTTTTAAATCTTTTTTAATTTGAATAATCAATTCTTTTTCAGTTTCGAAATTCATAAACTTTCTGATGAATTTTTCAAGCCTGAGCTCTATCTTTTCTCCGTAAATATCTTTTTTGAAACCAATCAAATGCGCCTCTATCTTTGGCAGATTATTTTTATCTACTGGGCCAATGATTATTCCCGCTTTGTATATTTTATCACTAATTTCGACATTCCCAGCATATATTCCAAGTTTAGGCTTTGTTTTTAAGTTAGCAAAACCGCGCCTTTCGATATTAGCCGTAGGAAAACCTATTTTTCTGCCATAGCCATCGCCTTTTATTACCTTGCCAGATATTGTATAAATTTTCATTTTCTAGTACCCTTCATTGTTTAATCTCTCATCTATTCTGTTCATATCACGAGGAAACATACAAGCCTCGCGGATATTTTTCAATCCCAATAATTGCATTGTAATGCGCTCAGCTCCAAAAGCAAAACCGCCTTCGGGCGGAACCCCGTATTTAAAAGCATCAAGAAACATTTTTATTTTTTGCGGATCCATTTTCCATATTTCGACATGCTTCATCAATTGATCATAATCATTTATTCTTCTACCTCCAGAGAGCCATTCGACACCTCGGCAGATCAAGTCCATACCTTCATTGAATTCAGGATTTTCAGGATTCGGATAAACATAAAAAGGTTTTTTCCTCGTAGGGTAACCATAAATAAAAACGAAATCAGAACCAGTTTCTTCTTTGATTATTTCACAAATTTCCCTCTCGTCCTGAGGATTTGTATCTTTCTCGCCTCGTACATCTCGTCCATTTTTCTCAAATATCTTCTGTTGAACTTCCGTCAAAGACAAAGTGGGTGTTTTTTCCAACATCACAGGAAGTGTGGCATTCAAGACTTTCAAATGTTCGGCATTTTTTGATGCAACTTGTTTCAATATAAATCTCACAGTTTCTTCTGCCATATCGCGTACATCTTTCCAGGATTCAATAAAACTCATTTCAGCATCGAGAGAAACTATTTCCGTCAGATGTCTAGTGGTAGATGAAGGTTCAGCGCGAAAAACTTTATTCACAGAAAAACATCTTTCAAAAGCGGACATCACTATTTGCTTGTAAAGTTGCGGAGATTGTGTCAGGTATGCTTTTTTGTCAAAATAATCAACTTGAAAAACTTCTGCTCCACCTTCGGCTGTCGCTGGGGCGATAGAAGGCGCTTGAAATTCAAAAAAATTATTCTGCTTCATGAATTCTCGGAAAGAATCGATGATAGTTTCTTGCACTTTAAAAATAGCCTGCACTTTCGGCTGTCTCAAAACGAGAGATCTATTGTCTAACTCAGTTGTCAAATCAAGATTGTAACCATCCATTGACATGTCAAAAGGAAGAGGTGCCGCTTTTGCCAATACTACAATACCAAGCACCTCGAGCTCGAGATCACCGTTTGCCACACCAGCTTTTATATTTTTTTCTGGACGCTTGTTGACAATACCAGTCATTTTCAAAACCCATTCTGGTCTCACCTCTTTAGCTTTTTCAATTGCTTCAACATGACTAGGCAGGACCACGCACTGCACGCGACCTGTCATATCGCGCATATCAAAAAACACCATCTTGCCTTGATCGCGCCTCACATCCACCCAACCCGAAATACTTATCTCCTCGCCTATATGATCTTTGAGATCTTTGATGTATGTTCTTTGCATAAAAATTAAATTCTTGGAGAAATAAAAAATCGCCTCTCCAAACTTAACCAACTTAAACGCACAGTTGATAAATTTGCAGGGGCGATTTTTCAAACCGCGGTGCCACCCTACTTTATGCTTGATTCTAAATCTTTTCGCGATTTCTTCGGAGGATTCTACTCGCCAAACAATGGCTTTCCTTCCCCACCTCCCCAGTGTCAACTGGTTCAAAGGCTATGTATATATGTTAATACATTTAAAATAAATAGCAATGCCATTTAGACATTGCTATTTTTGATAATGGGCAGAATCCCCACCCTGGGACTCGCCCGCCTCTCAGCATAGTAGTCATATATATCAACAAGACCATTTCTGGTCTTACCAACACATACGACAAACCTTGCTCTCCCCAGCAGAAAAAAGGTTTGTGTCCTGGTCCATTCTCCTAAAAGACACGAATTCTCCGAAGGTCCGAGGATCAAATCAACAACTTCCTCGGCTGAAGGAACAACTGATCCCTTGGGCAAAAAGATCATTTGTTCCTTCATGACTTTATATCTGGTAACATTCAGCATGTTACCTTCATCAGGCACAGTAAAAGATCCTTGTGTTCTAGTTTTCGAGAATCTTTTATTGTGCCACCAAGGCTTGGGACCAGGGTCAATCACAAACCTTTCTGGATTAGCGTCATACCAATCCAGAATGCTTTTACCTGTACAAACGTGAAGGATTTCCATGCATCCTCCTTTGTTTATTAAGAACATAGGGTCTTATAGCAAAACCCCTTCCCAAACTTGGGAAGGGGTTAAATTGCTTTTTAAGTATTTATACAAAAAGAAACACAACCCTCTCTCAAGTTTGAAAGTTTGAAAGGGTTTCTTATAAATATTTCTTGTATCTATAAAAAATTTCATAAAATTAGTGAGTTAAAATAATAAAAGCCCCTTTCGAGGGCTCATCTTTGGTATCGTTTTTTGTTGGGCTTTACTTTTTAACAATAGCAAATATGGGCTCTCGAGAGAGTTTTAAAATAAAAGAAAGCCCCAAATTTATTTACCATATTTAACATCACGAATATATTGTAATCCTATTAAAAAATATGTCAATATGTCCAGAAAAATCACTATTTTTGTTTACCAATACCTTTTTCTAATCCTTCATTTAATATTTGCTCCAACAATTCTCCGTTCTCGTAATTATGTAAAGCGTTTTCATCAGAATGCATCACATAACGATCAACATACTCAAAAAGTTCTCCAGCTAAATGTTCTTTTCCTTGCCTCTTAGCAAAACCACCCAAATTATCTTCAACTATTTTGGTTGGAAATGTAGCATCTTTATTTGATGTAACAAGAGAGACTTGGGTTTTACCATGAGTATGAATATCGTACAATAATAGCAATAGATTCATTTTTACTAATCCAGGTATTTCTTTCAAAAGTCTAAAGAGTTTATATTTTCTGCCTTCATAATATTTATTATGAGTCTGAGCATGATTTTGCATCTTTTGTTTTTTATCTTTATCTAGTTCATTACTAATAGCTAATTTGAGTTCTTCTTTCTCTTTTAAAGATCTTTTTATCAATCCTATCGTAGAATCTTTTCCGTATAAACCCGCAGGGTTTAAAAGAATCAATTTATCAACCAAATTCGGCAGAGCTGTCGCCAACACTGTCCCCAGCACACCACCTTGTGAATGCCCTACAACATCAGCATTCTCTATGTTTAAGTGTTGAACCACAGCCAAAAGTTCATTTGTTTTATTTTTAATCACCTCAGGCAGATCTTTCATATTACCCCTTTCTTCAAACAAAGAGCTCTTGTTTTTTATTTTTATTCCATACAAAGGATTCACAAAAATAACCTTGCGCCCAGAAATTACTAATTTCAATATCTCTTTTTGATACGCACCAGCATCTTTGCCAAAACCACCTATGAATATGATTGGTTTTTGTGAGATTAAATCTTGTTTTGGTGAAAACTCATAATATTTTATCTCATGATTTTCAAAATCAAAATATTCTGGTTCCTTAAAATTTTTTGCGTATTCGCCACTTATCTTTTTTAATTCACTAGCAGGAAGTCCTGAAGCTTCAATTCCTGTCATCATAAAAATTAGCTTATTTTTACCCCGACCTTTTCCTTAACTTCTTTCATTTTACTTGAAGCCACCAGTTTTGCTTTTTCGCTGCCTTGTTTTAAGATCTCAAAAACTCTCGGTATGTCTTTTTCAAGCCCTCTTCTCCTCTCTCGCATAGGCGCTATAAATTTCTCCAAATCTTCTATGAGCATTTCTTTCAATTCTTTGTATTTGCCTGCCTTACTCTCGTAAATAGCTAAAAGTTCTGGCGCGGAACGAAGCAGACTGTGTATCGCGTAAACATTCTTTGGGATACCTTCGCCTGAGTCTGTAACTATGCCCATCACGCATTTTTTTATTTCTTCATATTCAGCAAAAAGAGGAATGGTATTGCCGTAGCTCTTTGACATCTTTCTGCCGTCGAGCCCAGGGACCACGGAGACATCTTGCAGAATTATTGGCTTTGGTAATTTAAATTCCTCGCTGTATGTGTTGTTAAACTTTTCTGCTATATCACGCGCTATTTCCACATGTTGTTTTTGATCGGCTCCCACAGGCACAACATCAGTATCATAAAGCAAGATATCCGCCGCCATAAGTACTGGGTAATTAAAAGTCCCCACATCTATTTCTTTATTTTTTGCCTCGGCGTCTTTGAAGGCATGCGCTCGCATCAGAAAAGGCATCGTGGTGATGGTATCAAAAATCCAAGCGAGCTCTGTGTGTTCGGAAATACTGCTCTGTTGAAAAAAAGTAGCTTTTTCAGGATCGAGTCCAACAGCCAAGAAATCCAAGGTGACATTTATTATATTTTCCCGCATTTCTTTTGGTTTGCGTAAAGAATGAAGCGCATGATAATCCGCAATCATCATAAAACACTCATAATCGTCTTGCATATCTACGAGTTGTTTCATCATGCTGAAATAATTGCCGATATGAGGCTTGCCAGAGGGCTGTATTCCCGATAAAAGTATTTTTTTGGGCATATGATTCTATATTAACACAAAATGTAAAGTCAGGGAAATGCTATTTTTGGGTCGCTGTCTGGCGTTCCTACGCCAGCGCTGCCTCTCGGCCCGTCGGCCTGCGAGACACCCAAAAATAGCATTTCCCTGACTTTACATTTCTCCACACTTTAATAACACCTTACCCACTTTTGTGGTTTTTGACATAGTTTGCACTGTGCTAAAATGCACTCAATGAAACAACAAACAAGAAATGGTGATATACGCCTGCCCCCTCAACACACGACTTCTGAGCAAGCCGTTCTGGGTTCTATTATGCTCCGCAAAGATGCTGTACACGAAGTTGAAGACATGATAACTCCGGATTCTTTTTATGCTGAAAAAAATAAAATAATTTTTCAAGCGATGCTCGACCTGTCAATGAAAAGCGAACCGATAGATATGCTCTCGCTTTCTACTAAGCTAAGCGAACAAAAACTTTTAGAAAGAATAGGAGGCAATCAATATTTGGCAGAACTCGTAAATACTGTTCCCTCTTCCGCAAATATAAAACACTACGCAAACATAGTACAAAAAAAATATGTACTGCGCAGTCTGATAGAAGCCGCAGATTATGTATCGGAACTGGCTTTTGAAGAAGGTGATGATCATATGGACGATATTTTGGATCTAGCAGAAAAAAGAATGTTTAGCGTTGTGTCTTCGCCTAAAAATCAAAAATACACAAACTTGAAAGACGCATTGCCAGAAGCTTGGGAGAGACTCGAAAAACTGCATGAACACAAAGGCGCCTTGCGCGGACTGCCTACAGGATTCAAAGATCTGGATTCAATGCTTTCTGGATTACAAAATTCCGACCTCGTCATCTTGGCGGCAAGACCTTCAATGGGTAAGACCACGCTAGCTCTTGATATCGCCCGCATATCAGCCGTTACTCATGATAAATCTATTTTAATATTCTCTCTTGAAATGTCTTCACAGCAACTTGTAGATAGAATGCTATCCGCTCAATCTCGTGTGAATGCTTGGAATTTGCGTACTGGGCACCTTTCTTCTGATCGAGATTTTTCACAACTCCGTGATTCTTTAGATAAACTTGCGAAAGCAAAAATATATATAGATGATCAACCAGGCAATTCTATAGTTAAAATGAAAGCTCTGGCTCGCAGATTAAAAGCTGAAAAAGGATTGGATTTGGTCGTGGTAGATTATCTTCAACTTATGACAACTTCCAAAAATTACGACTCTATGGTCAACCAAGTTACTGAAATTTCTCGCTCTCTAAAAAGTTTAGCGAAGGAGCTTGATATACCGGTGCTTGCCCTTTCTCAGCTGTCTCGCGCAGTCGAATCCCGCGGAGGTAAACCTCGACTCTCTGATCTACGAGACTCTGGATCCATCGAACAAGATGCAGATGTGGTAATGTTTATACATAGAGAAGATAAAGGCAAAGATGAATCCGAACGCACGAACATCGCCGAAATATTGATAGAAAAACACAGAAACGGACCGACCGGCAAAGTGGATTTGTACTTTGACGAAAAAACTACTACTTTCCTAAACCTTGAGAAAAGTAGTTTGAGTGAATTTTCTCAAGCAAAGGTCAGTGATGATTTGGAAGCATTTTAATGAACACTATAGAAAAATTAACAGAAATATTTAAGGAATTCCCTGGCATAGGAGAACGTCAAGCTAAACGCTTTGTGTATTTTTTGATGGGCAGACAAAATGGCTATACTACCCTACTCTCTGATCTCATAAAAGAATTAAAAAAAGAAGTAATGCAATGCAGTGAATGTTTCAAATTCTTTTTACTCAAAGACAATAATGCCAAAATCTGCGAGATATGCAGTTCGAGCAACACAGATGATGCGGTATTGATGATAGTAGAAAAAGATTCTGATTTAGAGAGTGTAAATAAAAGCAGGGTCTATGCTGGTAAATATTTCATTCTTGGCGGACTCGTGCCGATAGTCGAGAAAAACACAAACAGCAGGATCAGAGTAAACGAACTTTTAAGTAAAATAAATAGAGAAAAAAATCTGCGAGAAATCATCTTGGCTTTTTCTCTTTCTCCCCAAGGCAATCATACAGATTTTTATATACGAAATCAGTTGAAAAATCTCACAGAAGAAAAAAATATAAAAATATCCTCTCTCGGCCGAGGCCTCTCCACCGGCACCGAACTGGAATATTCCGATAACGACACTCTCAGAAATGCGTTAAAAAATAGACAATAAAAAATTCCGCTTTAGCGGAATTTTTTATTTTATAGAAATTATTTTTACTTTGAAGAAAGGCTGGCGATGGCCATTTCTGCGTAGATAACGAGATTTTTGTTTGTATTTTATCACCATCACTTTGCGTGCGCGTCCGATACCGACTATTTCTGCGTCAACTTTTGCACCTGTGATATAAGGAGCACCGATAGTAGTATCTTTGCCATTATCAACAAGTAAAACCTGATCAAAAGACACTTTGTCTCCAACTTTGTATTCGCCTTTCATTTTCTCAATAGAAACAAGAGTGCCTGCTGACACCTTGTATTGTTTTCCCCCTGTTTGTATAACTGCAAATTCCATGAGTTTGATAATATATGATTTCCCCAAAAAAAGCAAGCTTTGCCTTGATATATTGTGTTACAATTAGACCCAGATATGAAAAGTATATTCAATAACCCTGTTTTATACCTTGCTCGAAAGATGTATCATTACGCCGGGAAAAGACGCAGAAAGATCTCCTGGACCACCACTATGTTCATAATGTCCGGCTTGATATATGCTGCTCAGCCTTTGGTATTTGCCTATTTCCTAAACTCAATTCAAAAAAATGGAATAACCAAAGAAAACATACTGACTTTATTCTCAGCATTATTACTTTTTCTCTTATGCGAGCTTGGATCTTGGGCATTTTGGGGTCCAGGCAGAATCATAGAGCAAGACACGGCTTTTACAATAAAAAAGAACTACAAAGAATATTTACTTCGCGGGGTGATGGCTTTGCCACTCTCTTGGCATACAGATCACCATTCTGGAGATACAATAGACAAAGTGGAAAAAGGCACAAATGCGATATTTTATTTTTCTGAAAGTACTTTCGAATTCATCGATGCGTTCATTAGAATCATCATTTCGTTTGTGGCTCTAATCTTTCTAGATTTGTATTCAGCAATAGTAGTAATTGTGACATCTCTGTTTATCTTTTATATCATGATCTATTACGACAAGATGATAATTCCTGGATACAGTATAGTAAACAAACTGGAAAATAAAACCTCCGCCAAAATATTTGACATCATCAGCAATATCACTACTGTCATCATACTGCGTATAGAGAATCTAGTCTTCAAATCCATCAGCAAAGCCATCGATCTGCCTTTTTCTCAATTCAGGAAAAATAACATAAACAACGAATTCAAGTGGTTTTGGGCAGCGGTTTTAGGTCAATCTTCCATAGTCATAGCTCTCGCTATTTATTTATTTTCAAACATTAGTACAGGCAAGGTCATACTCGTGGGTTCTATTTATATACTGTATAGCTATGCTTCCCGAGTACGAGAGACTTTCTTTAGTTTTGCACATCTTTACAACAGAGCCGTACGATGGAAATCAAACATAATAAACGCTGAAGAAATTTCGAAAGATTTTATGCAAACTGCTTTGCTTGAAGACAGATATCTTCCAAAAAAATGGCAACACATATCCATAAACAATCTTTCTTTTTCTTACCATGATGAAGAGGGCGCAGAGTTACATCTAAATGATGTAAATGTGGACTTCGAAAGAGGTAGCAAAATAGCCGTGATTGGAGAGTCTGGAGGAGGCAAGACCACATTCCTCAAACTTTTCCGCGGGCTTTATATGCCAAAACAAATCAACCTCATGATTGATAAGAAGCAATTTGCCGAAGATTTCAATCTAATCAGCGATTCGATCTCTCTGATCCCTCAAGACCCTGAAATATTTTCTACGACAATTCGTGAAAACATAACTTTGGGTGTAGATTATACGGATAGAGAGATCAAAAAATTCATGGACATGGCTGCATTTTCTGATGTGTTAAAACGTCTACCAAAAGGCCTTGAGTCAAATATCGTAGAAAAGGGAGTAAACCTAAGCGGTGGCGAAAAACAGCGCTTGGCTCTCGCTCGCGGATTACTCGCATCAAAGGATAAAGACATCATACTATTAGATGAACCGACAAGTAGCGTAGACTTTCATAATGAACTTTATATATATGAAAATATCTTTGCCAGCTTTCCAAAGAAAACTGTCATCTCATCTATCCACAGACTCCATCTGCTTTCTCTTTTTGATGAGATCTTCTTTTTCAAAGATGGCAAGATAATAACACGTGGCACACTGGAAGAACTGAAAACAAATTCTCCAGAATTCATGTCTCTTTGGGACAAATACTTGAAGACACAAGAAAATTCGTGATATAATGAAATTTATGCAAACAAAAATTATTGAGAGATATTTTTTCTTCGCTTTATTATTCGTAACTTTCGTTTTTTCTGTTCTAATCTTCCGCCCTTTCTGGGTAGTTCTTGTGTTGGGAGTATCTTTCTCTGTTGTACTTTATCCTGTATACGAGTGGCTTAAAGAAAAGATGAAAACGCCAGATTGGCTGTCTTCCGCGCTCACCGTACTTTTGTTTGTGTTTATTGTAGCCATTCCCCTGTTTGGGATAGGAGTGATGGTATTCAATCAAAGCCAAGACGCCTATCATGTCATAGTGAACAATGTCGACTCCTTGTCATTCTTGGATACTGTCAATGTTTCAATAAACAAAATTCTGCCTGAAAATATGTCCTTTGATTTATACGACAAACTTTCTGGCTTTATTTCATTTGTAGTAAGCAACATAACCGGCATTTTTACTTTTACACTTTCCGCTATTTTTTCAGCTCTGTTGACTCTGCTTGCAGTTTTTTATTTCTTGAAAGATGGTGCAAGCTGGAAGAAATCTTTAATAACATTGAGCCCTCTTGCAGATATAGATGATGAGAAAATCATACAGAAATTATCAAACGGAATAAATGGCATATTAAAGCAATACCTTCTTATGGCGCTTGTTCAAGGTATCCTGATGGGAGTAGGCCTTACATTGTTCGGTGTTCCTAATCCGGCATTATGGGGATTGGTCACAATATTTGCCGCGCTAGTGCCTACCATCGGTACAGCTTTGATATCAATACCCGCAATCATATTCCTTTATGCTACAGGCCACGCCATGGCAGCGGCCGGACTCTTGGTATGGTCAATATCTATGGTGGGAATGATAGACAACTTACTAAGCCCTGTCATAGTGGGTAAAAAAATAAATCTGCCTCCTTTCCTGATTCTTTTCTCTGTGCTGGGTGGACTGTCTCTTTTAGGACCTATCGGAATACTTATGGGTCCACTTACCGTCAGCTTATTGCACTCTTTGCTTTCTATATATAGACATGAATTCCAGCCAAAAAGTATAACCTAACCACCATGCCTCTCTCATTCTTTAATACTCTTACAAAAGAAAAAGAAAGCTTCGTTCCGATAAAAAAAGATGAGGTCAGTATGTATACTTGTGGACCGACTGTCTACAACTTTGCCCACATCGGCAATCACAGAGCTTATGTTTTTGCTGACATCTTGAAAAGAGTACTATTGTACAATGACTTCAAAGTCAAACATGTTATGAATTTGACTGATGTGGATGATAAAACGATTCGCGATTCTCAAAAAGAAAACAAAAAATTAGCAGAGTTTACAGAGTTTTATTCACAAAAATTTTTTGAAGATATTAAATCGCTAGGAATATTGGAACCTTCCGTGTTTACCAAAGCTACCGACAATATACAGCAAATGGTAGATCTGACAGATATATTACTCAAAAAAAGTATTGCCTACAAGAGTGAAGATGGAAGCATTTATTTTAACATCAGAAAGTTTGAAAATTATGGCAATCTCTCCAGACTTTCTTTAGAAAACCAGAAAGAAAATGCTTCGGGTAGAATAAAAAAAGACGAATACGAAAAAGATAATGTTGAAGATTTCGCATTATGGAAAGCATGGGATGAAAATGACGGCGATGTATTTTGGGAAACCCATCTGGGCAAAGGTCGTCCGGGATGGCATATAGAATGTTCTGCGATGAGTATGCGATTTCTAGGAGAAACTTTGGACATACACACAGGCGGAGTGGATTTGATATTCCCCCACCACGAAAACGAAATAGCTCAATCCGAAGGCGCCACGGAAAAACAATTCGTAAAATACTGGGTGCACAATGAATGGGTATTGGTAGATGGCAAAAAAATGTCAAAATCTCTCGGCAATTTTTACACTTTGCGCGATATTGTCGCGAAAGATATTAATCCTCTCGCTTTTAGATTGTGGCTATTGATGGCGCATTACAGGACAAAAATAAATTTTGTCTGGGAGGCACTAGAAGGCGCAGATACAGCCCTAAATAGGCTTTACGCCCTTTATAATTCTCTAGGAGAAGATATGGGTACAGTTGACCAAAACTACAGAGAAAAATTTAAACAATACATCAATGATGATCTAGACACTCCTCGCGCTCTAACAGTGTTATGGGAAGTGCTAAAAGACGAATCACTGTCTCCTTCTGATAAAAAAGCTACAGTTCTAGATTTCGATAAAGTTTTAGGTCTTGGCTTTGTAGATGCAAAAACTAAGACAAAAGAAGAAGTTACGATCCCGGACAATATTGCTATTCTTTTGGAAGAACGTAAAAAAAGCAAAGCAGATAAAGATTTTAAAAAATCCGACGAATTACGCGCGGAAATAAACAGCTTGGGATACGAAGTCAAAGACACAAAAGACGGACAGGAAATTTACAGCATCTAATAAGAATCTAGTTTTTCTTTGGGAAAATCACAGACATCAGTAAAGATATTCCAAAGACCAGCATAATAACAGAAAAAGAAACTAATGAGGACAAATGAAGTCCAACCATACCAAAAAGCATTTTGGCCCCAACAAATACAAGTATAAAGGCAAGGCCTTTCTGTAAATGATGAAACTTGTGTAGAACATTTTCTATCAAGAAAAAGAGCGCGCGAAGTCCCATAACGGCAAAAATATTTGAAGTGAATATGATAAATGTGTTTTGAGTTATTGAAAACGCTGCCGGTATTGAATCTATGGCAAAAACTATATCTGCACTTTCCACAATCAACAACACCATAAACATTATGGTAGCGTGCAGTTTGCCATTGTCTTTAATGAAAAACTTGCCTTCATGGGGAGCTGTAGTAAAAGGTAAAAAGTGTCTGGCAAATTTTATTATTCTACTCTCGTGAAAATTTATATGCTCTTCTTTTTTTTCAAAAAACAATTTGAAACCTGTATAAATCAAAATTGCCCCAAAAACATAAAGCACAAAATGAAACTGACTGATAACCAAAGACCCGATGCCGATAAATAATGCTCGGAAAATAATCGCTCCCAATATGCCCCAAAACAAAACCTTGTGATAGTATTTTTCTTCTAGCTTAAAAAAACTGAAAATAAGGAGTATAACAAATAGGTTGTCTACCGAAAGCATCTTTTCTGTAACATAAGCACTCAAAAATTCTATGGCCATTATCTTATCCATGAACAAAAATAAGCCTAATGCGAATAAGAGTGCTAAAACTATCCAAAATATAGATTGGCTCAGCGCCTCTTTTATGCCTATTCTGTGAGCTTTCTTGTTTAGAAATCCCAGATCAAAAACCAAGAAGCCTACAATCAGAATTGTAAAGACTATTGAAAAAATACTTTGAATTTCCATCGTTAGATGATAGCATATATCTCATGATAGATAAAATCATAAATACAAAAAATATAAAAGGGGCCGATGTGGTCTTACTCAGTGCTCCTTATGAAGGAGGTATTTCTTTTATGGGAGGCACCTCAAAAGCTCCGAGAAAAATCATAGATTGTTTGGACAGCAAACTTGAACTTTTTGATAGAGATTTCCTTTGCGAACCTGCGAAAAAAATAAAAACTGCACACAAAGAGATAAAAGGATTAGAAAAACTCTCTCCCGAAAAAGCAGCCAAAAAGATCAGCACTGAATACCAGTCTGTATTAAAAGAGAATAAATTTATTATCTTGCTCGGTGGTGAACACGGAGTTTCTTTTGGAGCTCTAGACGCAATAGCTAAAAATGAAAACCCGAAAGATATCACAATACTACAAATAGACGCCCACCAAGACCTGCGTGATGATAATAGCGATTATAGTGATGAAAAAGAAAAATTCGCGCATTCTTGCGTAATCAGACGCGCGCACGAGATGGGCTACAATCTAGTCCAAGTGGGCATACGAGTTTATTCAAGATACGAATACGATTATTGGCAAAAAAACAAAGACACTATCACGGTCTTTGAATGGAACGGAGATAAAATTCCAGATATTTCAGAAATCTTAAAATCAATAAAAACAAAAAAAGTTTATCTGTCTATAGATGTGGATGGATTTGATCCTGCTCATATGCCCGGCACCGGTACCCCAGTGCAAGGTGGTCTGGAATGGAATTATGGGCTTTCATTAATAAAAGAAACAATAAAACAAAGAGATGTCGTTGGCGCAGATATAGTAGAAGTTTCCCCACAAAAAGATTCCGTCATCACCGAAGCCGGCGCCGCATTTCTGGTCTACAAAATAATGGCGCAGAAATTCGCAAATAAACTCAAATAGAAATCTATAAAGCTTTATATCCCCTCTTTCTTTAATTCCCCTATTATTTCTCTTTCTTTGCGGGAAAGTTTTTTGGGAAGTTTTATTTCAAGTTTTATTAGTAAGTCTCCGCGTTTACTCTTTGATACGGGCACGCCTCTGCCTCTGACACGCAATATCTCGCCTATGGATACGCCTTCGGGAATCTTTACATCTATCTTGCCGTCTAGAGTTTCTATCTCGTATTCTGCGCCGAGCAGAGCATCTGTGAGCTTGAGGTCCAGATCCATCACCAAATCACTACCTTCTCTTTTAAAAACTGGATGACTCGCAACATTTATCTTTATATACAAGTCTCCTGCTGTGCCTTTTGACACCGCTTCGCCTACACCTGTCATGCGCACCATTTCACCATTGCGAATACCAGATGGCACATTAATAGTTATTTCTTCTTGGCGACGCAAGACACCTTTGCCTTTACAAGTATCGCATTTTTCTTTTGGCACAGTACCGGAGCCCAGACACTCTTCGCAAAGCTTCGTACTTGAAATAGTACCTAGAATCGTGCGTTTTGCTTCGCGTATTTTTCCCTGGCCATTGCAATATTTGCAAGTTTCCATTTTCGTATCTTTCTTTGCTCCAGAACCACTGCAAGTCGCACAAGTCGAAGTCTTTGTTATCAAAATCTTTCTTGTTACACCAAATACAGCGTCAGCAAAAGAAATCTGTATTTCAGTAGAAACATCCCTGCCTCTTCGTTCTTGTGTCCTGCCCCCACCCATACCGCCAGTGAAAAAATCACTAAAGATATCATTTAAATTTCCAAAATCAAATTCTGCTCCGCCATTTTGAAATCCCTGAGAAAAACCACCGAAATCAAACCCTTCAAATCCGCCAAAGCCCTGACCTTGTCCACCTCCGCCCATGTTTGCATAGTTTGCGCCAAATTGATCGTATTTTGATCTCTTGCCGTCATCAGAAAGAGTTTGGTACGCCTCATTTACTTCTTTAAATTTTTTTTCATCTCCTTCTTTTTTGTCGGGATGATATTTGTGCGCCATTTTATAGAACGCTTTTTTTATTTCGTCTTTCGATGCGCCCTTATTTACACCTAAAATTTCATAGTAATCCTTGCTCATACGCACACTATATCATAGGTTCGGCTTCTTGTGAAATTGCTTTCTGTATTTTTTCTTCATTAGAATCTTTGCCTTTGTTGGTGATAGCGGCCTTTTCTTCCGCGCTTCGGATGATAGTAGATTCTTCTTCCTCAATCAATTTCTTGGCATCTCCTCTTGATATGGCAAACTTTTTGCGTGAAGCCGCGATGATTTCTGCTTTGTATGAAGGATGCGTTGGTGGCAATATGCGCAGAGTCTCGGCAGAAAATGGATCATAACTTTCTCCATCTATTGTCATTTTTATATATATTTCCCCCACTGCCAGATTGATCATATCCTTCACACCGAAAAGCGGATCGAATTCTGGTTTTAGTTTTACAGCGTCCTCCCCCCCCACACGAAATGAAATAATACTTCCAGTATTTCCTAGCACCGCCTGATATATTTTCGGATTTATTTGGCCGACATATTGGTGCGCCATGGTCAGATTGAGTCCGTATTTTCGCGCCTCTGACAAAATGTTTTCAAATGTTTGCGTCACGACATTTTGAAACTCATCAACATATATGTAAAAATCAACACGATCTTTCTCTGGAATATTGGCACGCTCCATACCCGCCTGTTTTATCTTGGTCAAGAACATAGATCCAAAGAAAGAAGAATTTTCTTCACCTATGCGTCCTTTAGAAAGATTGATAAAGATTATTTTCTTCTCGTTCATCAACTTGCTTATGTCTATGCGGTTTTCCTTTTGCCCGAAAATATTTCGAAGCAATGGATCAGATAAAAACTGCCCGAGTTTGTTGACGAGCGGTATGATAGCGTCCGTGTCGAACTTTTCAGACCAATCGGCGAATTCGATAGCGAAGAATCTTTTCACCATATCGTCTTGGATGTACTCCACCACTTTCTGTCTGTAATTTCTATCCGTCAACATCGAAATCATTCCACGCATAGTGGCGTATGGGTAGTCTAGGAGCGCCAGACAAGTAAAACGAAAAACGTGCTCCAAACGCGGAGTCCAGTTGGCACCGAATTGCTTTTGCAAAACTTCGATCAAACCCTGCGTCAATTGGAATTTGAACTGCGGATCGACATTCGACAGTGGGTTGAATGATGCGGGATATTCTGTGTCAGATGGATCAATAATGCACACATCTTCAATGCGTTCTTTGGGTATATAATCAAGCATTGCCTCTATCACATCACCGTGCGGGTCGATAAGACAAAGACCGTGCCCATAAGTCACATCTTGACGAAGCATCAGCTCGAGGAGCTTGGTCTTGCCGACACCAGACTTGCCTATGATATACAAGTGCCTGCGTCTGTCCACGCGCTTGATACCGAAAATAAATTTCTTTTCTTCAAGAGCCGCGACATAATTGGTACGCCCGATAAAAGAAACCTCTTCAGGCTTGACCTTGCCAAAAACAGGTAGCTCTGGCGGAGGCGGACCGTATTTTATTATCTGCACTCGATTGGGCTTAGACATAAATTTTAAGAAAACTGCCTCATAAATTTATAAGAAAAAGGTTCTGCGTATTTTTCCAAAATATTTCTCTCGTATTTATCCAATTTATCATATCCTAAGATAAAATTCTTGATCACGCTCCATTCTTCCCTGCCCGCTGGTTTGATGTCTCTAAAAGTCAAAATCTGATCAACAATACCTAAAGCGCGTGTTTTAGCATTATTAGCAGCTTCTATTTTTTTTGAATCAAAAAAAGAAAAAAGTCTTCCTATTTCAGGATGCAAATTTGCCATATAAAAAAGAGAATCTTTCTCAATCATTTCAAATCAATATATTTATGAATAACTTTAGTTCCTTTTTTTATTACTTCCTGATTATCAATAGACCGTGTTCTGTTGCCTTGATTCGGTTTAATATTCACCATCGAGTCAAATTCTAAAACACCATCAGGGTTTTCTTCAAAACGAATATTAAAACCCCAAATATTTTCAAATTTTGATCCTGTACTGGTTAGAAGTTCAGAACTTTCAATATGATAATCTCCCCCCAATGCTACCCTTTCTAGTTCTATGTCAACGGTTCCTTTTATCATCGTGCTATACCAAAATAGGGCCATTTTTTTAACTTCATCTATTGAAACCTTGTGATCTAAAACAATTATCTGTCCGTTCATATATAGATGTATTTTAACACAAAATCAGGAAGCGCGCTTGCAGGATAATACCAAAGGTGCCCTTTCGCACCACAGTGCGAAAGGGCACCTTTGGTATCCTTTGGTATGTCTTAGTAAATTCTAGTACTTTTGCTTTTCAAAACCATCAAGAAAATCTTGATAACTTTGAAAAGCATAAGAGAAATGAACATTCCTGTTCAAATCTCCTAGCTTTGATGGTGATGCCCTCCAACATCACTTTTTGGATGAATCGGGCAGAGATCCTACCTTTTCGTCGAATTCTTGAAGCTGAAGCTCAAGGTTAGTTTTTCCCCTTATAGCTCTTTCCTTCCTTCCCAAAATCTCGATTTGGGCTTCGAGATGTTTTTCTCTCATCCGCAAAAAAGGTTTGTTGTCTTCAACAACCGATTTTCTCACCTTGTCGACAACAAAAGAGGTGTCCACGGTGGTAGCTTCAGCTTGGGGAGCTGGAGATTCGACTTGAGGGAGCGGAGCTACCGTGGTCAAAGCAGAGGTGTCGGGAAGGGCTTCGGCTTGGGGGACCGGAGAGAACGTCGAGTCGTGGGAGACCGAGGCTTTGGGGGTCAGAACCTCCTGCGTGGCAAGATTGGCCCAAAACTGCGGGCAATCCATGGTTCTGCACCATCCTTGGTGAGAGCCATGAGGTGTCGGATTCTGTTCGAATGGGTAGGCCGAGGTGGGCAGGGCGATGGAAGAGATTTCGCGTTTCTTTGTCACGGCAAAGAAAAGCAAAGAAAACGCGAGAGCTACCATTCCAATCACTACCCAGAGTAGGGGGTTTTTCCTCATAAAATTTCTCCTAAAAAGATGGTTTGAAAAAGTTCTGAAACATTGATTAACGCGCTCTTTGCACGAAGCTTAGATTACAAAGAGCGATATGTTTGTAATATAGCACACATCTAAGGTAAAAGTCAATAGCTGTAAACCCTTGTAAAATAAGGATTTTAGGGGTATATTTGGGTTTATGAGATTACATAGGTTTATTGGGGAGTTTGATTTATCTAAAAGTGAGATCGAGATAAAAGACTCGGAAATCATAAAACAGGTCAGAAATGTCTTGCGTTTGAACGTAGGTGATTTTTTAATACTTTCAGATGGCAAAGGTATGGAAAAAGAAACCACGATCACTTCCCTATCTAAAGAAAACATAATAGTTGAGGTAATAAAAGATATACCTTTAAATGAACCAACCAAAAAAGTCAGCTTGTATTTGGCAGTATTGAAGAAAGAAAATTTTGAGCTAGCTGTACAAAAAGCTGTCGAGTGCGGAGTGTCAGAAATAATTCCCATCATCACAGAACGCACAGTAAAAACTGGTTTGAATAAAACTCGTTTAGAAAAAATAATAAAAGAGTCCTGCGAACAATCTGGTCGAGGGATACTTCCCCACCTTTCTGAAACTATATCTTTCGACGACGCACTACAAGACGGCACGAAAAACGAAGAGAGGGTAGTTTTTCATTTTGTTGATAAACAATATGAATCAAAAAAGAATACAACAAACGCAAGTATTTTCATCGGTCCTGAAGGTGGTTTTACCGAACATGAAATATCTCTGACTAAAGATACCGGCTATACTGTTACCTCTTTAGGATCCCTCACCCTCCGCGCTGAGACAGCCGCGATGATAAGCACATACAGAGTAGTACAGAATATATAAACACGAAAAACCGTCGAGTACATAATGACAGCTATAGCGTCTATTATGTTATTATCATTTTAGTTTAAAATCTAATATCTTCTAATAAACCTCCTGTTGGTAACAACTCTCGCAGTACACTATCTCTTTGTTCTCTGGTGAATAATTTGTATTTATTTCCTTTTTGCATTTATCACACTGTCGCTTCCAGAATTTATATGGTCCACGAATATTTATCCTTTCTTTATGTCTGCAATAAAAACATTTGCGCGGAATAGGCAGGATCATCTTTCTGTAAAACAAGAATTCTTGCGCTGTAATTTTATAATTCCTCTTGCAATCTATACAGGCAAGTACTTCAGCCAAAATACCATCCGTCACATCTTTTATATGGTCTGGTATTTGTTCTGATTGCACTGTTTCTTTGCCTTCCGTTTTCTGCAGATCATCCTCCCATCTAAAACCTTGCGCCAGCACTTCTTCTTTTGTCATCGGCATATTGTCCTGCCCTATCGTTTCATTATAAGCAAAGGGAGCAAGATCTGGGGGCATCATTAAGCCATATAGATTTTTTGATTTTAATTCTTGTATGATTAGATTTTTTAACTTTTCATATTCTTCCTTGCTGTATTCTTTGTTGAATATGGCATATTTAGTGTTTTTAAGCGCATCACATCCTACACAATCTTGGCAATTTGTAGTGTAAAAACAGTAAAGCATATTATTGCCATGCTCAAGACCATAAGAACCTATAATATTGCTCGAATGCCCCACTGCCACTACTTCGAGCAATCTTTCGCAGGAGGTACCATAGCCTATGGTACCATAAGAATCTTTAATTTCTTTTGAAGAAAATAAATATCGGCAATCCTCACCTCTTGCCACCTCGAAAGAATCTTTGACGTTTTTACAGTTAAAAAGATAATCTCCAGAGGAATCTATACTTTTTGGATCATTATTTTCTTTTACTGGATATTTCAAACATAAATCTTTAAACTCTTTTTTAAAAGATTTCGTTTTTGAGAAACTTCCTTGTATTTCTTTGACTTTGTTCCAGTATTCTTCTTGGGTATATGGTTCATTTAGAAAGTGATAAGACTTATTGTTTAAATTTACACAACCAAAGCAATTCATCACTCCCCTGCAATTTTGGACAAAAGCGCTATCCACCGATCCAAAAACATTTTTTCCCCATAGAATGCCCGAAGATTCTTGAACATTGACACTTTCATAACATCGTTCGGTTTTTGTGGCAAAATACATATCCGAACAATCCTTGATATCTTTCGCTCCTCTAGTATAGAGAGTTTCTTCGGCAGGCCCGGTATTGAAAACGAGATAGCAATTCTTGCATCCGCCTGCCATATTCGTATATTCGCTGTTTTGATTTGGTCCGTATCCAGAAGAAAGATATGTGGTGATCTTCGGTACTTTTATCAAAAATTCTTTCATCTGCTCTAAAAAAGAATGGCTTGGGTCATAATCCATGGCGTAATCTTTTGGATCCCATTTGTCGGAATAAAAACATTCGTGACAATATATCTTGTAAGGAGATTTTGGATTGTACATCGATATTATGCTCTTGTCGCATAAATCACAACGTCTGCCTGAATAAAGAGTGGTTTCGTTTCTCCACAGCGCACGCATTTTAAATCTGCAAGACGGACAAACCTTTGGGTTCGGCACTTGCATCTTTTCATAAAAAGAAATTTCGTCCTGATCTAGAAAAAAATCAGTGAGGCATTTAGTGCATTTTTTCGTTTCTGTACGCATAATTTTATTCCAATATCTTTCTCAGCACATCTTCAGGCACTTCTTTTATTTTTGTCTTGGGTGTTTCTTCTTCTTTTATTTCTTCTTTTTTTATATTTTTAGATTCTATAAAACTTTTCAATTTATCCATATCTTCTGCGCTCGCTGCGCGATCTTTTGATGATTTTTCTTTTTTAATTATACTAGGTGCTTGTTCTTCTTTTAAAATACTCAGGGGCACGGGTGCATGCACAGCAGGTCTCACAAGGGTAACGAGGTCAGACTTTTTTTCTACTTCCTCTGATTTTACCTTTGATTCTTCTGCGATAGTTTTATTTAAAATATCCCTTAGAGCTGGGTTGCCATTTTCTGTACGAGCTATTTTTAGTTTGTTACCAGTAAACACCTTCTTCATTCTTGAAAATACACCCTCTCGCACAGGCGCTATATTCCTCGTCGTACTGTCTCTTTCTTCTTCTTTCTTGGGCTCGAATTCTATACCCAGATCGGCCAGTGGTTTATAAAACTTAGCATCATCTCTTTTGTTTTCTCTTGAAAAACCCGTAGCGACTTTTAATTCCCCTGTCTTTATTTTATCCATACAATCCTTACAATACACAGGCCTGCCTGGCGTAGGCTTGAAAGGCACTGTGGTTTCTTTTTTGCAATTAGAACAAATGATCGGGAATTTCTCTCCGGTCATATTATCTCCATCATTGCCTAGAGACATTCCGCTCCAATCATTGATCTCTTGCTCCACTACTTCTCTTGGTCTGCAATACAGCGCGCGCGAAGACCTAATCACTTCTTGTTCTATCTCCTTGTTACCCGACTTTACTAAAGGCGATAAGGTCTTGGCTGAAAAAGGTCTCGATGTCGTACCATCAATCATAAGCTTCAAATAAATTTTGAAATTCGGTAAGTTTAAAATATCTTGCGGTGTGAATTCTGGCTCAAATTCTTTTTCCAAAAACTTTGCATCATCAGCGCCGACTCTGAAAACAATCATCGTGCCCACGTTGCCAAATACTGCATCTCGAACACTAGAATTCTTATCAGCTATCAACTGTGCCGTGTACTGATGGGCCACAGTCAAATTGAGTCTATATTTTCGAGCTTCAGACAAAATACCTGCAAAAGACTCCGTAACGAAATTTTGGAATTCATCAACATATAGATAGAAATCTTTTCTCTCGTCTTCGGGTATGCGCACACGTTCCATAGCGGCGAGCTGAATCTTGGTAATTATCATTCCCCCTAAAAGCGAAGAATTGTCTTCACCTATGCGCCCTTTTGATACATTTACAAGAAATATTTTTTCTTGATTCATTAAATCAAAAATATCCACTGTGCTTTTAGCCTGACCAACGATATTTCTGATGATAGAGGTAGAAAGAAACTGCCCAACTTTGTTTTGTATCGGCGCAATGGCTTCATTTCTAAATTTATCCTGCCAAGCTTCGTATTCGTGAATCCAGAATGCTTTAATAACAGGGTCCTTCAAGTTTGCTATTACCTTTTGACGATAATCTTTATCCACCAAGAGCCTCGGTATACCGAGCAATGTCGAACCTGGAGTATCAAGCAGTGCCAAGATAGCATTGTTCAAAATATATTCCATTCTGGCGCTCCAAGCATTTGCCCAAATCTTTGTGAAAATACCCATCAAACCCGAAGCTACGAGATGTTTATATTTTGGATCCAAAAGTTCGAGAACATTAAAACCTATATGATACTCCGTATCAGCAGGATTGAAATACACCACATCTTTCATTCGATGTGGAGGAATAGCCGAGAGTACTGCTTCGACATTTTCTCCGTGAGGATCAACCATACACACACCATCGCCATTTTCGATGTTCTGAATAATCATGTTGAACATCAGGGCGGATTTACCTGTACCGGATTTTCCAAGTATGTACACATGCTGACGGCGATCTTTACGCTTTATGCCAAAGAGAGTATTCTTGTCCCTATAAGTAGTCTGACCTACATAAGTAATCTCTTTATTTTTTGGGATTCCCAAGAGTTCCATATGTGTATATTATACAAGAAAAACAAGCTTTTACCATATTTAGTATATTTCCTTCTGATAGCAACTTTCACAATACACTATTTCTGGTCTATCTAGTGAATATGAGGTTTCAAATTCGTTAGAGCACCTTTCCTTCATGCATTTCCGATGCCATAGTTTTAAAGGATTGCGCGATTTCATCCTCCTATCATTCCGGCAGAAAAAACAATTCCTAGGCAAAGGTACCTGCATTCTCTTATAAAAAAGCAATTCTTGATTTGTAATCTTAAAATTACGATCACAAGACCCACAAACCAGAACTTCGTTTATAATGTCTTCCACAACATCATTGATATCATCTGGTATGTTTTCTTGTGACATCGTTTCTTTGCCTACGGTACGTTTGAAATCATTCTGCCATTTCAAGCCACGAGCCTCTGCCTCGCTCTGTGTAAGAGGAAACATTGAGAGGGCCTCTGTTTCGTTGTAATTAAAATAAGACATTCGAGCGGGGAAAAATTCTCCCCACTCTTTTGTTTTTTTCATTAGCTCAATGATCTCATTTTTTAGTTTAAAATATTCTTCTTTTGTGTATCTTTTATTCAAAATTACATACTCTCCTTTTTTGACACTCGCACATCCAAAGATATTGTTGCACGAATGGCAATTGTCACAATAAGCAATATCTTTATCCTTCCATGAATAAATACTAAAAAGATTATTATAAGATTGGTCTGGTGTTGCCGCCTCATAAGAATATTCCACCTCTCCACCACCGGACAAATCGTAACAATCCTTAAACTTTACACCATTGTAGACGAATCTTGATTCCTCGCTAAACGGGGCAAAGAAAGAATCTCTGGTGTGTTTTGCCTCTATCAGATCATTCCCCGTACAATTCAGACAATTACGAAACATCGCAAACCGACGCGGATATTTTAAAATAAATTCCTTAAACTCCTTCTCAGCCCTCTGCCAACCAGTAAAAGTATTCAAGGCGTAAGATTTCAAAATATCTTCATACTCTTCCTTGCTGTATTGTTTGTTACGAAAATAATATCTCTTGCTTCTCAAGCCAAAAGACATAAAACAATCGCTACAATCACGACAGTCATAACAAAAATCACAGTTTTGTAGCGAATTACCATATATCACATATCTGCACTTATAACACTTATCAATCAAAATTGACTCGTACATGAATTCATTAAAATCATAAGCACCAAGACAATCGCACAGTTCCCTGCCCTCATTTAGAAAACAAGAATACATCACGCTCTCTAATTTCCAAGAAATAAAAGTCATGTAACAATTTTTAGAAAATGCAACATCGTGACAATAAGGACTATTCATACTGGAAATACCATCATCGTTCATCAGGGCGATCTTTGGCACTTTGTGATTTAGTTCCATGTACTGTTCAAAAAAAGATTTGTTCGGATCAAAATCCTGTCCGTATTTGTATGGATCCCAGTTGTCGTTCCAGAAACACTTGACGCAATAAACGACCAAATCAGAGTCAGGTTTGTAAATAGAAAGAGTGCTCTTGCCACACAGATCGCACGAACGATTGTACAGATTGTATGTATTCCTCCAAGCCAACCTGCGTTGACTTCTACAATCTGGACAAAAAGTCGGGGGTGGCACTTTGATTTTTTCATAAAACCCAAAATCGTCAGATTCTATAGTGAAATCTTTTTTACAGTTTTGACAATTGCGGGTTTCGGATTGCATATATTTTAATATACCTCTTTTTTGTAACAATCTTCGCAATAAAGCATGTTATACCCTTCTTCTAGGTTAAACACAGACTCTATCTTTTTATTGCATTTTTTACAAGAAGTCTGATATTTTTTGGCAGTCAAAAACATGGCGAGTTCTTCTTGCATGCGTATCATCGGATGCGTGTCCGGTAGCGGAATTTTCATTTTTCTTAGAAATTGAAGTTCAGATTGGATAATCCTAAACGGTCTGCCTGTGACTTTACACTCTATGGCTTTTTCCACAATATCATCATTCACATCATCTATATATTTTGGTATATCTGCATTCGTCAGTATTTGTTCGTTTGATATATTGGTTTCTGGCTCCTCGGCTATATAACCACCTAGTTTTATAATTTGTTCCTCACTCAAAGGGAAAACAATTTGGCTCAATGAAAAATTGTATGCTTGAGCAGAAAATTCCATACCTAAACCATCGCCATACTCGCCTATCTTTAACATTTCATATTTAATTTTATCCAGTAGTTTATAATATTCTTCTGCAGAATATTGTTTATTCAAAATACAATAGGATTTATCCCTTAAACCAAAACACATAAAACAATTGCTCAAATTACTGCAATTAAAAACAAATTCGCAATCAAGAAGTATTTTTGAATGTGAAGAAAATTTCACATTGCTGGAATGATTGCCAGTATTTATAGTGCTATACAACAAACTGGAATGCCCTCCAGAAAACAGCGTATCCATAGAATCATTCAGAAAAAAACTTCCATCTATATGCCGTACATTTTCTGTGTCTTTTGAAGCAGTAGCATCAAAAATATTTTTAGCATCTCTGAGCAACACACCATTACAATTTTCTATGTTTGTATTAGCAGAAGCATTTATTGGCGAAGATTTAACGAGCAACCAAAATTTATCTTCCATATCTTTTATTTTCTCTCGCGACAGAGGATAAATGGATTTGATAAAATCTTTGTATTCTTTTTCCGAAAGTTGTTTATTCCAAACACAATATTTCGCATTTCTAAGGTTCACTGAACCAAAACACTTGTCACAGTTTCGACATCCAAATAAAAATATACTATCTGTGCAATCTTTTGAAAAATAAACAAAAGAAGATTTATAAATATGATCAGAATAAACACTACCATAAACATGATCAGATTCATCTATAACTCTGGAATCCATGCCGTCTTTGACTTTATTCATTGAATTGCAATACCAAAGATTTTCAGAAAAAAAGCAACCTGTCACATAATAACCATTCTTTAGGTTTCTACCGCCATTTGAATATTCACTATTTATTGTCGAAGGATCTTTGTTTAGAAAAGATGGCATGGGAAAAACTTTTCGAAGCGCAAAAAGTATAGCCAAAGGACTTGCGCCGTCCTTGTACTCCAAGCCAAAAGAAAAAGCATCGAAACTATCACCCATAAAATATTTATAATCATAAACAGGAAAAGGACACTCTTTCGGAAATATAGATATCATTGATTCGTTGTGGTTAGATACATTGCAAGATCTTTTAAAAAGTCGGGAGCTATCTTTTTGTGTTAATCTTCTGATTCTCCTACAAGTAGGACAAAAGTTTGGAGCTGGAACTCGAAGCATTTTTAAAAATTCTATATCGCCTTTTGATATTTCAAACTCTCCCTCGCAGTGTATATGCAAACCCGCCCATCTGCAAACACGAGAGTGAGGAGTAAGATTTGCCAAAATTTCGTCTAGCAACTTATCAAATCTGGGTGTTTTTGACACTGATTGCATAAAGATATCATAGCAAAAAACCTCGTAAATTACGAGGTTTTTTGCTGAAGTTTGAGATTTTTATTTTTTATCCTCCCCTTCTTTAAATTCCACATCGTGAACTTCTGGTGGTTGTTCTTCGGCAGTAGTCCCCGTATTAGGATTTGCCTGTCCTGCTTCAGCATTAGCTTTCTGCATGGCTTCGCCTATTTTTGACATTTCAGCAGAAAGCTCTTCGGTTGCTTTCTTTATTTTCTCTCCATCAGTACCATCTTTTACTTCTTTCAAACCAGCGATCTTTTTATTCACATTTTCTTTTACATCTGCTGGAAGTTTTGCCTCATTGTCTTTTAGAGCTTTCTCCGCAGTGTACATCATCATCTCTGCAGTATTTTTCACATCAACCAACTCTCTCTTTTTCTTGTCTTCCTCTGCGTGAACCTCTGCATCTTGCTGCATTTTCTTTATATCTTCATCTTTGAGTCCAGAGCTTGCCTCTATTCTGATAGATTGAGTTTTACCGGAAGCTTTTTCCATGGCTTTCACATTCAATATTCCATTTGCATCTATGTCAAAAGTTACTTCGACTTGAGGCATACCACGTGGAGCAGGTGGTACACCGTCTAGCACAAAGCGACCGAGGGATTTGTTGTCGGACGCCATTGGACGCTCACCTTGAACTACGTGTATCTCTACAGAAGTCTGATTGTCTGCGGCGGTAGAAAATACTTGAGATTTTGAAGCAGGGATTGTAGTATTTTTTTCTATCAACTTTGTAGCCACACCTCCCAATGTCTCAATACCCATAGATAGAGGTATGACATCCAAGAGCAAGACATCTCGTACATCTCCTGCTAGCACTCCACCCTGGACAGCCGCGCCGAGCGCCACGACTTCGTCTGGGTTGATAGACATATTTGGTGTTTTACCAAAAAGATTTTTCACAGCTTCCACCATCATCGGCATTCTGGTCTGACCTCCGACCATGATGATCTCGTTTATTTCATTCATTTTGAAAGGAGAAGCTTCCACAGCTCTCTTTGTAATCTCAATAGATCTATCCACGAATTCTTTTGCCAAAGATTCCAATGTCGCGCGAGACATCTTGAGTAACAAGTGCTTTGGCCCTTCGGCATCAGAAGTAATAAAAGGAATATTTACTTCCGCTTCCATCGTGGTAGAGAGTTCATGTTTCGCCTTTTCAGCTGCTTCTTTCAGTCTCTGTAATGCGAGTGAATCTTTACGCACATCCACGCCTGATTCCTTTTTGTACTCATCTGCTATCCAATCAATGATCTTGCTATCTATGTCTTCACCACCCATATGACTGTCGCCATCAGTAGATTTTACTTCGATTACATCTTCTCCTATTTCAAGCACCGACACATCGAATGTTCCACCACCGAAGTCATATACCACAATCTTTTCATTTTTCTTTTTATTAAAACCATAGGCAAGCGCTGCCGCGGTAGGCTCGTTTATTATTCTCTTTACATCAAGACCGGCTATTTGTCCGGCATCTTTTGTCGCCTTTCTTTGCGCGTCGTTGAAATACGCAGGCACAGTGATCACCGCTTCGGTAATCTTAACACCAAGCTTTGCTTCTACATCAGCTTTTATTTTCTGCAAGATCATCGCGGAAACTTCTTCAGGACGATAAAACTTGTCGAGCATTTTTACTTTTACACCACCATCTTCACCCGCTTCTATTTCGTAAGGAGCGCTCCCTTTGTCTTTTTGAACTCCTGGATCGCTGAACAGATGACCCATAAAACGCTTGATGCCGTAAATGGTATTTTTAGGATTCGTGACTGCTTGCCTCTTTGCCACTTGTCCCACCACACGACCTCCGCTTTTTGTAATAGCAACTATCGAAGGCGTGGTCCTGTTGCCCTCGACATTTTCAATAATCTTTGGCGCGCCACCCTCAATGATAGACACCGCCGAATTTGTTGTACCCAAATCTATTCCTATTATTTTACTCATATTCTTAATATATTATTAATAATGCTTGATAATTAAAGATTTAGCAGGCTTTTCGCGGTCGCAAAAAACTTGCTAAAAACAGTATATATGATAAGATATCCACATGTCAAGCAAATCTGGATATTCCAGTAAAATACTTAAAATATTGGCTGAAAAACCGGCACTTTCTCTGGAAGCTGTAAAAGAAAACTCGAACAAAAAAGACAAAAGAGAAGAGTATTCTTTAAACAGATCTGTCAAAAGTCTCACTGAAGCCGGCTGTGTTGAAATAATACGCTCAGAACACAAGGATTATTTACGACTCACTAAAAAAGGAAAAAATAGATTGAATAGTTTGCGTATCGGAGACACAGATGCCTTGGTACCACAAACTTGGGATGGGTTTTGGCGAATTGTGATATTGGATTTACCCGAAGACAGAAAAAACGAACGCGAATCTTTGCGATACCTTTTGAAAAAAGCAAACTTCGTTTGTGTGAAAAATACTGTTTGGATTTCGCCACACCCATACGAACATCTTTTTACAAATATAAAAAAAGATTTAGGACTCTCTACAGAAATGATGATAATAACGACAAACAACCTAGATGAAGAAACTCATAAAGCATTCCTCAAAGAGATAGGTGGGCAATCTTAATACACTTCCCTTTTATAACATTCTTCGCAATAAACTTTTTCGGTTCTGTCTGGAGAATACGGAGTTTCAAATTCGTTTGAGCATTTTTGATCGTGTCCGTGAGTGGTATTATCGCAAACACAAACTCTGTGCCATAAATTCCTAGGCGTGCGAAGCTTTTGTCTCTCTAAATATCTGCAATCAGGACAAAATTCTGGTATCGGAACACTCATTCTTTTGTATAAATCGAATTCAGCTAAAACAATGTTGTAATTTTTGCTACATTTTTTGCAAGCAAGAACTTCTTTTGTTATTGTATCTGGCGTATTTGAAATACTATCAGGCAAAGTCTTTAAAGTTTCTTTACCAAAAGTACCTCCCAAATCATCTGCCCATTTAAAACCCTTCTCTAAAGTGTCTTCTTTAGTCAGTGGCATATATACATTGCCCTGCGTTTCGTTGTAACAAATAGGTGAATACTTCGGCGGGAAAAATTCTCCCCATTCGCCTGTATTCTTCATATGTTCTTTTATCTTTTGTACAAGTTTTTCATATTCTTCTTTGGTGTATTGCTTGTTGAATATACAATAAGAATTCTTTTTCAAGGCTACGCACCCGAAAAGATTTTGACCGTTGTGACAAGAATCGCAATAATACGCAAAAGTATTGTCGTAGGACAAATTGCAAGAAATCAGGTTAGATGAGCGCACTATCGCGTGAGAATTATACACGAGTTCTGTTTGTAGCCCCACATGATACACATCCATACAATCTTTTGTATCTGGAGACATCGCAGCAAAATGCACATTTTCAGCTCGCTCTATATCAAACACCCTTTTGGAATTCTTGGAATTTAGCACAATATTGCCTGTGCAATCCACCGACTTATCTATCACAGCACACCTGTGCACCGCCTTTTGTTTTATCATATTTATATACTCCGCGTATAATTTATCTCGCGTAGCTCTGGAACCCAGATACATTTCTTCCATTTTTTTCTTATAGTCTTCTCTCGTGTATTGTTCATTATTTATACAGTAACTCTTATTGCGCAAGTTGTAACACATAAAACAATTTGAGCAATTCCTGCAATCATAAGAATAAAAACAATCAGAACAATCCTTTAAAAACTTTCCGTACTGGCAATTGTAAAGATTCTCTCCATCTATACATTCATAACACATCGAGATATTCATAGGGTTGTAAAGGCAATCCACGCAGTCTCTGCCCTTCTCCCAAGTATTTGTACAGTAGAGCATATTTTCGCAATTGAACATGCAAAAAGACAGGTAGCAATCTTTATTGTCGCCAGCGTGATTTGTATAGTCAGAGTTAATAGTATTCTTATTGAGCAAAGCTATCCTCGGACACTCTAGTAACAGATCATAAAACTGTTCAAAAAATGGTTTTGTAAAATCAAAATCGCGCCCATAGTCAAGCGCGCTCCATTTGTCGCTCCAAAAACACGAAGTGCAAAAAACCTTAAAAGGCTTATCTGGAGAATACACTGTCACTATAGACTTGTTGCATAAATTGCACACACCCCTATACAGCCTCCTTTCATTCCTAAAAGCATATCTGATCTGTTGCCTGCAATCAGGGCATTTGTCCGGCACCGGCACATCCATCTTTTTATAAAAAGCAAAATGATCCGGCTCGATGGTAAAGCTAGCCTTGCAACTCTGACAAGTCGCGGACACTGAGTTTGACGAATGTGTTTTAGTTTCCTGTTTCTCCATTGTATTCAAAAACATTGACGCGTGCTGGACGCAAAACTCTTTCACCCAGCTTGTAACCCTTTTGAATCACTACGGAAATTTTATGATTGTCTTCTTGTTTATCGGTAGCAGTAATATCCATAGATTGATGAAGATTTGGATCAAAATCCTCGCCCACACGACCTATCTCTTTCACACCATATTCTTCAAAAATAGTATTGAGTTGAGAGTAAATATATTCCACTCCCTTGCGCCAATTTTGATCTACTTTTTCCCATGCTTCTTTGTTGGCAAAAGCCATATTAAAACTATCAATCACGGACAAAAATCTGGTCAACATGCGCTCACGCATAGCTTCTGAGAAGACTGCTTTTCTGTCTTCCTCTTGTTTCTTGAAATTCGCAAAATCTGCCCGCTCTTTCTGCCAACCTGTCAAATATTCTTCTTTTTCAGATTTTACCTGTTTCAGATCAGCTCGCAATTTCTTGATAGTCTTTTTCAAGTCTTCTTCGCCGTCTTCATTGAACTCGAATTCGAGCACCTCTGTATCATCAGAAACACCAGAGGCGCCATCATCTGTTTCTTTCCCCTCTCCCGCGGGAGAAGAGCTTTGTATTTCATCGTCTGTTATTTCCTTAGAATCTTCGTCTGCCATACAAGCATATTAACACAAAAATCCCTCTTTTTTCAAGAGGGATTTTTGTGCGTTAAAACCAAAATATTTATCTTTACAAATCAAAGATACTTGACCTATTTATTCTATTTTTACACTTTCTTTAAACACAGGGATCACATCGAGGTATTTTGAAAAATGATTTTGACAGACATATACCCACTTGAGCTTCATTTCTTCATCACAAAGTACAGGTACGACCATGTGACCATTCTTCATGCGAGCAATAGACTTAAATAAAATTATCCTTCTGTTTTCACGATGATGTTTGAGATATTTTCTTATAATTTTAAACCATTCTATTCTTTTCTTGTAGACTTCCTCAGGATCGCCATCTTTTGAAATGTCCTCTCCCTGCATTAAAGCGATTCCTTCTCTTATCCCGAGACATTTATCAAGCAATCCTTTATCTTTGATATATTCATATACTTTATTGATATATAAAACTGTTAAGGCTTCCGGAATCTGACAGGTGTCAATATCTGAAAGAGAAAATTCACTTGGACCGACAGATTTAATATCTGGATGAACGAGTCTATTGATCCCAGTATAATATATGGGGTTAGGAAATAAAATTTCTGGGACTTTTAGTCTCATATTAAAAATCGCAGAGTGTTGCTCCTTTAGTTTCAACCTTCCTGCCTTTATTTTCTCTTTATTTTTAGCATCAATAATTGAAACAACGTCAATACTTTCATCCATATTGGTATAATAGCTCCGATTCAACTATAAGGCAACGATGTCGCGGAAGTCCGACTTCCGCAAATCTTTCGCAAATTCAAAAGAATAAAAGAATAAGATAAGAGATAAGGAGATAAGGGGACAGCCACCATTCTTTTTCCACTCTTTATTAATGTTACCCTTTTAAATTATTAAAAACAATGGTGGCTGACCCCAATATCTGACCCCAATATCCCCTTCCTCACCGTCTTCATTAAACTCGAAGTCCAAAACTTCAGAGTCATCTACCTCTTTTTCACTAACTTCACTGTCCTTTGCAGTTTCCTCTATTTCCTCTTCATTTGTGTCCTTTTCGTCTGTCATACAAGCATATTAGCACAAAAATCCCTCTTTTTTCAAGAGGGATTTTTGTGCGTTAAAATAAATTTAAGTTTATAAATCCAAGTTGCATTAGATAGGACAAACCGTTATTCCAGTTTTTCTTTTTAAAAGTTTCTGCATATTACCAAGTCCTTCTACTACGGCATCTATCCGATCTTGAGAATCCTCCTCAGTTACTTTATTTTGAGCTATAAATTCTTTATACGCATTCCAACTTTCTTCGGTAAGACGACAAGAAGACGATTCGGTGTACGCCAACAAAACTCCGTTATAAGAATTCAAATTACCTTTTCTTACCAATTTACTTTGTCCTATTTTTAGATTATTTGAAGCTTGATCTACTTCATCTTGAGTATTATCTTCTGTAACCAAATTAGATTTTATAACTTCCTGATATTCAGCCCAACTTTTTTTGGTATATCTTTCTGAAGGTAATTGATCATATTTGTAACCAGGAATTAAAGTATAATCATAATTTGCCAAAACTGCTTGGTATTCAGATAAATCTGGGATAGGTTGATCGCACGATAAACGCCTTATTCTTAATCTTGTTTTTAAATCTGCTAAACCACTAATTTCTAAATTGTTACTCTTTTGGAAAGACTTAACCGCTCTCAAAGTCATTGGGCCAAACACACCATCATTTTTACCGCTTAAATATTTTTTTGATTTAAGAAATTTCTGTAAGAAATATACAGGTCCATTGGCATTTTTGTCCCTATCTTTGTAGGTAATGTCTTGAGTAAGATCGATGCAACTCTCATCGTAACCTGAAACTACAATGTTTGACACTGAAGGATATGCAGCGCAAGGCATACCTGTCAAGTTGCTGTATTTATAACCCATGGAACAAGAATCTATTTCTGCTGCCTTTGTTTGACCAGCAAATGTGAATAAAACAAAAAGCAAAAGCACTAATGAAATATTCTTTTTCATATTATTTTTCAATCGAATTATTTGATAATGCGTCTGTTTTTTCTTTTTTGAGGGATTTTGAAATTATCAGAGAGAGAGAGAGCCATGTACACAAAACAAAACCCGAAAGCGATAGCTTCCTTATCTAGACTAATAAATTGATCTCTAATACTCCAAGGGGTAATAATAACGATTATAATATATATATATATATATTAGTAAACCTTCTCCAGAAAATAAAAACTGATTCTTTTAATTTTAAGACAATCAAAGAAAAGACAAGAATTGGAACAGAAATCATCGTAAATATTAAAAACAAATCGAAAGCTTTATTGCATATATTATAGATATTTGTTTTTTGACAAAAATCGAAAAAATAATATGGCATTATAAAACGAAAAACAATAAACACTATAGATAAAACAAAGGAAATTGTAGTTATCTTTTCTTTTGTAAACCACTCAAGTAATTTCTTCATAAAATTTTAGTTAAATATTAATGTCTGCAAATCAAAAGAAACTGGTAAATATAGTGTGGTATTTTCTTTCGGTTCGACTTCTAATTTTTTTGTCTCTGAAATGATTCCGTTAATTTCTTTATCTACATCTAATAATATCATTTCTTGGTTGTTTCCATCTATGTTTACTGTGTATTGAACTCCTTCTTTTACAGATATATATTTAGTATTTCCTACTTCCATATATCTTGAATTTGGTATTTCTTCAAATACTTGATTGGTAGCTTTGTCAAAACCTGTTTTCTTGCCTGTACTGTCCACGATATACATATCACCACCGGAATAGAGATTTAGAACGATGTCAGTGTTTATTTCTGAGAGCAAGGTTGTGGGACGAGAATTTATTACAATACTTTCTGGATCAGAAAAAGTGTTATTTTGTATTTTTGCCTTTATAAAATTTCTTAGGTTTGAAATTTCCAAGATATCTTTGTGAGTTCTGTCCTTTGGAAAACTATCCTCTTTCTTCAAATCCACCCACCACCTCTCTACTTTATCAGATGCATTCATCCATAGAGCAGATGAAGTGGCTACTGTCTGATCTCCTTCAAAAGTAGTTTTTGTTTTCGAATGAAATTTATCTTTATCAACAATATAATCTATCCCCGCCAAGGTCTTTTCCCCCCCATCCACCAACTTGTATCACTTTCGTATTTTCTGGAGCTTGCCAGTTATCAAGTATTTGATGCACTTGTTCCGCGTTGTTGTACAAAGTTTCGTTTCCATTGTTTGGATTGTCCAAATCATCTCCTGTTGGTTTTTCTCTCCCCTCTTTACCAAGAATGAAATCTTTAAACTCCGTGAAATTTGATATTTCATTTCCGTATTTTTCTGTTTGTTTTGAAAAAAGTTCGTGATTTGGGAAAGTAATTATCTTGTTTAGATTTAAACTAGGATCACCTTGAATATCGAAATATTCCTTTGAAGGAAGGAGGTTGTATGTTGTGGGCATATTTTCTGCGAGGTATCTTTGGTTTGTGGCAGTCATAACAACACCGTATACTAACCTAGTTCCATGCAGAAGAGAAAGAAATCCCTCCGGCGTTCCCACTTGTGGTGTAGCTACGAATATCACTTTATCTATTTTATCATACAGTGGATCGTTTTGATCTTTGAGTTTCTGTATTAATGCCTTGATGACTAGTCCACCATTTGAGTGTCCTATCAGTGTGACTTTTCCTGATTTTGAATTTGATTGCAAATCTCGAAGTTTCTTGAGTATGAAAGATTCTGAGAAAGTTTGATCTTCTGTGTATGAGAGTTTGCCTCTTTCTTTTACTTTTCCGTTTGTGATAATGTCATCTAGTGATAAACGCCAATCGTAAGGAATAAAAGCATAATCATTTATGGTCTTATCTTTTTCTTTCCAGTCTCGTAGATCATCTATGAATGACTGGTAAATATTAATACCATAAGCATCATCAACGATTCCTGTTTCATCTGAAAATGAATCGTTTACTGTATCATTTTTAGTGTAAAGGTCTAAAACCTTTTTGCCATTTTCATTCAACGCCATTCTCTTTTGTTCATCGGGTAAAATTCTGATGGAAACCCACAACTCTTTATCTTCAACGCAATTCATAAACAGATCTTCACAATAATCGGCTGATGGTCCTGGCAGAGCCTTTACCTCCTCATACAACCTCGAACCCATGATCCCAGGGAAGAACATTACATTTGAGAAACAATCTGTGGTGCAAATAACAGGTGCGACTTCTTGTTGTTTAGTTTTAAAGTATAGTTTTTCTGACAACCATCCACCTTGGTTTTGAGCGTCTTTCGCTCTGACATGCCAATAGTACAATGATCCTGGATTAAGATTTGCTGTGTATGAATTTGTGGATATGTCTTCCTTGTCTACTTCAAGGTTTCCTGTAGTCATGTTGCGGACATACAAAGCATATTTTGAAGCTCCGGGTACAGTGTTCCATGAGAATGCTTGGGTGGTACTTGATATTTCTGGAACAGATGAATTTTTTGCTGTTTCATCTGATGAGAAATACTTACCTGGGGATATTTGTTCTGGATTCGGTAAATATATATTCTTTGGAGTACAAAGACCATTTAATTCAAATTGGTTCAGATCAAACTCTGATAGAGTAGATGAACAAGCAGGTAACACCTTGAATTCATTCGATGTTGCTGTAGCAGAATTGTATGTCGCTGTTAGTTTTACTTGATTTATAGCAGAAGTGAGTTTTACTTTTCCAGAATATTGATTGCTCTGTATTGTTACAGATTTTGGGTAGATATTTCCCATACTAGATGACAGAGAAATATTTGAACCATTTGGGATATTTTGAGTGTTCAAAATGATATCAAATTCAGAACCATTTTGAACTTGAGAAATGTTGTTCCAAGATACTGTGGAGACTCCTGGAGGTGGTGGTGGAATTTCTTTCTTGTTCACAGTGATTGTGATGTCTTGTGTGACAGCTTGGCTATTTGATCCTAAACATCTAAAAGTAAATGTCGTAGTCTGATACATCGGTCCGATGTTGTAAGTGGTATTGTGCAAAGGGTAATTTACTAATCCTGCCCCAGAAATATCACAGGAAGAAGTGTTGGTGCTAGAAAGGGTAAATGTTCCATTCTGTCCTTCTTCCACTGTTTGAGTGGTTGGAGTTACAGAGATGGTAGGAGTAGCAGGTTCATTGTTTACTATGTAAAAATACCATCTATCTGTGAACCATCCAGAACGACCGAGTGAGTCGTGAGCGTTTGCGTTCCAGCCGTAACTATGTCCTTTTTGAAGATTTACTGTGCAAGAAGTGGTAGCCAGATTTTGACATACAGGTAATAGTAATCCTCCGTTGTAATAATCACGAATATTAATATCGTAAGTGGAAGCTCCTACTGAAGGAGTGATAGTGAATGTTTGGGTTGAAGTCATGACTGAAGCACCATCATCGGGAGAAATTAGAAATGGTTCCTTTAGATTTGGGTTTGCAGGAGCACAGAGGCCTTCGAGTTTGAATGTTTTCTTTTTGTTTAGATCTATTTTTAATGTTTCCTGTTCTTTGTTTAAATGTTCATATTCCCCTTCTTCTGCTAGACAGCTTAAGCTAGAGGAAGCGGTGAAGGAGGAGGTACCTACTGTTTGGCCGTTGTATTTTGCTGTGATAGTGACGGGTCCATAGGCTGAAGTGATTGTAAACTCTTCGTAGTAGTTCGGATATGGTGGACGGATTGAATTCGGAGAAAGATTGCCCATCGAAAGGTGTAGGGTTATCTCCTCGGACTGGCTTTCATTTACGGGGATGCCTTCCGTTTTAAAATTGATGAGAAATGTGTCTCCGTTTCTTATGTTTCCAATGTTACCAAAGGTGACCTTTGGTGTGGTGTTTGAGACATTTACGGTGAAGGGTTGCTGGGCAAAGACTTGTAGTGGTGAAAGTATGAATATGAGAAGAAGGAATGTGGAAAGGAGATTTTTAGTTTTGGGAAGCTGGGACATTTGGTTTGTCTTTTTTGAGGGAATTGAAGAAGATCAAAAAGATAGACAGGATGAAATATAAGATTGTGCCTAAAAAGGCGGTAGCCTCTCTCTGTATCCAAAGAAAGCCATTGCCTTGAGTGGGACTAAATAAATAAATAAATAAATAAATAAATAAATAAATAAATGTAAACTTTTTCCAAGAGGAAAAAGTTTTATCTTTTAGGTAAAAACCCACTATCGAGAAGATAAAAATGGGAACAGAAATTATGAACAAATTAGCTGTTCTATCGTCAATACAACAAAAGTTCTTATATATCTTTGGCAATCCTAATGCTTTGTTGAAATATGACACAAAGTACAGAACAACCATAAAAAAAGAAGCTGTAATTATTCTCTTTCTTGTAAACCACTCAAGTAATTTATCCATAAAATTTTAGTTAAAAGTTAATGCTTGCAAATCAAAAGAAACTGGTAAATCTAATGTAATCTTTTCTTTTGATTCTATTTGTAATGTCTTTGTTTCTGAAACAATTCCATTCATTTCTTTATCTACATCTAATAGTATCATTTCTTGGTTATTTACATCTATGTGTACTGTGTATTTAGTACCTTCTTGTACAGAGATATACTTAGTATTTCCTATTTCCATGTATCTGGAATTTGGTATTTCTTCAAAAACCTGACCTGTGGTTTTATCGAAACCTGTCTTTCTGCCGTCATTATCAGTGACATACATTTCACCCCCAGAATATAGGTTTAGAACTATATCAGTATTTACCTCTGAAAGAGAGGTTGCGGGACGGGAGTTTATGACGATGTTTTCTGGGTCAGAAAAAGAAGTATCTTGTATTCTTGCCTTTAAAAAATTTCTTAGATTTGAGACTTCTAGAATGTTTTTATGTGACTTGTCTGGAAAACTTTCTTCATTATAACTCTTCAAATCCACCCACCACCTCTCTACCCTGTCAGAGGTATTAATCCACAAAGAAGATGAAATAGCCACGGTTTCATCTCCTTCCTTTGTCGTTCTAGCCTTTGGATACATAGTCCTATTGGAAGGAGGACAGTTGAGAGGTAAACAACCAGTTGATTTTGTTCCATACTCTATCCCTGCCAATGTCTTCTCCCCCCATCCCCCTACCTGTATCACTTTTGTATTTTCCGGTGCTTGCCAGTTATCAAGTATTTGATGCACTTGTTCCGCGTTGTTGTACAGATTTTCATTGCCATTGTTTGCATTGTCTAGGTCATCCCCTGTTGGTTTTTCTCTTCCTTCTTTACCTAGAATGAAATCTTTAAACTCTGTGAAATTTGATATTTCTGTACCATATTTCTCTGTTTGTTTGGAAAATAGTTCGTGATTTGGGAAAGTTATTATCTTGTTCAGATTTAATGAAGGATCACCTTGGATGTCGAAGTACCCTTTTGATGGGAGTAGATTGTATGTGGTGGGCATATTCTCTGCGAGATACCTATTGTTTGTGGCGGTCATCACAGCTCCAAAAGCAGCTAATCTAGTGCCATGTAATAAAGAAAGAAATCCTTCCGGAGTTCCCACTTGCGGAGTGGCTACTAATATTACTTTATCTATCTGATTGTAAAGAGGATCGTTTGCATCTTTTAATTTTTGTATTAAGGCTTTGATCACCAATCCTCCGTTTGAATGGCCTATCAATGTGACTTTACCTGATTTTGAATTTGATTGCAGATCTCGAAGTTTCTTAAGAATGAAAGACTCGGAAAAGTTTTGTGAGTCAGCATATGATAGCTTGTTTCTTTCCCCCACTTTTCCATTAGTGATGATATCTTCGAGTGATAATCTCCAATCGTAAGGCACTAATGAGTAGTCTGTTATCACATTACTATTTTTCAAATCCTTCAGATCATCAGCAAAAGATTTGTAAATATTAAGACCTATGAAGCCTGGAACTTCTTCTACTAATCCTTTGTCTTCTTTTGTGTAAATATCGTAGATCTTCTTGCCATTCGAATCTAATGCCATTCTTCTATGATCATCATGCAAGGCAGCAAGAGAGACCCACAACTCTTTATCCCAGAAACATTCACTGCCGTTTAGTACTTCACCACAATCCAATGAACCTTTCTCCTCATACAACCTCGACCCCATAATCCCAGGAAAGAACATAACATTTGAAAAACAGTCTGTGGTGCAGGTAGTAGGGACAATTTCTTGGGATTTAGTTTTAAAGTATAGTTTTTCTGATAACCATCCACCTTGATTGTTGCTGTCTTTAGCTCTGATGTGCCAGTAGTACAATGATCCTGGATTTAGATTTGCTGTATATGAGTTTGTAGATATGTCTTCTTTGTCTACTTCAAGGTTTCCTGTTGTCATATTACGAACATACAGTGCATATTTTGTAGCTCCGGAGACTGTTGTCCATTTGAAAGTCTGGGTTGTAGAGTCTACTTCCTCCCCTGTCCAGGCCTTGCCTGGACTTAGGGGTTCCGGATTCTGTAGATATATATTCTTCGGAGTACACAAACCAGAAAGCTCAAATTCAGATAGTTCGAGTTCTGAAAGAGAAGAATAACATGTAGGATCAATATCGAATGTATTTGAAGTTGTTAAAACATTTCCATTGTACGAGACTTTTAATTTCACTTTGTTGATAGCTGAAGTTACTTTGATATTTCCTGTATAAGTATTGTTCTGTATTGTTACTGTCTTTGGAATCACAGTCCCCATAGCAAAAAGTGGTTGGTCTTCATCATTTGGGACACCGAAAGAAGTGAGTTCAAGATTCGTTCCATCTGCAATATTTGTGGTATTGATCGTTATCGGAAAAAGTTCGCTCGTTTTGGTATTTAAGATTTGAGAGATGATGGCTGTGGGGATGCCTGGTGGTGGTACCACTTCTTTCTTGTTCACAGTGATAATGATGTCTTGAGATACTGCTTGGCCATTTGATCCAATACATCTGAAAGTAAATATGGCAGTTCGATACATAGGTCCAATACCGTAATCACCATTAGCAAGACGGTGGTTTACGAGTCCAGCTCCTGTTATGTCACAAGAAGTGGTATTAGTGGAAGAAAGAACAAAGCTTCCGTCTGTTCCTTCCTCTATTGTTTGAGTTGTGGGAGTTACTGATATTGTAGGTGGAGTGTTGGGATTTTGAGATCTAACATTAAAATACTTTCTGTCTGCAAACCATCCTGATCTATTTTGAGAATCAAAGGCATTAGCATTCCATGTGTAGTTGTGTCCTTCTTTTAAGACTACATCTACAAATTGACCTGTAGTTTTGTAGACAGTGAGTTCATTGTTTACAGAGATGTCTCTGATATTTACTTCATATCTGATAGCGTTGGGGACATATGCTATCTCTAGGGTTTGATTTGGTCCATACACTATTTCAGGATTGTTTTTGTCTTCTGAACCAGGACTTACTAGATATGGTTCTGCTAGATTTGGGTTTGGTGGAACGCAGAGACCTTCGAGTCCATACCGGGTATGGACAGTGTTGGTGTTTAGGTTGATGAGAAGAAGGGTGTCAGGTACCCTTTCTAGGTCTCCAGGGTAAACGAATTGTCGCTTCCAATCTAAATTTCTTAATAATCTTCATCGACCAATCATCACTTCCATAAGGCTTCCCTTTCGTCACCGAATGTCTAATAGTTTCTTCCTCTTCACTAGGTTGTGATTCATTGACTAGTGATAGATAATTATTGGGTTTTGATATAGGCCAATCTGATAACAATTTCTTTTGTTCGGTACTTCCATGTATTTTACGCCACAAACTAGAGAATCTCCAATTTTCTGCCTTTCGTACCAATTTAGCGCGAAGAGGATTACGTTCAACATAACGAATGACTGAGAGCAGATGATTATCTTTTTCAACAATAAATGATTTGTAACGACCTTGATAAAGATGGCCTGTACCCTTTGTGTTTTTTTCTTGGTGCCAACGCTGAGTATGTGTCAATGTAAGCCATTGCATAAATTTACATAGATCTCCGTCACTTTTTGGATAAAGGACAAGATGAAAATGATTTGGCATTAGTATGTATGCAAGAATACGCATATTATACTTATCTTTTGCTTCTTCTAAGACATTTTCAAATAGAGTGTAATCTTCTTCTTTAAAGAAGATCGGTAGACGCGCGTTTGCGCGATTGATAACATGATAACAATATTCACCAATATCTGTACGTAGAACTCTTCCCATATTTTGATTATATCAGATTTTAATTAAAAGGGTACCTGACACCCTTACCTTCAGCAACTTGTATTATTTTGATCCATACTTTTTCATTCTAATTATTATTAATCTAAATTTATTGCAGAAAAAAGATTTTTAGTTTGGAGACGTTGGAACATTTGTTTTGTCTTTTTTGAATGTTTTGAAGAGGACGAGGAAGAAAGTTACAACTAGATAAATGGGCATCAATATCAAATTGATTTCCTCCTTACAAACCATGAAATCCCAAAAACCACAATTTAAAGGTATAAATAAATAAATAAATAAATAAATAAATAAATAAATAAATGTAAATTTTCTCCATGCAAAAAAAACATTATCTTTAAAAAGATAGACAATTAGAGCCACAAGAAAAACAAGACCAAACAATGCCAAATAGTATCCCATTATTCCATATATATCATTAGTAAAAGTAGACTCGGCTTTGTTTATTAAAAAAACTGATACAACTCCTGGAAAAAAAGTAATAAACAGTACCTTTTTTCTTGTAAACCAATTCAACATCTTATCCATTGTATTTTAGTTAATTGTTAATGCTTGCAAATCAAAAGTAGCAGACAAGTCTAGTGTAATTCTTTCTTTTGATTCTGTTTGTAATGACTTCGTTTCTGAAACAATTCCATTTATTTCTTTATCTACATCTAATAATATCATTTCTTGGTTATTTCCATCTATGTGTACTGTGTATTTAATGCCTTCTTCTACAGAAATGTATTTTGTATTTCCTACTTCCATGTATCTGGAGTTTGGAATTTCTTCTTTCGTCTCTCCATTTACTATACCTGTAATTCTACCTGTACTATCTGATATATACACATAGCCTCCAGAATAAAGATTCAGAACAATGTCTGTTTTCATTTCTGAAAGAGAATAATTGGGTTTTGAATTTACAATTATATTTTCTGGATCGGAAAATGAAGCATCTTTAATCTCTGCCTTTATAAAATTTCTTAAATTAGAAACCTCGAGGATATCTTTATGCGTTCTGTCTTTTTCAAAAAATCCTCCCTCTTTCTTCAAATCTACCCACCATCGTTCTGTGTTAGCATCTGTATTCATCCAAAGGGCAGAGGATGTTACTACTGTTTCATCGCCTTCAAAGGAGGTCTTTGTTTTAGGGAAAGGTTTTATAATTGGAATCCCGCAAATACCAAACTCACATTTTTCACCATATTTTTTAGCCATATACTCTATACCTGCAAATGTTTTTATCCCCCACCCCGCAACCTGTATCACCTTCGTATTTTCTGGAGCTTGCCAATTATCTAGCATTTGATGAATCTTTTCAGCGTTGTTGTACAGATTTTCATTGCCATTGTTTGCATTGTCTAGGTCATCCCCTGTTGGTTTTTCTCTTCCTTCTTTACCTAGAATGAAATCTTTAAACTCTGTGAAATTTGATATTTCTGTACCATATTTCTCTGTTTGTTTGGAAAATAGTTCGTGATTTGGGAAAGTTATTATCTTGTTCAGATTTAATGAAGGATCACCTTGGATGTCGAAGTACCCTTTTGATGGGAGTAGATTGTATGTGGTGGGCATATTCTCTGCGAGATACCTATTGTTTGTGGCGGTCATCACAGCTCCAAAAGCAGCTAATCTAGTGCCATGTAATAAAGAAAGAAATCCTTCCGGAGTTCCCACTTGCGGAGTGGCTACTAATATTACTTTATCTATCTGATTGTAAAGAGGATCGTTTGCATCTTTTAATTTTTGTATTAAGGCTTTGATCACCAATCCTCCGTTTGAATGGCCTATCAATGTGACTTTACCTGATTTTGAATTTGATTGCAGATCTCGAAGTTTCTTAAGAATGAAAGACTCGGAAAAGTTTTGTGAGTCAGCATATGATAGCTTGTTTCTTTCCCCCACTTTTCCATTAGTGATGATATCTTCGAGTGATAATCTCCAATCGTAAGGCACTAATGAGTAGTCTGTTATCACATTACTATTTTTCAAATCCTTCAGATCATCAGCAAAAGATTTGTAAATATTAAGACCTATGAAGCCTGGAACTTCTTCTACTAATCCTTTGTCTTCTTTTGTGTAAATATCGTAGATCTTCTTGCCATTCGAATCTAATGCCATTCTTCTATGATCATCATGCAAGGCAGCAAGAGAGACCCACAACTCTTTATCCCAGAAACATTCACTGCCGTTTAGTACTTCACCACAATCCAATGAACCTTTCTCCTCATACAACCTCGACCCCATAATCCCAGGAAAGAACATAACATTTGAAAAACAGTCTGTGGTGCAGGTAGTAGGGACAATTTCTTGGGATTTAGTTTTAAAGTATAGTTTTTCTGATAACCATCCACCTTGATTGTTGCTGTCTTTAGCTCTGATGTGCCAGTAGTACAATGATCCTGGATTTAGATTTGCTGTATATGAGTTTGTAGATATGTCTTCTTTGTCTACTTCAAGGTTTCCTGTTGTCATATTACGAACATACAGTGCATATTTTGTAGCTCCGGAGACTGTTGTCCATTTGAAAGTCTGGGTTGTAGAGTCTACTTCCTCCCCTGTCCAGGCCTTGCCTGGACTTAGGGGTTCCGGATTCTGTAGATATATATTCTTCGGAGTACACAAACCAGAAAGCTCAAATTCAGATAGTTCGAGTTCTGAAAGAGAAGAATAACATGTAGGATCAATATCGAATGTATTTGAAGTTGTTAAAACATTTCCATTGTACGAGACTTTTAATTTCACTTTGTTGATAGCTGAAGTTACTTTGATATTTCCTGTATAAGTATTGTTCTGTATTGTTACTGTCTTTGGAATCACAGTCCCCATAGCAAAAAGTGGTTGGTCTTCATCATTTGGGACACCGAAAGAAGTGAGTTCAAGATTCGTTCCATCTGCAATATTTGTGGTATTGATCGTTATCGGAAAAAGTTCGCTCGTTTTGGTATTTAAGATTTGAGAGATGATGGCTGTGGGGATGCCTGGTGGTGGTACCACTTCTTTCTTGTTCACAGTGATAATGATGTCTTGAGATACTGCTTGGCCATTTGATCCAATACATCTGAAAGTAAATATGGCAGTTCGATACATAGGTCCAATACCGTAATCACCATTAGCAAGACGGTGGTTTACGAGTCCAGCTCCTGTTATGTCACAAGAAGTGGTATTAGTGGAAGAAAGAACAAAGCTTCCGTCTGTTCCTTCCTCTATTGTTTGAGTTGTGGGAGTTACTGATATTGTAGGTGGAGTGTTGGGATTTTGAGATCTAACATTAAAATACTTTCTGTCTGCAAACCATCCTGATCTATTTTGAGAATCAAAGGCATTAGCATTCCATGTGTAGTTGTGTCCTTCTTTTAAGACTACATCTACAAATTGACCTGTAGTTTTGTAGACAGTGAGTTCATTGTTTACAGAGATGTCTCTGATATTTACTTCATATCTGATAGCGTTGGGGACATATGCTATCTCTAGGGTTTGATTTGGTCCATACACTATTTCAGGATTATTCTTGTCTTCTCTACCAGGACTGACTAGATACGGCTCCCCTAGGTCAGGATTCTGTGGAAGGCACAGACCTTCGAGTGAAGATAAGGATTTGATTTCTCCTTTTTCAAGATCAATGAAACTTGCTAGGTCTTGCCTAGCAAGATCTGTATCTGCTAGACATCCTGCTCCGCTTGAGACGGTGAAAGAATTTGAAATGCCTACAAGCTCAAATTTACTGCCAGCTGTGTTTGCTCTGTAATATGCTCCTATTATGATGCTTCCTGTAGCTGAAGTGATGGTAAAAGGAACGGTATTTACTGTACCTGTGGTAATGATATGTTGAGGGTTAATATTTCCCATCAATGGAACGATATCAATGACTGATCCAACTGGAATGTTTTGAGTTGTGAGGGTTATCGTGTTTGTGTCGCCATTTCTTGTGTTTGGGATATTGCTAAAGGTCACCTTTGGTAAGGTGTTTGAGACATTTACGGTGAAATTTTGCTGTATAGAGGAACCATTTAATCCTACACATTTCATGGTAAAGGTCTTACTCGTGAACATAGCACGTGTAGGATAGCGTCCGTTTAGCGAACCAGCAAGAGTGTACAAAAATCCTGTCGCGTCCCAGACAGAGCAAGAAGATGTGTATGTAGTCGTCAAATCATACAGAGCCTGTTCTCCATAACCCACAGTCTGTACAGCAGGAGTAACGGACATAGTAGGTGGTTGCAGTGGAGGGGTTTTTACCGTGACATAATTACAAGGAGAATATCCCAAAGTTAATCCAGGATAGTCAAAAGCTCTGACAGAAATGCAATAGCTCCCGACAGCACTATATGTGTGTCCAGCAAACTCTGGAGTTCCGGAAGAATTGAAAGCAGTAGAACCCATAGTGCCGTCACCCCAGTTGATCTGATACCAGATTCTATCGCCTTCTCCATCTGTGGAGACCATAGAAATATTGTAGTTGTTGTTTACATTCACACTGCCCGATCCAGAGATAGTTGGCACAGAAGGTGGAGTGTTTTGTGAAGGTTGTGTTTGGAAATAGTAATAAGGTGGATAAAGAGAAGTACCGACAGCATTCACGCTTCTGACACCCCAAACATATCTGTGACCTAGAGCAAGCGCAGGCGAAGTGGTAGATGTGCCATACACAGTTCTATCTTTAAAAATATCTAAACCTGTAGTGAGATCAGCTATATATGCTAAATAATGAGTAGCATTTGAAACAGGATTCCAAGAAATGGTCACAGTATTTCCTGAAAGTATAGGACCGTAAGCAGAAGTATAACCAGGAGTGAGACCTGTCGGTGTCGCAGGTACTGTGGCAGGATTTATGACAGTGAAATAAAATAATGAAGAAAAAACTCCCTTTGTGCCGTTGGACTCATAGGCTACCATATTCCATCGGTATGATCTGCCGGGGATGAAAGAATAATTTGGAGTAAAATTCGTACCATAATTGCACGAAGGCCAATTGCAATCCACTATCAATTCATTTGTTACATTATCTCTGACATGTACACCGTATTGCAAAGCACCGGAAACAGCAGACCAATAAAATGTAACTTTACCATTTGTATGTGCGACAGATATCCCCGGCTGAACTACACTACCCGGAGCGAGGAGTTGTGGCGCAGACAATGCTTGCAGGCTAAAAGTATCCGGCACAAATGTTTTTGGATCGATTATCTCGCCTGCTTTGGATTGAGGATTTATAGAGTTGCCTTCAGTGTCTTTTTTGAGTTTTATATCTATCTCACTTTGTGAAAGTTTTGCGCCAGAGAGAGAACGACCGCCACCGAATACTTTTCCGTTTTTAGAATAGCTGGCAAGAGTGGGAATTTTCGGTAATTGTTCTATCGCTTTTTTGGCATCAATATTGTCATTTGATTTTGCCACCAAATAAGCGGAAATTATCGGTGCGGAAAATGAAGTACCATTCATTTCTCCATATTCGCCTCCTGATTTTGCAGAGAGTATTCCCACACCTTCAGCAAACACATCCACTGTTTTTCCATAGTTTGAAAATGAAGCTATGTTTCCAGAACCATCGAGTGCGCCGACTGTAATCAGGTTGCCATTATTGAAACTCGCTGGATATATTTTTGTCTCATCAATATTGAAACCATAATTTCCAGCAGAAGTCACCATATATACTCCGTGATCCTGCGCATACCTTATCGCTTCTTCGAGTTGCTTTGAATATGTAGGCCCTGCAAAAGACATGTTTATTATTTCCGCTCCGTTGTGCACCGCGAAAAGTATCGCTCGCACTATATCATCTGTCTGTAATAGTCCATAATCCGCCACGCGTAGAGACATTATCTTTACATTGCCTCTGGATACAGAAGATATGCCCATACCATCATCAGCCGATGCTCCGATGATAGATGCCACCGCCGTGCCGTGTGAATATCCGTCTGTCGGATATGGGTCTTTGTCATCCCCTACGAAATCATACCCACCATCGCAAGAACCTATTGCTTCTGTTTTTTCATTTACACAATTCTGTGTCGTCCATTTTGAAAGAAATAGATCGGGGTGAGAAAAATCCACTCCAGCATCTATCACCGCCACCACAGGCAATGAACCTGTATTTGCTTTTGTATTCCAAATCTTTTTATTTGTTTCTAAAATACGATGCAGATATGTCTGCTTGTGCCACAGAGGGTCGTTGGGAGTATAGTCCCCCGCCTTCTCCGGGGCAAGTTGCAAAGCCATAAAATACGGGCTTTCCACTGCACCACCCCCTTCTTTTTCCACTTCTGTTGCAAGCTGTTGGTTGATTTGTTTTAGGGTTTCAAAGGCTCCAGCATCACTGATTTTTTGTCCTTGCGCCCTTCCCTCGATTACAGGGGCGGATCCCTCGGGCAGCAAAAAATCAGTAATGCTTGCGCTTGCCTTTATTTTCGCATTTTCTTTTATTATTTGTATTTCTTTTTCAACGCTCGCAACTTCGCTCGCTTTCATTTTGTTCACATCGAGAGCCTGCAAACCGTTTAAAATATTGAAAAGTCTGTTTGCTTTCTCGGAATTTATATCCCGTTCCTCTTTTGGAGTTTTCTTGTTTTTTGGAATTTTTGTTTTTACGGCAACAGGAATAGTTGGATCGTAAAAACCCTGTAGTTCACCATCACTATTTTTCACCAAAAGGCTTTGCGCTTTTTTCAAGAGATCGACAACATTGTCCACTTCGGCTTGCGTATTCTCTGTAGTTAATTTGTTGTTAGCTTCCAATACTAATATATATGCATTCCAAGAGTCTTCTGTATAACTATTCTTGGCTTCTGTCGGCACTTGTTCTAATACTTTTCTGTATTCTGTTAGATCCGCTTTGATAACGATAGAATTTTGTGCTTCGGATATTTTTTGTGTTGCTTCATCTACCCTATTTTGAGTATCTTCTGTGTTTACTGCGTTAGTATCTAAAACATTTTTGTATATATTCCAGCTAGTATTTGTATATAGATATGAAAAAGATTCTGGATATGCCAAGAGCACACCGTTGTATGAATTCAGGTTTGATTTTTTTAGAAGTAAGCTCTGCCCTATTTTGATATTGTTTACTGCTGTGTCTATTTCAGCTTGAGTATTGTCTGTGGTAACGATGTTTGTATTCAAGGCTTGCTGATATGTTTGCCAGCTCGTATTGGTATAATTTACGGATGCAGTATCGGGATAATTCAAAATCACAGCGCTATATTCTGACAAATCCCCCTTTGGTTTCGGAGGAATTATCTCTCCCTCTATTACTATGCCATCTGTTAGAACAATAATAGGAGAACCGTGGTGAGCGGTACAATCATTGCCACCGTAAGCTTTCAGTAATACAGTATATTTTCCTGGTCTAGATGGAGCCTTTATCTGAAACTTTATTGTGGCTGTAGTACCTGCTTTGTGGTTTGCTGTATCTATGCATATCCATTCGTTGTTGCCTATTTTGTATTTAGTGGAGAACCAGTTTGACGGAGAGGTGGAGGTTACCGTCATATTCACATTTACCATAGCGTTTCCCTTTACTATTACGCTTTGTTTGCCTCCGAGGTTGGCAGAGTCTATGATGCGAGCGGCAGAAACCTGGGGAACGATGGATACCAAAGGGCTAAAAGCTGTAATAAGCAACAAAACCGAAATCGAAAAATTCTTGAAAATACGCATAAATGTATTGGGTTTTTAATAATATTAAGAGCTTTTATGATAGGACTTATTCAATGAAAAGTCAAATGCCAAGGATTTCCCTTGGCATTTTTGCATTTTAACGTTTTGACCACTTTGGAGCTTTGCGGGCTTTTTTGAGACCGAATTTTCGGCGTTCTTTTGCGCGAGGATCACGCTTGAGGTAACCAAGATCTTTGAGTTGAGGACGTAGGTTTATGTCAAATTTAGATAATGCTCGAGCAATACCATGTCTAACTGCTTCGGCTTGAGAATGTATACCTCCGCCGGAAACCTTTGCTTCTACCTTCCATTTGTACTCCATTTTTTCTGTACCTTCTAAACCTTTTGTGATACTGTCTGATACCAAACGACGCTGTTCTTCAGTTTGAAAATAGTCTTTTGCATCTTTGCCATTCACAGTAAAGGAAGATTTGGAAGATTGGTAAATGCGCACTCTAGCAGTGGAAGTTTTCCTTCTGCCTATAGCTTCTATATATTCCTCTTTTGATATTTTCTTTTCCATTTATTTCTCTCTGATTAATCTTCTATTTTTAAATGTTTCATCATTTCCTTTTTTAATTTATTGTCTGGAAGCATACTATAGACAGCCAATCTGACGAGTTCTTTCATTCCTTTCTTTTCTTTTGTCTCTGTGCCTTTCAAAATACGAAGTCCTCCACGCTCTCCTGAATATCTGACATGATAAAGACTTTCAAGTTTCTTGGCGGTAATTTTGATTTTAGAAGCGTTTATGACTTTGACATCAACACCTGAATACACATTCCTCTCAAAAGAAGGTTTGTTCTTGCCCATCAAATATATGGCGGTTTCGCTTGCCACTCTGCCTAGGGTTCTGCCTTCAGCATTTATTTTTTTTTCTTCTTTTGTTTTCTCGTCTTTTTTCATTGGTTTTTATACTAAATCATTTACTGACTAAAAACAAGCTATACAAATTCTATCTGTGCCATTTCCGCTCCGTCTGATTTTCTTACGCCTAATTTTAGAATCCTCGTATAACCTCCTTTTTTGTCTATATATTTTGGAGCTATGATATCAAAGAGTTTCTTGGTTTCTTTTGCTCTATTGGACAAGGAAGAAATAACCAGTCTGCGAGTAGCAATATCATTCTTTTTTGCCTTAGTAACAATCTTTTCCACAAAAGGACGAAGCTCTTTTGCCTTTGGCAAAGTGGTTTTGATTTTCTCTCGTACGATCAAACTCAAGGCCAAAGAACTCATAAGGGCTTTCCTTTGATTTTTATCCAGACCGAATTTTCTTTTGTTGTTGTGGTGTCGCATATGTTTTTAAACTTTCTGTTTTTTATTTTATATAAACTATTCCTTTAGATTAAGGCCAAACTTGCCTAAAACCTTTTTTATTTCGCTGATACCCTTTTCGCCCATGCCTTCTATCTCAAGAAGATCTTCTCTCTTCTTTCTGGCAAGTCCGCCAAGTGTGCGGATATTCGCGCCAGTGAGAGCATTTAAGGTTCTAGTGGACAAATCAAGACTATCAGTGCGAGTCTTTAGCACATCAGTAAAATCTTCAGTTTTCTTTGTCTCGACATTTGTATCTGATGATGCACTTGAGGAGCTATGCGCGGACTTTTTTTCTAATACAACTTCTTCTTCCGGTTCTTTGAAATCGATAACTGACTTGAGTTGATTAATCATTATCTCTATTGATTTTGTAAAGGCTTCGCGAGGAGTCAAAGTGCCGTCTGTCTCTATAGACATCCTCAAGCGATTGTAGTTTGTATTATCGCCAACACGCATATTTTCTACTTCATAAGAAACACGACGAATCGGAGTAAAGATTCCGTCTACAGCGATAGTGCCTATATCAACCTTGTCTTTCTGTAACACTTCTTTAGGGATAAAACCAAGCCCCTTCTCTATCCTCATTTCAATATTCAAATTAACCTTGCCTGTAACCTCAACTATATGCAAATCGCTATTTAATATCTCTACCTGACCGCCTGTCTTTATATCTCCGGCTTTGACTTCTTTTGGACCCTTTATTGAAAGAGTAACCATTTGTGGCTCATCGGTTAGCATTTTATAACGAGCCTTCTTCAAATTTAGAATCATAACAATCACATCTTCTTTGATACCTTCCAAGGTTTCAAATTCATGGGAAACTCCTTCTATTTTGATAGAGGTTACGCTCGCACCTGGAAGAGAAGAAAGAATAATCCTTCTTAGACTGTTGCCTAAGGTGTGTCCATATCCGGGATACAAACCATCTATCTCGAATACTCCTTTATTTTCTTCTTCTAAAACAATACGAGGTTTAGAAGGCATAATTATTTTATATTCAGGCATTTTTTTATACTTATCCGACAAAATAAATTTTGTGCGGAAAAAATTATTTTTTAATTTTGATAATTAATAAGCAAATTTGATTAAGTTAACGACTATAAAATTCAAGCACTGCATTTAAATCAAGGAAAGTGTCTATATTTTTTGCTTTAGCAGAAACAGATCCTTCCATCTTATTTACATCAAAAGAAAGCCAGCCTGGACCATTGTAATCTTTTAATCTTTCAATTAAATTTTCAAAGATTTTCTTGGTTTTTGAACCCTCTCGCACTTTTATAACATCTCCGATTTTTAATTCATATGAAGGAACGGTAACTTTGTGATTATTCACAATGAAATGCCCATGAGATACCATCTGTCTTGCTGCTCGTCTGCTAGGAGCAAGACCCATGCGATATATGGCATTATCAAGACGAGATTCTAAACTCTCGTAAAACTTTTCTGCTGTGCCAGCGCCTTTGACATGAACGGCTTTTTTAACATAATTTGAAAGCTGACGTTCTGTAATACCGTAAGAAAAACGAATTTTCTGTTTTTCTATCAGTTGTGTGCCGTATTCTGTAAGAGCTTTGGGTCGCTTTGAACCGAAATTGCCAAATTTACTACCAGTATTCAAAGATGCTAAAAACTTAGGAGTTTGACATTTGTCATAAACTCCAGCACCTAATCTCCTTGCAATTTTAAACTTCGGTTTTGATATCATAATATATTAAAAAATTAATTATCTTTTTATACTCTTCGTGGTTTTTTAGCTTTTGGTCCGTTGTGAGGTACTGGAGTAGCGTCTTTTATTGAAGTTATTTCTATACCGTGCGCCATAAAAGCTCGAATAGCTGGCTCTCGGCCAGAACCCACTCCTCGAACAACAACTCCTGAATCCTTTACCCCTAGTACGGAAGCCTTCTCTCCTATAATATCGCCTACTTTGGAAGCGGCAAAGGGTGTACCTTTCTTTGCTCCCCTAAAACCCAAACTACCAGAACTTGACCAGAAAAGTGTATTGCCTGATCTGTCCGCAAAAAGAACCTTGGTGTTGTTAAAAGTAGCATCTATAAAAAGAATACCTGAAGTAACTTTCTTTTTGGGAGTTTTAAGAGGCGCAATTTTTACTTCTGCTTCAGTCTTGACGCCTGATACCTCTTCTTTGGATTGTGTTGTCGTCTTTGTCTTTCCCATAATTTTATAATTAAGTTTTACTTTCCTTCCTCTTGCCGGAAGCCATGGTGTTTCTGACATTGCCACGAACGGTGCGAGAATTGGTCTTGGTACGCTGACCTCTTACTGGTAATCTTTTCATGTGTCTGACCCCTCTATAAGCTTTGATATCTTTCAATCTCTTTATATTAGAAGCCACTTCTCTTTTTAGATTTCCTTCTATTTTCATACCTTCTATAATGGTACGAATCTTGTTCTCTTCGTCAGGTGTCAGGTCTTTAGCTTTCTTGCTTAGATCTATGTTTACTTGTTTTAAAATTTTCCTAGAGAGAGGAACACCAATCCCATAAAGGACTGTCAGCCCTATTTCCAACCTCTTTTCATCTGGTACTGTTATTCCAAGAATTCTCATAAATTTAAATTATTGTTTTTGTTTGTGTTTAGGATTAGAGCAAACCACGCGCAAATGCCTATTGCGTTTTACCATCTTGCAATTATCACATATTTTTTTAACAGTTGACCTGATTTTCATAAAAACTTAAAAAATAAAGGCGCCAAACTTAATTAAATAAACGAAGTAAAAACAAGGGAAAAATACCCTTATTTTCAATATTCATTTTTCTTATAAACCTATAATTGTCATTGTACACTATTACTAAAAAAATTACAACCTCTTGACTATTCTGCCCTTACCCCCATAGGAATCTAGCACCACTTCAACTGTATCTCCTATCAAAACCTTGATTCGATGCATACGCATCTTGCCTCCAAGGTAAGCTAAAATTTCTTTTTGGTTTCTTTCCTTGTCGTCTATATTTACCCTAAACAAAGTAGATGGTAGACATTCAGTTACTACTCCTTTGGCTGTTAAAATTTTTTCTTTTTGTTGATAACTCATCAGGTGGATAAATATTACTAAATATATAAAGCCAAGTCAACTGTTAACGCACGGGGTAGCTGACTAAGAGGTCTATGTTCTTTCTGTCTTTTGGAAAACTCATTTTCCAAAATGGACGTAGTGTTAGCTCGGCAGAATCAATACTTACGAACTGAGATAGCACTAGATTGAAATTCTTTTTCTTTATTCCTAAAATACTTGTGATAAATTTCTCCTCATCAACTTTCCAAATCATTTCTGGTTTACCAACAAGGTTGAATTTCACACTTTTCACATCTCTAAAAGAAACACCCTCTTTGTTTGTTAGAGAAAATGACAAATTCTTTATATTAGGAATATAAATTTCACTTCCGTTATATTCATCCACGGTATTTTCTGCTATTTTTTGCGTTAATTTTTTTTCATTAAAAAGAAATCCATAAAATGTGGCCTTGGCAACAACCAGAACTTTTCTGTCTTTATCTGGGGTGAAAGTAACGTCTTTTTCTTTCATATCCAAAAACACACCATCTGGGAAAATCACAAATCCAGCAGGGATTTCTTCTTTGGCTTTTTTGAACATTTTCTCTTTTAAAGTTACTTCGAGACTTTTTATGGCAGTAGTTTTATCAAGAAGAGAGAGCGCGGAGGATTTACCCTTAAAACCTCCATCTACAGAGCCTTTTGATCTAGCATAAAATTTCGTATATTTAGGAGTGCCTTTAAAACCAAAAATCTTAAAATCAATGGGAGGGGTGTTATATTCTGCCCCTGCTTCCGTCGCATATATGCCCACCTCTATGCTCCCTGGCGTCCCGTCTTTTTTGATACCTGGTACAGTAACTTTCTTGGTTGTTTTATACATTTTACCATTTGAGCCCTCCAATCTAGTATCAATATCTAGATTTTGCGAAGATGAACTAAATGAGTTGTAAACCACAACACTGCCAGTAGCCTTAATAGCAACATCTTTTTCTTCTCCACCTTCAACAACAAGACTTTCTTCTCCGGGGATCGCAACAAGCTCAAACGACACGCCTTCGGTATTGCTATCTTTTTCAGCTAAAAAATTCGCATTCAAAGACACTTCACTTATTTTTGGTACTATGGAGATTTTCGCCATAGAAAAAAGAAAAGATAAAGCGAAAAGTAAAAACAGTATAGATACCAGAGCTACAAGATATATTCCCTTTTTTGAAACTCCAGTGGGTTTGGTTGTGTCTGTAATTTCTAATTTGTTCGGCACGATCAAAGGCTTGTTCCCGATAGATCTAGCTTTAACCATGTCTTGTAGAGCGTTTTTTGACATATATCAATATTAGCAAACAAAACGATTAAGATAAATACTTTCAACAACTAAAAACGAATCTCGTTTTGTTTCTCCTTTAAAAGAAGCAAAACCATGCAAAGTCTTTGTATCTAAGAAAAAGATTCTAAATTTAGAAGAAGAAAAAGCATGTTGATTAAAGCTTTCTTTTTTGATAATTTCTAGAAAAAAATCTTGTAAATGGTCATCTATAGTCACGAACATATCAGAGGGTATAGATACTCCTTCTCCGAGAACTGTCAGAGATTCTTCGAGCTTACGCAACCACTCTTTCACTAGCCCGTTCATAAACGGATCAAGTTTCCTTTTAAGAGAAACCTCAGCATGTCCGTCTTTATAAAGAGAAAAAATCGATTTAGCTTCTTCAAGAGATACAGCCAGAAATTCGCTTGTCTTTCTTATAAAGAAATTCGTACCTACATGATATGATACAGAACCTGCCAACGCTTCTTTTTTGACAACTGCTATCTCTGTGATTTCTCCTGTGATATCGATCAATATAAAATCTTCTTTGTGGGTAAACATATCTCTGGCTACAATAAAAGACGCCATGGTGAAAGATGCAAATTCAATATTTTTTGAATGAAAAGATTTAGAAATTGCTTCTTCTATTTCGTGTAAGACACTTTCAAGCGCCATGGATATAAACATACTAATCTCAATGGATTTTGCTTTTTTGTTGAGTGGCGCATGAGTCGTATAACCATTCAATAAAGTTTTAATATTTTTATATTCAAAAACTCTAATCTTTTCTTTATGTGATTTGTTTTCTTCCTTAAATAAATCTACTTCTTTTTGTCCAAGGGTTTCAGCTAATTTGGAAGTGAAAACAAAGGGTGTATTTTTATCAAATTTTATGGTTCTGGTTTGAGAAGCGTAAAAAGCAGAAGACAGTATGCAGAATATTTCTGTTGGAATACCTGCTCCGACTTTGGAGAGCTTGCCTGCGACAGATTCAAGGGTTTTGGTCGTAAGATGTAAAAGTTTTTCTGGATTTATTTCTTTCTCTAGTTTTATGGACTCGCGTATGGTTTGAATTATTCTTGGACTTGCATCTTTACGCGCCTCAAAAAACATCCCGCCTACGGAAGAAGACCCTATGTCAAAAACAAGGACTAATCTTTTTTCGTCTTTTGATTTAGAAAACATCCTCACGCTTATATTATATCACACAAGTACTGCTTTTATGCGTCTGACTCCAGCAGAGACTGCTTCTTCTTTTTGAATCTTGAAATTACCCAACTCGCCAGTGTGCGAGACATGTGGACCTCCGCAGAATTCTTTGGATATTGGCACACCATTCTTATTTTCTATAAAATATACTGAAACAGTCTCAGGGTATTTTGTGCCAAATTCCATCTCCGCGTCGAGCTTTTCAGCTTCTGCCAAGAGCATCTCGCGTCGTATCACCGGTAAATCTTCTTTTATCTTTTCATTTACAAAATCTTCCACCCTCTTCTTTTCTTCATCTGTAAGCTTGTGATCACAAAGGAAATCTATACGCAATCTATCTTCGGTGATATTACTGCCTCTTTGTTTTACGCTCTTATCAACGACACTTTGCAAACCAGCTAACAACAAGTGATGTGCTGTGTGAAGCCTGATAGTCTTTTCGTTATGATTCGCCAGACCGCCTTTGAACATACCAGCAGATGCTGTGTGCGAAAGCTTTTGATGTTCTTGCATCTTTTTGTTGAAATCATCTACGTCTATTGTTTTGCCCTCTTCTTTAGCTAACTCTAAAGTAAGCTCAAGTGGAAAACCATAGGTGGTAAACAAAATAAACGGATCTATTCCTCTTTCAAATTCTTTCATACCGTGCACCAATGTATCGCGGAATTTAATTTCTTCAGCATTTATTTCGCTTTTTATTTTTTCAGCATTTTCTGCAAGCTCTGGGTAAGCATCTTTAAATTTTTGTATCACAACATTTGCTATCTCTACCAAAGAATCTTTTGGAATATTTAAAAGATCAGCATAGCGTATAGCCCTGCGAAGCAGTCTGCGAAGCACATAGCCCCGCTCAGAGTTTGCTGGAACGACTCCATCAGAAATCATAAAGACCGCACTCCTGACATGATCGGCTACTATACGCTCTGATCTTTCATCCGATTTACTACCTAGAGATTTTATTTTTTCCAAGATTGGCAAAAAACAATCCGTCTCAAACACTGTCGCCTTGCCGTTTATCACCGCCGTGGTGCGTTCTAGGCCCATACCCGTATCCACATTTTTATTTGGCAGGAATGTAACAGAGCCATCAGCGTGTTTTTCAAATTCCATAAACACATCATTCCAGACTTCCATTATTCTGAAGGAATTAATGTTGTCATTAAAAGAACCCTTGAGTGGTCCTTCTTCTGGACGTGTGTCATAAAACATCTCTGTATCTGGACCACAAGGACCCGTCGCTCCTGCAATCCAAAAATTGTCATCAATACCAAGCGGAAAAATTCTTTCTCCTTCTTTTATATCTGGTGCATCATCTACCGATACACCGTACGATAAACTATTCTTTTTAAATATTTCAGTCCATACGCTAGTAGATTCTTCGTCTCTAGGTATGGCGCCTTCACCTTTGAATATACTCACATAAAGACGATTCTTGTCTAAACCCAAACCTTCTTCTTTTGAAGTCAAAAATTCAAAACTCCAATTTATGGTTTCTTTTTTGAAATAATCCCCCAAGGACCAGTTGCCAAGCATTTCAAAGAAAGTCAGATGTCTGTTATCACCAACATCGTCAATATCACCAGTGCGCACACATTTCTGCGCATCTACCAGACGTGTACCCATAGGATGGGGCTCGCCCAAAAGATAAGTAATAAGTGGATGCATTCCTGCGGTAGTAAAAAGCACCGAAGGGTCGTTCTTTGGAACAAGAGACGCAGAAGGTATTATTTTATGTCCGCGTTTTTCAAAAAATTTCAGGTATCGGCTTCGTATTTCGTTTGATTGCATAAAGTTTTTTTGTTGCAAATTATTAAATTATCATTTTTTATAAACCACAAAAATTTTCTGCTGAAAATTTTCTCTGTCCGGCGCCAGTCGCGCCTCCCAAGGGTTTCTAAAAAATATAATTTAATAATTTGCAACTGTTAACCTGTATGATCTTCTTTGTTTAAATTCTCTTCGGAAATTTTCCTTATAGGTTTTTCAAAAAAGTTCATAAAGATAAAGATTAAGAGTACTAATATGGTTGTGATAAATGCGAGGGAAAATAAGCCGAAACCGGCGGCCATACCGATACCCGCAGTCACCCACAATCCACCCGCAGTAGTGAGACCCAAGAGCCTATTGCCTTGAAGCATGATTGACCCAGCGCCAAGGAATCCTATACCCACGATGATCTGCGAAGCAATGCGTCCAGGATCAAAACCTCCAATACCTGAATACTCTCTCGATATTATTTCAGAAATTACAATAAAAACAGCCGCTCCCAAAGAAACCAAAGAATGAGTCTTCATGCCTGCTTCTTTGTGCACTAAAAGCCTCTCAGCACCAATCAACATGCCCAATACTACCGCTATTACTAATTTAAAAATAATTTCTCTATTCTCTATAAAAAATGTTTCCATAGTAGTATTATACAAAACTGACTTAAAAAAGAAAGATCAACATTATACAATCACTCCCCCACCCATACAAACATCACCGTCATATATGACGCAGGATTGTCCGGCGTCTACTAATACTGGTCTGTCAAAAATGATCTCTGCTTCTTTTTTATTTAAAATATTTATTTTGCAAGGCAAAAACTCTCCGTGATAGCGAATCTGCGCTGTGTAATTTTTATCTTTTTTTGGAATTTCAGAAATCCAATTAATGTCTTTCAAATTTATAGAAAAATTCAAAACAGCAGTTTTTTCACGGCTCGCACTCGAACCTGACAATGATTGACCAGAGTAATCGTGCGTATGCCGAAAAAAACTCTGTTTTGAATTTTTCTGTGCCACATATAAAATATTCTTTTTTATATCTTTACCGACTACATAATATGCGCCATCGTTTGGGCTCTTTTTTGTAATAGTAAATCCATGCCTTTCGCCTAATGTATGAAATACAACCCCACTGTGATAACCGATCTCTTTACCTTCTGTATTTAAAACCTTTCCTTTTTTTTCTTTTATATAATGTTTCAAAAAATCCTTCAAATCTACCGCACCTAAAAAGCATATTCCCTGACTATCTTTCTTTTCTGCTACAGGTAGACCAAACTTTTTAGCTAAAACACGCACCTGCGTCTTTTTCAAATGCCCTATCGGGAACAAAATCTTTCTTAACTGTCCTTGTTTCAATGTCCAGAGAAAATAACTTTGGTCTTTGCTTATATCTTTATTTTTTAATAATTTTAAATCTTTATTATCTGCATAATGTCCCGTCGCCACATAATCCGCTCCCATAGAAATAGCTTTGTCCAAGAAAGCGCCAAATTTTATCTCTTTATTGCACATCACATCTGGATTCGGCGTGCGACCAGCTTTGTATTCACTGATCATATAATCTGCAACTTCTTTTTTATAAACATCAGAGAAATCAAAAGTTAAAAAAGGAATATCCAGATGTGCCGCCACACGCATAGCATCGAGTCGCTCGTCTTCTTCGTTGCACTCTATAAAATCGGGATGCCAAGTGCGTATAAAAACCCCCACGACATCATAGCCCTGTTCTTTCAAAAGCGCTGCAGACACAGCGCTATCCACTCCGCCAGAAATCCCCATAAAAACCACCTTATTCTTCATACAAAAATAACATTACAATTCCATCAGCTTCTTGTAAAGCAGATAAGTAGCAAAGGCGTCTGCGAGGCCGGTGTGTGAATTTTCATTTTTAATACCAAATTCTTTGCAAAGTTCACGCAAGGAAAAATGTGTGATGTCTTGTCTTCTGTGCAATTTCGCCCAAGCGATAGAAATGGTGTCGAGTCTGTGATAATGCATTGGATTTTTTATATTATTTTTATTGAAATTGTATTCTAGAAAAGCAATATCAAAAGAAACATTCTGCCCCACTATAATGCAATCTTTCACTTTGCTAGCTAAAATCTGCATGGATTTTTTAGAGTCAATCGCATCGGCCCAATCTTCTGGATCATAATGATTCACCTTGAGAGCGACAGGATCCGCATTTTCTATATTTTCTGGTTTTATTTTTAGTTCAAATTTTTCCACCACTTCCAATTCTGGCGTAGTAACAACACAACCAATCTCAATAATCTCGTGCACGCGCACGTCTAGTCCAGTCGTTTCTATATCTATAAAAGCAAAATTATTCTTTCTCATTTTTCAAAATAGTTTATAAAAATCTACTTCAAGTATTTATTTATATTCGCTTTATGCCCTTCATATGTCGTAGCATAGTGTACACCACCATTTTTATCGTGCAAGTAGTATAGATACGGCGAACTCTTTGGATGTATCGCCGCTTTGATGGATTTTAGACTAGGACTAGAAATGGGGTTTTCAGGCAAGCCTTTTTGTTTGTAGGTAACAGGAGCCACATCTACTTGTAAAGGCATACCTCGTTTTATCCTTTTCCATAAGATTCCAGAAATATATTCCCTATCTATATCGCCCTTGGCTTCGCCTTCTATGATAGATGCCATGGTTATTATCTCTTTTTCAGTTTTCCCAGAAGCAGATATTTCTTCACGAAGTGGCGCAACTTTTTTCTCGTAGGTGTTGCTCATAGACAAAACAACATCGTTTTCATCATCACCAGACAAGAAAAAATAAGTATCTGGAAAAAGATACCCTTCTTTGTCTTTGGCTAGCAGTAAAAAAATTTCAGAATTAAATTGAGTTAATTTCAAAGCAAAAACCTGTGCTATTTCCTTGATATTAGAACCTTCTGGAACAGTGATAGAAACTTTGGTTAAATTTCTATCTCCATTGGAGATGCGTCTGGCGATCTGGAAAACAGAAAGCTTCTTCTCAAAAAAGTATCTACCAGAATCAATAGACTTTTCATCTCCGAGCATTATCAAAAACGTCTCAAAGGCTACCCTAGAACGAATGATATTACTCTTTTCAAGATTGAGCGATAATGTCCGTAATGAATCGCCATTTTTTATCTGAAAAAAACTTTGTGTTGGAAAATCTGAAGGAGCTCTCAATGTAAATAAATAAAACATGAAGTAAACTACAAAAAAAGATACAACATAAACTAACACTTTCCTGTGTACAAGCTCTATGCTGTTCCACCAAGCATTAAATGCATCAATTTTTTCCTTGATCTTTGATTTTATATCCATAAAATTATACTGGCAAATTTGACGGAGGAGAGGCTTCTTTTGATTCTATTCTCTCTAGCGTAGGCACTTTCAATATCTGACCTGGAAAATGCCATATGGTCGCGAGTTCTTCGGTATTTAAAACTATCGGATGCGAATGAAAATAATTCGGAAATACATAGGGGGAAACAGGCCAAGGAAATTTGATCTTATGGCGTAGAGGCGGATGGAAAAATTCTCTTTCTCTGTATTCTATGAGCATTCTGTTTTTCAAGCGATTTACTGTTTTATTTGAAGCCATAAAGAAACTCGTTAAAAATCCGGTAGCAAAAGCATCTACTTGGGTATTGTTGTGACGCACAAATTCATTTATATATGGGGCTCCATATTGACGGAAAATCAGACGAAGCTCTCGCCTTTTGTTTGCATTAAAAGCAGCACCTTTGCCCAAATAACAAGAACGAATGCCTGTATCAAAGCCGAGCTTCATGAGTTTATTAGTCGCGGCCTTTAATGGCGGATCAGTATATAATGGATTACGAATTTCTATTGCTTCACCACTTTCGTTGTTTGGTTCTTTGTGATGACGAGTATACGCCCTTAAAGTCTCTTTAATCACCCTTTCCCCTTCCGCCACCCAATTCAGTTTATCCGGTCCAAACTCTTGTTTTGAAGGAGTTATTACTATCTGAAGCCACAACTGCTCATCTTTGCCTATAGAACCAAAAAGTTCTATCACCGGAGTAATTGGGTCAACTTTCAGTTCTTCCTTTGGATCTTTATCTAAACCGAAATCTACATAGGTCTTCACAGGAAATACATCTGGTTTTCTGAGCTTCCATTCACAACCCCACATATTCCACCCACTCTTGCCTGCGATCTCATCTACAGCCAAGGTGTAATCCTCCACCGCTCTGATTTGTGCCTGTGGAAACTGCGCGTACATTTGAGTTTCTATGAGATCCCTTATACGAGTCGGGGTATTTATATAAAAATGCACTTGTCCATCTATTGACACTATTTCAAGTGAATACCAAAACCACACCGCTCCCTGCCAGTACTCTTCAAGTCCGCCCTTGTTACTGAAATGATACATCGCATTTGTCAAAAAAAGCTCCATCGCTTTTGGTGAACGAAGCACATCTCGAGGAGGAATAATTTCAAGCAATACCCAATCAATGCCAGCGATAAAATTCTGCCTCACATAGTGCAACCACAGATCATGCGCAACTTTTGCGAGTATGTAAACCCCGCCCAGAGAAAGAGCCAATGTCAGCACCTCGCCCTCACGGCCGAATTTCCAAGCTAAATATATGAAAAAGACAAGCAAAATCTTCAGCCAGTTTCCCAAAATAAAATTAAATATGAAATTAGTAAAACTACTAAACAAGTCTCCGCCTCCTGAAGCTTCTTTATCACTCATGCTTATATTTTAATACAGAAACAGATAAAAACAAAGCTCAATGCTTGAAAATTTACAAGGCCGAATAAAGACCGCTTTTGTTTTTCTTGAAATATTTAGGATTTGCTAGATTCACAAGCACGGTATTTTTCTTGAAATATCTTTCTTTCATAACCTTGTCTAGGACTTGTTCTTTAGAAAGAGATCCTTCTCTTTCTAAGATATCTTTTATAACCTCACGCGCCGTGCCAGTCTTGTATCCCCATTCTGAAAGCGCGTAAAGACCGCGACCAACTAATACAAATCTGTCATCTTTGATGAGTTCGTTGTGGCAAGTGGCATAATGAGTCTTGCAGCCGAAAGTCTTAGTGATAGCTTCCGCTACTTCTCTGAAGTGCATAGGAGATCCATGTTTCCTCATTACAAGAAAAGCATAATCTTTCACCCCACGAGTACGAATATTCGGCGAGCTCGCTTTACCCCATTCTCCCATAGTGTTCTTGGAGATCGTTTTAGAAAGGGAAAGCCATCTCTTTGCTATCTCTTCATTCTTGAATTTATCAGACACATCTTTTAGATGATCAAGAAACTTTTTTATCATTTCAGTTTCAAGCACTAGATCTTCGTCATTTAAACTAGCATAAAGCTTTTTCAGAGAATCATGTACTTTATCCGCCAATTCATCGTCCACACTCCAACGAGGCTTGAAATGATCGTCCTCTCGATGCTTTTTGAAATGATCACTAAGCTCAAGATAAAAATGTATGTGATTCTGTGTACTTTTATCCTTTGAAATATGATTCAAAAGATCATATTCTGTGACAATGGCTCCAAGAGAATGGATCAATTGCTTCAACTCTTCAAAAATAGCTTGTTCAGCTTTGTAAACGGAGGACTTTTTTATCAAAGCCAAAGCAGAATCTTCTATTTGTCTGACACGTTCTCGGGTAATGTTGTATTTCTTGCCGATTTCCTCTAGGGTCTTTTTCTTTACATCAATCGATAAACCAAAACGATTCAAGATGACATCTCGAGTACGATCTTGAAGACTGGAAACTATCTTTTTTGTAACTTGTTTTGGTTTGAACGATATTGTTGACATAATTTTTATAAAAATAATTTTTCTTTAATAAAATTTTTATTACTGCTCCTCATAATAGTATTTAATTTGCGCAATGTCAATTAAATTTTCTATTTTTATCTAAAAACTCATGATACTACTCTACCTTGACACTCTTTCTCTCTGCTTTTACTCTCTCAAGCTCTGTCAGATATTTTTTGCGTAACCGAACCGACTTTGGAGTAATCTCCAAGTACTCATTTTCGTTCATTACCTCGAGTCCGCGCTCAATACTTAAAATGAATGGCGGATTCAGATAGATGGCTTCATCTGTACCAGAGGCTCTCATATTTGTCAGTTGCTTTCCTTTTGTAGGATTGACTGACATGTCTTCTCCCTTTAAAACATTACCGATAATCATGCCTTCATACACCTCGGTACCATGCTCAATATACATTGAGCCACGGTCTTGTAAATTTGCAAGTGCAAAAGCTACGGCCTTGCCAGATACCATAGAAACCATAGAACCATACTCTCGTTTTTTTATTTCATCTGCGTACCTATCAAAACCAGTAACTCGAGAGGACATTATACCCTCGCCTTTTGTATCTATGATAAATTCTCCCCTGTATCCCAAAAGTCCTCGGGTTGGTATGTTAAAAATTATTCTAGCCACGCCATTTTTCTCTACCATGTCTTTCATGACTCCTCTTCTCTTGCCGATCTTCTCTATCACCGCGCCGGAATACTCCATTGGTACATCTATCACAAGCTCTTCATATGGCTCTGTCTTTTTGCCATTTTCTTCCTTGATGATAACTTCGGGTTGAGAGACCTGCATCTCAAAACCTTCTCTTCTCATGTTTTCAAGAAGTATCGCAACATGGAGCTCTCCTCTTCCATACACTTTGAAAAAGCTGGGTCCTGATTTGTCTCCTTGAGAAGGAGAAAAATCAACTCGAAGCCCGACATTTATTTCAAGTTCTTTCTCTAACCTTTCTTTTATCTGTCGTGATGTGACAAATTTGCCTTCGCGACCAGCGAAAGAAGAATCATTTACAAGAAAATTAAGCGAGAGCGTCGGTTCATCTATCGCGATGTGAGGTAAGGCTTCTACGCTTTCGTCTTCACAAATAGTTTCCCCTATATATATGTCTGGAATACCAGAAAGAAGGACAATGTCGCCTGAAGTTGCGGAATCTGTTTCTTTCCTGTTTATACCTTCAAAAGTAAAAAGTTTTGTTATCTTGCCTTTTCTGTCTACTTCTTCATCTGTCTCTTTATTAAAACCTTTTACGGTTACTTGGCTACCTGAAGTCATCTTGCCAGAATATATGCGCGCTATCGCCATCCTTCCTAGGAAATTATCATAACCCAGATTAAAAACTTGAGCGGACATCTTTTTATCTTCGTTCAAAGAAGCAACTGGGACTTTCTCTAAGATCACATCGAGCAACGGCGAAAGGTCCTCGCCTTTTTCTTTGTCCTCTAATTTTTTAAAAGCTTTGCCTTGTCTGCCTATGGCATAGACAGTTTCAAAATTCACTTGGTCGTCATTTGCGCCAAGTTCAAAAAACAACTCCAACACCTCTTCATGTACTCTGTGCGGGTCTGAAGCTGGCTTGTCTATCTTGTTTATTACAACTATTGGTTTTATACCAAGCTCTAAAGATTTCTTTAATACAAATCTGGTCTGAGGCATGGGACCTTCTACAGCATCCACAAGCAAAAGTACCGAATCCACAGCACGCAAAACTCGTTCTACTTCGCCTCCAAAATCAGCGTGTCCGGGAGTATCTACGATGTTTATCTTTGTTCCCTTGTAAGTAATAGAAGTATTTTTAGAGTAAATAGTAATACCTCGTTCTTTTTCTAGAGCGTTTGAATCCATCGATATTCCTTCATCTTGAAGTCCGCCATTTTGCTTCATCAGGGCATCTGTCAGTGTCGTTTTGCCGTGGTCCACATGGGCGATAATTGCTATATTTCTTATTTCCATAATAAAAATGCCCGAAGGCATTAATTTAACTTGTTACTATAATAACATACTTTGTATAAAAAACAAATAATTGACTAAATTCATAAATATGTGTTACTCTACAAAGGAAAAAACAACAGCTTGCTAATACACAAGTACAAGCAAGCCCATTCTTTAAAATCCAAAAATCGGAGGAGTTATGAAATTCCAGATTTTTTCTCTCATCTCTCTTTTCTTCTCTTTCTTCTCTTTCATCTTGGCCTATCCGTTCAACACGGAAGAGGATGATGACGGGGATGATGGGGATGATCAGGAAGGAGAGGCTGAGGAGGGTGAGGCGGATGAAGGAGAGGCGGATGAAGATCTGGAGATAGAGCCCTCCCACGATGATGATGCAGAAGACTCAGGCCAAGGGAGAGGGGGATGGTAGTTGAAAAAAAATGCTTCAGGACCGGAACCTAACGAAAGTACCCCTCAAAAAAGCGAGCCACCTCAAAAAAAAGAGAAATTTTTTTGGGATGGGGATGGAGAATTTTTCGAAGGGGAATGGGAAGAAGAGGTCGAAGACGACCTCTTGGAGGAGGGAGAGTTTTAAATCATGTACGGGCAGACTTGTTTTAGCAAAAACAAGTCTGCCCGTATCTTTTTTTGTGCGTCGGGTAGGAATTTCTCGACTACCGTCGCGGGTGCTTTTCGACCTCGCTTCGCTCGTACCGAAAAGCCTTTCGAATCCTACAAGGAAGCAAAGCAGTTTGCTTCCTCCGGCACAACAAAATCCTCTATGAGGATTTTGTTTTTGTGCGTCGGGTAGGATTCGAACCTACGTAGCCCGAAGGCGACAGATTTACAGTCTGTTGTAATTGACCGCTCTACCACCGACGCATTTTCTAGTTCAATTTAATATTGAACGAATAAACATAAAATAACACAAAAAACGAAATTTTGCATCTTTTTGTGTTTGTATTAAACCCTGCTTTCAGAATTAGACCTTAGACGAATTGAGCTTTTTATTTTTCTTGAGTGACCCTTCTTGGTTTCAATCACAAGCTCGCCGTCTTTTACAGTCACCACTACGGTATCTCCTTTACCAATATCATTTGAGATGATACGCATAGCGACAGTATTTAATATTTTATTTTGAATTAGCCTGTTCAAAGGTCTTGCACCAAAATGCGGATCATAACCTTCTTTGGCCAGATAAGAAAGCGCTTCGTCGGAAATCTTGAAACTGATGTCTTTTACAAGCAACCTTTCTTTTACCACATTCACGCGCAGACTCACTATCTCTTTTATAGCCTCTTCGCTTAGTATGTCAAAAACAATAATTTCATCTAAACGATTTATAAACTCCGGACGAAAATGGTCTTTCATGGCTTCTATCACTTTGTCTTTTATCTGGCTATAATCTTTTTTATCAGAGTTATTAGAAAAACCTATGGATTCCATTTTTGAAATAAACTGCGAACCGATATTTGATGTGAGTATGATGATGGCATTTTTGAAGTTCACTACCCTGCCTTTGCCGTCAGTCAGCCTACCTTCGTCTATCATCTGTAGTAACATATCAAAAACATCTGGATGCGCTTTTTCTATCTCATCAAAAAGTATTACGGAAAAAGGTCTATGCCTTATGGATTCGGTGAGTTGTCCAGCTTCTTCATAACCCACATATCCCGGAGGCGAGCCTATGAGTTTTGACACTGAATGTTTTTCCATATATTCAGACATATCTACTCTGATGAGGGCGCTCTCGTCGTTGAACATAAAAGACGCAAGGGCTTTTGTCAGCTCTGTCTTACCAACACCTGTCGGGCCCAGAAAGATAAAAGATCCACTGGGTCTGTTTGGGTCACCAATACCCGCGCGAGAACGGCGTATGACATCAGAAACTCTTTTGATGGCTTCGTCTTGTCCTATTACCCTCTTTCTTAACTCTTCCTCCATTCTTTGCAATTTCGCGCGATCTTCTTCTAGCATTTTAGTAAGTGGTATACCCGTCCATCGAGCGACTACTTCAGCTATGTCTTCTGCATTCACTTCTTCTTTTAAAATTCTTCTTGATTTTTGAAGTTTTTTCAATCTAGAGAGTTTGACTTCTAAATCTTTTTTCAGGAGAGGAATTTTACCATAACGAATTTCCGCAGCGCGGGCGAGATCAGATTTCATTTCCGCATCCTCGGCTGAAAGCCGTAGAGTATCTAATTCTTTTTTTATGGCGCGAATTTCTATTACTGTATTTTTTTCATTCTGCCATTTTAATTCAAGCTCTTTGGTTTTTTCATGCAGATTTGCTATTTCTTTTTCTATATCTTTGATTCTTGTTTTTGAAGTTTTGATATCTTCGGTATTATTTTCTATTTCTTTTTTGAGCGCTTCTTTCTCTATTTCCAAGCGCATTATTTTTCTGTGAGCGTCTTCAAGTACAGGCGGTTTGTTTTCAAGCGCTATTTTTAGAGAAGATGATGCTTCATCTATCAGATCTACAGCCTTGTCAGGCAAAAACCTGCTTGTGATATATCTAGTAGATAAATTCACTGCTGCAATGATGGCATCATCGGTAATACGCACTCCATGAAAAAGCTCATATTTTTCTTTAAGCCCGCGCAGAATAGCAATAGTATCATCCACATTTGGTTCATTTATATATACAGGCTGAAATCTGCGAGCCAAGGCTGGATCTTTTTCTATATGTTTCTGATATTCTTTCAAGGTCGTAGCACCTACGACACGCAATTCTCCGCGGGAGAGCGCAGGTTTTAACATATTTGAAGCGTCCATTGTGCCTTCTGATCCGCCAGCGCCTACTATGGTATGTATCTCATCTATGAAAAGAATTATTTTTCCATCCGCTCTTTCTATTTCTTTCATTATGCCCTTTAACCTTTCTTCAAATTCTCCGCGATATTTTGTGCCAGCAATCAAAAGACCCAAGTCAAGAGAAACAAGCTCTTTGTCTCTTAGAGATTCTGGAACATTGCCTTTTGCTATGCGTTCCGCCAAGCCTTCGACTACTGCAGTCTTGCCTGTACCTGCCTCGCCTACCAAGATAGGATTGTTTTTTGTTCTACGAGAAAGTATTTGAATAATGCGCATTATTTCCGTGTCGCGTCCTATCACTGGATCAAGCTTGTCTTCTTTTGCAAGCTTTGTGAGACTACGAGTGTATTTCAAAAGTAATTTTGGTTTCCTTGTTTCAGTAGCATCCGTGATGTTTTGACTGCGAAGACTTTCAAGAACTTTTATCACAGAATCTTTGTTGATCCTAAATCTTGAAAGGGTTTCTCTGGCCTCGCCTGGAATATCCAACATAGCTACAAAGAGATGTTCTGTAGAAACAAAATCATCTTTCATTACTTCGGCAAGTTTGAGTGAATGTTCTATAATCTGCGCTAGATCCGGATTGATATAAATCTGAAAAGAAGGAGAAAGAGTGTGACTGGATTCTGGAGCTTCAATCATCTCAATCACAGAGTCAGTCAAAAACATACTATCAAGTTCAAGTTTATCCAAAATAGAGTTCACCATGCTTTCTTCTTGCAGAAGAAGCGCCGCCAAAAGATGCAAAGAAGACACGTGATTCTGACCGCGCTCAATAGCAAGCTCGTGGGCTTTTTTTATGGCGTCTTTTGATTTTGCTGTAAATTTATTAAGTGGTGGCATATATAAATATTAAATTAAAAGAATAAACACAATACACAATAATCATAGACCGAGTATCTCGCACCTTAGAGTGTTTTAGTTTCTGTACCACCTGGTGGAGTTTCTACTATTTTTTCGCCTTCTTTGGGCGGAATTTCTTTCGCATTAAAAATTTCTAAAATCAAACTCGCAGAAGCAAAAGATGAAGATTCACCCGAGAGAGCTATACCTAAAACTCCTCCATCTAAGTCGATCACCACCCCGCCTCCGTTTGATTTTGTAACATTTAACTCCAAATTTTTATTTCCGTCAAATATGAAAGAAGAAATAGCGTTTCCAAGCAAAAGCACTTTTTGACCTGCTTTCATTTTACTCAAATCCCCAAACACAGGCACAGTGAGAACAAGTTTGTTTTTCTCATCTAAAGGCGCGCCGATTTTTAAAAATGAAAAGCCGTTCTTCTTGGATTCATCCTTGTTCACAAACTCCGCCTTAAATTTACCACTGCTATTTTTGACAAAATAAACTTGCCCGCCTGGCACAAGAGATGAATCCGCAACTATAAAACCCTCGGGGGAAACAACAAGCCCATGCCCTGCAGAAACTTCTATGGTTTTATCCTCTAGATCTACAACTTCTTTCGTGATCGTAAATATAGCTGATTGATTTTTTGCTATTGCATCCACTACTAGATCTTCTTCTTTGATGATCACCGTCTGCGTTGTGTTTTTGCCGGGCACTGGTACTATTCTTTCGACAGTCTCGCGAATCACATTGTTTATAGGTACAGTCACCGAAGGAGGCGCTTGTTGCATCAAGGTGACAGTCGTAATACCGGTGGCGATAGATGTCACGAACGATAAAAGTAACGCCAGCATGATGAGTTGCGATCTATTTAAATCTTTCATGTCCATATCCTAACTATACCATTTTTTTAGTTTTGACAAAATATCTTTCAAGACTTTTATTGTATAATCTATATCTTCTTTTTTTGTGTCTTTACCAAACGAAAACCTAACTGCGCCGATTTCTGGGTCTAGGTTTGGATTGATCGCTTGAATAACATACGAGCCTCCTTTTTGTGAACTCTTGCAAGCGCTCTTTGATGAACACATCACGCCTTTAGCTGAAAGCTCTATGACTAAAAGTTCGTTTGGGATTTTTGAAAAGGTAATGCTGACCATGTGAGGCAAAGAATTTTCTGTATTTCCATTTATTATCACTCCACCGCCAAGGGGTATCTTTGATAGTTTATTGATAAAATAATTTTTAAGTTTTTTCAACCTATCCCCTTCTTTTTGTTTTTGAGCTTGAGAATTTTTTAATGCTTTCGCAAATCTTGAAATAGCTGTCAGATTCTCTGTACCCGGACGCAATCCCATTTCTTGATCTCCACCATAAAACACGGGCACTAAATCTACAGTTCTTTTTTTAAATAGCGCACCCACTCGTCCTGCGCCTTTTATTTTTGAACCCGAAAGAGTCAGCATATCCACACCGAGTTTTTCAACATTCAGATCCAGATAGTTTACAGCCTGCACAGCGTCAGTATGCAGTAATGGAAAAACGGAATCTATTTTTTTGTTCTTTCTAAAATGTCTGACCTCTTTAGCAATCTCATTTATGGGTTGAATAGTTCCGATCTCATTGTTAGCGTACATCACAGACACAAGCGCAGTATTATTTCTCAATTCTTTTTTTATTTTTTTAGGATCTATGATGCCATTCGTTTCAACCTCTACAACAGAAAGCTGAATCATATTTCTTTTTTCCAACATCTTGCAGGTCTCCAGCACAGAAGGATGTTCTATATTTGTAATAATTACGTGAGGTAATATTTTAGAATCTTTTTTGTTTTGCAAAGACAAGACCAGACCCTGTATGGCAATGTTGTTGCCTTCTGTACCACCACTTGTGAAAATCATCTCATCGTTCCGAGAATGCAAAACAGAAGCCACCTCGCCGCGTGCCTTTTCCAAAATCTTTTTAGCCTCTACCCCCATGGTATGTACAGAGCTTGCATTTGCGTCTGCTCCTGCCCCGTAATCCATGTATATTTTAGGAATTTTGGAATGTTTTTTAAGCTTGAAAGCATTTGATTTAGCCATAAAAATAGTATATATTGAAAGCGTATGAATACAAAGCTTCAAATCGCTTTTTTTGTTTCAGCTGGAATTTTCGTTCTAGCAGGATTGTTTTGGACATTGAGAACAGAAAAAAGACTAAAGAGGTTCTTTTCGGGCAAAAAAGGAAGGGATTTGGAAGACACTATCATGTTACTAGAGCAAAAGATAGTAAATCTTGAAAAGGCGAAAGCAAATATCGAGTCCGAGCTTGCCACAATAAACAACAAACTGAAAAAATCCATCCGCGGACTTGAGACTATCCGTTATAACCCTTTCCCTGATCAAGGTGGAAATCAAAGCTTTGCTCTTGGAATACTGAACGAAGACGGAGACGGAGTTGTAATTTCGAGTCTTTATTCTCGCGAGAGAATGAGCGTATTTGCAAAACCCATAAAAAACGGGACTTCGGAATACGAGCTTACGGGTGAAGAAAAAGAAGTCTTGGAAAAAGCAGAGGTAAAATAAATTATGGATAAAAAAAACAACAATCTAAACGGTGAAAATAAAGTAAAAAGACCACCGGTGGTTGTGGTGATGGGACATATAGACCATGGTAAATCCACACTACTCGACTATATTCGTAAAACGAATGTAGTCGAAAAAGAAGCAGGTGGTATAACTCAAAAGATTTCTGCATACGAAGTTTTAATTGAAGGAGAAGGTAAAACCGAAAAGATAACATTCATAGATACGCCGGGACACGAATCCTTCTCTAAAATGCGTGAAAGAGGAGCTCGTATAGCGGATATAGCCATACTGATTGTTTCCGCCGAAGATGGAGTGAAAACTCAAACCGTAGAAGCATGGAAGACAATTGTTGATAGCAAAATTCCCTGTATCGTCGCCATAAACAAAATAGACAAACCAAATGCCAACATAGAAAAAACAAAAACAGAACTTGCAGAAAATGAAATTTATATAGAGAATTACGGCGGTAAAATTCCCTGCGCGGAAATATCCGCGAAATCCGGCACAGGAATAGATAACCTGCTTGCTTTGATAAGTATTGTGGCAGAAATGGAAAATTTCACCGGTACCGAAAACACTCCAGCTTCCGGTTTCATACTTGAAGCGAATATGGATTCAAAGCGCGGTAATCAAGCGACTCTCGTGATAAAAAATGGCACTCTTAAAAAAGGAATGTTTGTGATAGCAGAAGATAGCATTTGTTCTACCAATATCATCGAGAATTTCCAAGGAAAAATAGTTTCAGAAGCTACATACTCTTCCCCTATCAGACTCATAGGGTTTTCCAAGATCCCACAGATAGGCGCGGATTTTGAATCTTTCTCAAACAAAAAAGAAGCAGAAAAATTCATGGAGGAATGGAAAAAGGAAAAGGAAAATAATAAAAAACCAACGCAAAGAGAAAATACTCTCACCAACTCCGAGAATAAAAAGATTATCCCCGTCATATTAAAAGCAGATATTTCTGGATCACTTGAAGCGATAGAAAAAGAAATAAAGAAAATAAAAAACAAAGGAGAAATACAAAACGCTGAATTTAAAATCATACAAAAAGGAGTAGGGCCTGTGTCTGAATCAGATATAAAATCCATAGGAGAAGAAAGTGAGGTCTTGGTCATCGGGTTCAATGTCAAAGCTGACAAAAATGCTGAAGAACTTTCAAACAAGAGAAATGTTTCTATTCATTTTTTTGACATCATATACAAAATGACCGAATGGCTAGAAGAAGAAATGGAAAACAGGAGACCAAAGATAGAAACAGTAGAAACCACAGGCAAAGCAAAAGTCTTGAAAGTTTTCAGCCGTACTAAAGATAAACAAATCATCGGTGCGAAAACGCTTAATGGTCGTATGGTTTTAGATAAAATAGTAAAGATTCTCCGCAGAGACTTTGAAATAGGCAAAGGCAAAATATTAAATCTAGAAAAAGGCAAAGCAAAAGTAAAAGAAGTGGAAGAAGGCGCAGAATTCGGAATGCTTTTGGAATCAAAGATTGAAGTCGTAGAAGGAGATATTATAGAATCTTTCAATATAACTCAAAGATAAAAATAAATGGATCGTAATCTAAAAATGGCAAATCTGCTAAAGGAGCTTGGGGCGAGCTTTTTGGGACGTGAGAGCAACAACTCATCTCTCATCACTGTAACTTCATGCACGGTTTCACCTGATTTCAAAAAGTCTACTTTATTCATTACGATAATACCCGAAACTAAAGAAAAAAGCGCGCTCCAATTTGCCAAGCGAAAACGCGGCGAGTTACGAGAGTTTTTGAAAAAGAATCTTGAAATCAAAACTGTTCCATTCATTGAAATAGAAATAGATAAAGGTGAAAAACATAGACAAAAAATTGACGAACTGTTACGAAACGGTTAGGATTTAAATGTTTGAAAGATAAGGCCTGGTAGCCAAGTGGCATGAGCGTAGCGAATATGACATAAGACAGAGATCTGCGCAGATGCTTGCAAAGCTATAGGTAAAAGATGTTTGAAAGTTTAATAGGGCCTGGTAGCCAAGTGGCATGAGCGTAGCGAATATGACATAAGACAGAGATCTGCGCAGATGCTTGCAAAGCTATAGGTAAAAGATGTTTGAAAGTTTAATAGGGCCTGGTAGCCAAGTGGTAAGGCAGAGATCTGCAAAATCTCTATACGGCGGTTCAATTCCGCCCCAGGCCTCCCGACATAAATATATGTCATTGAAAATTGTGTAAAAATAAAATGATTTGCCCGAGTGGCGGAACTGGTATACGCGCACGACTTAAAATCGTGTCTCGCAAGG